>JAABUQ010003267.1_pt1 | contig 30127 bp, 21 predicted proteins | sample 5560001 | NCBI WGS metagenome assembly JAABUQ01 (sample SAMN10711888, study PRJNA513371) | rock metagenome | isolation source: Antarctica rocks | place: Antarctica: Victoria Land, Finger Mt nord | collected 2015-12-18 | reverse complement strand
GATTTCGATCACCAAATCTTTCAGGGCCCCGCGGGCGTCGCTCGCGATTCTGGAGTGGGGATGCTCCTTGCTGGGTGGCTGGGGGAGGGACTGCGCCCCCGGAAACCCCCGCGGATCGGCCCCACCGGCAGGTTCCGGGGTCGGAGTCCCTCCCCCAGCCACCCGGAGGGGATCGGCGAATCTCCCGAATCGAGAGCGACACCCGGACCCCGCCGATGCCCCGCGCCTTCATAGCCAGCGGAGGCCGCCTTGCGGTAAACTGAGGTGCGAAACGAACCCAGGGGCCGCGCGCACTGTCCACCAACTCGGGCCCCGCACCCCCTCAGTCCCCCGGACCCGATTTGATGGCAGAACTCAACGAGCCAGCCACCCTGCCCACCGAAACGGCCCTGGAACCCGCTCCCAGGCGTGGGACCCACGAGGTCCAGGACAAAGTCCCGCCTTCGGCCGCGTCCCACACCCACCCCGGCCGCCTCGAAACCGCCCTGGAACACGCCCGGATCTGCGCCCGGATCGCCGCCGACAACCGCGCCAAGGACATCCTGTTGCTGGACCTCCGAAACGCGACCCCCCTGGTCGACTTCTTCGTGATCGCCACCGCCTCCTCGCGGCGGCAGGGCAACGCCATCGGCATCGAGATCGACCAGGAGATGAAGAAGATCGGCGAGCACAAGCTCGGCATCGAGGGCTCCGAGGAAGGGCGCTGGACCCTGATCGACTACGGCGACTTCGTCGTCCACGTCTTCTCGGAAGAAGCTCGCACCTACTACGCCCTCGAGGAAATCTGGGGGGACGCCGCGACGCTCGAATGGCACGACCCCAACCGCGTCCGCCCCAAGGACCGCCGCGCACCGGAACCGGAACCGGGAAGGGAAGTCGAGTCGGGTCGGGAATCGGGTGAGGATTTCGACGGCTCCGAAGCGAACAACTGAGCCGCCATGAACATCCTCAAGACCCTGCGCAAGGCTTTCGCCGCCGCCACGCCCGAGGGGGCCGACCCGGCCGAGTTCGCCGCGGCCGTGCGCCCGGCGAACGACCCCAAGTTCGGCGACTACCAGGCCAACGGCTGCATGGCGGTCGCCAAGGCCCGGAAGCGGAACCCCCGCGAGGTCGCGCACGAGGTCCTCGGTCGGGTCGACCTCGCACCCTGGGCCGACCCGCCCGAGGTCGCCGGCCCCGGCTTCCTGAACGTCCGCCTGCGCGATGCCTGGCTCGCCGATACGTTGGCGACACTCCTGGCCGATGAAGCGCTGGGCCTCGTTCCGCCCGAGCGCCCGAAGACCGTGGTGATCGACTACTCATCGCCGAACGTCGCCAAGCCGATGCACGTCGGCCACATCCGCTCGACCGTCATCGGCGACAGCCTTGCGCGGATCTATGTCGCGCTGGGACATCGGGTTGTGCGCGACAATCACCTGGGCGACTGGGGCTCGCAGTTCGGCATGATCCTTTGGGGCTGGAAGAACCATCGCGACGAGGCCGCCTACGAAACGAACCCAGTGGCCGAACTGGCGAGGCTGTATCGGCTGGTCCAGGCGAAGATCAAGGCGGTCGAGCCCGGCGTGGAGGATGCCGCCCGCGCGGAAACGGCCAAACTGCACTCCGGTGATGCCGAGAATCGCGCCCTCTGGGCTCGCTTCATGCCGCACTGCCTGGCGGCGCTGGAGCAGGTCTACGAGCGCCTTGGCGTCCGCTTCGACGTGCAGCTCGGGGAGAGTTCCTACGACCCGATGCTCGCCGGGATCGTGGCCGAGCTGGAGGCGAAGGGCCTGGCCGTGCCGAGCATGGGGGCGACGGTCGTCTTCGTCGAGGGCTCCAAGGCGCCGTTTCTTGTCCGCAAGAGCGACGGGGCGTTCAACTACGCCACGACCGATCTGGCGACGATCCGACACCGCGACGCCACCTGGCATCCCGACCTCGTCCTGTACGTGGTCGACCATCGGCAGGGGGACCATTTCAAGCAACTCTTCGACGTGGCCCGCCGCTGGGGACACGACGGCGCCCGGCTGGAGCACGTCGCCTTCGGGACGATCCTCGGGGGCGACCGCCGCCCCTTCAAGACCCGCGATGGCGACGTTGTGGGCCTGGAATCGCTGCTCGATGAGGCCGTCGCCGAGGCCCGCAAGGTCGTCGACGAGAATAGCCCGCACCTCGACCTTGAGGAACGCGGGCGGGTCGCCGAGGTCGTCGGCCTGGGGGCGATCAAGTACGCCGACCTCTCGCAGAACCGCCTCAGCGACTACGTGTTCGACTGGGGCAAGATGCTGGCGATGAACGGCAACACCGCCACGTACCTGCAATACGCCTACGCCCGCATCCGGAACATCTTCGCCAAGGGGGAGGTGGCTCCCGAGGCCCTGCGGTCAAGTCGCCCCGCGATCCTCCTCGGCCACCCGGCGGAGCGGGGATTGGCCGTCGCGTTGCTGCGCCTGCCGGAGTCGCTGGAACTGGCGGCCGAGGAGTTCAAGCCGAACATCCTGACGGATCACCTGTTCGACCTCGCGAACAAGTTCAGCACCTTCTACGACGCCTGCCCGGTCCTGAAGGCCGATTCGGTCGCGATCCGAAACAGCCGCCTGGCCCTCTGCGACCTGACGGCCCGGACCTTGCGGCTTGGCCTGAACCTGCTGGGGATCGGGGTCGTCGACCGGATGTAAGCGTGCGGTTGCCGGGCGTCCCGTCCCGCGCGTATGATGACTTGCGAAGGCCGCCCGCCCCCCGATCCGCCTCCCAGAGGATCGCGCATGCCCCCGATTCGACCCATCTTCACTCTCTGCCTGTCGCTCGCCGCCTCGACCTCGATGGCCCTCGCCGTCGAGCCGCATCGCTCGCCGATCGCGCTGGCGCTCTCGGCCGACGGGACGCGGTTGCTCAGTGCGAATCAGACGGCGGGGACGGTCGCGCTGGTCGACACGCATCGTGGAAAGGTCCTCCACGAGGTCGCCACGGGCGAGAAGCCGGCGGGTGTCGCGCTCTCGAAGGACGGGCGTCGCGGGATCGTCGCGCACTGGTTCGGAGATGACGTTGCGATCCTGAACGTCGGCCCCGACCGCCTGGAGGTCGTCGGCCGGGTCGTGGTGGGGCCCGAGCCGCGCGGGGTCGTCCTGACGGCGGACGGAAAGACGGCTTACGTCGCCGTGGGGGCGAGTAACGAGGTCGTCCGCGTCAACATGGACGACCAGGCGGTCACCGGCCGGCGGGAGGTCGGCCGCGAGCCGCGCGGGATCGCCCTGACGCCCGACGGTCATCGTTTACTGGTCGGCAACTCGCGTGGCCGTTACCTGAGCGTCGTGACGACCGCCGACTTGCGGCTCGAACGCGCGTTGACCATCGACGGCGACAACCTCCGGCAGGTGGCGATCGCACCCGACGGCAAAATGGGCTACGTCGCGAATATGAAGAACCGCGGATTTGCCACCACCGCCTCCAACATCGACAACGGCTGGGTCGTCGGTCAGCGCCTGACTCGCGTGGACCTCGACGGGGCCTCGCCTTATGAAACCCTGTCGCTCGACCCCCAGGGCAAGGCGACGGGCGATGCGCACGGCGTGGCGATCGGCGGCGACGGGCGGTTCCTGGCCGTGTCTTGCGGCGGGACTCACGAGGTCATCCTCCTTCGGGCCGATGCCCGCCCCCTGCCCTGGCGTTCGGGAGGCTCGCGCGACCTGATCGCCGCCGACCTGCTGAAAGGCGACGGCCGGTTCCGGCGCGTCCCCCTCGGCGGCCGACCGACCGAGCTGGCCTTCGCATCCGATGGCAAGACGCTGTATGTCGCCAACTACCTGGCCGACGCCATCCAGGTCGTCGACGCCGAAGCCGCGACGCTTTCCCGCACGATCGCGCTGGGGGGGCCGACGGAACTGTCGCCCGCGAGGCTGGGCGAGGCCCTCTTCCACGACGCGACGCGGTCGTCGAACCAGTGGTATAGCTGCAACACCTGCCATTCCGACGGCCACACCAACGGGCTCGACTTCGACACGCTGAACGACGGCCGCCAGGACCTCAGCCAGACCCATCTGCGCAGCCGGAAGAAGGTTCCGACCCTTCGAGGGGTCACGAGGACCGGCCCCTGGACCTGGCACGGCTGGCAGAAGAGCCTGAATGACGCGGTGGTCGAGTCGTTCACCAAGAGCATGCAGGGCAAGACGCCGACGGCCGTCGAGACCGACGCCGTCGTCGCCTTCCTGGGGACGCTCGAACACCCTCGCAAGCCTCGACGAGCGACCGACGGCCCCCTGCCCGAGAACGTCGTGCGCGGGGCGGCGATCTTCCGATCGGCGAAGGCCGCGTGCAATACCTGCCACTCCGGGCCCGACTTCACCGATGGCAAGATCCATAATGCCGGCCTGGAAGAGTCCGACGACGCCTTCAAGGGCTACAACCCTCCCTCGCTGCTGGGGGTTCTTGATAAGGACCCCTACCTCCACGACGGCCGGGCGAAGACCCTGCGCGAGGCGCTTTCCGGCCCGCATTCCCCGGATGTTGTCTCAGGCTCAGGGGAACTGGCCGAGGACGAGCTGTCGGACCTGATCGCTTACCTGGAAACGCTCTGATCCGCCCCCGCACGGCGGGTTTGCCTGGTCGTTCCCGCGACGGCCTGCGTTGACAGCCGAGGGGCTTCCCGCTAAAGTCCCGCCGCACGTCGCGACCATCGGCGACGGGGCGACCGCGATCGACCGAATCACCCCCGAGCGATCCACCCCCGATTGATCCGGCACGCCCCCGAGGCTGTGGGTCCCTGCATCGGCTCGGGCGGCCCATGGATGGGAACGCATTCCGGCCGGCGCACCGTCGACGGGCGAGGGTGGGTCATGGACGATTTCCCCGCCGGTCCGGCGAGCCAGGGGCCCCGGAGGCCGGCGCTCTCGGTGGTCGTCCCCGTCCGCGACGGGGGGGCCGTCCTGGAGCGTTGCCTCCGGGGGCTCCGATCCTCGCGCCTGGTGGATTTCGAGCTGATCGTCGTCGACGACGGCTCGGTCGACGACTCGGCCGCGACGGCCCATCGCTTCGACGCGAGGGTCCTGCGCAACGCGGTGCCGCTGGGCCCCGCCGCCGCGCGCAACGCCGGCGCGGAGGCGGCCACCGCGCCGATCGTCTTCTTCCTCGACGCCGACGTCGTCCCCCATCCCGAGGCCCTCGCCCGCGCCCTGGCACGGCTCGACGCCGACCCCGGCCTGGCCGCGCTCTTCGGCTCCTACGACGACAATCCGGCCGCCCCCGGACTGGTCAGCCGCTTCCGCAACCTGCTGCACCATCACGTCCACCAGCAGGGCGATTTCCGTGACGAAGCCCGCCCCGTCCACACCTTCTGGACCGGCTGCGGCGCCATTCGCCGCGAGGTCTTCCTCGCCCTGGGCGGCTTCGACCCCCAGCGCTACCGCCGCCCGGCCATCGAGGACATCGAGCTCGGCTACCGCCTGCAACGCGCTGGCCACCGTGTCGTCCTGGCCAGGGACGTGCTCGCGACCCACTGGAAGCGGTGGACCCTTCCCGGCGTCGTCCGCACCGATATCTTTCAGCGCGGCGTGCCCTGGACGCTCCTGATGCTCCGTTCCAAGGTCGCCGAAACCGACCTCAACGTCAGCCGAGCCCAGAAACTCTGCGTCGGCCTGACCGGGCTGACGATCGTCGCGACGGCCGCATCCCTCTGGGAGCCGGCAAGCCTCCTGGGCGCGGGGGCCTGCGTCGCCGGGGTCGTGGCGATCAACCGCGGATTCTACCGCTTCCTGGCGCATCGCCGGGGGCTCGCCTTCGCGGCGGCCTGCGTGCCGCTCCACCAACTCTATTTTGTCTGCTGCGGGATCTCCGTGGTCCTCGCCCTGGCGATCTGGCATTTCCCGGCCCGCCCGCAATCCCACCCGCCGGGCCGACTCGACGGCGCCGAGGCCCCGACCGCCCGCCGACCCCGCGCCGCCCGCATTCGGAGGTCCTCGCGAGGGAAGAGGCTGTGAACGTCGCAGTCGTCTCGGGAATAGATCGGCACGTCCTGGATACCCTGTTGCAAAGGGGCCCGCGCATGGACGCGAACGGCAAGGCGGTCGGTTTCCTGGTGGTGGGGGTCGGCGGGATGGGTGCCCAGCGCGCCGCCGCGGCTACGGTCGCCAACGGCTGTCGGCTGGTCGCCGTGGTCGACTGCGATGAGGCAAGGGCGCATGCAGTGGCCGCCCGGCATGGGGTGGCGGTCGCAACCAGCTTGCGGGCGGGGCTGGAGCTGCCGGGCGTCGACGCCGTCGTCATCGCCACGCCCCATTCGGACCACGCCGGCTCGGTGCGATCGGCGATGGAGGTCGGTAAATCCGTCCTTTGCGAGAAGCCGCTGGCCATCGACGCCGCCGCCGCCAGAAATCTGGCCGAGCAGGCCGACGCCGCCAGGGTCCGGCTGGCGACGGGCTTCAACCACCGCTTCGACCCCCCGGTGCGCGACGCTCTGCGACTGGTCAACGACTGGTCGATCGGCCGCGTCGAGGGCGTCCGCGCGGTGATCGGCCACAAGGCTTCGGCGGAGTTCCTGGGCGGCTGGCACGCGGACGTCGCCCGCTCCGGCGGCGGCTCGTTGATGGACCACGGCCCGCACGCCTGCGACCTGATCCGCCGCTTCCTGGGCGAGGTCGTCGCCGCCCAGGGGCTCGTCCGGCATGGAATGGACCTGCCGCCGGGCTGCGAGTCGGAGGCGTTCGCCCTCTTCCGCGACCACGACCGGGGCATCGCGGAACTGCGAACGAGTTGGGCACACGAGACCGGATACCTGACCGTCGAGGTGCGGGGCTCCCTGGGCTCCCTCCGCGTCGAGACCGCCCCCTGGCGGTTGACCGGCACCCTGGCCGGTGGCGTGCGGATTGATCGGCGCTATCTGGGCGACCGGATCGGGGAGCGGGCCTTCCGCCGCCGCCACGGCTGCCAGCGGTCCCTGGTGCGCGAACTGGAAGCCTTCGTCAGCCACGGCGCACACCCGCGCCCCGGCGGCACCGGCTGGGACGGCTGCCGCGCCACCGAGATGATTCAGGCCGTCTACCGCTCCGAGGCCGAGGCGCGCGAGGTCGCCCTCGACCCCCTGCCCGTGCCTCCGCGAACGGCTCGACCCAGCGTGTCGGCGCGAGGGGCGTTCGCATGATCGGACGTGGCGCGCCGAGTGTTGTCGAGGCAGTTGCGGGCGAAACTTCGCGCGGCGGGCCTTCCCACCGAGAGAGGCGGTGCCGACCGTCTATCGATGACCAGGAGCCTGAAATCGTTCCCGGTCGAGCCATTCGGGAAAACGGAGGGACCGTCGCGAACCGAGAGGCTTCGGCGAACGTCATAAAGGACCGGCCCCGCGGAACTTTTTGAAAGTTTCACTCAAAAAGGAGTTCGCGGCGGGCCCCCGACGTGTTACATTAGCACTGTCGAAGAGATTGTCCGTTTATTGCCCTACCGGCTTGAGGCCGAGAGTCCGCCCCCGATTTTCGATCGGCTGGGCGGGCTGACAGAGCCACGTTGGTCTCTTAGCGCTGCCCTCCTGCTCCGCGCCGGGTCCTCCGGCACGGGCCCCCTTGGCGCGACAAGGCCGACACACGGAAGCCGCGTCCGATTTCGAGGACGACCGTTCGGGTTGTCGAATCGAATCCGAGTCGCAAGTCGGGGGTCCATAAGGAGTCGGTTTTGCAGACGACAGAGACCGAGATCGAGATCATTGCGGAAGCCCCCGAGGGTTTCCGCGCCTTGAACCTGAGCGATGGCACCCTGGCGGCCCTGGCCCGCTTGAACTATGTCGAACCCAGCCCGATCCAGGCGCAACTCATCCCGCCTGCGATGGAAGGGCGCGATTGCCTCGGCAACGCGCCGACCGGCACCGGCAAGACCGCCGCGTTCCTGGTGCCGATCCTCGAAAAAATCAACGATCGCGACCGGGGGACGCAGGCCCTGATCCTGGCCCCGACGCGCGAGCTGGCCCATCAGATCGGCCGCGAATTCGAGAAGCTGGCCTGGGGCCGTCGCTGCCGGGCGGTCGCGGTCGTCGGCGGCGAGTCGATCTACCGACAGCAGCGGATGATTTCCGACGGCGCGCAGCTCATCATCGCCACGCCGGGTCGTCTGATGGACCTGATGGAACGCCGCGCCGTGCGGCTGGAGAACGTCCGGACGGTGGTGCTCGACGAGGCTGACCAGATGCTCGACATCGGGTTCCGCCCGGCCGTCGAGACGATCCTGGGCGAGATCACCGGCCCGAGGCAAACCCTCCTGCTCTCGGCGACGATGCCCCCGGGCGTGCGAGACCTGACCCGCAAGTACATGAACGACCCGGTCCACGTCCGCCTCATCAAGGACGACGAGGACGCGACCATCCCGGCGATCCGCCAGTCGTACATCATGGTCTCGCCGGACCGGAAGTTTGACCTGCTGGTGAAGCTTCTGCGCCGCGACGAGCCGGCCCGTGCCATCGTCTTCTGCCGCACCAAGCGGGGCGCCGACCGCGTCGGTGAGCTGCTTCACGAGGCCGGCTTCCGCGCCGAGGCGATGCACGGCAACCTCAGCCAGTCACAGCGCAACCGGGTCCTCCAGGCGTTCCGCCTCGGCCGGCTGACGATCCTGGTCGCCACCGACGTGGTGGGCCGCGGCATCGACGTACCGGGGATCACCCACGTCATTAACTTTGACCTGCCCGAAGACCCCGAGCATTACGTTCACCGCATCGGCCGCACCGGCCGCATGGGCAAGGACGGGGTCGCCTACTCGTTCGTGGTTCCTGAGCAGGCCAAGATGCTCGACTTGATCGAGCGTGAAATCTCCCGCGAGCTGGAGCGCGACCAGGTCGAGGGCGTCCCCTCTCCGGCCCGCCCGTCCTTCCGCCCGCAGTATCGTCCGGCGCCCGCCGCCCGCCGTGGCGGCCCGCCCCGCGTCGGTACGCACGGCCACGGTCACGGCGGCGGCTCCGCCTCCTCGCAGGCCCGCCCGCCCCGCCGCACCAGCAACAACGTCCCCCTCGGCGGCGGCGTCCGTCGCCGCCGCGACCGCTCGCCGCAGAACGTCGGCTGATCGGACCGTGAGCTACGGATTCACACCACACGATCGCCGCCCTTCTTTCCCAGGGGCGGCGATTTTTCTTTGATCTTGCGCTCGGGTCGTGGATGCTCGCCTGGGTCACCATCGAGCGTTCGGGGCGACCTCCGTATGACGCTGCTTTTCTGGAATAGCGCGAAGCGGGAGAACTCCTCCGCCCTCCGAAATCTAATCCGACATCACGATGTCGACATCCTGTTGTTGGCGGAATGCGGCGCATCACCCGAGACGATTCGCCGGTCCTTGAATTTCGAGGGCTCGTCACTCTTCCTCTATTTCCCAGGGAACTGCGAGAAGGTCCAGATCTTCTCCCGGTTTCCGCCCGGTTCCATCACTCCGGTTTACGAATCCGATCGTTGGACCGTCAGGAGCATCTCCCCTCCCGTTGGGCGCGACTTCCTTCTGGCCTCGGTCCATTTTCCTTCCAAGCGGGAATGGTCCCACGACAGCCAGTTGCTGGAATGTAACTCCTTGAGCACCTCGCTTTGCGAGGCGGAAGCGAACGCCGGGCATTCCCGCACGATCTTGCTTGGCGACCTGAACATGAACCCCTTCGAGGCGGGGGTCGTCGGCTCTCGCGGCCTCCACGCGACTTTGTCGCGGAAGATCGCGGAGAAGAGAGGGCGTAAAGTTCAAGGAAAGGATTATCCCTTCTTCTATAATCCGATGTGGGGTCGGTACGGCGATTCGACGAAGGGACCAGCCGGTTCGTATTACCATCGACGAGCGGAGCACGTCTGTTATTTCTGGAATTTCTTCGACCAGTGCCTGGTCAGACCCGACCTGCTCTACGCTTTCGAAGAAAGCCGGATGCGAATCCTGACTACTGATGGCATGGCCCCACTCGTTTCCAAATCGAAGGGAATTCCTGACATCGCGATCTCGGATCATCTCCCAATCCTCGTCGATTTGACTCCGTAAAGTCAGCCTGAGGCTTGGACGATTCTTCGCGATGGCAACTCGCGAAAGGGCTGGTCCTCAACATTGCCGTTCGGTAGGTTGGGAAGCGGTCCATGCTGAAATGTTTCCAGGGGCTTCCGAATGCCGAACACCATTCCTGATCTCTGGCCCGCGAACTTTGGCGAAGTTGCGGAACTTAGCCCCGAGGCAATCCTGAAAGTCCAGGCTTCCCATCTGGCCCAGAAGACCAAAGGGGCGGTGGTCGGAGAGGTCAAGACGCTGGTGGAGAACGGATGGGTCGTTTCAAATTTCAATTTGCTTGCGCCTGCGTTGAACAACTATCGCTATAAACTCTTCTCAATAACACACCAGTTCGAGCCTTATCCGATCAACTTCTACGCCCCGCGAACGGAAGAGCCCAGGACGATCAGCGACGAGGCGCAGTTGCTCGGTCAACTCAGCGAGGTTCTTCAGGCGGAGTTCACCGCTCGAATCATCAGTTCCTTGATCGAACACAGCCAGTCGTGATTTTCCCCGATTCTCATCCCCTCGGCGCCGCCGCCTGAATCTCCGGCGCGATGTCGTTGAATCGGGCGAAATTCTCGCGGAAGAGCCCGGCCAGATGGTGGGCCTTGGCGTCGTAGGCGGCCGAGTCGGCCCAGGTGGCACGGGGGTTGAGGATGGTGGTGGGGACGCCCGGACAGGCGCGCGGGTATTCCAGGCCGAAGATCGAGTCGGTCTCGAACTCCGCATCTCGCAGGGCTCCGGTCAAGACGGCGTCGACCAGGGCGCGGCTGTAGGGGAGGCTGATCCGCTGCCCGACGCCGTGCGGGCCGCCGGTCCAGCCGGTGTTGAGCATCCAGGCGCCCGCCTTGTGCCGGCGGAGCTTCGTGCCGAGCAGGTCGGCATACCGGCGCGGCGGCAGGGTCATGAACGGTGCGCCGAAGCAGGTGCTGAAGACGGCCTCGGGGTCGGCGCCCAGGCCACGCTCGGTCCCGGCGACCTTGGCGGTGTAGCCCGAGAGGAAGTGGAACATTGCCTGTTCGGGGGTCAGCCTCGACAGCGGCGGGAGGACCCCGAAGGCGTCGCAGGTCAGGAAGATGATGTGGTCGGGGTGCCGTCCACGCCCGCCCGGGACGTAATTCGGGATGAACTCGATGGGGTAGGCCGCGCGGGTGTTCTCCGTCAGGGAGGCATCAGCGAAGTCGGGCTCACGCGTCAGGGGGTGCAGGACGACGTTTTCCAGGACGGTCCCGAACTGCAAGGCGCCGTAGATCTCCGGCTCGTTGAAGCGGTTCAGGCGAATGCACTTGGCGTAGCATCCCCCCTCCAGGTTGAAGACGCCGTCGTCACCCCAGCCGTGCTCGTCGTCGCCGATGAGGTGGCGGTCGGTGTCGGCCGAGAGGGTCGTCTTGCCCGTGCCCGAGAGCCCGAAGAATAAGGCCACGTCGCCGCGCTCGCCAGCGTTGGCCGAGCAGTGCATCGAGAGGATGCCCTTCAGGGGGAGCAGGTAATTCAGAAGGCTAAAGACCGACTTCTTGATCTCGCCCGCGTACTGCGTCCCACCGATCAGGATGAGCCTTTTGGTGAGGTTCAGCAGGATGAAGACCTCACTGCGCGTCCCATCTCGCTCCGGTTCGGCCTGGAAGCCGGGGACCGCCAGGATCGTGAACTCTGGCCGATGCGCATCGAGCTCGCTCGGCTCCGGCGGCACGAAAAGCTGGTGGGCGAAGAGGGCATGATACGCCCGCTCGCAAACCACGCGGATCGGCAGTTGGTGGGTCGGGTCGGTGCCCCCGAAGGCGTCTTGCACCCAGACCTCGCGGCCTTGCAGGTACGCTCGCACGCGGGCCTCCAGCGCATCGAACTTCGCTGGCTCGAAGGGCTGGTTGACCGCGCCCCAGTCAACGTGGGCCTCGCAAGAGGGCTCGCGGACGATGAACTTGTCCTTGGGCGAGCGGCCGGTGTATTTCCCGGTCTGGAAGACCAACGCCCCGCGGCGAGTCAACCTCCCCTCGCCCCGCGTCACGGCATGCTCGACCAGGACCGCTTGCGAGTCATTCCAGTGCTGAGGGCCCAGGCCGGTGAACCCCTGGTCCTCCAAGGAAATGACCGGAGCCCCGGCTCTCCTCTCGACTTCGGCTCGATTCATCGCGATCCTCGGTGTCGGGGCCCGTTCCTTGCGGCCTCCGTCCTACCAGCGCAGGCCACCTCTCCACAAGGCGAATGCCCGCGGCGAGGCCTTCCGCCCCGAGCCAAACTTCTCTGAAATAGTTCGTTGCCCGTGACGCCCGTTACGGTATGCTGGGGGGAGGGGCGTCGAGACGTGCTGACTATTGGGGCACAACACATGTCGTCGAAAATCCGAAAATTCGGTTCGCGGGCGTGGCTGGGACTCGTCCTCGGTTCTCTCGGATGCAGCGCGGAACAAGCCCCCTCGATGCCTCCCGGCTCGGAGATGAAGACCCAGGACAGGGTGGCTCTCTCCCCGTCGGTGGAGGCGCACGCCTCGAAGCCCGCCGACACGCCCGCGGGCGAGGCGATGCCTGCGCCCGCGCCTGCACCAGCGCCGGCACCGGCGCCAGTCGGAGTCGATCTCGACCGGGAGGATGCCAAAGGAGAGGCCTACAACTCGATCGTCGAGAACCCGTTTATCCCCGTCGCGAGAGAGGCTCAGTCGACTTTCTCGGTGGACGTGGACACGGCCTCGTATTCCAACATGCGGAAGTTCCTCACCCTGAATGCCATGCCGCCTCGGGATTCGGTGAGGATCGAGGAATTCCTCAACTACTTCCCCTACGCGTATCCGCAGCCGGGTGGCGACGACCCGTTCTCGATCAACGTCGAGGTCGCCCGCTGCCCCTGGGAGCCTTCGCACCGACTGGCTCACATCGGCCTGAAGGGGCGGGCGATCGCCGCGAATCAGCGTCCGCCCAGCAACCTCGTCTTCCTGATCGACGTATCGGGCTCGATGGCCGCCCCCAACAAGCTCCCGCTGGTCCAGGGGGCCTTGCGGCTCTTGGTCGACCGTCTCGGAGAAGCCGACCGGGTGGCCATCGTCGTGTACGCGGGCCAATCCGGCACGGCCCTACCCTCCACGTCTTGCAACCGCAAGGAACCGATCATCTCTGTGCTGGAAGGGCTCCGTCCGGGGGGCTCGACCAACGGGAGCGGTGGAATCGAACTGGCTTACGACATCGCCACCGCCAACTTCACCGAGGGCGGGACGAACCGCGTCATCCTCTGCACCGATGGCGACTTCAACGTCGGCACCACGAGCCGGGCCGAACTCGTCAAACTGATCGAGGAAAAGGCCAGGCGCAAGATCTTCCTGAGCGTCCTGGGCTTCGGGATGGGCAACCTCAAGGACGGCACGATGGAGCAGCTCGCCGACAAGGGGAACGGGAACTACGCCTACATCGACTCCATGCTGGAGGCCCGCAAGGTCCTGGTCGAGCAGATGAGCGGCACGCTCGTGACGATCGCCAAGGACGTCAAGATTCAGGTCGAGTTCAACCCCGCCAAGGTGGGGTCGTACCGGCTCATCGGCTACGAGAACCGCATGCTCCGCAAGGAAGACTTCAACGACGACCGGAAGGATGCCGGGGAGGTCGGCGCAGGCCACTCGGTGACGGCCCTCTACGAGCTGGTGCCCCCCGGCGTCGGCGGCCCGGCCCCGGCGGAGGCCGACGGTCTCGTCTTCCAGAAATCGCCGGCGCGCGAGCCCGAAGCGGGGCCAGTGGACCCCGCCATCGGCAACCTCTCGCTGATGGTGAAGCTGCGGTATAAACTGCCCGAGGGGGACGTCAGCAAGAAGCTGACCCGGGGCGTGGCGGACGCCAGTGACGCCGGGGCCCGGGGTTCGGACGACTTTCAGTTCGCGGCGGCCGTCGCGGCGTTCGGCATGATCTTGCGAGACTCGCCCCACAAGGGCCACGCGACCCTCGACGCCGTCCTCGAAATCGCCGGCGCAAGCGTCGGCGACGACCTTTCGGGCTACCGCAAGGAGTTCATCGACCTGGTCCGCAAGGCCAGGGCTCTCGGCCGGAATTGATCGGTCATACCTCGACGACGCCGAGCAAGTCGTCCGCCTCGACCTGGCCCGTCAGCAGGGCGCGTTTGACTTCCTGGATCGTCTGGGTCACGGCGATGTCGCGGGGGCAGGCGCTGGTGCAGTTGAAGACGGTGCGGCAGCGCCAGACCCCCTCGGCGTCGTTGAGGATCTCCAGGCGATCGGCGGCGGCGCGGTCGCGCGAGTCGAAGATGAAGCGGTGGGCGTTGACGATCGCCGCCGGGCCGACGTACTTGCGGTCACCCCAGAACGGGGGACAGGCCGTCGTGCAGCAGGCGCACAGGATGCACTTGGTCGAGTCGTCGTAACGCGCCCGCTCGGCGGGCGACTGGAGCCGCTCGGTCGTCGGCGGGGGCTCGTCGTTGACCAGGAACGGCATCACGGACTTGTAGTGGTCGAAGAATGGCTTCATGTCCACGATCAGGTCCTTGATGACCGGCAGGCCGAGGATCGGCTCGACCGTGATCGTGTCGGCGCGCAGATTCTTCACCAGAATCTTGCAGGCCAGGCCGTTGACGCCGTTGATCCGCATGGCGTCGGAGCCGCACACGCCGTGCGCGCACGATCGCCTGAGGTTCAGCGTCTCGTCCTGGTACCACTTGATATTCTGGAGCACGTCGAGCACGCGGTCGAGGGGGTCGGCCTCGATCTGATAATGCTCCCAGTGCGGCGTCTCATCGAGCTCGGGGTTGTATCGCTTGATCTTGACCGTCAGGGCCCTGGGGGGGGCGAGGGTCGTTATGGCATCGGTCGGCATGGGCGTGATGATCCATTGCGGTGTGGGCGCGTCGTGGAGGAAGGGAAGGGATGGAGCGCCGCTGCGATCAATACTTGCGGATCTCCAGCGGATATTTCGGGGTCGCCACGCCGTCCTTCTCGACGGTGATGACATCCACGTCCTTGTAGGCCATCCGAGCTTCCCCCCCCTCGCCCTCGGGCTTGTAGGCGAGGCTGTGCTCGAAGAATCGGACGTCGTCGCGATCGGGGAAGTCTTCCCGCGAGTGGGCCCCGCGGCTCTCGGTTCTGGCCAGGGCGCTGGCGACGGTCGCCTCGGCGAGGTCAAGCAGGCAGCCCAACTCCAGGACTTCCAGCAGGCCGGTGTTGAAGACGGAGCCTTTATCCTGGACGCCGACCATCTGGTAGCGTCGCTTCAGCCCGGCCAGGACATCGCGGGCGCGGGCGAGGCCCTCGCCGGTGCGGTAGACGCCGCAGTCGTCCATCATGGTGCGCTGCATCTCGTCGCGAATCTTGACCCAGGGCTCGGCCCTGGGGCGTGCCAGCAGGGCGTCGATGGCGGCCTTTGTCGGGGCTTCAGGGTGGGGGGGCATGGGGGCGAAGAAGTGCCGTTCCAGGGCGAACCGGGCCATCTCGCGGCCAGCGCGACGACCGAAGACGACGAGGTCGACCAGGCTGTTCGTGCCCAGGCGATTGGCGCCGTGGACGCTGACGCAGGCGCTCTCTCCGGCGGCGTACAGGCCGGGGACGGGGGTCTCGAATTCGTCGCGGATGACGCGGCCGTTGACGTCGGTGGGGACGCCTCCCATCGCGTAGTGCGCCGTGGGCTGGATCGGCATCGGCTCGCGAATCGGGTCGACGCCCAGGTAGGTGCGGGCGAACTCGATGATGTCCGGCAACCGCTTCTCGACCCAGGCGTTGTCGACGGGCTCGCCGGTGGGGCTGCTCTTGTACTTGTTGATGGTCTCGGCGCGGATGTCGAGGTGGACGTAGTCCTTGCCGGCGACGCCCCTGCCAGCGCGGACTTCCTGATAGATCGACCGCGAGCAGACGTCGCGGCTGGCGAGGTCCTTGAGGTTGGGGGCGTAGGTTTCCATGAACCGCTCGCCCTGGCCGTTGAACATGATACCGCCGTCGCCGCGACAAGCCTCGCTCAGCAGGATGCCCAGCCGATAGATGCCCGTCGGGTGGAACTGGTAGAACTCCATGTCTTCGAGCGGCAGGCCGTGGCGGTAGGCGATCGCCGGGCCGTCGCCGGTCAGGGCGTAGGCGTTGGACGAGACGCGGAACATCCTGCCGAAGCCGCCGGTGGCCAGCAGCACGGCCTTGGCGTGGAAGGTGTGGAGCAGGCCCGTCGCGATCTCGATGGCGACAATCCCGCGGCACTCCCCCTCCACCATGACGAGGTCCAGCATGTGGAACTCGTCGAAGAAGGTGACGCCCTGCTTGATGCACTGCTGATAAAGCGTTTGCAGGATCATGTGGCCGGTGCGGTCCGCCGAGTGGCACGCGCGCATGACGGGGATGCGGGGGCGGGCGTCGGGCGTGCCGGCCTTCGCCGAGGGGTCATACGCCGGGTTCGCCTTGGTGTGCCCGCCAAACCTGCGCTGCGAGATCAGGCCGTCGGGGGTCCGGTCGAAGGGCAGGCCCATGTGCTCCAGGTCGTAGATGCACTCCACGGCCTCGCGGCAAAGGATCTCGGCGGGCGTCTGGTCGACCAGGAAGTCGCCCCCCTTGATCGTGTCGTAGGCGTGGTTCTCCCACGAGTCGGCCTCCAGGTTCGCCAGCGCCGCGGCGATCCCCCCCTGTGCGGCTCCGGTGTGGGAGCGCGTCGGGTAAAGCTTGCTGACGACCGCCGTGCCGACCTTGCGGCTCGACTCCAGGGCGGCCATCATCCCCGCGCCGCCGGCCCCGACGATGATGCAGTCGAACTTGTGGTGATTCATCGCGCCTGTCGTGGGTTGGGGAGGGCGGATGCGGGGCCGACTCCGAGGTCAATTCGCCCCGGGGAGGCCGTGGCCCGGCGGAATCGCCGCGACGGGCTGGTCCTTGACCGTCCGTTCCAGCTTCAGCGGATGCTGCTCGATGTAGCGCGTGTCCGGCTGGAACATCAGGATCGAATAGCCCCCGAGGGTGATGAGCACCGTCGCGAGGGTCCAGATCAGCGTGCCGGCGACGACGCGACGCCCGGGCCGGTTGACGTACTCATACAGCACCTGGCGCAAGCCGTTGAATCCGTGGATGACGGCCAGGGCGATCATCGTCGCGTCCCAGAGCCGCCAAATGAACCCCGTTCGGGGCGCGGTCCACCGGCTCGCCACGAAGGCGTAATTGATCGTTTCCACGTTGTTCAAGATGTGCATGATGAACAGGTGGCCGACGGCCAGGAACACCAGGACCAACCCGGAGATCCGCATGAAGAACCAGGCGAACAGCTCGTAGCCACCGCTCGGCCTGACTTTGCGGCCCAACTTGGAGGCGGACGCCATGAAACTGCAATCCTCCGGCGGGAAAGTGGGACCGGCCGCTCAATGCGGGGCGGAGACGCTCGGGCGGATGTCGGTTTGCACGTCCCGCATGTGCTCCGGGGGCTTCCGCAAGGGGTACAGGACCGCCACGGTGGCCGGCAGCATCAAGGCCCAGAAGGTCACGTAAACTACGCGGAGGATCGACGCCCGATAAAGCGTGCCTCGCCGCCAGAAGTCATACAAGATGACGCCCACGCCGTTGATCGCGTGGAAAAGCACCGAGGCAATCAATCCCAGCTCGCCGATGCGAAAGGCCCACCGCAGCGGCCAGTAATACTCCCCGTCGAACCAGACGCCGCCATAAAGGGCGACGGTGTGGTCATAGGTGTGGGGGAAGGCCACCACGAGGAACGTATCGGTGATATGAATGATCAGAAAGAACAGGATGCCCAGGCCGCTCAAGCGGTGGAGCAGCCAGGTCCACTGGCCGATCCCGCCGCCGTAGCGGAGCCCCTCGACGACGCGGCCCAACGGCGTGGATCGGTAGACGACGGGCCGACGGAGAGTCTGTGACATCGGAATCCATGCCCGCGAAAGGGTCGATCGTCAGGGCGCTGGCGGGTCAAGCCAATCCTGACCATTTTTTCCAGTCGGGCCGCCGCCAACGTCCGTGCCTCAGGTTTTGTAGAGGGCGGCGCATGGGGAATCAAGGGGGGACCGGCAAAACCAGGATCGGGGCCGGCCCGCGGGGACGAATTCGAGAGATCGTCAGCGGGCGAGTTGCAACGTCGAGGCGCGGAAGAGGCCTGCCAGCGTCGGGCGGCAGATGGCCTCGACCGGGCTGCCGTGGCAAAGGTTGGACCGCAAGTCCTCCAGCCAGCCCAGATCGGTGATAAGTGAGGCTTCCGCCTCGACGATCATCAAGTCCGAGGGGCGACCGCTGGGGGCGACTTGAAGGACAATCCTCGAACCGGCGCCGGCGGGATTCCCGGGCTCGACCCAGGAGTCAACGATCGCACCTCTGACCAGCAGATCAGAGTCCATCCCCCGGCCCTCAAGATCCCCTGCCCCGGCGCCGCTTCGGCGCGCGAACTTATGGGGCGATGCATCCATCATAGGCGGATTGGCTTTCCGATGACAAGGCGACTCTGCGGACCAATTGCGTTCTCGGTCTTGGGAACGTTTGGAACGGAATCATGGCGGGCCTGTAAGCCGGATTCTGTCGGAGGCCCGAAGGCCCTGGATGACCATTTCTCTGGGACGCCGGTCGCCCGGCGCCTCAAGCGACCTACCCGGGAGTCGATGGCGGGCCGGGCCGACCCGCGAGGCCCGCCAACCTCGCGGCCGACGTGCCCACTGCTCCCTTATTTGGTCTTGCTCCCGGTGGGGTTTACCGAGCCAGGGCGGTCACCCACCCTGCTGGTGAGCTCTTACCTCACCGTTTCACCCTTACCCCTCCAACCTTGCGGCCGAAAAGGCGGTTTATTTTCTGTGGCACTGTCCCTACCCGATACCGGGCGGTGGGCGTTACCCACCACCGCGCCCTGCGGAGTCCGGACTTTCCTCCCCGACCCGTCATGACCCCGCGTCGCCACGGCGCCATCGTCAGGGCGGTCATCCTTCCCGCCATGAATCCATGCCAAGTATAGAGTCGGAAGTCGCTAAATGGAACCGCATCCAGGGAGACCTCAAGAAAAACGAACAGTTGGCCCCGGTCATCACCGAGTGCCAAACTGACCAAGCTTTTCAAGCGGATGCGCTCACGCAACTTCGGGACGATCGAGGCCACGGACGGAATGCGGTTCGCGATCTCCATCGCTCCGTGACGCAGGCCCTGGCATGCGGGCGAATTGCGGGGGTAGGTTCGGTTCAAGGTCCCCCGGCGGCCTCGACGGGGACTCCCCCCTGGATGTCGGACTCGGGGGCAAATCCCCTGCGCATGGTGTTCTCGGTGATGGTCCGGAACAAGAGGAATTCCCGAAGGTAATCGGACCCGCCGGCCTTCGTGCCGATGCCCGAGAGCCGGAAGCCGCCGAACGGCTGGCGGTCGACCAGGGCGCCGGTGATCGGCCGATTGATGTAGAGGTTGCCGACCCGGTACTCGCCGCGGGCCCGCCCGATGTGCGAGGGGCTCCGCGAATAGATCCCGCCCGTCAGGGAGTAGTCGGTGCCGTTGGCGATCGTCAAGGCGCTGTCGAGGTCCGGGGCGCGCAAGACGGCCAGGATCGGGCCGAAGATTTCCTCCTGGGCGATCCTGGCCCCCGGCTTCACGTCGGCGACGATCATCGGGCCGACGAAGGCGCCCCGGTGGGCAAGCGGGCCGGGATCGACGGCCAGGACGACGCGCCCCTCGGCCTCGGCGATCCGGCCGTATTCGAGGATGCGATCCCGCGCCTCGGCGTCGATGACCGGGCCGACCACGGTTTCCGGGTCGTCGGCGGGACCGACGTGGACGGCCCGCGCGGCCTCGGCCAGGCGCGCGACGAAGGCGTCGTAAACCCCGTCCAGGACAATGGCCCGCGAGCAGGCCGAGCACTTCTGCCCGGCATACCCGAAGGCGCTCTGGAGGACACCCGCGACGGCCTCGTCCAGGTCCGCGTCGTCGTCGACGATGATGGCATTCTTGCCCCCCATCTCGGCGATCACGCGCTTGACGTGGTCCTGCCCGGGCTTCGTTTCCGAGGCCCGGCGATTGATCTCCAGGCCGACCGCCCGCGAGCCGGTGAAGGCGATGAGGTCGACCCCGGGATGGTCCACCAGCGCCCGGCCGACCTCCTCGCCCTTGCCGGGGACGAAGTTCAACACGCCCGCGGGCAGCCCGGCTTCCTGGAGGACCTGGACGAGATGCCACGCCATGATCGGCGACTGCTCAGCAGGCTTCAGGACGACCGTGTTCCCGGCGGCCAGGGCCGCGACGGTCATCCCCGTCGGAATCGCCAGCGGGAAGTTCCAGGGCGGGATCACGACGACGACGCCTCGGGCGATCGGCTCGACGACGTTGGTCTCGCCGGGCACGTCGCGTTGCGTTCCCTCCGCCAGCCGGATCATCTCCCGGGAATAGAACTCGCAGAAGTCAATCGCCTCGGCCACGTCGGCATCGGCCTCGCGCCAGGGCTTGCCGCACTCGAAGACCTGCCACGCCGCCAGCGCGAACCGTTGGCGGCGCAGGATCGCGGCAGCGCGGACCAGGACGGCCGCGCGCCCCCGCGCCGGCGTCGACGACCACCCGGCGAACGCCCCTCGGGCCGCCCCCACGGCGCTGTCCCCGTGCGAGGCAACCGCGGCGGAACTGGTCGACACGACCATCGCGAAATCGTTGGGGCTCCGCACGACGAGCGGAGGGGCGTCGGACTGGACCGCCTTGCCCCCGATCAGGATCGGGATCGCGACGGGCTGGATCAGTTCCTCGCGCACCAAGGCCAGCGCCGCGCGCATCGCCTCGCGGGCCGCCGGGATGGTGAAGTCGGTTGGTGGCTCGTTGCGGAACGGCGACAGTTCGCCTGTCGTGGAGTGGTTCGGCGCTGCCTGGCGTGACCGGCCCCACATGGCTGCGACCTCCTTCGGGTCTCGCAGGAGTTCCTCGACGGGCGTGCGGCCGGCGGAGCTGGCCTTGAGGAACGATTCGTTCGACGTGTTTTCCAGCAGTCGGCGGACCAGGTAGGCCATGCCCGGGAGCATGGCCCCGTACGGCGTGTAGACCCGGACGCGGTGCCCCATCCCGACCAGGGCCCGCTCGATGGACTCCCCCATGCCGTGCAGCATCTGAATTTCGTAGGCGTCGCGGGGGACGCCCAGTGCCTCGGCCGCGGCGATGGTCGCGGAGAGGCTGCGGACGTTGTGACTCCCGAGGGCGGGGCGGAGCCACTCATGATTTTCCAGGAGGAAGTGGGCGCAACCTTCGTAGTTGGCGTCGGTCCGCCACTTCTCCAGGTAGACCGGGACCGGCCAGCCGACTTGCCGGGCCTGAAGGACTTCATAGTCCCAGTACGCCCCCTTGACGAGGCGGACCGTCACGGGCGTCCCGCGTGCCCTGGCCCAGTCCCGCAGGTCCGCGAGGTCTGCCAACGCCTCGGGCAGATACGCCTGCGCGACGATGCCGACATCGGCCCAATCGCGAAATTCAGGCTCCCGCATGACCGAACGGAACAGCTCGTACGTCAGCCCCTTGTGGGCATACTGCTCCATGTCGACATTGACGAACGCCGCGCGTTCCCTCGCGGTCCGCAAGATCGGCCGCAGGCGATCGAGCACGCGGGCCGAGGTCGCTTCGGCACAAAGGGCGTCGAATCGCGGGGTCAGGCTCGTCAGCTTGAGCGAGAGGTTGGCGCGCGGGATCGCCCCGCGGTCGTCGCGGTCGATTTGCGGGATCTCCGGCTCGGCGGCCAGGGGCCCGGCGAGGCCGCGCAGCAATTCGAGGCAGGTGCGCTGATAGGTGTCGGCCTCGGCGTCGCTGATGACCGCCTCCCCCAGGAGGTCGGCGGTGAAGGCCAGCCGGCGGCCGCGGAGCCGAAGGACGGTCCGCAACGCCTCGTCGGGGGTCGAGCCCGCGATGAACCGCCGGGCCATCCGGGTCGCGCCGAACCGCGCCGCCACCGCCAGTGCCCTCGCGCCGAGGGCCCCCGGTGGGGCCAGGGCGATCGGCAATCGGAGCGCACCGGGAGCGGGTACGCCAGCTTCGCCGAGGTATTCGTCAAGGTGGCGGCGCACCGAGGCGGCCGAGGTCAGGCTCGGCAACGCGTCGATGAACCGGAAAAGCTGGACCTTGACCTGGGGGTCTCCCATCGTCAGGCCCATCAGGCGATCGTCCCACCAGGCCCGTTCCCAGGGGGCAGCTCCGCAGCCGATCCGCGCGAAGATCTCCCGGCCGATTTCCCAGGTCCGGCGTCCTGGCTCCCCCGCCGCCCTCGTGGGCTTGACCTCTTCGATTGCGGCCATTGCCCCGACCCTCCCGCGTCGCTCGCGATCGCTTCCCTGCTATTCTACGCCCGAAGGCTCCGCGCGGCCCGATCGCCGCGTCCGGGAGGGTGCTGCCCTGGCATCGGGAGGGGGGAGTGCCAAGGTAGGACGCCGTAATCGGTAAAGCGGTTGGCTCATGATGAATTGCGGGGTGGTTGGAATTCTAGCCCCTCTGGGGCTGAAGGGAGCAACCCCGGAATCCCTCATGAGCCATCGTGAAATTTGGGTCGGGGAGAGCCTCCTGACCGCCTAAGCCGGGGCCTTTCAGAGCAACTCATTAAGGGTTTCGGAAGCTGACCGGAGGCTGTCGCCCGGACTGGACGGCGCCCGTCGGGGGCGAGACAATAAGACGAGGCCGGGAGCGGGAATTGTCGAGGAGGGGTCACGATCGGAATATGGTGCCTGACTACTACGCGATGCTCGGGGTCGACCCCTCGGCCGATCGGCCCACGATCGAGGCGGCGCTGGCCAAGGCCCAGCCGTCGTGGTCGTCGGGAACGCGGAACCCCAAGACGAAGCACACGTTCCAGTCGTATCTCGACCAGATCCCCGCGCTGCGACAGGCCCTCATGGGCGACCCCTTGGCCAGAGCGGCGTATGACGCCGAGCGCGCCGCGACCCTCCGGGCGGGGCGCGATCGGGCGCTCGACGCGCTGCAACGGCTGATCCGGCTGAGGGCGGCCAAGGGGGGACTGACGCCCGCGGACCGCGCGATCCTGCGCACCGAGGCCGTCAAGGCCGGCCTCACGGCCGAAGACCTCGACCGCCTGGCCGCGCCGATCCCCTCGGCCTCCGAGGTGGCCGCGGAGGTCGACCCACCCGACCCGCCCGTCGACGCGATCGACCCCGCCACTCGCCGGCAGATCCGATCGGCCCTGGTCCATCTACGCAGGCGCGACCTCTACGACGTGCTGGAATCGACGCGCGACGCGCCGACGGCCGTGCTGGTCGCGCGGGCCGACGCCGAGCGGCAGCGTTGGATGCGGAAGAGCCAGGTGACGGCCGAGAAGACCGCCTGGCTGGAGGCGATCTCGTATGCCCAGTCGCACCTCTCGGCCCCCGAGGCCCGCGCCCGCTACGACCGGACGCTCGCGACGGAGTCTGAGGAGGCGCTGAACGCGGCCATCGCCTTCGCCCTGGAGGGCACCACGCGGCTCGACCCCGGGACCCGTCAAGCTCTGGTCGATGAGGCCCTGGCGCTGGGGATCGGGCCCGACCGCGCCGGGAGGTTGATCGCTCGCGCCTGCCGCGCACAAGGGGTGGCGCAGGAGGGTTCGCGGTCCGGGCCGACGCCGCTGGGACCGTCCCGCCTGCTGCGGTGCCGGTCGTGCGCGGGGGTGACGGAGTTCGCGGCGGCGTCGAAGGCCGGGGGAGCGGCGAACTGTCGGCACTGCGGGGCGTCGCTCCAGTGGGACTGCCCGGTCTGCCGCCGCTCACGATGGGTTGATGAGCCCCGGTGCGCCTGCGGGTTCGCCCTGGCGGACCTGGAGCCGCTGGTCCGGCACTTCGAGGCCGCGCAGCACGCCCACAAGACGCGCGACTACCACGCGGCCCTGGCCCACCTGCGGAGGGTGCAGGAGTTCGCGCCGAGGCACGTCGGGGCGCGGAAGGGGATTGAGCGGATCAAGGAGCGCCTCGCCGAGATCGACCGGGCGCGCGGGGCGTTCGAGGCCGACCGGGCGCGCGGCCACCTGGCCTCGGCGCGAGCGGCGGTCGAGGGTTGGGCCCTCCTGGTCGACCCGGCCGATCCGGAAGTCCTCGCCGCCCGCGCGGAGGTCGCGCGGAAGGTGCGCGACGCTTCGGCCCTGGCAGCGCAGGGGCGGGCCCTCGCGGCGACCGACCCGACGGCCGCGCGCGAGTTCTTCCGCAAGGCTCTCGTCCTGGCCGCCGACTTGCCCGAGGCGCGCGAGGGGCTGGTCCACTGCCCGCCTGATCCTCCGCTCGCGCTCCACGCCGATTGCGAGGGGGGGCGTGTCCGCCTGCGGTGGTCGGCCCCCGCGGCCGACGGGCTCGGGCCGGTCAGCTATCGGGTCTTCCGCACGCGAGGGGGCGTCCCCACCCAGCCGGCCGACGGGACCGTGGTGGCGGAGGTCTCCGCCGCGGAGTTCGAGGATGCCGGCGTCGTCCCTGGCGATTCCGTTGGCTACAAGGTCTTCAGCCACCGTGGAGGCGCCGATTCGCTCTCGGGCGCGGGGGGCGGACCACTCCTGGTGTTGGCGGAGGTGGCCGATGTCCGCGTCGAGGCCAGGAGCGGCGAGGTCCACCTGTCCTGGACTCGACCCCGCAACGCGATCGGCGTCCGCGTCGTCCGCAAGTGGGGCGCCCCGCCGGAGGGACCTGAGGACGGCGACCGGGTCGAGGCCGATGGCGACGGGGCGCATGACCTCGGCCTTGAGGACGACCGTGCCTATCATTACGGGCTGTTCGCCATCTTCAAAAGTGCCGACGGCCGGGCCTTCGCATCCCGGGGGGTCTTCACCGCGGCGGTCCCCCACCCGCCCGTTGAGGGGGTGGGCGGGCTGACCCTCGCCAACGACCCCGACGGCCGCGTCCGGATCTCGTGGGAGCCCCCGGCGCGGGGCCAGGTTCGCATTCTCCGCACCCTCGAACTGCCGCAACTGCGCCCCGGCGACCGACTGACCGCCGAGGAGGCCGCCACGATCGCGGGCCAATGGCTCGACGCGGGCGGCCCCGACGGCACGATTGACCGCGCGCCGCCGCCCGTCGGGGTCTGCCACTACACCCCGTTGACCGCTTGGGGGGGCTCCTTGACGGTGGGGAGGGGGGCGGCGTACTCTTGCCTGACCGACCCTTCGGACTTGCGAGCCGTCCGCGCGGGCACCAACGGGCGGGTCCACCTGCGTTGGCGATGGGGCCCGCAAGGGGGGCAATCGCTGCTCGTCTCGAAGGTCGGGTCGCCGCCCACTGGTCCCGACGACCCCGAGGCGCGGTCGGTGCTGGTGCAGGAGTCGGAGTACAGCCGGCAAGGTTACATCGCGGTGAACCTGCCGCCGGAGGCCGCGGGCCCCTGGCACTTCCGCGTCTTCGCCGTCGCCACGGTCCAGGGCCGGCGCGTCGTTTCGCCCGGCCTCGACCCGACGGGCAGGACGGTCGTTCCGGGCCCAAACCCCGAGGTGACGGTCATCTACCACTTGCGGAAGCCCAGCTTTCCCGGCCGCCCCTGGTCGGTCGCGTTCCGCACCGAGCCCCCGGGCGCCTCGATCCCGCCGACCGCTCTGGTCGCGCATCCCCGCACGGTCCCGCTGTCCGTCGACGATGGCGAGGTGATCGACCGCTTCCCGGCCGCGCGCGACGGCTCGACGTTCCGCGTTCGCCCCGGCGTCAACCTCTCCGACCGCCGCGCCCGCGTCTTCGCCGACCCCCACGTCGATCCCGACGGCCTGCCCCCGATCCGCCTCCGCCACCCGGAAGCCGGGCCGACCCGCGCTTGAGTCGGGATTCCCCTCCCTGACCCGTTGGAATGTGATAGGTTTCGCTCGGCCCGTGACTCGAAGAGTCGGAGGTCTACCAGGCGACCCAGGGGATGGTCCTGTCGAACCGGCCCGCTCCCCCTCGGTCGTCACTGTCGACGGCGCCCAGGATGGCAAGGTCCTCCAGGACTGGGCGGGCAGCAATCAGCAGTGGTCGGTCGCGGTCAAACGGCTCCGAGGGTCGCGGGTTTCTCCCATGCAGGTGGAGGTCCTCTTCATCGAACTGGCCCAGATCCACGCCGAGCGGTACGGCAACTTCGACCAGCGCACCAACCATTATCGCGAACTCATGGATCGCGTGGTCACGCACGCCAAGTCCCTGTTCCCGCCGCGACGGCCCCTGGTCACGCGGAGGTCGGCGCGACGAGTATGCCATTCTCGACCTCCGCGGGGCCGAGGCTCCGCGCGCCCTCGCCACTCGGGGCGGCCCGGCCGGAACGATGCCCTCAGGGGGCCGGAAACCGGATTCCCGGGTCGAGTAGGCGTACCCCCGGCTTGACTTTGTCCTCGGCCGCCTTCCTCGACGAGATCTCGGTCGGAGATTCTCCAGGGGCGAGGGTACTGGTCTTGGACAGGTCTTCCTTGTCGTCGCCGCAACCCAGGCAGGCGAGGAGCGAGGCCAGGACCGCGACGCGGATCGACGCACGGACGGGACGCATGTTGGAGGTTCCTTTGAGCCCAAGGCGGTCTTACGAACCCGCGTCGTTTGGGGAGGGGGTCATGTCCGCGGGTCCCACGGCGAGAGAAGGCGGTCATGAACCGTTCGGCCGGGATCGACGACCGCCTGTGAGGCGTCCGCTTCAAACGCCGCCCCGCCGGATCGGACTCCTCGCGGCGCGATCCGGCGGGTGCGTGACGCTGTCAATAATCGCCGGCGCTCACGGCTTCGCGGCCATTGCGCGTTCCCAGGGCCCACCAGGTCGGGAGGGCGATGGAGTCCTTGATGAACTTGACCGAGCCATCGGCCATCCCGAGGTTGACCCCGCTGGGGTGCGAGCTGGTCGGGTTTATCTCGGGGAATGTCCCGCCCCAGCTCGCATCCTCCGTATTGGACGCGACGCAGGAGTGCGTATTGGGCGCTCCGAAGTGGTGGTAGCCGGAAATAAACGGCTGCAGGGGACCAGCGATCAGCCAGGCATGCCCGGAAAGACCTGACGAGGCCGTGGTCGTCGGCGGGAGCGCCTTGCACGAATTGACGAATGAGAGGGTAGCCGCGGGACTATTGGCGTCGGGCGTCAGCGCGACGCCCGCGGGGTACATCGTCCGCAGGGAGTCGAGGGTGTCGGAGATGGGCACCTGCGGGTAGCCGGCGACGCCCAGGAGCTTCTCGCTAAAGAGCCCCGTGCTGGAGGTGCCATCGGTGATCGACTCCAGCCCCACGGGGGCCTGGACGCCGAAGGGCAACGCAGGCGAACCCTGGCGCGTCGCGCCCGGCACGATCGTCCCGGTTGCCCGTCGTATTGACCCCGGGCCGCCCTGGTTGCCGGAGTAGGTAATGGGCCCCCACTGGTAGTCGGCACCATTCGAAGCGGCCGGCCGTTGCTTCTGGGGGTCCGAGGGGCAAAGTAGCGTGGAGATCTTGGTGCTGTTGAGCGTCGTGTTCGCGCGGGCGGTCATCTCCTGCGAGAGGTTGATGGAGTTGTAAAGTGGCTGCTGCTCCATGCTCGGTAGGATGGCTACGACCCAGCTGGAACGCCAGTAGATGTTATCGTTGTAGCAGTAGGCCGGCAGGACCTGGTTACTGTCGATGTAGTTGTGGACGGCGATGCCCAGCTGCTTGAGGTTGTTGGTGCACTGCGAGCGTCTAGCGGCCTCGCGCGCGGCCTGCACGGCCGGCAGGAGCAGGGCAATCAAGACTCCGATGATGGCGATGACCACCAAAAGCTCGATCAGCGTGAAGGCACGTCGACCTTGTTCACGAATCATGTGACCTCCCACGAAATACAGCGATTCTGGGAGCATGCCGGTTGGTGGTACGCTACCTCCGTGGTGTGCGGCGACCTTACCGGCGTACTGGATATGATTCCCAAGATAGAGCGTAAAGTTCTGGAAAGGTTGATGCAAGGAAAATTTGAAGAACTTCCTTTTTCTCCGGCCCTCGCGACGGTCGACCGTCGGTCTCCTTGGAAATCCCGGCGAATTGCGTCGCGATGGCTTCCTCAGAACTCCGAAGTTCTTCGCGGAATTTTCTTGCGGCACGCCTTTCGCCCTGTTCACATACGAGAAGAACGTGAAGCAGTCCCCAATTCTATCGCGGTCGGCAATCCTTCCAATTCTTCGGAGGCGACTATCGTGAGAACCGTACCCAGACGGCATCCGAGGGGCTTCACTCTGATCGAGCTCTTGGTGGTCATCGCCATCATCGGAGTTCTGATCGCGCTCCTCCTGCCGGCCGTGCAGGCCGCGCGCGAGGCCGCCAGACGCTCGCAGTGCACCAACAACCTCAAGCAGCTGGGCATCGCCGTCCACAACTACATCGACCGAAACCAAGTCCTGCCCGCGTCCAGCTACGGCAACGAGAATGGCAACCTGCCAATTAGCTGGGTTGCTTCCCTCCTGCCGGGGCTCGAGCAACAGCCGTTGTTCAACTCGATCAACCTCTCGCTCGCCGCGGCTTTTCCCCAGAACGTCACGGCCGCCGTCACGCGAATCGGGATACTGGTCTGCCCCTCGGACCCGAATCCCAAGGGGGTGGGCGTCGGGAACGGGGAGCCTTATAAATGGGCACCCGTTGGCTACGGTGGGAACCTGGGAGGGCCGGGGGTCATCGTACGCGGGTCCGGGACGATCATCCCCGCGAATACCAATCTCGGCTCCCCCGCCTATCCCCTCTTCGGGCAGGGCTCCATCGGTCTGGAATCGATCCCCGACGGCACGTCCAGCACCGCCCTCTTCAGCGAGCGACTGCTGAGCATCTCGGGCTATCCCACCGTGTCCATCGGCTCGGGCCTGGATGGGCTCACGGCCGTCTATAATTCGGGCGTCGCGGCGACCTGGGACAGCCGAAATTCCGCCGCGGCCCTGAGCTTCGTCAATTCCTGCAAAGCCCTCCCTTCGACGACCTCGGCAGGGTCGGCAACCATCGGTCACGCCTGGATCTTCAGCACACCCACGACCCCGTCCGTCTCGCAATACACCCACTGGGGCGCACCCAATACCCCGTCGTGCCGAGCGAGCAACGCCGATGCCGGGATCTTGGGTCCGGACTGGGGGGGGACTTCCGCCACGATCAACGCCTCCAGCGCCCACCCCAGCGGCGTCAACGTCTGCTTCACGGACGGATCGGTTCGGTTCGTCAAGAACACCGTGGCCCTCCCGACCTGGTGGGCCCTGGGGTCGCGCAACGGCCGCGAAGCCGTGAGCGCCGGCGACTACTGAAAAGGCCTTCGGAGGGTGTGTCATCCGCGAAGGGCCCTCATCCTCGACCGGGCTTGCCCGTGGGGGCGTCCAGCCTCCACGCGAGGGAGGCAGGCGCCGCGACTCTACTCATTTGCAATGGAGGGGCCATCATGCGATCCGTCGGTCGTTCACTCCGCGTCGTAACGGTCGCAGCCGCCCTCACCTGCCTGGGTTGTGGGGGAGACAAGGAATATTCAGGGCCCACCCTGCCGCCCGGCGAGTCGCCCACGGAGAAGGCCATCAACAAGGCCCGGGAGGACAAGAAGATCAAGGTCGGGGATGTCTCCTGGCCGGGCGTCCTGAGGTCTCCCACGCGTTGACGGTCGGTTGAAGGCCGAGGGAATGGGTCGGGTCGAGGCTTCGCGACCGATCGGGCGGGCGTGGTGCGCCGAATCGTTCCGTGGGGGGCGGAACTCTGGTATCCTAGGCTGATACGGATCGACTCCGACCGTCGCCGCCCGCCCTGGCGGTGCCTCTATGAATTGGAGGGGCCCTTTGGCTCCGTAGGATGAATCGCTACAGCAACGACGCCGACGACTTCTACGTGAACGTCAACCTGAACACCGAGATGGAGCTGCCGACCAGCCGCGACACCGTGCTCCACTACTTCGAGCAGATGAAAAAGGCGTACCCCGAGCTGCGAAATTTTTACACGCGCGAGAGTGGCGACCTGGTGCTGGAAGGCGACAAGGAGAGCGGCAAGTATCGTTGGCTGGCCATCGAGCCCCGGCGCCTTTGCTCCGGGTACGTCAACCCCGATGGTGTCGAGGACGCCTACCGCCAGCACGAAATGGTGCTCGACCTGGCCCCGCACCTGCTCACCATCAGTGTGCTGGACTGCGAGGCGCTCGACGTGATGTACGGATTTGACTTCACGTATGAAGGGAACCACGATGAAGTGGTGGCCGAGGCGCTGGGCCTCAACCCGTCGATGGAGGGCTTGCTGGAGGTTCCCGGGGCACGCGTCATCAACTACGAGCCCTCGGTCACGCTGGCTCTGGATGAGTCATGCCGGCTCCAGTGCCGGTTGTCGATCGAGACACGGACCAACGCCTATCAGGTCCGCACCGGCG
>JAABUQ010003266.1_pt1 | contig 30146 bp, 28 predicted proteins | sample 5560001 | NCBI WGS metagenome assembly JAABUQ01 (sample SAMN10711888, study PRJNA513371) | rock metagenome | isolation source: Antarctica rocks | place: Antarctica: Victoria Land, Finger Mt nord | collected 2015-12-18 | reverse complement strand
CCAACTCGGTCAGGTCCTTGCGCGATTCGGGGTCGAGGAAACCGGCGCGGATCATGACACCGATAGAATCCGCCCAGCACCGCTTGGCAAGGGGGCGCGCCGGATTCTCAAAGAGTCGGGGTATAAATGGCCCTGGCTATGACGCGTCGTCGTGTCGGCCGGGCCGGGACGCGCCCTGCCCGGCCCGGCCAGTTCCTAGTTCTGCAGCGGTGCCGGGTCCGCTGACAAGGAACGCAGGTAGCTGATGACGTCCGCCCTCACCTTCGGATCGGCGATGCCGGCGAAGCTCATTTTGGTGCCCGGCGCATAAGCGCTGGGCTTCAGCAGCCACTTGTTCAGCTCGGCATAGTCCCACTTGCCGCCCTTGCCCTTGAGCGCGGCTGAGTAGGAGTAGCCCTGGGCATGTGCACCCTGCTCGGCACCGACGACGCCATACAGGTTAGGGCCGAGGCCATTGCGCCCGCCCTCGTTGAAGCTATGGCAGGCGACGCAGCCCAGCTTGGCGGTATCAGTCTTGCCAGCATCCGGGCTGGCGGAGGCCAGCAGGACGACAGCGTCGTTGCCGCCTGCGCCAGGGGCGGCTGCACCAGCCGGCGGAGGGGCCGCGGTCCCGGCTGCGGCAACTTGCTGCGGCGCTGCTGCGGCTGCCTGGGCCGGGACAGCCGGCAACGGAACCGGGTCGTGCGACAGGGTGCGGAGGTAATCAATGATGTCCGCACGCTTCTTGCCGTCGGACAGTCCGGCGTAGCTCATCTTGGTACCCGGCGCGTAGGCGCTGGGCTTGATGAGCCACTCGTTCAGTTCGTCCAACGTCCAGGGACCCTGCTTGCCCTTCAACGCAGCGGAGTAGATGTAACCCTCCATGTGTCCATGCGGGGCGCCGACCACGCCATAGAGATTGGGACCGACGCCAGCCTTGCCGCCCTCGTTGAAGCTGTGGCAGGACACGCAGCCCTGCGCTTTCACCCCGGCCTCGCCGCGTCCGGCGTCGGCGGAGGCCAGCAGCACGGCAATTGGCTGCTCCGGCGCAGCCGGCGCTGCCGCCACGGCAGTACCGCCCTTCTCCGGCAGGTCTATCTTGATCGCCGTCTGGTGCAGCGCCTTTGGCTTCACCAGGGCATCCGCGAGCAACTGCGATCCCAGGAAGGCGACCCCCGCCACCAGCACGGCGGCGACTGCCTTGTTGACCTCCATACTATCCATATCAAAACCTTCCCAAGCCATGCGACCGCTGCCGGCGCACGGGATACACCACCCATGCCGCAGGGCAAGCCCATGCGGCCAGCAATCCATATGCTCCAAGGGTGGGGAAGGTTGCCCAACGGTCAAGCTGTCGGAGACATACACAAAGCCGGGCCATAAACAAAACAGGGGCCTAGCCAACCGGCTAGGCCCCTGCCCGCCCAGCAGCGGGGTCAGTTGATCGGCGTGGGCTGCATCGGCGGCGTCGTCCGCGCCCCTGCCGGGTAAACACCGGGGTTCGCCACCTGCAGGCTGGTTTGCACCAGCCCGGCCTGCGGCCCCGGCTGCTTCAGCTCGGGGAAGGCGTTGACCATGTTGACGCCATACAGCGGCTTGAACACCCCCTGGTGGCAGGTCGCGCAGGCCACCTTGGGCGAGTCGCCCGTGGGGCCGAGCCGCCCCACCGGGAACACGTCATGCAGCGGGTCCATGTAGTTGATGTTGATGTCCCGCACCATGCGTATGCCGTGCCACGCCGCAACGCGCTGCGGCGTGCTCTGGGTCCAGTCGCCGAACGCCCGGCTGTTGTGGCAGTAGGTGCAGTTGACGCCCAGCGAGTTCGCGAAGTGGATCATCAGCGCATAGGTCCACTCGGTTTCCTTGATCGAGTGGCGGTTGCCGGCCGGCAGCGCCGTCTCGCCCTGCTGGCGGATCGGGTAGTCGCCCTCCAGCATCGGTGTGAACGGGTCGTAGGGCAGGCTGCTGTCGCCGACCGACGCCTTCGCCAGGTTCTTGCCCTGGGACACCTCCAGCACGCCGCCATTCCGTGGCGTCGGGCCCGGGTCCTTGTACCAAATGTAGGTCGGCACGTTGTTGCCTCGGTGGCAGGTGTAACAGGTGACGCCCGCCCCGCCCGGCGTGCCTGCCCCGCCCACGGCATTGCCGACGCCGTTGCCGCCGCCGGCGGCCACGCCCCACACGTGCGGCGCCCAGGTCGAGTTGATGTCCTGGGTCATCTGGATCATCCGCCGGGCGACGATCTTGGTGTAATAGGCGTCCTCGGCCATGTTGGCGGTGTTGTGGCAGTAGGCGCAGCCCTGCTGAGGCGCCACCCAGTTGGTCAGGCTCACCATCAGCCGGGTGAAGTTGCCAACGCTGAGGTCGCCCAGCACCAGCACGTTCTTATAGACCTGTCCGGCCTTCGGCCCCGTGTCCGGCAGCCGCGGCAGAGACGCCGGCACCTTGTTGGCGGCGACATACTTCACCAGGTCGGCCCGGTTGTAATTGGTCTCCATCGCGACGCCACGGAAGCCGCGCTGTATCCTTACTTGGCCCGGGGTTTCGAACTTCGACAGCATCGCGATGCCCAGCAGCGCCGCCGCGGCCGCGCCCACGACGCCCAGGCCTAGCTTGATGCCGGGGATCATTGCGTCGCTCCTGTAGCGGGCGGCGCCACGCCGGGGATGCCGGTGGGGGTCGCCAGGGGGTTGACCGGCGGCGCCGGGAAGCCCGGCGTCGTCAGGGTGGGGTCCTGGATAGCGCCCCACACTGCCGGATATTCAGGGGCGATCCCGTGCTTCTGGCCCCACAGGAACCAATTGTCCACGACGGTTCCGGTCAGCAGGATGCCGATGCCGCCGGTGATCGGCGTCAGGATGGCGAACCACCAGGCCCAGCGGTGAATGCTTTCGGCGCTGGCGCACCAGCCCATGGTCCAGCGCCAGAATAGGGAGCCGCGCTCGAATGCGGTACCGCGGTCGACGATCTGCTCCAGCTCACGCTCGCCGCCATAGCGGGTGATCGCCAGCACCGTCGCGCCGTGCATGGCGAACAGCAGGGTCGAGCCATACAGGAACACGATGCTGAGCATGTGGAACGGGTTGTAGAACAGGTTGCCGTAGCGCAGCGAGAAGGCTGCGGTCCAGTCCAGGTGCGGGAAGATGCCGAACGGCACTGCCTCCGACCAGGATCCCATCAGGACCGGCCGGATGAAGCCCAGCACGAGATACAGCCAGATCGCGGCACCGAAGGCCCAGGCAACGTGGCTGCCCATGCCCAGGCTTTTTGCCCGCTGATACACCCGCACCCACCACAGCAGGATGGAGACGGTCAGGAAGAACCCGGCCATCAGCCACCATCCGCCCTGGGCCAGCGGCGGCAGGCGCAGGCCATACGACGGCGCCGGCGGCTCCAGCGCCAGCCAGAACAGTTGGCGGGCGAACTGCACGATGTCCCAGTTCACCGACGCCCACATGTTGAGGCCGATGATCTCGAAGGCGACGAAGCCGCAGATGAGCGAGGCGACGCCGGTGACGCCCAGGTAGATCGGCCCGACCTGCGCATCGCCCAGCACGCCGAACAGGTGCAGGTAGAACGGCTTGCCCGACCGGGTCCAGCTCGTCGCCGTCACCGGCACGCCGGCATAGACGGGGCCGCGGACCTGCACGCGGGTGAAAAGGTTCTGGTACTCAGCCATGAGGTTCCTCCCGGCTTTGTTTGTTATGTCTGGGGACCGCTGATCCGGCCGTGCCCGTCATTGCGCGGCGCGCATTGCCGCAGCGATCCCTAAGCTGCAAGCGCAATCCTATCTGCCCCTGGATTGCTGCGCCGCAAGCGGCCTGCAATGACGGTCGGTGCGTGGAGGTGTGGAGGGTCATCGGGCGCCCTACCTCCAGATCGGCAGGTTCAGCCACCAGCCCCACCATTCCGGCCAGCCGCGGCTCCAGAAGGGGCCGCTGATGATGATGCACACCGCGCTCCAGAACCCGGCGGACAGCGCCAGGAACAGGCCGAGCCGGTGGATGCCCAGGGTGCCGATGGACCAGCCGATGGTATCGCGGAAGAATGTGTTCTCGTGCTCGGCGGTCTTGATGACCTTGCCCTTGCCGGGGTTGGCGGCGGACAGCACCAGGGCGCCGTGCAGCGATAGCGCGAGCGTGGTGGTGAAGAAGAACGTCACCGCCAGCATGTGCGCCGGGTTGTAGTGGAAGTGGAGGTATTGGTAGCCGGTGTTGCTGACCCAATCGAGGTGGCTGAGGATACCATAGGGGAACCCGTGCCCCCAGGCGCCCATCAGCACCGGACGGATCACCACCAGGCTGACATAGGCGAAGATCGCGACGCCAAAGGCGAAAGGCACATGGTAGTTCATGCCGAGCTTGCGGCTGATCTCCACCTGCCGGAGCATCCAGCTTACGAAGGCGCCGACGGCGCAGATGGTGATGACCTGCCAAAGCCCGCCCTCCTTGAGCGGCGCGAAGCCGAGGCCGTAGGACAGGTCGGGCGGCGCAATGTTAATGCGCCAGACGTTCCAGGTGGGACCGATGGCCGCGCCATAGACGATCAGCGCCGTGCCCAGCAGGCTGAAGAACAGCGCGGTGACACCGAAGAAGCCGACGTAGAACGCGCCGACCCAGAAGTCGAACAGGTCGCCGCCGATCAGGGTCCCGCCGCGGACGCGGTATTTTTCCTCAAAATTCAACATTGCCATGACGGGAAACTCCCTGGACGGACCGCCTGCGGCCCGCGTCGTGTCGGCGTATCGGCCCGGACGGAGGAGGACGTTCCCCTCCGCCCGGCGCCGTGGTTCGGGGTTACCGGGAGGCCGGCGGGGCTGTGGACGGCAGCGGCGCCAGTTGCGGGGACGCCAGGCTGCTGCCGGCGCCGCGGACGGGGCCTTCCAGCCAGTTGAACCGGCTCGTGCTGAGCAGGATGAAGTGGATCAGCAGCGCCAGCACGAACAGGAACACGCTGAGCGCGACCAGGACCCGGCGGGGGTCGAAAAGCAGCCAAACACGCCACATGGTATGATCCTCCCTATGCCAGCAGCGACTTGACGAACTGGATGCCGTCCAGCATCGCGGCGGGCGAGTTGGGGTAGCCGTTCGGCCCGGGCAGCCACGGCCGCCACTGCCAAACCAGGAAGTGCGCCACGATCGCGATCGCCGTGAACACGATAAAGCTGGTCACGAAGATGCTGTGGAACTCGCGGGCTTCGCTGTCGGTCAATCCCGAGCTGGAATTGCCGCGTACTGCGATGTCAGACATCCTTAGGGTCCTCCTCCTTGGCCGGTGCTGGGGCCGTTGCTGCCGCACGCGTCCCGTGCGGCTGGGTCCTTGCCGCGGCAACCGCCGGGGCCACGCGCCCACCGGCACCGCCGGCAAGCCATTGCCAACCGGCAGTGCCGGTCAGACCTCGCCAACCGGCGCCGCCGGTCGAGCCTGAAAGCCGTCCGGCGTTGCCGGTGCGGCCTGAGAAGGGGACGGCGCTCATGCGGCCTGTCCTCCCGTCATCCGTTGCAGGGAGTCCGCGACGCGCCGGGCAGTGACCCGGCCCTCGCGCGCCGCCCGTGCATCGCCCTCCACCCGGTCGCGCGCGCGCTTGGCGGCGCTGATGCGGACTAGGAACGGCTCGCGTGCGACGTGCGCGTCCAGCGCGGCCACGGCGTCGTCGTCCCAGGGGTCGGCGTTCCAGTCCGCGCCCTGCACCGGCGTCGGCTCCACCCGGTCCATGTCCGTGCTGAGCGGCAGGATGTGGAACAGCGCGTCGAACAGGGCGTTGCAGAACTCCTGCACAACGTATGTCGCCCCGGCGTAGCCCATGAACGGCGTCCCCGTGGCCCGGCGGATCACCGCACCCGGGAACGACGCCGGGATATACATGCACCGCGCGCCCAGCTCGGCGGCATACATCCTCTCGTTGAACGAGCCGAACAGCACGAAGGGCGGGGTCGCCTTCATCGCCGCACGCACGGCGGCGTTGTCGGGCTTGGTGCCGGCAGTACGGCTGAAGCTGAAGGTGCAGGGAATGCCCATTTCCCCCTCCAGGAAGCCGCGCAGTCCCCGGGCGTAGGTGTCGGTCGCCACCACGGCGAATGACGCGGTTGGGAAGAAGTCCTGGGTGACGGAGCGCCACAGGTCCCAGATCGGCTTGATGGTTGTGTGCTTCTCGGCCTCGATGAACGGCTCGGGGTCCAGGCCGGTCAGTTCGCCGAGCTTGCGCAGGAAGTTGGTGGTGGCGAACAGGCCGATGGGCGCCTGCAGGTAGGGGCGGTCCAGCTCCTCGCACAGGTTGCGGCCGAACTCGCGATACAGGCAGATGTTCACGTCGGCGTCGGGCAGGCGGGCGACATCCTCGATGTGCGAGCCCAGCGGGAAGGTCAGGTTGACCTCGCAGCCGATGCCCTCGACCAGGCGGCGGATCTCGGCCAGGTCGGACGGCATGTTGAAGGTGCCGTAGATCGCGCCGATCAGGTTGACGCGGGGCTTAGTGCCCGCCTTGCGCTCGGCGACGGGGGGGCGGGGCTTGGGCTTGCTGCGCTTGGCGCCGAACTCGCTCCACAGCCAGTAGATCGCACGGTCCGCGGCCTGCCACTGGTCCTCGTCAATGGTGCGGGGGATGAAGCGCAGCAGGTTGCTGCCCTCGGGCGTGACGCCACCGCCGATCATCTCGGCGATGCTGCCGGTGACGACGACGGACGGCATGTCCTGGTCGCCGGTCTTCGCGGCCTGGCGCAGCGCGCCTTCCGTTCCGGTAGAGCTGAGGTTGTCCTCCGACAGGCCGGTGACGACGACGGGCAGCTCGTGGGGCGGGAGGCCGTCGGTGTAGTGCAGGACGGCAGTAACCGGCAGGTTCTCGCAGCCAACGGGTCCGTCAATGACGACGCGCAGGCCGCGTATGGCGGTGAAGGCATATACAGCGCCCCAGTAGCCGCCAGCCCGGTCGTGGTCCTGGATCAGCATGATAGCTCCCTCTCCCTCCGGGAGAGGGTTGGGGTGAGGGGGTCTTGGCTGCGGAGCGGGGCGCCGCGAGTGCTGACGGCGCGAGGGTTTGCGTCGGATAGGACCGCGCTTGAAGACCCCCTCACCCCGGCCCTCTCCCGGAGGGAGAGGGAGCAGGCAGCGACTCCTACCCTTTTTTCCCCACGGCTCACGGCGGCCATCGCTAGCTCCCCATCGCTTCGGTGGCCTTGGCCTTGGCTTCGCGCACCTTGCGGTAGCGGTCGCGGGCGCCTGCAGGCTCCACCGGCTTGCCGACGCTGCCGTAGCCCGCGGCCGTGCCGGTGCCGACGCCGTCGAAGAACTCGACCATGCGGTTGAACCGCCCGGCGCCGCCGGCCTGCGCCGCCACGATGGCCGCCATGGACCCGGCGCCGGCTGCGCCGAACAGCGGGCGGGCGGACACCATGTTGGTGAAGTAAAGCGCCGGGATGCCCAGCTCTTTCGCCGCCTGGACCAGCGGCGTCGTGCCAACGGCCAGGTCCGGCCGCACATCGCGCATGGCGGCCAGGTCCTGCTCCAGGCTGGCGCGATATTGGACGTGCGTGCCGCGGGCCTGCAGCCAGTCGCGGTCGCCGTCCGACCACTCCGTGCGCGGGCAGGCGGTGCCGACATAGGGGACCTCGGCGCCAGCCTCGATCAACAGCCGGGCCACTAGCAGCTCGGACCCCTCGTAGCCCGACACTGTGATGCGCGCCCGGATCGGGTTCGCCTCTAGCGCCGCGCGGATTGCCGGCAGCGCACGGGCCTTGGCGGCGTCTATCTTATCTGCGCCGACGTTCGCGGCAGCGCCGATAGCTTCCAGCCAGGCCGCGGTACCGTCCACGCCCACTGGCCCGCTGCCCACGACAGGGCGCCCAGCGGCGCGGAATTCGCGGATGGTCGCGGTGTAGAACGGGTGCGCCGCCGCGGCGACCCGGCAATCCAGCGCGGCATACAGGTCCCGCCACTCCCGCGACGGCAGCGGCGGCGCCACCGTCAGGCCCATCGGCGCCAGCAAGGCGCTCAGTCCCGGCGGGTCGCCGGGGAAGAACTCGCCGATCATGCTGACGGTCGGCAGCCCGGCCTGCTGGCGCGGGCGGGCGACGGGGCCGTGCTCGGCCTCGGTGCGGGCGTAGCGCAGCATGGCGCCGGCCAGCACGTCCTTGGCCTCGGCATGGGTGGGCACGCCAAAGCCCGGCACGTCTATGCCGATCACCCGCACGCCATCAATCATCTTGGGCAGCCGGTCCAGCGGCACGCCGGAAGCGGTTGGCACGCACAGGTTGATGACCACGACGGCGTCGTAGTCGGCGGGCTTGGCCGTCTCGTAAACGGCGTCGCGGATGTCCTCGTAGAGCTGCCCCTTGACGAGCGTCTCCGAATTGAACGGCACATATCCGACCGAGCGCCGCGCGCCGTAGAAGTGACTGGTAAACGTCAGGCCATAGACGCAGCAGGCGCTGCCGCTCAGGATGGTCGCGGTCCGGCGCATGCGCAGGCCGACGCGCAGCGCGCCAAAGGCCGGGCACATGCTCTGCGGCTGGTCGTGCGGGCCGCGCGGGTAGTCCTGCATCAGCCGGTCCATTGCAGCACCCTTGCCGGCGGCACGGGCGGCGGCGTCCAGCGTGTCGCGGCCGCCGTGGCAGCCGGACCCGGTGACAGGGGGGATGATGGCGCCGCCGTCCATGCTCAGGCGCCCTCGTAGATCACTTCGAGGGAGGCGCGGTTGCTGACGGTCGCCGGGCACATATCGGCCTCGGTCGCCGGCTGCAGCACCACGCCGCGGCCCACGGCATCGCCCTTGAACAGGCCCAGTAGCGCATCGTGCGTCAGCGGCGTCGGACGGACCGGCGGGGCGGTGGCGACCTGTTCGGCCAGCAGCTCGAACACGCCGGCCCACTCGCCGCCGGGCTTGCCGATGATCTCGTAGTTGGCGGACTTGCGGCGGATGTCCTCGTTGGCGGGGATGGCGGACAGCACGGGGATGCTGGCGGCTGCAGCGAAGGCCTGGGCCTCGCCGGTGCCGTCGTCCTTGTTGATGACCATGCCGGCGACGCCGACGTTGCCGCCCATCTTGCGGAAGTAGTCCACCGCCGAGCAGACGTTGTTGGCGACATACAGGCTTTGCAGGTCGTTGCTGGCGACAACTATGACTTTCTGGCACATGTCCCGGGCAATCGGCAGGCCGAAGCCGCCGCACACGACATCCCCAAGGAAGTCGAGCAGGACATAATCAAAACCCCACTCGTGGAAGCCCAGCTTCTCCAGCAGCTCGAAGCCGTGGATGATGCCGCGCCCGCCGCAGCCGCGGCCGACCTCGGGGCCGCCCAGCTCCATCGCGAACACGCCGTCCCGGATGAAGCACACGTCGGAGATCGTGACCTTCTCGCCGGCCAGCTTCTTCTTGCTGCTGGTCTCGATGATGGTGGGGCAGGAGCGTCCGCCGAACAGCAGGCTGGTGGTGTCGCTCTTGGGATCGCAGCCGATCAGCAGCACGCGCTTGCCCTGCTGCGCCATCATGTAGCTGAGGTTGGCGAGGGTGAAGCTCTTGCCGATGCCGCCCTTGCCGTAGATGGCGATCACCTGCGTTTCTTTCTTGGGCGCCGCGGTGTGGACGGCGTCCGGCTCCTGGGCCGCCTCTGCGCGCAGGGCATCCGTCATGCTGTTGGGCGGCGTGATGGCGTTCATGCGCAATGGCTCCAATCCAGGATCATCTTCAGGCACGCCGCGTCGCCGAAGGCGGTGCGGTAGGCCCCGGCGGCATCGGCGGCCGCCTCGGTATGGGTGATCAGGCCGTCCAGATTCAGCGCGCCGGATGCAGCCAGGGCGTTGACGGTCTGCAGGTCGGCGGGCTGCCACTGGGCGGCGATGCGCAGCCGGGCCTCCCGCATGAAGGCCGGGGCGAAGGCGAAGCTCAGGCGCTCGGAATAGAAGCCGGCCAGCACGACCTCCCCGCCCGGCGCCAGGCGGCCGATCAGGGTGTCCAGCAGCGCGGGGTCGCCGCTCACGTCCACGATGCAGCGGTAGTCGCGGCGGGGGTCCTCGTCCGGGTGAAGGACGGCGTAGCCCTGGGCGCCGCCGGCCCGGGCCGGGTTGGTCTCCCAGACCATGGGCGCCGCACCGTGCAGCACCGCGAGGCGGGCCAGCAGGCGGCCCAGCACACCGTGGCCTACGATCAGGTCCGGCAGGACCGCTGCCACCGCGTGCTGCGCCGTCGCGGCCAGGGCCAGCAGTACGCCGCGCTGGCCCAGCGCGACGTCAATGGCCGTCACGCGGCTGCCCGGCACCACCAAGCGGGACGCCGCGCCGCCAAACAGGCCGCGGACGGGGCCGAAGCACTTGGCGCCGGGGACGAACACCTGGTCGCCCTCGCGACGGCCCGAGTCCGCGCCGGCCTGGGTGACGCGGCCCACGGACTCGTAGCCGGGCACCAGGGGGTAGCCCATGCCGGGGAAGGGTGGCATCCGCCCGGTCCACAGCAGGCGCTCGGTGCCGGTGCTGATGCCGCTCCATGCCACGTCCACCACCACGTCGGCGGGACCGGGAGGGTCGAGGTCCAGGCGATGCAGCGCCAGGTCTTCTGGTGCGGTCAGGACTACGGCGGTGGCTTTCATTTCCGTTCCTCCCTGGACTGGTTCGACTGTCAGCTTATCCTGACAAACATATGTGTCAACTGGCATTTACAGATGAGCAGGTTTAGCGTGTTGCTCCCTCTCCCGCCGGGAGAGGGTTGGGGTGAGGGGGTCTTTGAGGACTGCACTTGCTGAAGCAGGGCTGCGTGCCGCTGGGACCGGGAGTGCTCCGCTCCGCAGCCAAGACCCCCTCACCCCGGCCCTCTCCCGGAGGGAGAGGGAGAAGGAAGGCTGGTTCATCGCACTGCCGACAGCACGCCGACCAGCAGCGGGGTGTGCGTGCGGTGGCGGCGCACCGATCCGAAGCCGGCGGCGTGCAGCATGGCCGCCAGCTCTGCTGGCGTCCGGGTGCGGCCCTGGCCCATCGCCATCAGGTAGAAGCCGAAATAAGCGTCCCCCACCGGCTCGGCCCCGGGGGTTTCCGACATGGGTTCGGCCAGCAGCAGAGTGCCGCCTGGCGGCAGGGCGGCATAGGCGGCGCGCAGGATGCGTTGCGCCGCGTCGTCGTCATGGTCGTGGACGACCCGGACCAGGCTGACCAGATCGGCGCCCTCAGGCAGCGGGCCGCCCAGGAAGTCGCCGCCTTTTACTTCGGCGCGGCTGCTCAGGCCGGCTGCCGCGAAGCGCTCCGCCGCACGCTCAGCAACCGGCGGCAAGTCGAACAGGCGCAGCCGCAACGCCGGGGCCTGCGCCGCCGCCGCCAGCAGGAAGCTGCCGTCGCCGCCGCCCACATCCATCAGCAGTTGATGCCGGCGCACGGGATAGGCGGCCAGGATCTCGCCGGCGACCAGAGGCTGCGACGCGGCCATCAGCGCGGTATAAGCGGCGACCTCCCCGCCCAGCGCCGAGGCGCCGGGGTTGCCGGAATAGGCCCAATAGGAGGACAGCGCGGTGCCGCGGGCCTCGCCGCGCAGCAGCGCCACCGGGTCGGCCAGGTCGGCGTAGAGCATCCGGTGGTGGCGCACCATCTCGGCGATCCCGGCATTGCCGACCATCGCCGCGCCCAGCGGCCCCAGCCCGAACCGGCCGCCGGCCCTGCGGGACACCAGGCGCAGCGACACCGCCGCGCGCAGCAGCCGCTCGGCGCCGGGCAGCGGCAGTCCTAGGCGGGCGGCGAGGGGCGGCAGGGGTTGCGGGCCTTCGGCCAGGATGTCGAACAAGCGCAGCTCGACGCAGGCATACAGGATCTGGGAGTAAACGAACCCGGCGCATAGGTCGAACAGCGCGCGCGCGCGCTGCCGGGCGATCGGGCGGGTGAAGGGCGTCGCGGCGGCCCAGGCGCGGAAGCGCGGGCTGGCGATCAGGCGGTCGCGCAGGCCGAGGAGCCGGTCCCAGGCATTACTCCCCGGCGGCACGATGCCAGCCATGCGGGCGTCCTCGCTCGACGCCGTCATTGCAAGCCGTCCGTGCGGTGCAGCAAGCCAGAAACCGAACCCGCAGTCCTTACCGCCCTTGGAGCGCCATGCCGCAAGCGGCTCGCGATGACGGCGTTCAATGGCCGTATTGGGTGCAGCCGGACGGACAAGGCAGCCCTCAAGCCGCGTGCCGCGCCAGCTCCGCCGGCAGCAGGCGCCGGGTTTCCGACAGGATATGGCTGCGCAGCGGCCCGGCGCCGGGGCAGGCGGGGACGGCGGCCACCGCCTCCGCCGCCAGCGACTCCAGCAGGTCTATCGCGCCGTCCAGCCCATGCCGGCGCACGGCGCTGGGACGGTCCAGCGCGGCGTCCTGGCCCACGGGCTTGCCGATCCGCGCCGCGTCGCCGGCGGCATCCAGGATGTCGTCGGCGACCTGGAACGCCTCGCCCAGCTTCATGCCCAGCGCCCGCCACGGCTCATGCTCCGCGCCGGCCGCGGCGGCGCCGGCAACGGTTGCGGCGGCGAACAGGGCGCCGGTCTTTTCCTGTTGATACAGCGACAGGTCCGCCGCCGGCTCGCACTCCCACGCCTGCCCGGCCACGATGCCGAACGGCACACCCACCGAGCGGCTGACCGTCAGCACCAAGGGCACCAGCCGCTCCGGCGCGGACGCCGCGCCATGGGCCAGGGTTTGGAACGCCAGCACGATCAGCGCATCGCCGGCCAGCACGGCCAGCGGCGTGCCGAACTGGCGGTGCACGGTCGGGCGTCCGCGCCGGGTCGCGGCGTCGTCGAAGCAGGGCATGTCGTCATGGACGAGGGACGCGCAGTGTAGCAACTCGATGCTGGCGGCGGCGGCGTCGGTGACGGCCGGACGGTCCTCGCCGCAGGCGGCGGCAACGGCCAGGCACAGGCGGGGACGGATGCGGGCGCCGCGCGGGAAGACGCTGTGGCGCAGGGCGGCGGCCAGGCCGGGCGGACAGCCCTCGACATCGGCGCGGGCAATGGCGGCATACAGCGAACGCTCGATCCGGCCCATGACGTCCATCGTCTTGCTCCCTACACCGGCCTTGTGTCAGGCTGGGTTGTCATTCAATACTGTCAGGCGTTCTTGACAGACACGTCAAGCACAATCGTTGAGAGGCCGATGACGGACCGGGTTGTCGTGGTAGGGGCGGGGATCGGCGGCCTGGTGGCGGCACTGGGGCTAGCGTGCCGCGGGCTGGAGGTGACCTTGCTGGACCGCGCCGCGGCGCCCGGCGGCAAGATGCGGGAGGTGGAGGTCGCGGGCCGCCGCCTGGACGCCGGGCCGACGGTACTCACGATGCGCTGGGTGCTGGATGCGGTGTTCGCCGGCGCCGGGACGCGGCTGGAGGACCATCTCACGCTGCAGCCCGCCGCCATCCTGGCCCGGCACGCCTGGCCGGACGGGAGCCGGCTGGACCTGTTCGCCGACATGGAGCGCACGGCGGAAGCGGTCCAGGCGTTTGCCGGCGCTAGAGAGGCCGCGGGGTTCCGCGCCTTCACCGCCCAGGCCCGAGCGATCTATGCGACGCTGGAGGCGCCGTTTATCCGCGGGCAGCGGCCGACGATGGCGGGGCTGGTGCGGAGCGCCGGACTGGCCGAGATGTGGCGCATCCGACCGTTCGACACGCTGTGGTCGGCGCTGTCGCAGCACTTCGCGGACCCGCGGCTGCGGCAGTTGTTCGGACGCTATGCGACGTATTGCGGCAGCTCCCCGTTCCTGGCGCCCGCGACGCTGATGCTGGTCGCGCATGTCGAGCGGGAAGGCGTCTGGATGGTGGAGGGCGGCATGCACCGGGTCGCCGCCGCCTTGGCAACGCTCGCGGCGGCGCGTGGGGTCACGGTCCGGATGGGCGCCGATGTGGCCGAAGTGCTGGTCAGCCGGGGCCGGGCCGCCGGGGTGCGCCTGCGCGATGGCGAGCAGATCGAGGGAGGCGCCGTCGTCGTCAACGCCGATCCCGCTGCCCTGTCCGCGGGACTGCTGGGTGCTGCGGCCCGCGGCGCCGTGCCGCCGCTGCCGCCGGCCGAGCGGTCGCTGTCGGCGCTGACTTGGGCGGCGGTGGCGCGGGCGGAAGGCTTTCCGCTGCACCGGCATACCGTGTTCTTCTCGGGCGACTATGCGGCGGAGTTCGCGGCGCTGCGCCGGGGCGGCCTGCCCGTCCAGCCAACCACCTACGTTTGCGCTGGGGACCGGGACGACGGCTGCGCCGCGCCGGATGGCCCGGAGCGGCTGCTGATCCTGGTCAATGCGCCAGCCACCGGGGACACGCACCCCCCTACCGAAACGGAGATCGCCGAATGCCGGGACCGGACATTTTCCCATCTGACGCAGGCCGGCTTGCGGCTGACGGATATGCAGGCGGTGACGACCGGGCCGGCGGGGTTCCACAGCCTGTTCCCTGGGACGGGAGGGGCGCTGTATGGCCCGGCGGTGCACGGGGCGACGGCGACGTTCAAGCGCCCGGGATCACGGACGCGGCTGCCCGGGCTGTATCTGGCAGGGGGCGGGACGCATCCGGGCGCGGGGGTGCCGATGGCGGCGCTGTCGGGCGGGCTGGCGGCGGAGAGCCTGGTGCAGGACCTCGCTTCGACGCGCCCGTCCCGCCCGGCGGCTATGCCTGGTGGTACGTGGACGCGCTCAGCGACGACGGGCGGCACGGCATCACGCTGATCGCCTTCATCGGCAGCGTGTTCTCACCCTTTTATGCCTGGGCACGCCGGGGCGGCGGCGGCGATCCCGCGCACCATTGCTGCCTGAACGTCGCGCTGTATGGCCGCCCGCGCCGCTGGGCGATGACGGAGCGCGGACGGGGTGCCCTGGACCGCGGTCCCCGGCACCTGGCCATCGGACCGAGCCGGCTGGACTGGGACGGGGAGGTACTGACCATTGGCATCGAGGAAGTGACGGCGCCCCTGCCCTCCCGCCTGCGCGGGACCGTGCGGGTGCGGCCCGGCGCGTTGACCGGGCGGCGGTTCCTGCTGGACGGCGCCGGGCGGCACCGCTGGTCGCCGATCGCGCCGGCGTCGCGGGTGGAAGTGGAGCTGAGCCATCCGGCGCTGCGCTGGTCCGGGCCGGGATACCTCGACACCAACGACGGCGATGTGCCGCTGGAGACGGATTTCGTGCAATGGGACTGGTGCCGGGCGCCGACGCGGGACGGGGCGACGATCCTGTATAACGCGGAGCGCCGGGTCGGGGGGGAGCAGTCGCTGGCATTGCAGATCAACCGCGCGGGGATGGTGGACGAGGTGGAGCCGCCGCCGCCGGCCGCGCTGCCGCGCAGCATGTGGGGCGTTGCACGACCGACCCGGGCGGACGCCGGGGCAGCGCCTGCGGTGCGGCAAACCCTGGAGGATGCGCCGTTCTATAACCGCAGCGTGGTGGACACGGCGCTGTTTGGGGAGCGGGTGACGGCCGTGCATGAAAGCCTGGACCTGGACCGGTTCCGGGCGCCGTGGGTGCAGGCGATGCTACCGTTTCGGATTCCGCGGCGGTGGGGCGGGTAGCGAAGCCCGCGGCTTGTCCCCGGCCCGGCGAATGGCGCGGCGGGTGCGGAGCAGCTCCACGACCAGCAGGGCCAGCACGAGAAGCAGGAGGATCATCCACTCCCATTGGGCGACCATTTGCTTGCTCCTGGGTTAGGGACGTTCCTCCTTCTAGCCCGAATCTCTCATAGCGGGGAGGTGCATCGGGCCTCTGAGCCGGCGAAAGTTTTCTGCACTAAAGCCTTTCCCCATTGCAGAGTACAGCGGCGTCCGCCGCGACGGCCTTGTGACTGCTTCGCAGTCGCTGAACGTTTGGATTGCTTCGCGATGGTGCGAGGGGAGCTGCGCGGATCACCTGCTTCGGCCTCCGGGACGGCTTCCGTTACGGCGCCGTCGCAAGTTATAAGCCCGGCGGGTGCAGGTCGAGGGGGGTTTGGCAGTGCGGTGCGGCGCTTGCGGCGTGGACCATCCAGAGGGCGCCCGCTTCTGCGACGCGTGCGGCGGCGTGCTGGCGCAGGCATGCCCGGCCTGCCAGGCGCCGGCACGCGACGGCGCGCGGTTCTGCGGCCAATGCGGCAGTCCGCTGGCCGCCGTGCCCGCTCCCCCTGCCGTGGCGGTCCTTGCCGCCCCGCCTGCCAACCCGCTCGGCCCCGGCGAGCGCAAGCATGTCACCATCCTGTTCGCGGACGTGCGCGGCTCGTCCGAGTTGATCCGCGACCTGGACCCGGAGGAGGCGCTGGCACTGATTGACCCGGTGGTGCAGGCTGCCGCGTCCGCCGTGGCCCGCTTCGGCGGCATCGTGAACGAGGTGCAGGGCGACGGCATCATGGCGCTGTTCGGCGCGCCGCTGGCCACAGAGGACCATCCGGTGCGCGCGTGCCTGGCCGCCACCGCGCTGCTACGGCACCTGCCGCCGGGCATCGAGATACGGGTCGGCGTGCATTCCGGGGAGGTCGTGATCCGCCCGACCGGCCATGACGCGACCGATTACGCGGCGGTCGGCCCGGCCGTCCACCTGGCCAAGCGGCTGGAGCAGGCCGCGGACCCCGGCACCGCCCGGATCAGCACCGAAACGGCGCAGCGCACCCGCGGCTACACCGATGTGCGCCCGCTTGGCCCGGTGCCGGTCAAGGGCTGGGACACGCCGGTGCCGATGTTCGAGCTGCTGGACGCCACTGACCGGCCGAGCTGGGAGGTGCGCAGCGCCGGCAGCCTCAGCCCGTTCGTCGGCCGGGAGCCGGAGCTGGCCACGCTGTCCGCCGCACTGATGCGCGCCACGCTGGGCCGGGCTCAGACGGTGGCGGTGGTGGCCGATGCGGGCGTCGGCAAGTCCCGCCTGCTGCACGAGTTCCTGCAGGGCGCCGTGGCGCGCGGCGTGCGGGTGATGCGCGCCGCCGGCGCCCAGCACATGCACGACGCGCCATTCCATGCCGCGGCCGAGCTGATGCGTTCCTGGATCGGGGCGCAGCCGGCCGATGACCGGCAGGCTCTGGAGCGCCGCCTGCACCAGACCGTTGCGATGGGCGACCCGCTGGAGGTGGACGAGCCGGCGATACGCTCCCTGCTGGACCTGCCGCTCGCGGACCCGGCGACGTGGCAGGCGCTGGACGCCGGCGCCCGGCGGCAGCGGCTGCTGGATGCCTGCCGCCGGGTGACCCTGCGCGGCGCCGACGAACGGGCGCGCATCGTGCTGGTGGAGGACCTGCACTGGCTGGACGAGCCGAGCCGTGCGCTGGTGGACAGCCTGGTGGCGACGGCCGGCGCGGCGCGGCTGCTGCTGCTGGCCAGTGCCCGGCCGGAAGCGCGTCCGGATTGGGGCGGCCGCAGCTACGGTACCGAGCTGCGCTTGTCGCCGCTGGACCCCGAGCAGTCCGACGCGCTGCTGTGCAGCCTGGTGGGGCCTGGCCCAGAGCTGGCGGCCTTGCGGGCGCGCATGGTTGCCGGTGCCGAGGGGACGCCGCTGTTCCTGGAGGAGATCGCCCGCGACTTGCAGGAGAACGGCACCGTCGGCGAGACGCCGCGACGGCAATGGATGCAGGTCGCGCTGGACCAGGTCAGCATCCCCGCCTCCGTGCAGGCGATCGTGGCGTCCCGCATGGACCGGCTGGCGGCCGCGCCGCGCGTGCTGCTGATGCTGGCCTCCGTTATCGGCAAGGACGTGCGGCTGGAGATGCTGCGCCGGGTCGCCCGGCTGCCGGAGGCCGAGCTGCAATCGGGGCTGGCGGCGCTGCAGGCGGCGGAGTTCCTGTATGAGACCAGCCCCGGCACCGGCACCGACTATACCTTCAAGCACTCGGTGACGCAGGCGGTGGCCTACGAGGCCATCCTGCGGACGGAGCGGCGGGCGCTGCACGGCCGGGTGTTCCAGGCGCTGCAGGCCATGTCCGGCGACCGGGTGGACGAGCAGACCGAGCTGCTGTGCAAGCACGCGGCGATGGGCGGGCAGTGGGATCAGGCTGCGCGCTACGGCCTGCTCGCCGGCGACCGGGCGCGGGCGCGGTTCGCCTGGCCCGAGGCGGTCCGCTACTACGAACTGGCGCTGGAGGGCCTGTCGCACGTGCCCGAGACGCCCGAGGTCCTGGAGCGCGGCATCACCCTGCGCATCGGCCTGCGGGCGGCGCTGGGCACCATCGGCGAATGGCGGCGCGGCGTCGAGGTGCTGGAGGAGGCGAGCGCGCTGGCGGTCCGGCTGGGCGACGAGCTGCGGGCGGCGCAGTTGGACGGCATGGCCTGTACGATGCTGACCACGCTCGGCGACCTGGAGCGCGCGGTGCACCTGGGGCGGCGCGGCGCGGCGGTGGCGATCCGGGCGGCGCACGTGCCGACGCAGCAGATCGTGGGGTTCGGGCTGGGACAGGCGCACTGGTTCCGCGGCCACTTCGCCCAGGCAGCGGAGGTGCTGCGTGGGCAGCTCCATCACGCGCGGGGGCCGTTGCGCGCGGCCTCGGTCGGCAGCGCCGGCACGCCTGCGGTGATGAGCTTCGTCTGCTTGTCCAAGACCCACGCCATGCTGGGCGAGTTCGGTCCGGCGTACGAGCTGGCGGAGGAAGCGGCGGCGCTGGCGGCGGAAACCGGGCAGCCCTATGACCTCGCCTATGCGCCCATCGCCGCTGGGTTCGCCCACATGCTGCAGGGCCGGGATGCGGAGGCGGTCACGGTGCTGGAGGCTGCGCTGGCGACGGTGCGGAGCCGGGGCGTCATGCTGCTGCTGCCGTCCATCGCCCGCTACCTCGGACGGTCGCTCGCCGGCGCGGGGCAGGTGGACAAGGCGGGCGACCTGCTCGTGGAGGCGCTGGAGGCGACGCGGCGGCAGAACCTCGTCAGCCTGACGGCATGGTGCGGCGCGGCGCTGGCGCACGTCCATCTGGCGTCCGGCAGCCCCGCCGCGGATGCCGCGGTGGCGGACGCCCATGCGCTGGGCAGCCGGCACGGATACCAGCCGGTGCAGGCGATCTGCCTGCGCCTGCTGGCGGAGTGCCATGCGTCGCGTGGCGCCTGGCCAGAGGCGGAGATGGAGTTCCGCGCCGCCTCCGCCATGCTGGCCGAGCTTGGGATGCGGCCGGAGCGGGTGCGGGCGGAGATGGGCCTAGCGCAGGCGCTGGCGGCGCTGGGGCGGGCTGCGGAGGCCGCCGGGGTGCAGGCGGCGGCGGTTGCCGAAGCTGAAACGATTTGCCTTGACCCCCGCGTGACGGCGTCGTTTCCTAGAATCATTCCATAGGAGGATCGAGAAGATGGCTACAAAGGTTGCGACCACTGCCGATTTGGAGGCGATCATCAAGGCGGCAAAGCACAGCCCGGCCGAGCTGGAGCGGCTGGCCAGCAACCCTGAGGACGTGCTGGCCGACCTGGACCTGACGGCGTCCCCCGGCGCGGTCGAGTTCCTGCGCACCATGGGGAAGGCCAAGTACGACGAGGCTGCGGAAATGGCGAAGGCGGGCAAGGACGCCCTCGGCACCAGGGCGGGCGAGAACTGATCCCGGACGCCATGCACCCTGACAGCCTCCGTCGTTGCGAGCCGCGTTCGCGGCAAGGTAATCCAGGGGCAGCAAGGACCGTGCTGGCCGCCCCTGGTTTGCCGCGTCGCTGCGCTCCTCGCAATGACGGAAAGGGGCAGGGCAGTAGGCGGTTGATATTATCTCAATTGGTCTCTGCTTTGACCGTTCTGCGAGCTGCGGCCCTTGTAGGGCGGAAAAGCGGCTGGCGTCTTCCGCCACCATGCAATGCCGCGGGCCGGCGCATGACGCTTCGCTTATGCGCCCTACGAGACTCATTGGGAAAACGGTCAGAGCGGATGGCGGTCGGCGTGAGCGTGATCCCAGCAGCGCACCGCGCCGAGGGCGGCGAGCCCTGGCCGCTGCCGCCCCAGGGCGGTCTGGTGCAGCGGCAGCCCGCGAGGGCGTAAGGACCAGGACAGATGACTGATGGCATGATCTCGTCCGCGTGCGTGTCCGGCCCGGCGCCGCTCCGCGTCCTACTGGCGTCCATGCCGTTCTCCGCGCCGTACTACCCGAACCTGGCGCTCGGCCTGCTGAAGCCCTTGGCCGAGCAGGCCGGCGCGGCATGCACGGTGCGCTACTTCTCGCTGGACTACGTGGATGCGGTGCCGGACGGCTATGAGGCCCTGACGGAGCCTGGCCTGTATATGGCGCAGGCCGGGGAGTGGGTGTTCGCCGCCGCCGCGGACCCGCGGATCAACCCGGACGATGTCACCTTCCTGACCGATGTGCTGGCCCGGCACCACGCGCCGCAGTACCGGCCATCGCTGCTCCTGGCGCTGCTGGCCGCACGGACCGGGGCGGCGGCGTTCATCGAGCGATGCTTTGACGCCGTGGACTGGGACGCCGTTGACGTGCTGGGCCTCACGACGTCGTTCCAGCAGACCACCGCCTCGGTGGCGCTGGCCCGGCTGGTACGGGCGCGGCACCCGCGCATTAAAGTGGTGTTCGGCGGCGCCAACTGCCAAGGCATGATGGGCCAGGCGCTGCTGGAGGAGTATCCCTGCATTGACGCGGTCTGCCTGGGCGAGGGCGAGCAGGCCTTCCCGGCGCTGCTGCGCGCCGTCCGGGCCGGGAGGGCGCTGGATGGCATCCCCGGCATCGCCGTGCGCGGCGGCACCACGGCGCCGGCGCCGCGCACTGATGTGGAGGCCCTGCCCTACCCGGACTTCGACGACTTCTTTGCCCAGCACGCCGCCAGCCCCGGCGCCCGCAGCTACCCGGCGGCCGTGGTGTTCGAGACCGCGCGCGGCTGCTGGTGGGGCGCCAAGCACCATTGCACGTTCTGCGGCCTAAACGGCACCAGCATGGCGTTCCGCTCCAAGTCCCAGGCGCGCGCGTATGACGAGCTGGACTACCTGGTGAACCGGCACGGCTGCACGGACGTGGCCAACGCCGACAACATCCTGGACATGGCCTACTTCCAGGAGTTCCTGCCGCGCCTGGCGGACAGCCGGCACAACCTGCTGATCTACTACGAAACCAAGGCCAACCTGCGGCCCGAGCACCTGCAGCTCCTGGCCCGCGCCGGCGTCCGCAAGATACAGGCGGGGATCGAGACGCTGGACACCCGGCTGCTGACGCTGATGCGCAAGGGCGCGACGGGGCTGCAGAACGTGCAAACGCTGAAGCTGGCCGCCGAGGCCGGCGTTTATGTGGAGTGGCTGGCGCTGTATGGCTTTCCCGGGGAAACGCCGGACGACTACGCCGGGATCGCGGCGCTGCTGCCGGCCCTGCGGCACCTGCAGCCACCGGCCGCCTTCCTGCGGGCGCGGGCGGACCGGTTCAGCCCTTACTTCGACGGGCCCGCCGGGTTCGGCGTGACGCTGGAGCCGCTGCCGGCCTACCGGCACATTTACGGCGGCGACGCGGAGGCGCGGATGCGGCTGGGCTACCACTTCACGATGCGGTCGGCGGAGCTTGACCGGTCGGCGGACTATGCGGCGGCCACCGCGGCGGAGTATGAGACCTGGCGCCAGCGCCAGGCGGACAGCGCGCTGTGGATCGAGGACGGGTGCGTGCACGACCGGCGATGGGGCTGGCCGGCGGCGGACCATGTGCTGGACCCGGCGGAGGCGGCAGTCATGGAGCAGGCCTGGCGGATCGTGCCGTGGACACGGGTCGCCGCCGGGGGTCGTGATGCCGGGGAACTCGGCATGGACGCCGCCGCTGGGCGCATGGAGGCGCGGGGCTGGCTGCTGCGGGAGGGCGGCTCCGTGCTGGCGCTGCCGTTGCGGATCGTGGGAGGCGCTGGGTTCCGTGCGGCGCCGTCGGTGGCGCAGATACGGGATGCGATTGGGCTGCCGTTAAAGCGGGACGGCCGCTTGGGGGGCTGACGGCCAAAGCTAGGCCGCAGGCTAACCGGGATAGGCGGGCTTTGTTCCACGGCGTTCTTTTTGGTAAACCGCCCGTGCCGGGCCTGCTTCAAGACGCCCCACCCCGCACGGAGTCATCCCATGCCGCTCGACGCCGCCCGTTCCAACCGCTCCCTCAACGTCCTGGGCGGGGTGCTGGAAACCTGCTCACTTGATCCCATGACCGGCTTCACCCGTAACGGCTGCTGCGAAACCGGTCCGGAGGACCACGGCAGCCACACCGTTTGCGCCGAGGTGACGGCGGAGTTCCTCGCCTTCAGCCGCAGCCGAGGCAACGACCTGTCCACGCCGCGTCCCGAGTATGGCTTCCCCGGCCTGCAGCCCGGCAACCGCTGGTGCCTGTGCGCGCCCCGCTGGCAGGAGGCGCTGCTGGCCGGCTGTGCGCCGCGCGTGGTGCTGCGCGCGACGGAGGCGGGGGCGCTGGAGCATTGCCGGCTGGAGGACTTGCAGCAGCATGGGGTTTAATGGCGTCGGGGTGACGTGCGCCGGATCATCTCCGCCCGGCTGGCCAGCAGGAGGGAACGGGACCGATGGCACGCGAGCCGATGACGCTGGAAGAGATCAGGGCCTGCCGCCCGAAGGTGGACCGCGCCAAGATCGCGGCGGCGACTGAGGAGGACATCCGCCGGCATCAGGTCGAGGATGGCGAGGACCCTGACGCGCCGCTGCTGCCGTTCCGCCCGGCACCAGACGTGCGCGCGATCCGTGGGCAGCTTGGCATGACGCAGGAAGTGTTTGCGAGGGCGATCGGGGTTCCCGTGGCGACGGTGCGCAACTGGGAGCAATCCCGTACCGGTATGGACCCGGCTGTCCGGTCCCTGCTGCGGGTCGTGGAGCGCGAACCTGATGCGGCGTTGCGGGCGCTTGCCGCGCCGGCATGACGCTGCCCTGGATCAAGGGTGTGGCGTGCAGGTTCCATCAACGCCCGCTATGAGAGCGGAGCCGCCCGCACCCAAACCGCCGTGTCATGGAACACCGCCCCGCCGTTCGGAGCCGCAGGCGCATCGCTCGTCAGCGCATTGATCCCGACTCCATCGGCGAAATCCTCGTTCGGCCAAACGCTTTCGACCACCACCACCCCCGGCTGCATCCCGCCAACCACGCGCGCATGCACCCGCACCTGCCCCTGCCGGTTCCCCAGCACCACCACACCACCCTCCGCCACCCCCAGCCGCTCCGCGTCGTCTGGATGCAGCAGCGCCGTCGGCCGCCCTTCCCGCCGCCGGCTGCCAGGGGTTTCCGTAAAGCTCGTGTTGAGGAAGTTCCGCGCCGGCGCCGCTACCAGCCGGAATGGATGCTCCTCCGTCGCCACGTCCACCGCCGTCCAATGGTCCGGCAGCGCCGGCATCCCGGCGTGGTGCGGTCCGACCGCCGCCCAGTCTGGCGCGAAGCGGAACCGCCCGTCCGGGAAGCCGAACCCGTCCAGGAAGTGGCTGCGCTCAAACCCGTCCGACGCGTCCACCCAGCGCCGCTCGATCACGTCAGCCGCGCCGGGCCAGCCAGAGGCGCGAAGCGTCGCGTCCGCCAGCTCCATCGCCGTCATGTCGAACCCGCGGTGCCGGGCTTCCAGCCGCGCCGCCAGGCCCTGCAAGACCTCGTGGTTGCTACGGCACTCGCCCGGCGGCTCCACCAGCTTGCGGCCGATTGCAAGCGTCGTGTGGCCGCCGGCCGCATACAGGTCGTCATGCTCCAGGAAGGTCGTCGCCGGCAGCACCACGTCGGCCAGGCGCGCGGTTTCGGTCATGAACTGCTCGTGCACGACGGTGAACAGGTCGTCGCGCAGCAGGCCGCGCCGCACCCGGTTGGTGTCGGGTGCGACCACGGCCGGGTTGGTGTTCTGCACCAGCAACGCATGGACCGGCGGGCCGCCTTGCAGCTCCACGGGGTCCCCGGTCAGCACCGCGCCGATGCGGCTCATGTCCATCCGGCGCACCGCCGGGTCCAGCGCGTCCGTGCCCTCGATGAGGGTCTTGTCCCAGTGATAGATGCCGGTGCCGCGGTTGTTCCAGAACGCGCCGCCGCCGCGGTGCCACCACTTGCCGGTGACGGTCGGCAGGCATGTCACCGCATGCATCGCCACCGCCCCGTTGCGGCTGCGCGAGAAGCCGTAGCCCAGCCGGATGAAGGCCCGCCCGGTCCCGCAATACAGCCGCGCGAACCCCTCGATCTCGTCCACGCCCAGCCCGGTGATCCCAGCCGCCCAGGCGGGGCCGCGGGATTGCAGGTGCGCCTCCAGCCGCTCCGGGCAGTCGGCGTAGCGCGCCATATACTCCCGGTCGGCATATCCGTCCCGGAACGCGACGTGCATGACGGCGCAGGCCAGCGCCGCATCGGTGCCGGGCTTCGGCGCCACGTGCAGGTCCGCCGCCGCGGCGCTGGGCGTGCGGTAAGGGTCCACCACGACGAACTTTGCCCCCCGGCCCTTCCGCGCCCGCGTCACGTGCGTCATCACGTTGACCTGGGTGCTGACGGGGTTGCCGCCCCACATCACGATCAGGTCGGCCTCCGCCATTTCCCGCGGGTCCGGCCCGCCATAGCGGCCGACACCGGCCACCCAGCCGCTTTCGGACACCGTCGAGCAGATCGTGTTGTGCTGGCGCGAGTAGCCCATTACGTGCCGCAACCGGTTGATCCCGTCCCGCTGCACCAGCCCCATCGTGCCTGCGAAATAATAGGGCCACACCGACGCCGCCCCGTGCCACGCGGCGATGTCCCGGAACCGTGCCGCAACCAGGTCCAGCGCCTCGTCCCACCCGGCCTCGCGGAAGCCGCCCTCGCCCTTCGCGCCCGTGCGTATCAGCGGTTGCGTCAGGCGCCCGGGGTGGTGCTGCCGCTCGGCATAGCGGGCGACCTTCGCGCAGATCACGCCCGCGGTGTAGGGATGGTCCGCCGCGCCGCGCACGGCGCCAATCGTGCGCACATCCAGCACATCCACCTCAAGCGCGCAGGTGCTGGGGCAGTCATGTGGGCAGACGGTGCCGTGAAATGCCATGCCGGAACGCTACGGCCCGGCCCGGCGGGATGCAATCCGGCAACGACACACTCCGGTAGCATTCTTTGCGCGGCAGCAAACAGTTAATTGCGACTGCGCCCGCAACATGAGATGTTAATGCCACTTTACGTTGCAGGAAGCTTTCATGCCGCAATTTCGCATATCAGCCGCCATTTTCGCGTTTGCGGCCCTCATTGCGGCGGCGCCGGCGCTGGCCGACACGTTCACCTTAAATCCGAATGCCGTAAAGCTGAACGGCACGAAAGTCACCGCCGACACGCTCGTGCTCAGCGATTACGCACAGATCAGCTTCACCCCGACTGGCCCGACGACGGCCACTTTCATGGACGCCGGCTACCTGCCGGTCATCGGCTTCCGGCTGAACGGACAGGCCGTCACGCCATCTGGCTACCTTGCGGCGGACGGAAGCGGTTGGGGCGCCTATATCCACTATATAGGCACCGGCACCCAAACGCTTTCACTCCAGGGTGTCCCGGTGTCGGCCACCTATCAAACGCTCACCTACGACTTCATCGGCTACAACGGCCTGGCGATGTTTGATTTTGCTGCCGATGGCAGCGCCATGGTGGGCGGCCCAATCACCGACGTGACGACGCTGGACACTGGCTCGCTCATCAGCGGCAGCCTGGCCTTCCTGCCGGGCCAACTGGGCCCGACGATCAACGGCCTAGCTCAGGCCTCCCTCACCGAGGTCAAGCTACAGTTCATCGAGAGCAATCCCGCCGGCCTGAACGTCAACTTCGTCCATCCCGTGGGTGAGTACTCCTTCACCTCGCCGCTCACCCTACGAATTGCCGGCGGCACGAGTTCCACCGCGACGATCGTGTCGAGCGGAGGCGGCTCCGGGGATGCGACGGTGCCCGGCAGCGTCGCCGTACCAGAGCCGGCGTCCGCGGCCCTGCTCGGGCTGGGCCTAGCCGGCGTCGCCGTACTGCGGGGACGTTGCCGCGCGGCAGCGCCACCGCAGGCACTATAGGACCCGGCAACGTGGCTGTACCGGATTGATGGCCGCCTAAAGCGGTCTGCTCTTACCCCTTAGCGTACCGGCCGGGCCACGCTCCTGCTGCGCCAGTCCAGATATTCACGGAACAGCGCGGCACGGTCGGCTGGGCTGAGGCCGGCCGTATCGCGCCCAGCCCGGTTTAAGAAGGCGTCGAAACCCCGGCGCAGGTCGGCCTCTGACGGCATTGCGGCTGGCCGCGGCACAGGAGTGACGCCCTGGAGGTCTGGGACGGGCGGTGCCGGCACAGAAGGCTGAACGACGGCCTGGGCAGGCGGCGGTTCCTGCACAGGCACAGACACCGGTGGACGTGGCGACGCTGGCAGCGGCGACAAGCCAAGCTCCGTTCGTCCCGATGACATCTGTCCTGCCGGCACCTTGTCCCACGACAGCGCTAACACGACCGACGCCGCAGCACTCAAGGCGAGGGTCGCCAGCACCGGCCTCGCCAAGCGGCTCCAAACCGTCCGACGGAGAACAGGACGGCTGGGCTGAGCCGGCGGTTCCGGCGATGTGGGCACGGTCGCTCCTGGAAGCGGAACAGCATCGCCCATTCCTGGGAGCGCCATGGACAGCGTGCGCGCCGCGCCCGGGCGGGCCTCGATGTCTGGGCCGGCGGCGGTTTCCAGGCCGTCCAGATCCACCAGCAGGGCGTTTGCCGGATCGTGCAGCGCGTCCAGGCCGGGCTTGAACAGCGCCAGCAGCAGGTCCGGGTGCCCCGCCAGGATCAACAGCCGCCCCGGGTGCTCCCCAGCAGCCGGGCTGGGCACCTGCGCCAGTGCCGCAAGCGCATCCACCGCCAAGGTCTGCGCATCGTCCACCGCCAGCACTGCGAGTGCGGATGTGTCCGTCTTCTCGTCCAGCCGGCGCGCCAGCAGGCCATCGTCGTCGCAATCCGCCGCGCCTGCCCTAAGCTGGAACATCAGCCGGTGCAGCGTAAGCGGGCTGGTCAGCGGGTTGCCGGCCCGCATCGCCTGGCCGGGCAGCGCCGCGAGCAATCCATCCAGCACCGCCGCCCGCGTGGTGCGGGACGGGCAAAGGACGACCACCGCCCGTCCGCCTTCGGCCACGAACGAAGTGACCCGTGCCGCCGGGGAGTCCGGAAACGGGACCGCAATGCCTGCACTGTCCGTATCCTGCTGGTCCACGATACCGCCGTCCATCACGCTACCGGCTGCCTGGGGGACAGGCGGGCAGGCTGGCCGGAACCGAAGCGTCGCCGACCGGCTTCCCTTCCAGCTCGGCGAATTGCCGGAACAGCTCGGCCTTGCGCGGCGCCGTCAGTCCTTGCAGGGCCGGCGACACGCAGGGCTGTTCCCGGCCCTCCGCTGACGACCGGGCGGGGCGGAGCGCCGTCGCCGTGCGCACGGCCTTCCGCGATGGCGGCATTGGAGACAGCGTAAATCCCTGCGGAGGGTTCAGCCGGATGGGCGGTGCCGGCGGCGCGCAGGCAGCCGGACCGACGACCAGCAACAACAGCATCGCCATGCGAATCCTGCCAGATAAAACCACCCAATCTTTCAACCATAACATGCAGCCGACACTCCTGACGCCGCAACAGCCCCCGTGTCGCACGATAGCCCGATTTCAGGATATTTTCGAGGCTGGCCCGCTTAACGTCCATGCTTCTGGTGGTGACGCCCGGGCCTGCGCCCAGCGCCATCCTAGCCACAACGCGGTCCCGCCGGCCAGGTATCCAGCCGCCACTTCGGAGAGGTAATGCAAACCGAGGAACAACCGGCTGAACCCGATCAGTCCGACGAACGCCGCAGTCCCAGCCAACACCGCGCCCCGCCGGCCCGGCAGCCCTGCGGCGGCTGCCAGTCCCAGGAACCCATACAATGACGCTGCAACCGTCGCATGGGCGCTGGGAAAGGAGGGGGACACCGCAGTGAACCCGTCCAGGAACGGCGGACGCGCTCGCCCGACCAGGAACTTCAGGCTCCAGGTCAGCGCCTCCGCCAGTGCCAGCGTCGCGCACATCGGCAGCACCAGCCGGCTCCGGCCGCTGGATGCCAGCAGCCCGGCCGACACGGCAAGCACCACGACCGCCGTCGATTCCTCGGCCATGTTGGTCAACCATCCGAAGGCAGCCAAGAGCCAGGGAAGACGCAACGGCATCAGGGCCGTGTTCACCCAAGCGTCCAGCGCCGGCACCATCCCGATCATGGCGCCGGTTCCCGCGGCGCGAACACCGCGACGGCCTGGGGCAGCAACGTAAAGCGCGCCGGGGTGCGAGTGATGATCTCGCCATCGGCGCTGACATGGCGGCGTCGCCGGGTACGCACCTCCAGCGACCGGCAGCGCAGGGTGCGGACCTCCTCCAGCGAATCGTGCTCCCCGTCACGGAAAGCGCGGGCCATCCATAGCAGGCGCCAGCGCGCCCGCGGCTCCAAGCTGTAAACGTCGAGCAGCCCATCATCTATCGCCGCGGCATCTGCCACCACCATGCCGCCACCGTAATACCGGCCGTTGCCGACCGCGACCTGCATGGACTTCATCGCGATATCCCGCCCGTCCACGCGTATGGTTGCGCTGAACCGCCGGGCCTGCAGGATGACGGCCGCGGTCGCGATGGGATAGGCCAGGCGCCCCCAGCGGCGCTTCATCACCCTCGTCAGGCGCTGGGTGATCGTCACGCTCAGCCCAATGCTCGCGACGTTGAAGAACGGATGGCCATTGACGCAGCCGAGGTCGAGCTGCCGTTGGTGCCCGGCCAGGATCACCGCCGCAGCACCCTCAGCCTCTGTGGGAATTGCAAGCGTACGGGCCAGATCGTTCGCAGTGCCAAGCGGCAGGATGCCCAGGGGCAGGCCGGTATCCCGCAAGGCCGGAGCTGCCGCGCTCATGGTGCCGTCGCCGCCGGCCAGGATCACGGCGCTGACCTCCTCGCGTAGCCCGCGTATCAACGCCGGCAGCTCCTCCCGGCGTCGGCACGACTCCCGGCGCAGGCGCATCCCGCCGCGCTGCAGCACCTCCATGAACGGGCCGACCTCTGCACCGCGCCGGCTGTGGTCGTTGGCCACCAGCAGTGCCGGACGATCCACCGGCCTAATCCCGGAACACCAGCGTCATGCCGCCCAGCTCGGACGCTGGCACGACGATCCCCGCAGGCCCGCGCGCGTGCAGGACTCCGCCCGCCGCCAGTGCCGCCGCAGCCGAGTCGAGCGACGCAGTCCGGAGCGTCAGCGCTGCCATCCATGCCGTGCGGCCGTCAGCCGCCGGAGCCGCGCCGCCGAATTCCGCTCGCAACGCATCGGGTGTCGGGATGTCCACCTGCGCCAGCCCGGCAGCCATCGAGGCCCCATAGTCCCGCGGCGGCACGGCGTTCCAGCCAAACATGCGGCTGAGTAGGTTGGCAGGACCGGCCGGGTCATCTGCGGCGATGATAACGCGCGAGATGCCAAGCGCGCCATTGCCGTGCCGCTGCCAGGAGCCGTTCCATACCAGGCCCGGCGTGAGATGCTGGCAGATGAACACGCGGCCAGCGAGCACGGCATTCCGCTCGATCCCTATGTTACGGAAGGCGGCGTCCTGGGACTCTCCAAGCGCCTCAACGGGTCGGGAAAACGCCTGGGCAGGCAGCGCAGGCAATCCGGCGGCATGGAGACCACCATACGTCGCGTCGGCATCATACGTTTCAGATGCCAGGCCGTTCAGTCCAGCAGGCCAGTCCAGCACATCCAAGCGCGCGCTGCCGGGCTGGACGCCCAGCAGCTCCAGGTAGTCGGCGCCAAAGACGGCGAGGTGGTTGCTGGATCCCAGCGTATGGTGTCCGCGTGGCGTCATCATGAGGCCCAGCCGCTCCCACAGGGTCAAGGCGTCATCCAGCCCATCACGGACATAGACCACGATGTGATCCAGCACTGGAAGAGGAAGCGGCACAGGACTGCCTCATTGCCGGTTGCGCGATGCGGCAGAATGCTAAGCAAACCTCTGAAGGTATGCGCACCAAGGAAAGCTAAACAGGCTTGTGCGGCCAGGCTTCGCCGAAGACGATACGTGCGACAGGCCCCATAAGCCTGGGTAAAAGCTGCATAATATGCCAGCCAGACCACGTCCGGATGATTTCCGAACATCTGCAAAGACTGTCTCTTAATGCGTCGCAGCTTAGTACGGCAGATACGCCCGAGCGGGGGACGCCCGCAACAGAACTGGCCGAACTTGTCGCCCGAATCCAACACAAGACACCCGGTTCAGACTATACCCCGACTCTTTGAGAATCCGGCGCGCCCCCTTGCCAAGCGGTGCTGGGCGGATTCTATCGGTGTCATGATCCGCGCCGGTTTCCTCGACCCCGAATCGCGCAAGGACCTGACCGAGT
>JAABUQ010003265.1_pt1 | contig 30149 bp, 27 predicted proteins | sample 5560001 | NCBI WGS metagenome assembly JAABUQ01 (sample SAMN10711888, study PRJNA513371) | rock metagenome | isolation source: Antarctica rocks | place: Antarctica: Victoria Land, Finger Mt nord | collected 2015-12-18 | reverse complement strand
GGCAGCAGATCTATCGTCCTGAAGGCAGCGGTCTGGGCGTGGCCGCCCTTCTTGCGGCCGTTCCGATTTTTGTGTTGCTGCTGCTGCTTGGAGTGGCGCGCAAGCCTGCCTGGGCATCGTCTCTGGCAGGATTGGGGGCGGCGCTGCTGATGGCGGCCGGCTGGTATCGAATGCCGCCGAGCGTGGCGCTTAGTGCCGCCGCCTATGGGGCTGCTTTCGGATTGTTCCCGATCGGTTGGATTGTCTTCTGGGCCATCCTGCTCTACCGGCTGACGGTAGAGAGCGGGAAGTTTGAAGTTATCAAGGACTCGGTTGGCGGGCTCACGGCGGATCATCGGATTCAGGCGCTCCTGATCGCTTTTGCGTTTGGAGCTTTCCTCGAAGGCGCCGCCGGCTTTGGCACGCCGGTGGCGGTGGCGGCCGCCATGCTCACCGGTCTTGGATTTTCGCCCTTCTACGCGGCGGGAATTTGTTTGCTCGCCAATACGGCGCCTGTGGCATTTGGCTCCATCGGTATACCGCTGGTAACGCTGCAAGGCACAACCGGACTACCGCTCCTGAAGTTAAGCGCCGACGTGGGCCGGATTTGCGCGCCTCTCTCGCTGTTTGTTCCCGCTTACTTAGTGATCGTGATTTCGGGATTCCGCGGGTTAAGCGGTGTCTTACCAGCGGCGGCAGTATGCGGGATCGCTTTCGCCGGCGTGCAGTTCGCAATGTCGAACTTTGTGGGACCGTATCTGACCGACATTGCCGCATCCTTATGCGCGATCGCCGCATTGATCGCACTGCTGCAAGTCTGGAAGCCGAGGGAAGAGTTCCATGTGCAAGGCCATACCAGCATAGGCACGCCGCGGCGGCACGGTGCGCGTGACGTGGCAATGGCTTGGCTGCCTTATGGCTTTCTGGTTGTCTTCGTCCTGTTGTGGGGAAGTGGTTCGATGAAATCGATGCTGGATGGAGTCACCGTGAAGTTCCCCTGGTCGAGTCTGCATAACTTAGTGATCCGGACGCCGCCGGCAGTAGCGGCGAATGCGCCGTATCCGGCGATCTATACCTTCAACTTTCTGAGTTCTTCAGGCACCGCTTGCATGTTCGCGGTTTTTGCTTCTGCTCTCGCGTTTGGCATGCCGGTTCGCACTTTCCTTGCGTTACTCAGGTCGACCGCACGGCAGCTTCTATTCGCTTTGATCACAATGGCCTCCGTGTTGGCCCTGGCATTTGTGATGAACTATTCTGGCGCTACCGCCACGCTGGGGCTGGCATTTGCGGCTACCGGAGTGGCGTTCCCCTTCTTCAGCACCCTACTCGGCTGGCTCGGCGTATTCCTGACCGGCAGTGATACATCGGGGAACGCATTGTTCGGGAACCTGCAGGTAGTCACGGCCAACGCTTTGCACCTTAACCCGGTGCTAATGGCGGCCTCGAATTCGAGCGGCGGCGTGATGGGCAAGATGATCAGCTTGCAAAGCATAGCGGTGGCGGCAGCAGCTACGGGCATGCCCTCTACTGAGGAGTCGAAACTATTCCGCTTCACACTGCGGCACAGCATCTTCCTAGCCTGTGTCATCGGACTAGTCACGCTATTCTATGCCTACGTGATGCCCGGATGGGCCGCGTGAGGGACGGCGCAGCTTATTCCGTTGCTTGCGCCCGTTAGCCCACAATCTCTTCTGTGAAGTGCGGCATGGGGCCGATGAGATGAACACCAGGTTCTCTCCATCAGTGACGGTACCCACTCCACTAACCTTCGACCACACGCTTTCCTCAAAACTCTTCGATTTTCCGGTCGAGCTTCGAAGGCTTTACGGGGACGTGCAGCCCGTTACAGGCAAGATTCAAGGGGTAAGCATGGGTCTGTTCCAGGTCTGCTCGCCCGTTTCGATTGCGCCTGGCCAGGATTTGGACCTGCTCGGCGGCGCGCGAGTCATACATACGCGAGTTGTCGATTGCCATAAGTGCCCGTCCGGCTCGTACAATCTTCAGACCAAACTGTCCTTTGATGCGTGCAGAAGAGCCGAACCCCGGATTTCTACAGACGTGCCCGCGCAATTGCAAGTGCTAGGCTCTTCTTCCGCCATTTCGGCGAAGATCGTAAACCTATCACACGCTGGCCTGGGGTTACGATTGCCGACCGCAATTCCCGTCGGAACCATCGTTGGCGTAGATCTTGGGTACGCCATCGCCTTTGGTGAGATCAGGCATTGCTCGCACCAGATTGAGAGCTATCTGGTAGGCGTTCATATCCACCGGTTCACGTCGAATGACGGAGCGTTGTCTCCAGTCTCTGCCGCTTACCTTAATGGTTCAATCAACCCTGTTGACCTGCAAGCCTTCGTTCGATCGTTGCAAGAACGGCAGCGGAGGTATGAAGCGATTCTACTCTCGCTAGCTTTCAGTAGGAAGTGTGCCTAGCCCCCTACTGACTTGCCGGTCGCCCTACGTGACGACCCGTCGCCCGAAGCTGCGGGTTCCGAGCAGGAACACGACAATCACAGACGTCAGTAGAGCGAACAGAATCCAGAAGAGCGGCAGAGTAGGAAAGTCTTTTCCAGCTATCGGTGGGACCATCGCGTAACGGAGACCTTCGGCCCCATAGGTCAGCGGATTGAGCAGTGTAAACATTTGGAACCAGCGAATGTTACCCAGCGCGCCCCACGGGTAGTAAGTGCAGCCGGTAAAGAGCAACGGCGTGAAGATCAGGGTGAACATGAGGCTGATCTGATCGGGCTTAATGATCGTCCCAATGAGCAGGCCAACAGTCGATCCCACTAGGGCAGTCAGCAGAATCATCGCAATCAGGGTGAAGAGGCGGTCCGATCTGACATGAAACCCGCTGCCCAGAATCAACCATCCCAGCGGAAAAATAACGGAACTCGCGATGGCGCCGCGGACTGCTCCAAACAAGACCTTCTCGAGCGCTACGAACCAGACGGGCATGGGCGCCAGCAGGCGGTCGTCTATCTCACGGGCGAATCCCAGGTCCAGGACCAGCGGCAGTGTCACACCCTGCATCGCGGCGATCATGCCGGTGAGAGCGACAATACCCGGTAGCATGAGGGCGGCGAAGTTGGGAGCGGCCAGCCCAATACCAGGCAATACCTTGCCGAAGATGAACAGGAAGAACAAGGGCTGCATCAACGCTTGTAATAAGAACGGAATGAATTCGCGCCCGGTCACTACCAGATCCCGGCGGAAGGTGGCGAGAAAGGCCAAGAGGGCTAGCGATGTTCGCGAGCCGGTATACTGCTGCCCGTTACTCATCAGCGCAAATGCCGCCCCGTGAGCGACAGAAAGACTTCTTCAAGCGAGGGCTTCTTCACGCTCACATTGCGGACTTCCGCACCGGCTTCAATAACCGCCTGCGCGGCGCGCCCGATCAGTGAATGCACGTTATCGCCAAAAAGTTTATGAGTGTAGAATCCCGGCTCGTCTTGGCTTTCTCCGGAGGTCACGTCCACCTTCGCCGTTCCCGGGAGGGAGCCCAAAACTGCGGAGATACGCTGGTTGATGTGAGCATGTTCTGCGCTGCTAGTGAATGTCTGCACCTCCAGCGCGCTGCTTCCCGGCAGAGTTCGCTTCAGCGCTTCCGGCGAATCGTTCACCAGAATCTTGCCGTGATCCATAACAGCGATGCGCTCGCAGAGCTGGTCCGCTTCCTCCATGTCGTGCGTGGTCAGCAAAATGGTCAGGCCGCGTGCGTGCAACTCGCGAATTTTCTCCCACAGAAACAGACGCGATTGCGGATCCAGGTTGTTGGTCGGCTCATCCAGGAACAGCACTTCGGGTTCGTGCATGAGCGCGCGGGCAATCATCAGGCGCTGCACCATGCCGCCCGAATACTGGCTGACTTTTTCGTTCTTTCGCTCTCCGAGCCCGAGTTGATCGAGCAGGCTATCGGCCAACTGTTCGCGCTCCTGGCGGCCTACGCCGTGATAGGCCGCGTGAAACGTGAGAATCTCGCGCACCTTTAGACTTCGATCGAGATTGCTCTGCTGCGGCACAACGGCGATGCGCTGTTTGACTCCGATAGGATCCTGCGCGACATCCACTCCACGGATCGCTGCCGCGCCCGACGTGGGCGCAATCGCTGTTGTCAAAATGCCGATGGTGGTGGTCTTACCCGCTCCGTTGGGTCCCAGGAGTCCGAAGATCTCACCGCGGCGCACCGCAAACGTAACGTCGTCTACGGCGTTCGTCTTGGCCTTTGGGTAGCGCTTGACGAGGTTTGTGACGATGACGGCGGATGCCGCTGGGGTGGCCTCTGCCGCAGGTAGGTGAGTGGTACCGGTCACAAAAGGTTTGGCGGAGGAAGAGGGATTCGAACCCCCGGAACCCTTCCGGGCTCAACGGTTTTCAAGACCGCCGCCTTAAACCACTCGGCCATTCCTCCGTTCTTAAAGTAGCTGATCTCTTGATGCTTTATCAACACTGCCAGTAGTCACTCTGCGCGGGTTTTCCCGATTGTCACTACGGTTGAGCTTGCCCACGGCCGGTCGGCCATGCGCAATCTGCGTATACTCAAGAAGTGAAGCGCTCCTTCATGACGGTCGTGGAAACGGACCGATTTCTGAGGGACGCAAGCCAGCTAATGCCGGAAGCGGAACGAATGAATCTGGTTGCTTTCGTAGCGGCGAATCCCGAATCAGGCGATTTGATTCCCGAAAGTAATGGAGTCAGGAAGCTGCGATGGGCTTTGCCGGGCAAAGGCAAGCGGGGAGGCGCACGCGTGATCTATTATTTCCACAGTGAACAACTGCCTGTGTTCCTGCTGGCCGCCTACGGCAAGAACGAGAAAGCAAATCTAACCAAAGCTGAGCGAAATGCAATGGCCAAGCTCGTTCCAATGCTGGTTGGGAGCTACTTTAGCAGGTCTGGGAGGAAGCAATGAAGAAGAGCAAGACTGCGGGAGAGCGAACGAAAAAGGCAACGCGGAAACATAGACCATCGGTTGGCCAACGAGTTATTGAGGGATTAGAAGAAGCGATAGCGTGGTCGCGCGGCGAGGGTGCGCGGGTTCGCGTCAACGTAGTGCAAGTGCCCGAGATCGATGTGCGCCAGGTGCGCCAGCAAATGGGACTAAGTCAAACTCAATTCGCAAACAAGTTCGGTTTCCCGCCCGCCACACTCCGCAACTGGGAGCAAGGGCGTGCTACACCGGACACACCCACCCGAGTACTGCTGGCCGTCATTGCCAAGCATCCTGAAGCCGTCGAAGATGTGCTTGGTATAGCGAGCTAACTTCCAAGCAATTCCACTTACTCGACGCGCACTGTAAGCGATTCGGACTTGCTGTTGCCTTTGCCATCTTCCGCGGTGATCGTGTAGGTAGTGGTGGCTCTTGGGGAGATTTCCACGCAGTGGCGGTACGATGGCTTGATCTCGGCAACCGGCGGATTCAGCTTGACGGCGGTGGCGTTTACGACACCGTAGCAAAGGTGGGTCGTCTCGCCGCGGTGGAGCAGGCCGGTATCAAGGCTGAAGGTGGAGAACTTGATTTCTCCCGAGCCGTAAATCTGGTTAACGACGCGCTTGCGTGCTTCCTCCTTCTTAGCGGTGATCGCCTCCTGGGCCTGCCGGCTACTCTCCGCGCGAGAGTAGAAAGTCCAGGCCACATACAGCGCTGCCAGAATTAAAGCAGCCGTTGTATACGGAAGTAAGGCGCGCAACCCCGATCGTTTGCCCTGTGGCGTGCCGTTAGGGGCGTCGTTAGGAACATGGTCAGGAACATCGGTCAAAGACATAGCACGCTTTCTAGACAACGCTGAGTACCATGGATGTTTCGCTATCTCTTATTCAACAAGCCGTTCAATGTGTTGAGCCAGTTCACGGCCGGCGTTGCTAGCTCACATACGGCAATGGTCCGGCAAACACTTGCCGACTTCATTTCCATTTCAGATGTTTACCCGGCGGGACGTCTGGATCTGGACAGCGAAGGTTTGCTGTTGCTGACGAACGATGGTGAATTTCAGCATCGGGTGGCCGATCCGCGTTACGCTCATCCGCGCATCTATTGGGCACAAGTGGAAGGCCTGATTACTCCGGCCGCGCTCGATCAGATCCAAAGCGGAATGGTCATTCAAGGGCATCGAACCAAGCGCGCGAAAGCGCGCGAGATAGACGAACCCAGCTTGCCTGCGCGCGTGCCATCGGTGCGATTCCGGAAGAGCATCCCTACCTCCTGGCTTGAGCTTACTCTCACCGAAGGACGCAACCGCCAGGTCCGGCACATGACGGCTGCGGTGGGCATTCCCACGCTGCGACTTATACGCGCGGCGATCGGCGCTTTGACGCTGGAAGGGCTGGCACAAGGTGAGTGGCGCAATCTTGAGAGAAGGGAAGTCGATATGTTCAGGGGCGCTCCACGTTGAGTTCGATGAACGAGGCCGCGTTTTTAGAACGGTAAATTCGTTCGGTCGCCTTCACGAAGTCCGACGGCTTCGCGGTCGGAATGTCCGTAAACGTCTGGGGATTTCGATCCATCAGCGGAAACCACGAGCTCTGGATCTGAACCATGATGCGGTGCCCCTTTCGGAAACAGTGATAGACATCCGGCATCGTGAAATGAATCTGCTGCACATCGCCCGGTCGAAAAGGCTCGGGATGTTCAAAGCTGTTACGAAATTTGCCGCGAAACGGCTCACCGCGCACCAGTTGCTCATACCCGCTCAGCACGCCCGCCGCGTCGCTCGGATACACATCGATCACCTTCACAATGAAGTCTGAATCCGATCCGGTGGTGGAGACAAAGAGGGCGGGCGAAATAGGCCCTGCCACCGTGATGTCGTGGCTCAAGGGCGTGGTTTCATACGTCAGAACATCCGCTCTGCCGCGAACAAAGCGCTGATCCGCATCCATGTACTCGGCGTTCATCTCCAACGTAGGTTTGCTGAAGAAAGGGACTGGGTGGGACGGGTCGCTCATGTACTCATCGAATGCGGATTCGTTTTCGCCTGGCTTCTCGCGCGGCGCTTGTTCGCTGAGTTGACCGTGTGCCGCGAAATATAGTCTCTGCGGGCTGGCGTTGGCAGGCGGCCATTGATCCTTCTTCCGCCAGATGTTGGTTCCGGTTTCGAAGACGTAAGCCTTAGGCAAATCCGGATCCGGCGCGTTCTTCAGATAGTGGCGGAAAAACGGCAATTCAATCTCGTCGTGAAAGAACAGGGAGTTATTCGCTCCGAAAGAGATATCGCCAAGCTTGTCGCCCCTACCGCTATTCCACCCGCCGTGCGCCCACGGTCCCATCACCAGCGTCTCGGCGGTTGCGGGAGACTGCGTTTTGATCGCGCGAAAGGTCTTGAACGTTCCAGAAAGATCCTCCGCATCGAACCATCCGCCGACAACTAGCACAGCGGGCGTGATGTTCTTCAGGTGCGGCAGGACGTCGCGTTGGCGCCAAAACGCATCGTAATTGGGATGCAGGATGGTGTCGGTCCAATAGGGATTCCGGTATCGAAAATATCTCTCATCCGAATTGATGAGCGGACCCATCGCGAGATAGAACCGGTAGCCATCATTCGTTCGGTACTCGAAATCTTTTTCTGGATGCGGCAGCTCAGGATTGTTTTGTTTGCCAAAGGAAGTGTAGAAGCTGAAGTTCGAGAGTAAGAAGAACGCACCGTTGTGGTAAGCGTCATCGCCCATGTAGATATCTGACATCGGTGCTTGTGGCGAAGCGGCAACCAGCGCCGGGTGAGCGTTTATCATGCCGGCACTTGTGTAGAAGCCGGGGTAGGAGGTTCCAATCAGACCTACCTTGCCGTTGTTATTCGGTACGTTCTTCAACAGCCAGTCGATGGTGTCGAAGGCGTCGGTACTCTCGTCGATGTCACCGGCGCCATTTGTGACATCCTTCTCGGGCCGCATGTCCATGAATTGGCCCTCGGACATAAAACGGCCGCGCACGTCCTGGTAGACAAAAATAAAACCATCCTGCGCGAAACTTGCCGACGGCCCAAGCTTTCCTGGATACGCGTCAGTCCCGTATGGCGCCACTCCGTAGGGCGTTCGAGTGACGAGAATTGGATACTTTGTGGACGAATCTTTAGGCGCGTAGACAGCCGTAAACAATCGCACACCATCCCGCATCGGGATTCGGAACTCAGATTTCGTGTAATGCGATTTGACGTCGAACTGCTCAGATGAGGAGGCGGTTCCGTTGCAAAAGGCGAGTGCGCAGAGTGTGGCTAGGCTCAAGGAGCTCATCAAAAATCATAGTAAACGCCCGGTCCGGCAACTAGCTATACTGGGCAAAGAAACGGCGAACGGCTCGGAATCTTGTGCTCGATACGGAGAACCAACTTGCTAGGCTGAAACAGCGCGTTGCGGCGATTGACCGCAAATTCGCGGAGAAACGGAACCAACCCACCGCACCACAGCCGCGAGCGCCCGAGGCCAATCGCAGCTACATCGAGGAATGGTCGGAAGGTCAGGTAGTTGCGAACGATTTCGGCGAGCACTTCGAGACGGAGCGGCTCTTCGCCGCGCATCGGCAGCATGGGTCGGCGGACATCGGCGCCTTGGCTGACTTGCCTCATTGCTTGCTGGATGCTCTGAGCGAGAACGAGATTCCTGCGGCGGGGCCAGAGCGATGGGCCTTTCTGGACACCGAGACAACGGGACTAGCGGGCGGCTCAGGGACGTACGCCTTCTTGATTGGTGTGGGACGCATCACACCGGCAGGGTTCAGGATCCGGCAGTTTTTCATGCGCGAGTACGTGGAGGAGCGGAGTGTGCTGGAAGCGCTCAATCAGCATCTGGCAGACTTTGACGTTTTGATCACGTACAACGGCAAAAGCTACGATCAGCCGCTGCTGGAGACGCGCTATCGCATGACGCGTCACACACCGCCGTTCGCCCGGCTTGGGCATTTGGATTTGCTGCATGGCGCCCGGCGGCTGTGGAAACTGCGTCTGGACAGTTGCCGGCTGATGCAACTGGAAGAGCAGATTCTCGGCGTTTATCGCGAAGGGGATCTGCCCGGTGAAATGATCCCGTATGTGTATTTCGAATATTTGCGGTCCCGCGAGGCGCAACGGCTGCAGCCGATCTTTCACCACAACGCCATCGACATCTTGACGCTGGCTTGTCTGACCGCGATTGTCCCGGCCGCTTTTCGCAGTACCGATTCGGAGTCGCTCGCCCGAGTCGGCGTAAAGCGCGGTGAGGATCTGGCCGGTATTGCTCGCTGGCTGCTGGCGGCGGAAGAGCACGAGCAAGCTCTGGCGCTGTTCAAGCGCGCGCTAGACGCGGGATTGCCGGATCGCCTGCTATTCCGGGCTTTATGGGACGTTGCGTTGATCGAGAAAAAGCTGGAGCGCCCTCACGCTGCGTTGCAAGTTTTTACCGAACTCGCCGGCTGCGCGAACGAGTACTGCGTCTGTGCGCTCCAAGAGTTGGCGAAATACTACGAGCATGAAGAGCGGAACTATGGCATTGCGCTGGAGTTCACGAAGCAGGCGATTGCCTATGAGTCATCGCCAGCTCTCCACCATCGAAAGGCGCGGCTGGAGAGGCGTTTAGCTAAGCCGCGATCTCGACGTTTGCTGTAGCTGCACCTCAACTTGACTTGATTTCGGTCCAATAGCGGTCCCGCAAGCGTTGAGCCGGTCCAGGCAAAGCCGTAAACCATTCGCCGCGTGCCAACGTCTCCGGGCTTGGATAAAGCACTGCGTTATTGCGTTGTGCGGCGGGCAAGAGTGCTCGAGCGGCAGCATTTACTGTTGCGGTGCGCATTTCGACCGCAACGTCGGCCGCAATCTTCGGCTCAAGCAGATAATTGAGAAAATCGTAAGCCAACTCTTTGTGCTTACTCTCGCGCAGGATGGCCGCATTATCGGCATAAAGAGCGAAGCCCTCAACCGGAAATGAGAAAGCCAGATGGGCCGCGTTGTCCATCGCTACTTGAGCTACCTGCGCCCACATTTGCGCCGCCAGCACGTCTCCTGCAACCAGTTGATCCCGGACTTCTTCACTCAGGTACGCTCGCAACAGTGTCTTCTGTTGCAGAGCTAGATCGCGAGCCGCTCGAAGCTCTCGCGGGTTTGTGGAGTTGACCGAACCACGAAGCCGCTTGAGGCATGCGCCGAAGACCTCCGCCGAATCGTCCAGCATCGTGACCCGTCGCGAATAGGAATCGGTCCAGAGATCGGCCCAGGCGAGCGGCGGCCGCGACACCGCTTTCGAATAAGCGATTCCGGTGGCGCTGTGCATGTAAGGAATGCAGTGGTCCAGATTGCGGTCCCATTCGGGCGATCGGAAGCGCCCGTCCAAGTTGCGGAGGTTGCCGAGCCTGTTGTGATCCAGGCGCTCCAGCAATTGGAGATCGCGCATCGGTGCAACAAAGCTGTTCGACGGAAACACTACATCCCAACCCGAGTTGCCGCTCATCACCTTCGCCAGCATCTCTTCCGCGCTCCCATACGTCGCATAGCGGACTCGGCAGTTAAACTCGCGCGCGAATGTCGGAATGGTCGTGCTCGCGACGTAGTTCTCCCAGTTATAGACATGGAGGCGGCGCTGCCGTCCGGAGGTGCAGCCGACTGCCGCGCCCGTGACGCCCATCAGGAAGAGACGCCGGTTCAAGTTTGCCCAGCCTTTGCGCCGGAGCCTTGTTCCAACCGGCCCGCCAGAATAATCAGCACTCCTAAACCGACCGTAATCATGACCGACAGCGCATTCACCTCGGGACTGACGCCGCGTCGCGCCATGGCGTAGATCATCATGGGCAAAGTTTCAGAGTTGACTCCCGCAACCAGGCTTGTGATGACGTAATCGTCGAAGGAGACCGTGAAGCAAAGCAGCGCCGCGGCCACGATGCCGGGCAATAGCATGGGCAAAGTGACATGCCGGAAAGCTTGCCATTCCGTGGCGCCGAGATCAAGTGCCGCTTCTTCGAGTGATAGATCGAACGTGCGCAGCCGGGCCAGCACCACTATGACAACGTAAACGAGCGAGAAAGATATGTGCGCCAGGATTACGGTGTGCATGCCGAGTTGCACGTGGAAGAAGCGGAATATCCATTCGAAGAAGACCAGCAGCGACACCCCGGTGACAATCTCGGGCGTAAGCAGCGAAAGGTACAGCGAACCCGTCATAAGCGGAGATCGTCTCTTCCAGATGGCGTAGGCCGCGAGCGTGCCCAGCAGAGTGGAAACCACTGTTGCGGCGGCTGCAATCATCACGCTGTTCACGGTGCCTTGGAGCAAAGCCTCATCACGAAGCACTTGCGCGTACCAATGCCAAGTGAAGCCGCGCCACACGCCGATTTTTGAAGCGTTGACACTGAAAACCGCGAGCACCGCCAGCGGCAAATAAAGAAACAAGTAGGCCGCGCCGGCGTAAACCGCAAGCAGCCGCTTCAGAGGAGCTCCTCCTGCTTTCTTTTCAGGAGCGCGGTTACGCCCAGGGCAAGCATCATCAGCAGCAGCGAAACCGCCGCGCCGAACGGCCAATCGCGCGAAGTGGTGAATTGATTTTGCACCAGGTTGCCAACCATCACCGTCTTGCCTCCGCCCATCAGATCCGGCGTCAGGTACGCACCGAAGCAGGGAACGAAGACCAGCAGGCACCCCGCGATCATTCCGGATTTTGTGAGCGGCAGAACAACTCGCCAAACCGCAACCCACGGCGAAGCGCCCAAGTCTTCCGCCGCCTCCAGCAGCGACGGGTCCAGCTTCTCTAGCGTCGCGTAGAGCGGAAGAACCATGAAGGGCAGATATCCGTACACCAAGCCGAGAATCACTGAACCAGTGTTGAACAGAAGCGGCAATGGCGCCTGGATCAAATGCATGCCTCCGAGCGCGGAATTGATCAAGCCTGTGTCGCGGAGCAGGAACATCCAGGCATAGGTCCGAATCAAGAAGCTGGTCCAAAACGGCAGCATGACCAGGCTGAGCAGCAGCGCTTTGTGCCGCTCTGAACGCGAGATATACAGAGCGAGCGGGAATCCGAGCACGAGACAAATTACGGTCGAGAGCGCGGCCACCCACACGGATCGCCAAACGATTTGTCCGTATAACGGATCAAACACTCGGCTGTAGCTTTCCGCGGTCCAGGGAAGTGTTGCGCCGCCATAAGCGCCGCGTGTAAGCAGGCTGTAGGCGAACACGATCAGCAGCGGCAAGAAGAACAGCACCAGCATGATTGCCGCGGTGGGCGCAAGGAAAAAACGGCGCAGCCGATTCATGAGCCTAGTCGGGGGCCGGGAGCCGAAGCTCGTCTGAAGCATGCCACCAGACGTGAACAGAGTCACCCGGCTGAAATTGAGTTTGCCGTTGCGCTAACTCTGCGGTGCAACGTGCGCCATCGGCAAGCTCCGCGTGTACATGGACACAGTTGCCTAGAAAGGTGGAACCCTGTACCCGGCCGAGAAACGCGCGCACGTCCGTGCCCGGCGCCTCCTTCGATATGCGAACGGCTTCCGGCCGCACACCGGCTCCCTCAATCCAATTCACCTCACCTAGAAAATCAGCTATGAAGCGGGATTGCGGCTGGACGTAGAGTTCCTGCGGCGTGCCAATCTGCTCTAGCCGCCCCCCGTTCATCACCGCCATCCGGTTCGACAGTGATAAAGCTTCTTCCTGATCGTGCGTAATAAACAGAAAGGCGATCCCGACCCGCCGCTGCAGCTCTTTCAGCTCCTTACGTACCTGCTTGCGGAGCTTCGGATCGAGAGCCGAAAGAGGCTCGTCGAGCAGCAGTACCTGCGGTTCCAACACCAGCGAACGCGCCAGCGCCACACGCTGCCTCTCACCCCCGGAGATTTGCGCCGGCGTCCGCGATTCCTTTCCGGATAACTGCAACAAAGCGAGCGTACCCTCCACCTTGCTCCGAATCGCGGCCTCGCTCAATCCACCGCGCCGCCGGAGTCCAAAAGAGACGTTCTCCGCCACCGTGAGATGCGGGAACAGCGCGTAATTCTGAAACACCGTGCTGACGTTTCGCCGGTAAGGCGGCAAGCCATTTAGCGACCGGCCGTTCAGGAGAATGTCGCCGGCGGTCGGCGTTTCAAAGCCCGCGATCAATCGCAAGGTAGTTGTCTTGCCGCATCCAGAAGGCCCCACGAGCGAAAAGAATTCACCGCGCCCCACCTCCAGAGCGATGCCATTTACCGCCGCATGAGCGGGAAAGTGCTTTGTAAGAGCGCGCAGCTCTAGGACCGTGTCCACGTTTGGAAACATTATCGTACGCATCACGTGAGTGCCTTGAAACAAATCCGCTGCGCAGGTGATCCAAACCAATACTGCATGCGTTGCCTGATCACTGCGTTCGCGATACTCTGCTTCTCCGGCCCGCTGCGGTCGCAGACCAAGGGAGACCAGCCGCCCGCCACCATGACCAAGATGCTGGTCCGGTTAATCGCCCCGGGCGTTAAGCCCAAATCCCATTCGGCGCTGCCCCGGACGATTTATCGCGCCGGGCCACATTACGCACGGATGGAAGATCCGCCCGATTCCCGGCAGCAGATTGAGAAGGTCACCATCATCGCTGAGCCGGATGCCTACAGCTTGAACCTGCTTGACAAGAGGGGAACACACGCCATAGACCAGGGAGGCGCCAACGACCTTCACCTGCCCATCGTGCTTCCCTTCGATCCGAAACACCAGCTAGGTAATTTGGATCGCGTGGAGTTCGGGAGCGAGTTCGAGTTTTTCGAACAGGCAGGCGCCACCAAGGAAGCCGGGCCGATTATAAATGCCCAACCAACCGACGCTTACAGCATGAAGACGGCAACGGGAACCGCGACGCTGGTCGTCAAAGGCGGCACCGAAACGCCTATAAAACTGAGTTGGCAGATGCCCGACGGGAAGTACACTTACGAGTACATAAGTTACGGAGACCTGCCGTTCGACCCCAAGCTGTTCGCGAAGCCTGCGGGTATCAGGCTCAAAGAAATGCCGCCGGACAACGGCCCTGACAAGGAGTAATCAACAATGGACAACAGCATTCCCTATAGAACATTGGGACACACCGGAGAGAAGGTCTCCTGCCTCGGCATGGGCGGCTACCACCTCGGCAGGCCCGACATCAGCGAGAAGGAAGCTGTTAAGCTGATCCACTCCGGTATGGACCGTGGCATTAACTTTCTAGACAACTCCTGGGACTATAACAACGGCGATAGCGAGAAGCGCATGGGCAAAGCGCTTAAGGAGAGCGGCTACCGGCAACGCGCGTTCGTGATGACGAAGATCGACGGGCGCACGAAGCAGGCCGCCGCCAAGCAGATCGACGAATCGCTGAAGCGGTTGCAAGTGGATCATGTGGACCTCCTGCAGTTCCATGAAATTGTTCGTTTCGACGACTCGGATCGTATCTTTGGCGATGAAGGCGCCATCGAAGCGGTACTGGAAGCAAAGAAGGCAGGGAAGACCCGCTACATCGGTTTCACCGGCCACAAGGATCCTCACATTCACCTTTACATGCTGGAGGTGGGCGATAGACACAACTTCCAGTTCGATGCCGTTCAGATGCCGATTAACGTGATGGATGCACATTTCCGCAGCTTCGAACACCACGTCCTGCCCGAGTTGTTGAAGCGCAACATTGGCGTGCTCGGGATGAAGAGTATGGGCGATACCATGCTCCTCAAGAGCGGGAAAGTGAGCCCCATGGAGTGCCTGCATTACGCCTTATCGCGCTCCATTTCCGTGTTGATTACCGGCATTGATAAGCCCGAATTTCTCGATCAGGCTTTCGACGCGGCGCGCACTTATGGGAGTTTCACGAAAGAGCAGAGCGACGCGCTTCTAAGCCGAACCGCATCCGAAGCCGCGCACGGCAAGTGGGAACTGTTCAAGACCAGCACTCACTTCGACAGCACGGCTGTGCATCCCGAGTGGCTTGGCGGCGAAAGTCCACACGTCAAAGCCGTCGCTCCGCCCGCATAACCTTTGCTACGCTGAGGCGGAATGTTGCTTCGCCGCCTCACGCTTATTGCAGTTGCATTACTCTCGTTCCATAAGATTCCGAACATTCTCGGGGCCGAAAACTCCCCGAAACCGAAGCTGGTTATTGGAATTATCATCGATCAGTTTCGCTACGATTACCTGACTCGCTTTCGTGGCGACTATCACGGCGGCATAGACCAGATGCTGACGCAAGGTGCTGATTTCACCAATGCATTTTATGCGCAAGTGCCCACTGTTACTGCGGTCGGGCACAGCATATTTATGTCCGGCGCCATGCCGGCCGTAAGTGGCATGGTTGGCAATTCCTGGTACGACCGCGACGAGGCTAAGTCGGTCACCAGCGTTTGCGATTGGGACGAAAAGACAGTCGGGGGCCATCAGGAGAAGCCCGGAGCGCGCTGCACCGACTCCGATCCCGGCTCTCCCCGCCGTCTGCTTGTCAGCACTCTCGGCGATGAGCTTCGAACCGCGAATAGCCAGTCAAAGGTCATCGGTATTTCCATCAAAGCGCGCGGGGCCATCTTGCCGTCCGGCCATCGCGCGGCAGGCGCGTATTGGTTCGACGATGTAACCGGAAACTTCGTCACCAGCAGCTTTTACATGAACGAACTGCCTCCATGGGCAAACACTTTCAACCAACGCAAGCTTGCGGCTGAATACGTGAATCGCGAATGGAAAGGATTTCCGGAGTGGAAATTCAAGTCTGCCGCAGGAAGTCCATCGCCGTACGAAAGACTGCCCGCAAGTCCGTGGGGCAACGAGTTGATTGAGCGATTCGCGGAGGATGCCATCACCGGCGAACAACTCGGCCAACGCGGCGCGACAGATCTGTTGACCGTCTCATTCTCCTCAAACGATTACGTGGGACATCGCGTTGGCCCGGATGCACCGGAAGTTCGCGACATGTCCATCCGCACGGATCAGTTGCTAGCGCAGCTCTTTCATCTCATCGATCAGAAAATTGGGATGAAGAACGTGGTCATCGTGCTTTCGTCCGACCATGGCGTTGCACCTACGCCTGAACGCGATGCCGCCGACAAGATGCCCGGTGGCTATGTCGCCGCCGACATCGAAGACGCCGTGCAATCCGCATTGAATAGAAAATTCGGCAAAGCGAACTGGCTCATACCCGGCGCGAGTGAGACCGGCCTTTATTTCGACTGGCAGACTTTGGAGAACGCCAAGACTCCCGACAGCAAACCAATCCCCGAAAACCAGATTTACGCCGTTGCCAAGCAGGCGATCCTTTCCATTCCACAGCTTCACGTCTCACGCGTTTACTCGCGCGAGCAACTGGAAAACGGCATCGACGGCGACTTCATCGCACGTGCCGAGATGAACGGCTACTACGCCCGGCGCAGCTCCGACCTTGCGCTGGTATTCGAACCGGGCTACATGCCGGGGACGACCGGTACCACCCACTTCTCGCCATACGCTTATGACCGCCACGTGCCGGTGCTGTTTATGGGCCTGGGCATTAAACCGGGCCGCTATAACGGGCCCATCACTCCCAATGACATCGCGCCTACCCTCGCAACGATGCTCGACATTCAGACGCCCAGCGGCTCATCCGGACGCGTATTGACTGAGCTCCTTTTGCGCTGAGAACGGTTCTTCACTCAGGATCGCTACCGAGTCCGCCGGCAACTCAATCAGGCCCGGCCTCAGTTGCCAGCCGTTTTCAGCGCATAGCACATTCCGCCCGCGGCCACTGATGGGCACGGCTTGGCGGTCTGCACCCAGGTTGCAGGCGATTTCGACGCCACCGCGATTCACGACTAGCCATTTGGCGCGCTCATCGAACTTCACGTCCACAAGATTGAGCTGGCCATCCGTCAACGCGCCGTTTTCTCTACGCAGTGCGATCAGCTTCTTATGCCATTCGAGCAGCGACGCATGCGGCTCTTGCGTCACTTCCTCCCAACGCAGCTTCGAACGCTCGAAACTGGACGCATCCTGCGGGTCGGGAACCTGGTCCGGATCCCACCCGAAGGCGCCGAATTCGTTCTTCCGTCCTTCCGAGACTTTCTGACCTAACTCAGGATCGTGTTGCGAGAAGTAGAGGAACGGCGATGACGCGCCGAACTCCTCGCCTTGAAATAACATCGGGACGAAAGGCGAAGTCAGAACCAGGGCGGCTGCGATCTTCTGCCGTCCCACGCTGACCAGATGGGTCAGGCGTTCACCCTGCGCGCGGTTGCCAACCTGATCGTGATTTTGCGAAAACACCACAAAGCGATCGCCCGGCAGACCGCCAATCGGTCTTCCATGAATCCGCTCGCGATGCGAAGAATAGTTCCCGTCGTACACGTACGCCCGCCGAAGTGACTTCGCCAGATGCTCCAGCAAACCGAAGTCTTCGTAGTAGCCTTTCTTTTCGCCGGTCAGCACGCCGTGCAACGCATGATGAAATTCGTCATTCCACTGCGCGTTGATGCCGTATCCATGCGCTTCGCGGCTTCTGACGACGCGTGGATCGTTCAGGTCGCTCTCCGCAATCAGCACCAAGTGACGCCCGTGCTGGGCCGTCAAAGCATCAATCTCGCACGAGAGTTGCTCCAGGAAGTGCAGCGCGGAGCGGTCTATAAATGCGTGTACTGCATCCAGCCGCAAACCGTCGAAATGATAGTCCCGCAGCCACATTAGCGCGTTATCGATAAAAAACCTGCGTACCTCCTGGCTGCCTTCGTGATCCAGGTTTACGGCCGCGCCCCACGGCGTCTTATACGCTTCCGTCAGATACGGCCCAAACTTGCCCAGGTAGTTTCCGGCTGGTCCAAAATGGTTGTACACTACGTCCAGCAACACCGCGAGACCTCGCGCGTGACACGCATTGATCAGCGTCTTAAGATCGTCGGGCGTGCCGTAAGCGTGATGCGGCGCATACAGGTCGACACCGTCATAGCCCCAGCCCCACGGGCCGGAAAATTCGTTCACCGGCATCAGCTCCACGTGCGTAATGCCAAGCTCCCGCAGATATTCCAGACGCTCGATTGCGCCTTTAAAGGTGCCTGCGGGCGTGAAGGTGCCTACATGAAGCTCATAGATGATGGTGCTCGAAAGCGGTCTTGCTTGCCAGTTCCCGTCGGTCCAGGGAAACGAGCTATGGTCCAGAATGCGCGAAAGACCGTTCACGCCCTCCGGCTGCCACGCGGATCTAGGGTCTGGAATCGCATCCCCACCATCCACCTCAAAACCATAATCCTGTCCTGGCCGGGCGTCGTCCACTTCAGCCGCCCACCAGTCACTCTCCGATTTCTTCATCGGGTGTGAGCTATCGCCAATTCGCACCGCAAGCGTACGGGCCAGCGGCGCCCAAACTTCAAATTTGTGCATGAACCTTACTCTCTAACCAGCAGTGCAATCGGAAAGCGCGCCAAGGCTTTGCCCAGTGGCAGGTTGCCGCCATTCAAAACCGAGCCTGAAAGCTGATCCCGCCAGTTTCCGGATGGGATCTCAAGCGACGTATTGCTCCAGTTGCCACCCAATTTCATCACCAGTCGCGGCACGATCACGATGACACTCTCACCGCGCTTGTATGCGACTACGCTGTCAGCCTTGTCTCCCTGGGCAAACAGAGGCGTGTATCCGCCTTCAGGCCCAAACGCCTGGGCCTGCTCCCGCCTCGTGCGTATGGCGTGATACAGCGTCCACAGTTTCGGCAAGCCCTCTTCAACTCGCTTCCAGACATCTTCCACTTTGAGCTTTGGCAGTTCGGACAGCAGACTGCGACGCAAAGTGTAGTCCACGGGCCGCCGATTATCGGGGTCAACTAGGCTGAGGTCCCACAATTCGCTGCCTTGGTATGTGTCCGGTATGCCGGGCGACGTCAGTTTCAGAAGTAATTGCGAGAGCGAATTGATTCGGCCGGGTTCCACCAGCGGCTGGACAAAGCTTTCGAAATCCTTTAGGAAGGCTTCGTCCTTACATATTGCTTCAATGAACGCGGAGGTTGCCTCTTCGAACTCCTTGTTTGGCGAAAGCCAAGTCGTTTGCTCTTTTGCTTCCCTGGTCGCCTTCTCCATGTACGGCAGCAGGCGCTCCGTGCTGATCGGCCATGCACCAATCATGGTTTGATACAGCAAGTACTCTGTATTCCGATCCGGATAGCCGTTTTTCTTGCCCTTCACATTCATCTGCTCCCATCGCTTAACCGCTGCTTTCCAGCGGTCCGGCATCTCTGATAGCAGGTCGATCCTCGCCCGCACGTCTTCGCTGCGCTTGGTGTCATGCGTTGAGGAGGACAACATCGTGCGTGGATGCGATTTTTGCGTTTCACTGCAGAATTCGTGATACTCCACTGGCGAGATGCCAAACTTGCCGGGATCGCCTCCCACCTCATTCAATGAGACCAGACGGTTGTAGCAGTAAAAAGTGGTGTCCTCCACGCCCTTCGCCATGGCTGGACCCGTGAACTGCTCGAAGCGCATCACGAACTCGCTCTCGAGTGCGCCGCGTACGCGCAACAACAATACGTCGCGCAGAAAGTCAAACAGACCGGGGTCAACGTCGGGCCGGTTTGCTTTCGAGCACTGGATCGCATTGTTTACGTACCGTTGATCGTCGCCCGTTATCTCATTGCGTTCAGGAACGACGTACGTCCGGTAAATGGGAAAACAGGCCACCAGTTCGCGAAGGGCGCGCGTTATGTCCTGACGTGTGTAATCGCGGTGGTCGCGGTGCGCCTCGCAGATATCCGCAAAAAGGGTGGTGAGACGATTGACATCGCTGCCCAAAAGATCTCGCAAGACGACATGTTTCTTTTCGCGGCAAACCTCCGCATAGTCGACGGACGCGCCGCTGAAGTCGGCATAAACGCTCGTAAACTCCTGCTCATTGGCGGTGGCAACGAACAATCCGCCGGCCTGATTCAGGTATTCGTACCCCGTTGTGCCATCAATCGGCCATTCCGCCCGCAACTTCTCTCCGGGCTCCAGAATCTTCTCGCCTACTATCCAAACGTCCGGAGCTTGCTCGCGCAGACGCTCAAAATAGCCGCGTGGATCGCGCAACCCATCCGGATGATCCACGCGTATGCCATCGAGCACGCCTTCACGCAGCCAATTGAGGAGCAATGCGTGAGTGTCCGCAAAAACTCGAGGATCCTCTACGCGTAATCCCACTAGCGTGTTGACGTCGAAGAAACGGCGGTACCCTAAATTCTGCTCCGCCGTTCGCCAGAAGGCGAGCCGGTAATTCTGATGGTCTAAAACGCCGTCCAGCTTGTCCGGGTTGTTGTTGAACTCCTTGAGTGCTGAGTCCACTGCGTCCGCGATGAACGGCACCTCGCTCAAAAGCCGTTCCAGGAGATTGTGTATCACCTCCTTGTCGCGGTGCCGCTCTATTAGGCTCGCCTCGTCTATCGCGCTCGGACTGGGCAACCTCACCATGGCATCCGCTAAGAACGCCAGGTAGTCTGAGCCGGAGTTTTCGGCGGCCTCGTGCAAAATCGGCGGCAGCGATTTAGGCGCCGCAGGCAATTCGTTATCGAAGTACTTGATGAAAAACTCGCCACCGCGCCGCTGAATCTGGATCTCGCGACGGCTGATCGCCCGCCCGTAATGATCGCCCAGAATCGGTACCAGCAACTTGTTTCGAAGCTTCTCTTGATGCGGCTGCCAATCGATGTCGAAATAGGAGGAGTAACGGCTAGAAGGGCCGTTCTCAAGAACATCCCACCAATAACGATTGCGCCGCCCGCTGATCGCCATGTGATTCGGAACAATATCCAGCACCTGCCCCAGGTCGCACTCCCCCAGGCGCTTCGAAAAGCGGCCGTGAGCTTCGGCGCCCCCCAGTTCTTCGTTCACCTTGTGATGATCTACAACGTCGTATCCATGCTTGCTGTCAGGCGCGGCTTGCAGATACGGCGAGCTGTAAACGTGCGACATTCCCAGTTCATGCAGGTAATCGGCGATCGCGGCCGCATCGTCAAACCCGAAGTCGGCATGCAATTGCAGCCTGTATGTGGCTGTCGGAATCCTTGCCATTCCTATTTAAGAGCGCTCATCGTCGGAGGTTGTTTCGGGGTCGTCTTGGGAGTCCGTGTCGTACAGTACCACGTCATGCAGTACGTGCTAGTAGATCCGGCAGCATACCATGCGGACGTACAGTATAAGTGTCCACCCATGTTGTACGGGATCGAAAACCTACCCACCGCCAGTAATGTAGTGATTCTGCTGCACGCACGCGACAATGTAGCCATTGCAAGAGTTGCGCTGCAGCTTGGCCAATCGGTGGATGCTCAAGGCATAACGTTATTGGCCGCAACCGCCGTTCCGGCGGGTCACAAAATCGCCACTCGCGCAATAGCAACGGGAGAGCCTGTTTACCGTTATGGCAACCTGATTGGTTTCGCCAACCGGCCAATCCAGCCAGGCGACCACGTCCATGTGCATAATCTCGCGTTCAGAGAGCTGGATACAGCAACAGTCGCGCCTGTTGAGCAGCCGCAGGCGAGCGCGCGGCACACCTCCTCCGCCACCTTTCTCGGTTATCAGCGGTCTGACGGGCGCGTTGGAACCAGAAACTACATTGCCGTTGTGGCCGCCAGCAACTGCGCGGCATTCACCGCTGAACTGATCGCCGCCAGCTTCGCCCAAGAAGCGCTTCCGGAAAACGTAGACGGCGTGGTCGCCTTCCCGCACGGGGAGGGTTGTGCGCATTCCATTGGGCCTGACACCGATCAACTGGAGCGAACGCTCAAAGGCGTGTTGGATCACCCCAACGTCTCATCGGCGCTCATCCTCGGCTTGGGCTGCGAGACGAATCAAATTGGGAATTATCTCGGTCGAAGCGATCCGGTCACTGATGTGCCCGCCACTCTTCGGGGATTGACGTTGCAGAATCCGGAGGAACGCAGGCCGCTGTGGAAGCGGCGCGCACGCAGATACGCGAGTTTATTGATCGCGCCGCAGCCGAAAAACGGACCGAAGTGCCCGCTTCAAAAATCATTCTTGGCCTGAACTGCGGAGGCTCTGATTCGTTCTCCGGCATCACGGCCAATCCCGCCCTGGGCTATTGCTGCGACCTCATCGTAGAGCAGGGCGGCACGGTGGTGCTTGCGGAAACCACTGAAATCTTTGGCGCCGAGCATCTGCTGTTGCGCCGCGCTCGTAACCCGGAGGTTGCTCGCAAGCTTCTGCAATGCGTCGACAACTACAAGGCCTACCTGCGCCAGTTCGGCGGCAGCTTCAACGACAATCCATCGCCGGGCAACAAAGAAGGCGGCTTAAGCAACATCCTAGAGAAATCGTTAGGCGCAGTTGCCAAGGCCGGCACCTCTCCTCTCGAAGACGTGGTTGAATACGCAGAGCGCATCGCCGGCCCCGGCTTCGTCTTCATGAACACGCCCGGCTACGATCCCGTCTCAATTACCGGCTTGGCTGCAGGCGGCGTCAACCTCATCGCGTTTACCACCGGTCGCGGCAGTGCCATCGGGTTTCCGAATGTCCCTGTTCTGAAGATCGCGAGCAATACCGGCACGTACCGCCGCATGGCCGGCAACATGGATATCAACGCCGGCGGAATCGCGGACGGTGAAGCGTCGGTTGAGAACGTCGGCCGCGAAATCTTTCACACGCTCTTGCGCGTTGCCTCGGGAGAAAGGACCAAAGCGGAGCAGTTAGGTCATCGCGAGTTCGCCCCTTGGCGTATCGGGCCAGTTCTTTAACGCATCCTATGTCGGCGAGATATGGAAGAAGTAGGCGGTCATCAAAACACCCACCGCGATCACCACGATTCGGATTGCTACCGGAGGCATGCGACGCGCCATCAGCGGTCCCACATAGCCGCCGGCGATCCCGGCGCCCATCATCACTAACGTGGGCTTCCAATAGACTTGGTGCGCGGCAATGAAAATCAATGCCGCGATAGCATTCAGCGAACCGCTGAGTATCGTTTTTACTCCGTTCATCCCGTGGATGTCGCTCAATCCGTACAGGCGAAACGCGGCCAAGATCATAATGCCGATGCCGCCTCCGAAGTAACCGCCGTAAATCGCAATCGGAAATAGCAATGCTAGCATCAATCCCTGGCTGAAGTGAAGTCGCCCTCGAAGCGCCACACTGATCTGAGCGCCGAAGGCGAAAAGCAGCGTCGCAAACAACAGCAGCCACGGAGCGATTTGCCTAAAAGTCTTGTCGGACGTGAACAGAAGAAGTGCTGCGCCGATAGCCCCGCCCAGGAGGCTCACAACGAACCAGGATTTCACCCGCTCCTCGCCTAGCCTCTGAATGTCAGCGCGATAAGAAACGGCGCTGGCAAGTGTCCCCGGAACGAGCGCGACCGTATTCGACGCATTCGCAATCACAGCGGGGACGCCCGCGAATACCAGTGCCGGAAAGGTGAGAAAGCTGCCTCCGCCCGCAACCGAGTTGATGACCCCCGCAGTGAAGGCAGCCGCCATCAAAAGAACGTAAACCGTCACAGATACTTAACGAGTGTTACTTCGTTACCGGCCTCGTTATAGATCAAATCGTCGGCGATTTGTTTAACCAGCAGGATTCCGAAGCCTCCAGGCCGCATCCCCTTTTGTAAACGAAGCTCCGCGTGGCGTAAAGGATCTTCAGGCGGGTTATTCACCGCGGCGTGATCAATTGCGCATAACGAAAATCCCGGACCCGCGTCCCGTATCTGCAGCATGATCAGCCGGGGCGTACGGAGATAGGTCAGTTCGCAGGCGCATCTTGGTTCCACTCGGCCCCCGTGCTCAATTGCGTTGCTGAGCAATTCATCCAGCGCCAGGCACAGCTTCTCGCAAAGCTCTTGGGAGAGGTTGGCCATCTGACCCCGGAAGAAAGCGACCACTTTGTCCTTCAGCGCAAGTTCCGGGGCAATGCGAAGGCAGATCCAGCGTGGTAGTGAGGACTTCACCTCAATGTCCGGGATACCGTTAAAGGCTTCCTTCGCGTTCACCACGTTCGTACCGTCTGGCATCCGAAGAAACATCTTCTCATCCGCAAATGGTACTTTCAAAGCAGGTTGTCCATGCGGCCGCTTATCGCCATCCTCATTCTCCTCTCCTCCGCAATGAGTATGTGTGCCGCCAAAAAAGTAATCTCTCCGCAAACCAGCGCGGGCAACGATCAGATCGACGTCATTGCGACGATTTCTCTCGCCGAAGAGGAGGTCACGCAAAAGCTGGGCGCCGATCCCGGCAAGGGAATCGTGCTGCTGGAGGTTCGCGTGATTCCGAAGACCGATACTCCCGTCCAGATCAGTCCGGATGATTTCATTCTGCTTGCCCATGACGACGGCGAGCGCTCAAAGCCTTTCGAGCCCAGTGAAATCGCTGGCGGCGGCGCGCTGGTGGTGTCCAATGCAGCTAGTGCAAAGGGGAAGAGCACTTCCGGGTTCGGGGGCTTCGGAGGAATGGTCGGCGGAGGCAGCGGTGGTTCGCCTGGAAATTCAAAACCTGTTTCGCTCAACTCAAAGATGGACGAAAAAAGTAAAGGAAACGAAAAGCTGCTGGAAGCGCTGAAGGCAAAACAACTGACGGCGAAAGACTCCGTGCAGCCGGTCGAAGGATTTCTTTATTTCCCCCTTGATGGAAAGCACAAGCTAAAGAACTTGGCTGTGCTGTATCGAGGCCCCGCCGGCAAGCTGGACCTCGAATTTCAGCACTGATTCACGCTGCGCGAATTACTGAACCTTGTCGATACTGTTGACGGTAACTACATCTCCGTCCATGGAGCCGTCAATCTTGACGTTTTGGCCTGCAAAAGCTTTCACCTTGTCCTTGGAACCGGTATCGAACTTCATCACCTTACCGTCTTTAACCAAGACCGGATCAGAACCCTTCTTCATGCACATATCCACAATGCACTTGGTATTGGCCTCGCTGGGAGCGCTGTGAGCAGCGCCGCAGTGGGCATCAGAAATATAACCCGAGATGTCGTCCGCGTAAGCGGCGAATGAGCAGAGCGAAACGCTCAGTAACGACGCGAAAAATAACTTCTTCATGTGAACTCCCTCATACTGATGTGCCGGAACCATTTTACAGCGCATCGGCCAATTCGGCAGAACTGCCGTTACACTTCGAGGATCACCGGCATGATAAGCGGCCTGCGCTGAGTCTGTTTGCTGAGGAAGCGTTTCAAATCTTGACGGATCTTCTCCTGCATTACACCCCAATCGCCGCGTTCTTCCGGGCTTGAGTTTTCCAGCGTTCGGGCCACAACGCCTCGTGCCTCTTGCAGTATGCCCGCCCCATCCCCGGTCACGAACCCCCGGCTCACGATCTCCGGCAGCCCTTCGCTTTTCCCGGTGTGCTTGTTGATGGCGATGATGGGAAGCACGAAACCGTCTTCTGAAAGATGGCGGCGGTCGCGAATGATAATGTCTTCCACCACATCGTCCAGTGAGCCGGAGTCGATGCAGACGCGGCCTACTGTGATTTTCTCCCCGCGCCGGGCGCCTTGATTGTCGATCTCCAGCGTTTCGCCTGTCTCAATCACAAACACGTCTTCGAGTCCTGAAAAACGGAGGTGCTGGGCCAACGCGGCGTGCCGCGACAATTGCCGGTACTCGCCGTGGATTGGTACGAAGAAGCGGGGGCGAACCAGGTTGAGGATCAGCTTCAGTTCTTCTTCGCTGGCATGTCCGGAAACGTGTACTGGCGGGCTCATCGTGCCGTAGACCAGATCCGCGCCACGGCGGGCGATGTGATTCATCATCCGGTAAATCGCCTTTTCGTTTCCGGGGATAATGCGCGAGCTGAGAACGACCTTATCGCCCGGCTGAAGGTAGAGGTGCCGGTGATTATCCACCGCCACTCGCGACAGCGCCGACATCGGCTCGCCCTGCGTACCGGATACAACCACGGTGACGCGTTCGGGCGACATTTGCATGATGTCCTGCGGTCGGATAAGCGTGGAATCGGGAATCGAAAGCAACCCGAGACTGTGCGCGATCTCCGTGACGTTCAGCATGCTGCGGCCTAGGAACGCGACCTTCCTCCCGTGCTCGTCGGCCAGCTCCAAAATCTGCTGCAGACGCGGTATGGAACTGCTGAAACAGGAGATGATCAGGCGCCGTTCCGAGCGTGAAAACAACTCTTCTAAACGGGGCCGTACCGCCCGCTCGCTTTCTGTATACCCGGGCCTGTCCACGTTGGTCGAATCCGACATCAGCAGCAACACGCCTCGCTTGCCGTAATCTGCGAACGTGTGCAGGTCGAAAAGCTCGTTGTCGGTCGGGGTCGGGTCCACCTTGAAATCGCCCGTATGAATGATTACGCCGAGCGGAGTGGTAATCGCGAGCGCCACGGCACTCACGATGGAGTGAGTCACGCGAATAAACTCGATCTGAAAGGGACCGAGCGTGATCCGCTCGCCCGGTTTCACTATGTTGAGCTTCGCTTGGTCGAGTAACTCATGTTCATCTAATCGCCTTTCCACTAAGGCAAGCGTGAACTCGGTTCCATAAACTGGCAGGTTCAACTGAGAGAGGAGGAAAGGAATGCCTCCGATGTGATCCTCGTGCCCATGCGTCAGGACTAATCCGCGAACCATCGCGGCGTGCTGCTCCAGGTACGTGAAATCGGGAGTGACGATATCGACGCCGAGAAGCTCAGTCTCAGGAAACATCATTCCCGCATCGATGACGATGATGTCGTCCCCGTAACGGATTGCCATGGAGTTCATTCCGAACTCGCCGAGACCTCCAATAGGCACTATTTGTAGCTTCTTATCAGGCATATTTATGTTTTTCGGTGCCGCTGCCACCGGAGAGGAAGAAGCTAAAGGTTAACATGCGAGATTGCTGTTTACGGCCTCGTGAATGGCGTGTAGATCGTCGCGCGGGACAGCCATTCCGGCTTGCGAGCGCTCAGGCAAACTGGTAGGAGCAGCGCGAGGGATATTTTGGTCAAACGTGTTCTAATTCCGTTCCGGGAAGCAATCAAAGTAAAGCCGTACGAAGAGGCGGTCCGCGGCGCCGGTCTGGAACCCATTTCCATTCTCACGTCTGGCTCCATCGCTCTGGATGGCGCGGCCGGGCTGCTGCTGATGGGTGGAACGGACGTGAACCCGCGACTGTATGGAGCGCCGCCGCAGCCTGAGACGGATCAGCCGGACGATGAACGCGATGCGCTTGAGTTGAAGGCGCTGGAGGAAGCGCTTCGAAAGAATGTGCCCGTTCTCGCCATCTGCCGGGGACTGCAACTGCTGAATGTTCATTGCGGCGGAACGCTGATTCAACACCTCGCCTCGCCGCGGCACGATCCGGCTGAGATTCCGGATAGAGGCGCCGCGGCGCACGAGGTCGCGATTGAGCCGGATAGCCTTCTCGCCCAAATCGCCGGCGCGACACGTTGGCAGGTAAACTCGCGGCATCATCAAGCGGTGGCCAAGATCGGATCAGGGCTTCAAGTATCCGCGCGCGATGCCGCGGACGGAACGATAGAAGGGCTCGAACTGCCCGGCAAGCGATTTGTGGTCGCGGTCCAATGGCATCCGGAAGATCAGCTAACGCGGTTCCCCGAACAGCTAAGACTTTTTGAACGCTTCGCCGCAGCTTATGAGTTAGCGTAACTGCCCTTCGGTTTCGGTCAACCAGTCTGGGCGCTTGAGTACCTCTCGCGGCTTACTACCGTCGGGCGGGCCGATGATTCCATCGCGCTGCATCATGTCCAGGATGCGCGCCGCGCGTCCATAGCCCAGACGCAAGCGTCTTTGCAATGTCGAAGTGGAGGCTTTGCCCATCTCGAGCACAACACGCACGGCATCCTGATACATCGGGTCCTGTTCGCCATCGAAGACTTCCGCATCGTCGCCCTCCTCTTCGGACGGTGGCATCAGCAGGAAGCTCTCGTCGTATTCCGGCGTGGCCTGTTCCTTCCAGAAATCAACCACGCGCATGGTTTCCGTTTCCGTGACGTAGGCGCCGTGTACCCGCGTGAGGCGCGAGGAACCGGGCGGCAGAAACAGCATGTCGCCCTTGCCAAGCAGATGTTCCGCGCCCATTGAATCCAGAACGGTTCGCGAGTCTACCCGTGTAGCAACGCGGAAGCTGATCCGGGAAGGGAAGTTGGCCTTAATGAGACCGGTGATGACATCCACGCTGGGGCGTTGCGTGGCGAGCACAAGATGCATGCCGACGGCGCGCGCCATTTGGGCGAGACGCGTGATACATTCTTCCACGTTGGCGCGCTCCAACATCATCAAGTCGGCCAGCTCGTCAATCAGAATCAGCACGTAAGGGAGCGGCTTCAGATCTTCGTTTTCTTCTTCTTCTTCGAAGAGGCTGCGGGGCTCCTTACGTAACTGGATCATCTTGCGGTTGTACTGATCGATATTGCGGACGCCGTGCGACGCCAGCAGCTTGAGCCGGCGCTCCATTTCAAGCACCGCATTGCGCAAGGCGTTGGTGGCCTTCTTCGGCTCGGTAATGACGGGGGTCAGCAGGTGCGGGATGCCCTCGTACATGCCGAGTTCGACGCGTTTCGGATCCACCATAATCATGCGGACTTCCTCGGGCGTGGCCTTGTAGAGGAAGGACATAATCATGGCATTCAGCATCACGCTTTTGCCCGAGCCGGTGGACCCGGCGATTAGGAGGTGAGGCATCGTCTCGAGTGAAGCCACTTTGATGCGGCCGTTGATATCCTTGCCGAGCGCAATAGTCATCTTCGAGGGCGACTCGTGAAAGCCGTCGGATTCAAGGATCTCCCGAAGGCTGATCACTTCACGGCGCGTGTTCGGCACCTCGATGCCAACCGTCGGTTTACCGGGCAGGCGCTCGATCAGGATCGACTCAGCCTGGAGCCCCAGGCATAAGTCTTCACTCAGAGTCGTGATGCGGCTGTACTTTATGCCCGCTTCCGGCTTGTACTCAAAGGTGGTTACAACGGGGCCCGGGTTGATCTGCACCACCGAGCCGCGCACGTTGAACTCTTCGAGCTTCGACTTGATTCCGCTGGCCACCTCTTTCAACTCCTGGCTGTCGAAACCCGAGCCAGGGGGCACTTCATTCAGCAGTTCTGTAGGTGGCAGCTTGTAAGCGCGTTTGCGTTTGGCGACGGGACGGGAAGGCTCGTGAAACGGCTCGTCGAACATGCGGACGTGCGCGGGGTCTTCCTCTTCTTCTTCGCGGGCTACGGGAGCCGGTGCGCGGACACTCGGCGCCAAATCGAGAGTGCGAATCGGGATCTCTTCGGATTGCCGCTCCTCGGCTGCGGGCGCAAGATCGAACGGGGGAGTGTCGTCAGCGGCGACTGGCACAGCGCTCTCGGCAGGCGTCAGGATAGGCGCCACTGTCCGTCTGACGCGCACTGGCCCCTCAGCATCCGGCGCTTTGTCAGGCTGCCCCAACGTACGCCGCGAAACGCGTTCCGCCGCTTTGGCCTTGGCTTTCTCGATGGCCTCTTCACGCCGGGCTTCTCGCCATGCCCGCCAACGGGCTACGATGGCTTTCCACTTCGCCACCGGGCCACGAAGCCAACGCAGCAGGGTAGACCCTTCGAACGTCGTGGCGAAGTAAAGCGCCATGATACCCGCCGCGACCGTGATGATAGCGGCGCCGGCAAAAGCAAATCGCGCAAGCAGGAAATCCGCGATCACCATTCCGACAATGCCGCTGGGGTGAATCGCGCCGCCGATCAGCCAGGACCGAGGCATCAATCCGCAGGCAGCCGAAACGGAAAACCAAAGCGCCACGGTCCCAAAAGCTCGAAACCACGTGCTTTCGATTACCGATGAGCGCACCCACTTCCAGCCCAGGGCCCAAATCTGAATGGGTAGGAGAAAGACGCTAATACCAAAAATCTGCAGCGAGAGATCAGCCCATTTAGCGCCGGACAAACCCAGCAGGTTGCGAGTATGGACCGCTGCTGTCGCCGTGTTCCAGGACGGATCGGCCGCGGAATAAGAAACCAGGCTCAGCGAAACAGCCAAGCCGAGAAGAAGCAATAAAATACCGACGGCTTCATTGAGCCGGGTATGGCGAGACGGTGAGAGTAACGTCATCCGCTTTTGCGGAAGAAAGCCAGAGCGATCACTATTATGCCAAATGCGATCCGGTACCACACGAAGGGCATAAGGCTGTTGCGCCGGAGGTAGCGCAAAAAGAAAGCGATGCAAAGGATTCCGACCACACCGCTAACAAGGATGCCCACAGGATAGGCGGTGCGCATGTCCGCTGGTATTCCGCCCGTCTTACGCATGTCTACTATGTCTGATAAGGCCGCGCCGGCAATGATGGGTGTCGATAGCAGGAAAGAAAATCTTGCCGCGGCTTCCCGGT
>JAABUQ010003264.1_pt1 | contig 30156 bp, 25 predicted proteins | sample 5560001 | NCBI WGS metagenome assembly JAABUQ01 (sample SAMN10711888, study PRJNA513371) | rock metagenome | isolation source: Antarctica rocks | place: Antarctica: Victoria Land, Finger Mt nord | collected 2015-12-18 | reverse complement strand
AGGCGCCGTGAGACGCAACTTATCCCGGCCCTGTGTGGCGCCGGACCTCGGCGACGTGGCGCCGGCTCTACGGGCCGCCCGGCTCGGCCACGCCGGCGCGGGCGCGGTCGCCCGGGCGGGCCGCTCCGAGCTCGGGGATCTCATAGCGACGGGCACGCAGGCCGGCCGAGGCGGGGGCGGCGGCGCGCGCGGCGGTGGCGTGCGCGCTGCCCCTGCGGGCGCGGGCCGTACGCGCGCTCGCGGTCCAGCTCACCGGCGCCGGACGCAGGCGCAGCAGCGCCTGCCAGGTGCCCGCGTCGGTGGCTCCGCTCACCGGCAGGTGGCGGCGAGCCTGCAGGGCGCGCAGGTAGCCCGCGGTCTGAGCGCCGAAAAGGCCGGTCAGCCGCTGGGCGGGGTAGCCGCGGGCCAGGTGCTCCTGCAGCCAGAGCACCTCATCGCCTGCCGAGCCAGGTCCGAGCAGCGGATAGCCCAGCGGCGCCACCTCCGAGACGCTGGGGACGGCCCCGCTCACGGCGCCCCACAGGTTGCCCGCCGACGTCCAGGCGAAGTCCCACCAGGAGATGCCCGGCGCCTGGTAGCGGACGGCGAGGGCCCGGAATTGTTCGACCTCGGCCGCCGAGGCGCCGGCGTAGGTCTGTCCGAGGGGGACGATGGTGCGCCGGTATATGCGGTTGAGCGTGTAGGTGTGACGGAAGACGCCGGTGACGCTGGTGGCGATGTCGCGCCAGTACATCTGGGGCATGTCGTACTGGACTCCCCCGGGACCCAGGAACACGGAGTAGGGCAGTGAGGGGTGGTAGTCGACGTAGGGGAAGGAGGCGAGGGCCAGCGGATAGCGGGCGCCGGCAGCAGCGCGCAGGGCGCGCAGGTAGACCTGCGCCGAGCCGTAGCGGCCCTCGTACTCGGCCTCGGCGTCGACGATCACGCAGTCCGCTCCGGCGCGCACGGCACGCGCCGCGGCGCTCGCCTCGCCGAGCGGCTGCGTGCCGTAGACGTACTGCCAGGCGCACACGTGCAGGCCCGCGCGGTGCAGGGTGCCCACCAGCGTGCTGTTGAACTGCGACCACAGGTTGACTCCGTCGGCGCTCTTGACGTAGACGGTCTGCACGCCCGCGGCGCGGGCGCGGGCGGCGATCGCAGCCACGCTGCCGCCCTCAGAGCGGTTCACGTACCAGATCCACATGCCCCGGCCCGCCAGCGGCCCGCTCGCGCTCGTGGCCGCGTGGGCTCTCACGCGCGGCGGCGACTGCCGAGCAACAGCGGCGAGCGCGGGCACGCAGAGGAGCCCCAGAGCGATGACGCTCATGGTCAACAGCACGGCGATCGGAGCGGTGGGTTGGCGCAGGGCGCGCGAGCTGGGAGGCCCGCATGGTGGCGCCTGCTCGCGCCGACCGCGCCACGGCGGCGACCAGTCCATCTCGAGTTCGAGGCTAGCGGCGACCCGCCCGCCGGCCGGCGAACGCACGGCGCGTTGCAGTCGCCGGTTGTCGCGGCGATCGCCGGCCGTAGAGCTCTGCCGGTGATCCGCAGGCGGCATGGGAGCGCATCCAACCTGTCGCGAAGCCTTGAGCATCTCGACCCACCGTGTTGTGATTTGGGGCCTAGCGCTGGACTCGGGCCCCAATTAACGCAAGGATCTTCCTCGACAGACGTTGTACGTAGGGAGCTTTCCTGACGGCGGCCCATCATGGAAAGCAAAGGGGGGACGACCCGGAAGGAGCCGGCGACCAGGGCATGGCTGACGAACCAGAGCAAGAGAGCACCACCCAGGCGACGCTGCCGCGTCGCGGCCTGTTGCTGGGGCCTGCCCGCCGTTTGGTTGGGATCGGCCCCGCCATCCCGTTCCGGCTTTCACTGGAGTCCTCGGCCGCCCCGGCGGGGGCTCAGCGCCGTGACGCCATCTTTCGCCGGTCGCTGATCGCGGCCGACGTCATCGCCGCTGCCCTGGCGCTGGCGCTCGTAGCGGCCGGTGCCTCGACATCGCTGACCTGGGGCACCCTCGTCGCGCCACCGCTGGTGGTGCTCGTGGCCAAGCTGCTCGGACTCTACGACCGCGACGACCTGGTCTTTCACAAGTCCACGCTCGACGAGGCACCTTCGCTGTTTCAGCTCGCCGCGCTGTTCGCGCTGCTCACCTGGCTCCTCCACGGCGTGCTGGTCGACGGTCCCGTTGATCCGTTGGGCACTTTGGCGTTGTTCACCTCTTTCTTGTTCGCCGTCCTATGCGGTCGCACCCTCGCTCGGCGCGTGTCCTTCGCCGTCGCGCCTGACGAGCGCTGCCTCGTCGTCGGCCCTTCCGGGCCCCGTCAGCGCTTTGCGCAGAAGCTGGCTCGTGCGCAACGCGGCACGATCGTCGCCGGCCATCTTCCGCTGGAGGACGAACGTCGCACGCCGACCCAGCGCGGGAGGTTCGAGCGGCGCGGTCGCACAGTGACCTTTCGCGACATCGAGCAGATGATCGGCGAGCTCGATGCTCATCGGGTGGTGATCATCCCGGGTGAGGCCAGTACCGACACGATGCTCGAGGCCGTCAGCCGCGTCAAGGCCGTTGGAGTCAAGGTCTCCATCCTGCCCCGGATGTTCGAGGTCGTCGGATCGTCGGTGGAGTTCGACGAGGTCGAGGGCGCGACGATGCTCGGCGTGCGCCGGTTCGGGTTGGGTCGCTCGTCGCGGCTGATCAAGCGGACCCTGGACATCATCCTTTCCAGCGTGGCCCTGATCGTGCTCTCGCCGTTGCTGGCGGTGATCGCGCTGGCCATCAAGCTCGACACGCCGGGACCGGTGCTCTTCCGCCAACTGCGCGTCGGACGCCAGGGCCGCCACTTTTGCATGTTCAAGTTTCGCTCGATGGTCGACAGGGCGGAGATGCAGCGAGACGCGCTCGAGCGTCATAACGAGTCCCAGGGCGTGTTCAAGATGACCGCCGATCCCCGTGTCACCCCCGTGGGCCGCCTGCTGCGCCGCAGCTCGCTGGATGAGCTGCCCCAGCTCCTCAACGTCCTGCGCGGCGAGATGAGCATCGTCGGTCCGCGTCCACTGGTCGTCGACGAGGACAGGCGGGTGGAGGGGCGACACCGCGGTCGCCTGCTGCTGACACCGGGCATGACCGGCCCCTGGCAGCTGCTCGGCCCCACCCGCGTTCCCCTGGAGGACATGGTCATCATGGACTACCGCTACGGCGCGAACTGGTCGATGTGGACCGACGTGAAGATCGTGCTGCGCACCGTTGGCCACGTCTTCAGCCGACGCGGCCACTAGCGGCGCCGTTGGCCGTTCCTGCGCCCCTGCTGGCCCACGACTACCTGTTGGTGCTCCGTGGGGCCGAGAGGACTTTCGCGGCCATGGCCGACATCTGGCCGGGATCCCCGGTGTACACGCTGCTCTACGACGAGGCCGGCACCGCGGGGCGCTTCCGGGCACACAGCGTGCACGCCTCGGCCCTGCAACGCCTGGGGGTGCGCCAGAACGGCTTTCGTCGTCTGCTGCCGCTGTTTCCCCTCGCCGCCGATCGCCTCGGCCGAGGCCGCAGCGAGCTGGTGGTCTCGAGCTCGAGCGCCTTTGCGCACCGCACTCCAACGGCGCCCGACGGTGTGCACGTCTGCTATTGCCACTCTCCCTTTCGCTACCTGTGGCACGAGCGCCAGCGTGCCGGCGGTGAGGTGCCGCGGCCGCTGCGGCCGGTGCTCGACACCGTGCTCGAGCGGATGCGAGGCTCCGACGTGCGGGCGGCCGGATCGGTAACGCGGCTGCTGGCCAACTCACGCATCACGCAGCAGCGCATCGCTGACTTCTGGCAGCGCGAGTCCCACGTCGTGCACCCACCCGTGGAGGTTGAGCGCTTTGCCCGCGGCGAGCCCGAGGACTGGTTCTTGACTGTGGGGGAGCTGGTGGCCCACAAGCGCACCGAGGTGGTCCTCGGCGCGGCGGCACTGGCCGGCAGGACCGTCAAGGTGGTGGGAACCGGGCCGGAGCGCGAGCGCCTGCAGGCGCGATTCGGAGATCGCGCTCAGTTTCTGGGACGAGTCGCTGACGAGCGCTTGGCCGACCTGTACGCCAGGGCCCGCGCGCTGGTGGTGGCCAACGTCGAGGAGTTCGGCATCGCTGCGGTCGAGGCCCAGGCGGCCGGGCGCCCCGTGCTGGCAGTGGACGCGGGAGGCACGCGCGAGACCGTCCTGGACGGCGTAACAGGAGTGCTCGTACCGGAGGGTGACCTGGCGTCGCTGGCGGAGGCGCTGCGCGAAGTTGACTTCGACTCCTTCGACCCGCAGGTCATTGCCGGGCACGCCCGGCGCTTCTCGGTGGGCACCTTCCAGGCCGGTGTGCGCCGCCACGTCGAGGAGGCCTGGGCGACCCGCGGCTAGGGGACAGGCTCGCGCAGCCGGGTGCGCTCCTGGATCTCCATGGGCTCGGCCAGCTCGTCGCGTCTGGGTCTGGCCGGCGAGACCGCCCCGCGCGCCGCCAGTAGCCCGATGCCCAGGATCGCCCCAAAGAGGACGCCGAACAGCACGTTGCGGAAGGTCTGGGGGGCCACGGGGCTTGCGCCCGTGCGGACGCTCTGAATGACCTGGGGAAGGTTGCCGGTGCGCTCGAAGATGCGTAGCTGCCCGATCTGGTTGCGCAGCGCATCGCCGCGTAGACCGTTGCGCACCGTTGGGCTCAGGGAAGCCAGATCGGTGTCCAAGACCTGTCGCGCGGCGCGCGCGCGCGCCGAGGTGCGCTGCTGGTCGATGGCCAGGTACTGGCTTACGTAGGTGCTGGCCAGCATGGCTGAGTCCTGAGGGCTGCCCGCGCGTGCGGTGATGGTGACCACGTCGCTGCCGCGCTCGTTGGCCACGCTGATGTCCGCCGCCACCGTATCGGCGTTGAACCGGGACTCATGCAAGGCAAGCGCCGTTTGGCGGGCAACATCGAAGGAGCCGACATCGAGGACGTCACTGGCCAGCGCGACGGTCTGATCCTGATTGGCGCTGGGCACGCCGAGAACCTGCAGCTCAGAGGTGGGCGCCCCGAACAGAAGCTGGGTAGTCGACGCGTACTGCTTGACCTGACGGACCGACAGCGCATAGGCGATTGCGCCCACGAGAAGGGCGACGATCACCACCAGGACGGTGCGGGTGATGAGTTGTCTGACGGTCAAGCCGGGGCGGGACGGTTGGGGCCACGGACCTCATCGCCGCGGACGGCGTAGCCGAGTAGATACCAGATGACCGCTCCGGTGACCCCGTAGAAGATGTCGCCGGTGAGCAGCAGCACCGTCAGGAGAACCGCGCAGCCGAACACGAGCACGTCGTTGGCCGACCTTCGCCGTCGGATGTTGCGCACGACGCTTACCATTCCCATGGCGTAGGCCGCAAAGACGAGGACGAAGCCCACCGGGCCGTTCTGGAACATGAGGCTGAGCAGGGCATCGTCGGTGGCCCGCAGCACCGAGGTCCCGCTGCCCAGCCTGCTCGCCTCGCCGGCGCTGCCCAACCCGAAGCCCAGCGGTTGGCTCACGGCTTGGGGGATGAGCAGCTGCGGCGTGGTCAGACGCGCCTGTGCGCTGGTGTCGCCCCCCACGTTCGAGAGGCTGTTCGCCCGCGTGCTGACGCTGACAGCCGCCGGACTGCCGACCACGACAGCCGGGAAGGCCACTGCGCCGAGCGCGACCACCACCAGCACCCGACGCACCACGCGCGTAGGGGAGACGAACAGCAACAGGACGAGCGTCAGGGTGAGGGAGATCCAGGTGCTGCGCACCAGGGTCAGGGCCAAGCCGCCGAGGATGACGACCAGGGCCGTGGCCCCCAGAGGCCCGAAGCGGCGCGCGGCGAGCAGGCACACGATGGCCAGTCCGAGCATGATGGAGAGCGTGCCGGGAGAATTGAGCGTGCTGAAGACCCGCAGGGTACCGGCGGTCTTACTGCCGATGGAGTTGAAGTCGGGTCCGACGTTACCCAGCCAGACGGTGTCCCACGGGGTGAGCGGCGCGGCGTACTGCAGGATCCCGTACAGGGCCAAAGGCGCCGCGGCGAGCGCCAGCACGCGCGCGAGGCTCAGGGTGCCTTCCTGCCGCTCGCGGTAGCCCGAGCCGAAGGCCAGCACCCCGGTGGTGTAGGCCACCAGTGCGTATCCGGCGGCCAGCGGAGAGGTCAACAGCCCCAGGGGCGCACCGAAGGCAAACCCGGCCAGAGCCAGGAACATCAGCCGCTTCGCACGCCCGGACAGGCGCGCGCGTGCCAAGTCGAGGGTCGCCACGGCCCCGGTGGCGATGAACGGGGTGACCGCCAGCGGATCGGCGTTGCCGTACCCCTGCGCGAGGTCGAAGATTCGCCGCACCGCGGGCAGCAACAGCCACAGGCTCCACACTGCCATGAGGCCGCCCGTGCGTGAGCGCGCATACAGCCCCAGGGTCAGCGCGATCAAGACGACGGCGGCCGCGAGCTTTAGCGACCGTAGCGTCAGGTATGCGGTGAGCACGCTGCTGAGCACGACCAGCGGCCACCAGAGATCGACCGTACGGCGGCCGGGAGTCCCAGAGCCTCGACGAGGTACAGAGATGGCCACGATCGTCTGAGAGGCTATCCGGAGAGCTCGAGCACCACCGGGTCTGAGCCGAGCAGCAGGTCAAGGCCCGCCTTTCGGTACGGCACTGCGGCGCCGCCGATGCCCTGCAGCGGCTGATATTCGGTCACCGTGGGGTTGGCGCCGATCACCACGTGAACGTGCTGCGCCGCCGGTTTCAGACGCCGTCGCGTAGCGATGTCCCACAGCGACGCGTCGGTCCAAAGCACCAACAGGTGCTTGCCGTCGGCGCGCTGAAGCTGCAGCGAGCGCACACCCGTGCCCTGCAGGCGAAGCGCGAGCGGCGTCAGCTGCTCGGGGGGACGGGCGTCGCCCATGAGCGAGAGCAGGTTGCGCACCCCCGTGAACGCGGGCTTCTCGGAGAAGTCGTTGCGTAGCAGACCGAAGTGCTGCTCGGGGTCGGTTGCGGCCGCGTCGGGCTTCTCGTCTATGAGCTCATACAGATACGTGCGCTTGATGCCGGCGGCGAAGTGCTCGAGCAGCGTCCGCAGTACGTAGATGCCCGCGAGATCCTCGGGTACTGGCGCCTGCCCGGTGGTGGCGCTGAGCGCGTTCTGAAAGCCGGCCTCAGTGGCGAACACCGGCTTGGACCCCGACACGACTGCCGCCGCGCTCAGATCGCGCTTCAAGAGCGCGGGGCTCGGGGAGCTCCCGCCGCTGTAGGGATGGATGTTGCCGACGTCCAAGGCGCCGGTCAGACTGCCCAGCTGCGCCTGCGTGTCGCCAGTCAGCGAAGGACCCACCACCGGTACGCCTCGCAGAGACGATTGCGCGCGCACCGCGGCAAAGAGGCTGCTTTGGTATTTGCGCAGGGCCTGTGCCCACCCTGGGGGCTGACCCTTGTCGTACTCGTTGGGACCTTCCACTGACTCCGTGGCGGCACGCAGCCGGGTGGCGGCCACGCCGACTAGCTGGTCGATCGTGCCGGTGGGGTCGTTGGGCGCGCCGGCCACGAAGTCGAAGTGCAGACCCTGCGCCACCGCGGCGTCGATGGCCTCGTAGAAGCGCTGGTTGAATCCGCGCGCCTGGGGCCCGGGACTGGCGAATATCCCGTCACGGATGTGTCGCACCCCCAACCGCTTCAGCTCGGTCAAGATCCGCGGCCAGTTCGCGTACGCGGTGTCGAAGTAGACGCTATGGGCGTTGACTCCAACCGAGTCGCGAAAGTCCGACGCCGCCCGCGGTCCAGCGTCGCCAGCGCGACCCGCGGCGCCGCAGGCGGTGAGGGCGAGGCACAGAACGAGCAGGAGCGACGATCCCGGCTGGGTAAGACCACGCATCTGCCTGGAAGCACATCACACACGCCCCGCGGGCGGCCGCCGCAGCGCTCAGGCGCGTCGAGCGGTGCTGCGTGGGTGCGCGCCGGTGGCGAGGGAGGACGGTGCCAGCGCCACCTCGACGTTCGTTCGCCGCCGCCCACCGGGGGCTCGCCAGCTGACGCGCACGACCAAGCCGCGGCGCCTGCTGGTGGTGAACGACCGCGCCCCTGGCGGCAAGGTCACCATCACCCGGCAGAGGGCGCTGCGCGCCGCGTGGGCGCGGGCCAGCGAGTGGAACCGTCCGCGGTGAGCGGGGCGCAGGCCGAGCTCGGCACGCAGCTGGACCCCTGGCCGGGTGCAGAGTCGCAGCATTATCCGGTTCGGCCTGTGGATGACGGAGGCAACCCTTGCCGTCACCGAGGCGACCTGACGGCTCACGGACGCCATGGGAGCGAGGACGGTGAGCGGCCGAGGACCTGGGGAGCTGACCGAGGCGGCTGGCGTTGGGCGGCCAGGCGCAGCTGACCCGGCGAGCGGAGTTGAGCCGGCGGGCGTTGAGCTGGCGGCCTGGTTTGCGCATTGACAGCCGCCTGCAGGAGCCGGGGAGCCAGAGGCACTGAAGTCCAGCACGAGGGGATCCTCGCCGAGGGAGACCTGAACCTGTCCGCCGTCCACGCTCAGCGCGTGTCCGTCGGCAGACTGCACTGGCCGATAGGCGGTCACGGCCGTCGTGGGCAGGGTAACGGCAAGCGAACGAGAGGGCAGGTTCGTGCGCACGCGCTGGTTGATGTCCCAGAGGCTGGCGCTCTGCCAGAGGACCAGCCGGTAGTGACCGGCTCCGTCCTGCAGCAGCAGCTGGCGCACGCCGCTCGTGTCCCCGGCGACCGTGACGTCCACCGGGTTGCTCTGGTCTACCGGTCCGGGACGGCCGATCACGCTCAGCAGGTTCTGCAGGGCGATCGCCGCGGGCTTGAGCGAATAGTCGTTGCGCAGCAGACCGAAGTGCTGCTCGGGGTCGTCGGCGGCCGGGTTGGGCTTCTCGTCTATGAGCTCATACAGGTAGGTGCGCTGGATCCCGGCGTCATAGTGCTCGAGCAGCGTGTGCAGGGTGTAGATCGCCGCCACGTCCTCGGGCACCGGAGGCTGTCCGCTGGTCGCGCTCAGGGCGTTGTGAAAGCCAGCCTCGGTGGCCATGGTCGGATGGTTGCCCGACACGAGCGCCGCCGAGGCAAGCTCGTGCGAAGTGTGGTCCTGCGTTGGCGCCAGGCCGCCGGTGTAGGGATGCAGGTTGCCGAGATCTACGGCGTCGGCCACGCTGCCCATCTTGGCGGAGCTGTCGCCACGGGCGAAGCTGGGCCCGATGAGGGGTAGGGGGCTCAGGGCCGGATCGCCCTTGGCGCGGTCATGCAGGGCCTGCACGTAGCCTCGAAGCTCGGTCGGCCAGTTCGCCACGCCTGAGTTGTCGAACTCGTTGGGAGCCTCGATAGCCTCGGCGGCGGGACGCAGGGGACCGGCGACCGCCTGGGCCAGATCCTCGAGCGAGCCCCCACTGAAGCCGGGGCTGCCCATCAGGAAGTCAAATCGCTTGCCGTGAGCGGCGGCGAGCTCGACGCCTTGGTCATAACGCACGTTCCAGTCGTGCCACTCGGGAGCGGGGTTGGCGTAGGCGCTGTCGCGCAGGTGGTCGATGCCCAGCCCGTCGAGGCGCTGGACGATCTTCGACCAGTCGCCGTAGGCGGTGTCGTAATAGGCGATGTGGGTGTTGACGCCCACCGAGTCGCGGAAGCCGGCGGCGCTCTTGGGGTTGAGGGAAGCCGCCGACGAGGCGGGGACGAGCGCGAGCAGGTAGACGAGCGAGAAGACCAGGCTTGAGCGGAGCAGGCAACGCATGGCCAGGCTGTCGGCCCGTTCGGCGTCCTCCCGCCAGCCGATGCCAGGGAAGAGGACGGATGGCCGACTCGGGCTCGCTGCGAATCGGGATCGCCCCTGACGTTCCCACGGTGCGCATCCCCAGCCTCAGAGGTACGCAGACAGCGGCCGGCCGTCGGGGGTACCGAGGCCAAGGGCTCGCAGCAGTCGCTCTGCGACTTGGCCCCACGTGTAGCGCCTCGCTCGCTCGCGGGCAGCGGTGCCCATCGCGCGAGCGACATCGCGATCGGCGAGGCGCAACATTGCTGCTACCAGCTGCTCCTCGTCGTGCGGATCCACGACCTCTCCGGTGTCTTCTCCGATGATGTCACGGGGTCCTCCCGCGCTGGTGCCGATGCTCGGCACTCCGGCCATAGCCGCTTCGACGTGCACGATCCCAAACGGCTCGACGGCGGAAGGCATCACCAGACACGTGGCCCGGGAGAAGAGCTCGCCGAGCCGGCGCCGATCCTCAGCTTGCGCCTGGGACAGAGCACCATGGCCGGTGACGCCCGGGTCTGACAGCGGTGGGTGACGTCCCACCACGTCCAGCGTGGCGGTGGGAGCAGCATTCCGCACGCGAGCGAACGCGCGCAACACGGCTGGCCCCCCCTTTCGGTCCCAGTCAAAGCCCACGAAGAGAAAGCGCGCTGGCTCCCACGATCGATCCGCGGCCGCGACTATCGGGCGAGCACCCAGTCCGACGACCGCCACCCGCGCCGACGCTACGCCATAGTCGTGGACGAGTGACCCACCAGCCCAGTGCGACGCGACGCAGCACATCTGCGCCCGCGCGTACACGTCCTCACGTCGCCTCTCCCAGCCGCGCAGAACCCGCGGGGACATGTTCTGAAAGAACGGATGCAGGTCCACCGCTTGGCGTGGAGTCATGTCTTCGACGGTTACGTAGTTGATCCTCGGAGGCAGCACGTACTCGGTGTCCAACTGGATGACACCGTCCACCGCCACGCGGCGAAGCACACGGCCGGCGCGCCGAGTTCGCGTCCTCGCCGTGAGCGGGGCTGCTTGCGCGTCGAAGCGGTTGCGGGTTCGCGCGAGCCCCGCGAGGACCGCTGCCTGCTCTATTCCCGCCGGCAACCTCAAATTGATCGCGACGACGGTGACTCCGACGTCGCGAAGACCGTGGGTGATACCGGCCGGAATGCCCGACCAGATGCCCGGATCGTCCGGATCGCCCAGAGCCGCGACTCCCACACGCGCCGCCCTCTGGATGGGAGCCCCTGAGGTGTTTGGGCTCTGCGGTTCCCCGAGCACTGCGGTTCAGCGTAGGACGTGGCGCAGATCAGCCTTATCGCCGTTCCCCTGCGGCGATGAGAAGCCGACTTCATCGGTTGTCGTTTTCCCAGCGCGCTGATCTGGGTGTTCGGCGTGCCTTCCTATGCTGCCACGACATGCGCTCCGACCTCACGGCGCTTGACGGGCGCGAGCTCGATGTCGACGTGTGCGTTGTCGGCGCCGGGGCGGCCGGTCTGACGCTGGCGCGCGAGCTGATTGGGACGCCCTTGTGCGTCGCGCTCGTCGACAGCGGCGACCTACGCGTCGACCCGGCCGTCGAGGCCCTCAACGTGGGGGACAGCACCGGAGTCGCGACGGTCGATCTCGAGGCCAGTCGAGCACGTGGCTTCGGCGGGACGACGCGGCTGTGGGCAGGGCAGTGCGTGCGTTTCGAGCGCGAGGACTTCGAGGAGCGTCCGTGGGTGAGCCACAGTGGATGGCCGTTCTCCCGCACGGAACTGGAGCCGTTCTACGCCCGCGCCGAGCGAATCCTGGGCATACAGGACATTGACTCCAGCGAGTCCATCTGGTCGCGCTTTGGCCTCAGCATTCCGCCGCTTGACCCGACCCGCCTGCGCCACCGGTTCACGGTACTGCCAAAGCGCGTGGACCTGGGCCGCCTGCTGCTGCGGGAATTCGACCGCGCGCACAACGTGCACGTGATCCTCGGTGCCACTGCCGTAGAGGTACGCCTGCGCGACGACGGTCGTGTGGGGGGGATCGAGCTGCGCTCGCCTGGCGGCAAGGCCGGTCGCGTCCGCGCCGCCCGCGTCGTGCTGTGTGCCGGCGGCATCGAGAATCCACGCCTGCTGCTGGCCTCCCGCCGCCAACGCCCCGCTGGCCTGGGCAACGAGCATGACCTGGTCGGGCGCTTCTTTCAGGAGCACCCCAACCAATTCGCTGCCCACGTGCTCGGCGCCGACGTCGATTACCTCCAAGACCGCTATGGCCTGCTCTACCGGGGGGGGCTTCGCTGGCTGCCCCGCTTCTGGCTCTCGCCCGAGGCCCAAGAGAAGCACGCCACCGTTCAGGCTGCGGCGGTCCTCGTCTTCGAGCATCGAGAGGGTTCGGGCGTCAGCGCCGCACGCGAGCTCGTCCGCGGCGCGCGCCGCCGAGAATCACCTCGGCGGCTCGCGCACAGCGTCGCGGGCATCGTCCGCGACGCCCCCGCGCTTCCCGATGTCCTCTGGCGCCGCTACGTGCGCGGCCTCTCCCCGGGTGGGCGTCCTGAGCGAGTGCGGCTGCAGGTGTTCACCGAGCAAGCTCCCGACCCGACGAGCCGCGTGATGCTGACCGACCAGCCCGACGCCGTGGGGATGCCGCGCGTGCGGACGTGCTGGCAGCTGGGCCGCGCCGAAGCCGACGCGGCCCGGGCCATCGTTGATGAGGTCCACTGCGAGTTCGCGCGCCTCGGGCTCGGCCGGGTCATCGCGGATGACTGGGTCACGGAAGGTCGGGTGAGCGCGCTGCGCGACGCGTACCACCATGCAGGCACGACGCGCATGGCGCGAGACCCTCGCAAGGGCGTGATCGACCCCCAGGGGCAGGCGCACGGCGTGCCGGGTCTCTTCGTCGCGAGCAGCTCCGCTTTCCCAACCTCGAGCTGGGCGAACCCGGTGCTGACGTCGATGGCCATGAGCATTCGCCTGGCCGACCACCTGCGGCGTGGCGCGCGGTGACCGCCACAGTCGAGCCGCAGCCCGCCGCTGACGGTGGACGCAGGCCCTGGTCGCTGGCCTCGGCCGTCCTTCGTGTCTCGCTCTCGAACCTCGCGATCCCGGCCTCGGCCTTCGCGACCGGACCGATCCTGGCGCGCACGCTCGGGCCCGCCGGGCGCGGCGAGCTTGCCGCCGTGCTAGCGCCTCTCGCCCTGGTGACGGCCCTGTTCAGCTTCGGCCTGCCGGAGGCGTTGACCTACGTGGTGGCGACGCGCCGAGCATCGGTCGCTTCCGCGGCCCGCATCGGCGTGATCGTGGGTGCGCTGAGCGGTGTGATCGCGCTGGTGGTGATCCTGCTCGTGCTTCCTACGCTGCTGCACCGCTACCCGCACGCTCATGGCCTTCTCACGACTCTCGCCCTGACGCTTCCGGTGCTCATGGGCGTCGGGGCCCTGCGCGCCGTCGCCCAGGGCCGCCAGCGCTTTGACCTTGTCATCCGCGAGCGCTGGTTTAGCGTGGTCGTGCGCCTCGCGTTGATCTGCGCATTCGCAGCGGCGGGGACGCTGACCGTGAGCAAGGCGGCCTGGGCGACCCACGGGGTCGCCGTTGCAGCGACGATCATGCTCATACCGATCATGCGCGAGCGGCAGGCGCGTGACCTATCCAGTGCGCCCTCGCGACTCGCGCCGTACGTGGTGCGATACGGCGCCCGCACCTGGTTTGGCACGCTGAGCACGCTGCTCATCCTGCGGCTGGACCAGGCCCTGCTCGTGCCCTTCGCCGGTGCTCGGCAGCTCGGCTTCTACGCGGTCGCGGTATCGATCGCGGAGGTGCCGGCGACTGCGCTGCTCGCCGTGCGCGACGTGGTCTTCGCCACTTCGGCCGACCGTAGCGACCCGGCCCTGGTCGCGCGCGCCGCTCGGCTCGTCGTGCTCGTCGCGGTCCCCGTCTCGGTGGTGGGCATCCTCGTCGCGCCATTCTTCCTGCCCGCGATCTTCGGTCGCGACTTCGGCCCCTCCGTCGCGATGACCCAGATCCTCTTCCTTGCCGCGATACCCGGTGGTGTCACCGGCGTCCTGGGCGCGGGCCTGCTCAGCGCCGGCCGTCCCGGGCTCGGCTCGCTCTCGCAGGCGGTCGCCGCGGTCGTCACGGTCGTGGCGCTGGTCCTGCTCGTCCCCCCACTGGGCGCGATTGGAGCCGCCTACGCGAGCCTCCTCGCCTACGCGGTCGCGGCAGCGTTGGTCACGCTCGCTCTGGCTCGGGTGACCGGGCTGCGAGCGTTGGACTGCTTGGTACCGAGGCCTTCAGACGCGCGCTACCTGCTGGGGCGCCTTAGGCGTCGCCTGCGGGCCGCCGATCAGGCGGAGAGCCACTCGGAGTAGGAGCCGGCCCCAGGCAGAGGTGGGACGACGCTGGTCGGCGCGTCGTCAGCTTGGCAGCCGAGCGGATGTCACAGCTCGGCCACGAGGCGCTGGAAGGTTTCGAGCGCGGCATGCGGTGGCGGATCGGCGAGGACCGCGACGTTGTCACGCAGGTGCGCCGCGGAGCGCGACGAGACCAGGACGACACCCAAGGGGTTGCGCTGGAGAGCGCACGCGAGCATCAGGCGGGGAAGCGCTGCGGGGTCTGCGAGCTCGAGGCCGAGCTGCTCAGACCACTGTCTGCGCAACTCCGCGCGTGCCAGGTGCGCATCCACGCTGGCGAGCGTCGTGCCAAGCCCGGAATGGGTGATCCACGTGGTCGCCATCGGCACCGCGGCGGGCAGCGTCTGGGCGTCGAGGATGCTGTCGGGCGACTGGACCACCTGACCGAGCAGGGGCGCGCGCTCTGCCAGCTCGGCGGCCGATGCGCGATCGGTGGCGACGCCCACTGCGCGTGCCTTGCCGCTATGCACACACTCCTCGAGAAAGGAGAGAAGGTCGTCCTGGAGGTCATCGGGGCGAATCTCATGCGCCAGCAGAACATCCACGTAGTCAGTCCTCAGCTCCCGCAGGCTGCGCTCGACGCTCTGGCGTGCCGCGCCCAGCGAGAAGTCGCCGTGGACGACCAGGCGCGCTGCGCGGTTGCGTACGAGGGGACGCAGCGCCGGGACCGCGCGGGTGGCCGTCCCGGCCAGTGCCTTGGCGACCGTCAGGGTCCCCGATCTCCTTGGCGGAGCGATCCCGAACTTGGTCGTGACCGTGACGGCGTCGCGCCGCCCTGACAAGAAGTCTCCGACGGCGCTCTCTGCCTCCCCGTACCCGTAGGAGCGGGCCACGTCGAAGTGTGTGACGCCTGCGTCGAGGGCGGCGTGCAGCAGACGAATGGATGCGCGACGCCGGGTGCGAGCCATGAGCGAGGCGCAGCCGTAGCCGAGGCGGGTGGTCAGGACATCCGGCGGATCGTGATGGTGGTCGCGACTCACCGATGAAGGTTGCCTGGTGGCGCCGACGGTGGGGACGTGAGGAGGTCCGGCGGTGGATCCGCGACGCGACTCACGCGATGGCGCTCCCAGTGCTTGGCGTACCGCGTGAAGTCGGCGAACGCCCGCAGCTGGGCATGAATCACCCCGCGTACGCCAAATCGGTATTCGCGCTTGATCAGGTAGAGCCATCCGAAGCGCGCCAGGGGCATGACGACGATCTTCCACGCCCTCGGCGCGACCTGGTGGTCGTCGAGCATCTCGGCCTCAGCGGTCGCGTACCTATTGAGCCGGTCCACCTGGTCATCGAGGTCGCCGGCTCGCCAGTGGACGAGGATCCCGTCCAGTACGCGCGCACGGCCGGTATAGACGACACGCTCATGCACGCGCATGTCCGGGTCGTAGTGACTGTGTCGGCGGTGAAAGAGTCGCACGAAGGTCTGGATGTTGCGCGGCCGCGCCTCGTTTGGCAGCAGGACGCCAAGGAAGTCGTTACGGCGATCCACGCTGAAGACGTCCTCGGGCGGCGTCGACGCCTTCGCGACGCGCTCGACTGACATACGAAGCTGCGGGGGCACCACCTCGTCCGCCTCGACGACGAAGACCCAATCGTGGCGTGCGGCCTCGATGCCGACCCGCCTCTGGGCCGACCAGCCGAGCCACTCCTGTTCGACGACTTTGGCGCCACGCTCGGCGGCGATCTCCCGCGTACGATCGCAACTCCCAGAGTCGACGACGACGACCTCGTCCAGAAAGGCGAGGCTGTCCAGGCATCGTCCGATCAGCGCCTCCTCGTTCTTGGCCAGGACGATCGCGCTGATGGGCGTGGTCGCCGACACGGCGCAAACCCTAGCCCCGATCTGCCCCGGTCACGTGAGGGGCCCGGGCGGCCCGGATATGGTGCCGCGCCATGGAGGCCGACTGGCCGCTCGCGAGCATCGTGTTCCTCGCCTTCAACCGCCGAGAAGCGCTGGCGGTGTCCCTCAAGCAGGTGCTCGAGCATCTGGACTACCCGGCCGATCGGCTGGAGGTGATCGTGGTTGACAACGCTTCGACCGACGGAACCGCGGAGATGGTGGGCGAGCGCTTTCCAGACGTCCGGGTCATGCGCAACGTCGAGAACGTGGGCATGAGCGGCGCTAACGTCGCGATGCGCGCCGCGCGGGGCGACTGGCGCCTGGTTCTCGACGACGACTGCTACATCGCCGGTGATGCGCTGAAGACCGCGGTACGCCGTGCGCAGGAGCACCGCGCCGACGTGGTGTCCTTCCGCGTGCTCTCAGGCGAGGTGCCCGGCTACGCGTTCAACGACGAGTACCCGACCGGCCTGCTGAGCTTCTGGGGCTGCTCGGCGATGTTCAGTCCCCGCGCGAGCGAGATGGAGCCCTTCTATGACCCGCGCATCTTCATCTGGGCCAACGAGATGGAGCTCACCATGCGCCTCCTCGACCGCGGGTATTGCCACCTGTACCTGCCCGAGGTGGCGTCGGTGCACATGAAGGGGCCTAACGACGCGTTCGCCGAGCACATGGTGCGCATCAACTACCGGCACTGGAGCTATATCGCGGCCAAGCACCTGCGGGCGCCCGATGCCCTGGCGGCCCTGGGAAACCTCCTACTCCACGTGGTCCTGCAGGCCTTGAGCGAGGACCGACGGGCCATCCGCAGCCTGGCCGACGTACCCCGTGGCTTCCTGAAGGGTCTGCGCTACCGCGCGCCGCTTCGTCCGGCGGTGTCGCGTCTCTACCGCTGTCAGAGCCGGCACTTCCTCAGCCCGATCCCGTTTCTCCGCTCTCCGCTCGAGCGCATCCGCTCCGCCGGGGACCCCGACCGCGCAGAGGCGGCGCGACTCGCCCGCATCGCGCACTGGTATGAGCGCCACCGCCGCTACTACCCCACCGCGGCGGGAACGCTCGAGATCTGACCGACGAAGTCCGGCGGCTCAGAGCTCCAGTGTCTGCGCGGAGGTCGGGTAAAAGCGCGCGTGCTCGCCCAGGTACTCGGGGAACCTGCCGCGCTGGCCAGCGGGACGCGGGATGCCGCGCGCTGCGCGCGCCATCTCCCCGGGGAGGGCGCGCAGCAACTCACGCGGCGCACGCGCGAGGCGCCAGGGCGGGGCGAAGCTGTGGAAGTGGTGTCGGTAGGCGTGGGAGACCTCCGCACGCACGGTACGCCGGTGGTGCAGGCCGCGCCGGAAGCCCGTGAGTGCCCCGACCAAGCCGCGGATGGCCGTTCGGTCGATGCGCAGCGTGTCCCTGGCGATCGTCGCGAGCACGGCGACGAGTGCGGCGGTAGCGTCCGGCAGGCGCATCAGCTTGCCGGCGACGTAGGCGAAGTTGGTGCAGTTCATGACGAAGGTGGGCGAGCGGATGTAGTCGCGGGGAGTCCCCACCCCTGATTTCATGTGCACGGCGTGCACCTCCGGAAGGTGCAGGTGTCTGAAGGCACGGTCGAAGAACCGCATCATGAACTCAAGCTCGTTGGCCCACACGAAGATCTCAGGGTCATAGCCACCGAGCGCCGCGAGCGCCGGACGTCGGATGAGCGCGGCACAGCCCCAGAAGCTCAGCAGGCCGGTCGGGTACTTCTCGTCGAAGCGGTACTCCGGATCTTGGGCGCTGACGATGCCAAAGGACACCAGATCGGCTTTTCGCTCACGCGCGGCGGAAACCGCCCGCCGCAGCCCGTCGGGCGGCAGGTAGCAGTCGTCGTCAAGCGCGAGCACGTAGTCGCCCTGTGCAACGGCGAACCCGTCGTTGAAGCCACTCACTCCGGAGTTCGTCTCGCGTCGCAGCAGGCGCACCTGCGGGTACTCCGCGGCAACCATCCCCGATGAGTCGTCGCTCGACGCGTTGTCGACGACGACGACGTCCACGCGCCCCGCGTCGTAGTCGGATTCCACCAGCATCTTGTGCAGGCTGATCCGCAACTCTTCGCAGCGGCTATATACAAGGAAGACGACGGTGACGGTTGGAAGCTGCGCCTGCTCGTGGTCGCGTTCGTTCGTGGAATTGGCCACGCACGGCAAGATACCGTCGCCCGTACGCCATCGGCGGCCACGCGTTAGCATCGCCGGCCATGAGCGCACCCGGCATGAGCAGCGCTGAGCTTCAGGCCGAGGCAAGCCGTTACCCCTGGTACCACACCGTCGATCTGGGTGGTGGTGTGGTCACCGAGGGCATGTTTGACCACCGCCCGGTGCTCGACCGCTATCCGCTGCCCGAGAACCTCACCGGTCAGCGCTGCCTGGACGTGGCCACGATGGACGGCTTCTGGGCCTTTGAGATGGAACGCCGCGGAGCGGCATCGGTAACCGCAATTGACCTCGAGGATCCGCAGGAGCTGGACTGGCCGGCGTCTCTGCGTGCCGGGCACGACAAGAGCATGGACGAGAGCAAGGCCGACCGGTTTGCGCTGGCCAAGCGAGCGCTGGGCTCAAACGTGGAGCGGGTGCTCATGTCGGCCTACGAGCTGAGTCCCGAGCTCGGCATGTTCGACTTCGTCTTCTGCGGTGACCTGCTTCTGCACCTGAAGGATCCGATCACCCCGGTCGAGCGCATCCGCAGCGTGTGCACCGGCAGCGCGGTGATCGTCAACGTCATCACGCGCTTTCGCCTGCGTGATGGCCGCCCACTCGCCGAGCTCGACGGCATCGACACCTTCTCGTGGTGGACGACCAACCTCGCCGGGCTTGTGCGCATCGTGCGAGCTGCGGGCTTTGCTCGGGTGCAACCGAGTGAAACCTTCGAGCTCCCATACCGGACCGGGGGGGAGTGGCGTGGATTACGAGGAGCGGTGCGCGCATACGTCTGAGCGGCGACCGCTAGTCAAGGTGGACATCGTGCGCAGTAACCGCCGCGATGCCGCCCGAAAGCTCACGCCCGACATCAATCCCTTCACTCACGCGGCATCCCGAGGTCCTTGTCCAGCGCGCGGACACTCACATGCTTTAGGTAAACCCAGGTGCTAGACCATCGGCCCTTATTGCTTAGCCTTGAAGCTTCGGTTGTTCGCTGCGTGCAGCCTGCGAAACTTGCGTATTGGGCTCGTCACATCGAGCCACGACTCCTGTGGATCTTCGGTTCTCCGCGCTCGGGCAGCACTTGGCTGCTTCAGTTGCTGGGGGACCACAGCGCAGTGATCCCCATCGACGAGCCGCTGATCGGCCTCTACCTCAGTCCCTTCGCGAGTGATGCGCAGGGGATCGACGCTGGGTCCTTCAACGCGGAGGACTTCACGGTGAGAAAGCTCGAAGCGGGCAAGCGGGACCATTTCTTTGGCGATGAGTTCCGTAACGTCTGGCTTCCTTCGCTTGCCAGTCTGATGCGCCGGCGCTTCGCTGCACAAGCCCTGGACCATTCCGTTTTTAAGGGGAAAGATCGCAGAATTCTCGCTATTAAAGAACCGAACGGTTCACAGTCGGCGGACGTGCTGATGGCAGCGCTGCCGAGGTCCCGCTTCCTCTTCTTGCTTCGTGACGGGCGCGACGTGGTCGATTCCGAGTTGGCTGCCCATCAAAAGGGTGCGTGGTTGTCAAGGCTATTTCCGGGCGTGGTAGATGTCGGCTTAGACAGTCGCGTCGAGTTCGTCACGCAAAGCGCTCAGAAGTGGCTGTGGCGTACTGAAACGGTTCAGCGTGCCTATGCCGTGCATCCAGGGCCAAAGCTCACGGTTCGTTATGAAGCACTCCTGGAGAAGCCCCGTGACGAGCTACGCAAGATCTTTGAGTGGCTGCACCTGCCAAGCAACGCGGATGAACTCGCCGCCATTGTCGAGAGGCATTCCTTCGAGCGGATGCCCGATGATCAGCGGGGACCCCAGGAATTCGCTCGCGCCGCGTCACCCGGACTATGGCGGCAGAACCTATCGGCCGAGGAACAGATCGTGCTCGAGGAGCGGCTAGCGCCGAAGCTGAGGGAACTTGGCTATCCCGCGTAGAGACCCGACTTCACGCAACTTCATTGCACTCAGGGCGAATCGTACGCTGCGGTCTGCTGCTCTAGGGTTTCCATATAGACCGCGTCCATCTCGTTGACGTGGCGAGACATCGGTTTGATGATCGAGTGGCGCGATGCGCGAATCCGGGCGTTGAGCCGTGAGATCTGATCGGGTCGCTCGATGACGTCGAGCATGATCTGCGCCAACTCCCCAGCTGAGCAGGAGTGGTTCAGCCAGCCGGTCTGCCCTTCACGGGTGTATGCGGGCATCCCGCCGATGGCGTTGGCGATCACGGGAATACCCTTGGCGAGGAACTCGAGTCCGGCGTACCCGTAGGCCTCCTCCCAGATCGACGTCATGAGCCCGACGTCGATGCCGTCGAGCAGTCCGTCGAGCTGACCGGGCAGGTAAGGACCCACGACTTCGATCTCCGGCACGGTCTCCGCCTCGCGCGCGAAGTCAGGCTCGCAGGACCCGAACACGCGCACGCGAAAGCACCTCGGGTCAACGAGGCTGGCCAGCTGCCTCACTGCATCGAGCAGGAGGTGACCTCCCTTGGCCCTGGACTCGAACGATGCGAGCGTGGCGAACATGATGAGCCGCTGGGGCTCCCGGCGCCGTGGGGTCAGGTGCTCGAGATGCGCGAGGGTCAGTTGAAGCACACGCAGGCGCTCCGGCGCGACCCCGAGCTGCGCATAGATCTCGGCCACTCGCGACGACATCGCAATCAGACAATCGACACGATTGAGTCGCGCGACGTTCACCTCGCGTCGCCGCTGAAATGCCGGCGCCAGGTCGCCGCCCTCCGCGACTGTCAGCTGCCCGCGGTCCACCGGTGCTCTCGCGGCCCCCGCCTTGGCATACCGCTCGATGAGCCGGTTTCGACGCGGTTGCCCAACGTGCTGCATCAACCTCGATTGGGAGAGGTCTGAGCGGATCGTCGCGTCGAACAAGATCGCTGAATCTCGAGGATCGGCGGCCGTCGTCGCCACGCAGTCCGCTCCGATCTGCGTGCGCAGGCACACCTGTCCGTCCGCGTCGAGCAGCTTGAAGGTCGGGCAGAGGGCAAAGTAGTCCTGCAGGGTCATGACGGTGGGAACGCCGCACGCGCGCACCACCTCCAGCACGGACGAGGGCAGGCCGGCGAGCTCTTGAATGTGCACGATGTCGGGGCGCACATCTCGTATGACGGCGGCCAGAATGCGCTCGATCTGCGGCTCGGCCAGCTCGAGCTCAGGCTGGCGACCATGGTCGAAGAGCGGTGAGTTGATGATCTCGAGCATGCTGACCCCGCCTCGCTTCCAGCGCCTCAGCCGCGGGCGCCGCAGCCAGGGATACTGGCGGCCACTGAACAAGTAGCTGACCTCGTGGCCGTGGTGCACCTGAGCGTCCATCAGGTCCTCGACGTAGGTCACGAGGCCGCCCCTGCGCCAGGGACGAAAGCCCGAGCCGATGTGCAGAATCCTCACGCTGACGCTCGCGTCGCCAGTGGGACAAAGGATGTCGGCTCGCCGGCCGCCACGATGGCGGCTTCCACGGCCTCGTTGAACACCGAGTCCGTGTGGCGCGCCGCCGTCAGTAAGCCGTGCTTGCGCAGGCGAGCTCGGAGCTCGCCGTCCCCAGCGAGGCGGCGTAGCGCGTCGGCCAGCGCCTGGGCGTCTCCCGCCTCGAAGAGAAGGGCATTCTCGCCGTCGCGGAGGTACTCACTCGAGCCCCCCCGTCCGGTAGCTACCACGGGACGTCCGACCCCCATGGCTTCGAGGGGCACGAGCCCCCAGGGCTCCCGCCACACGACCGGGAAGACCACCGCGTCTGCTGCCCCGTAAACCGCAATCAACTCCTCGCGATCTCGTTGACCGGCGAACTCGACGCGATCACCCACCCCCACGCGCAGGACGAGGTCCCGAAGTCGCTGCTCCTCGCGTCGGTCCCATCCGCCGACTATCTGCAGGGAGGCGTCCGAGGGAAGATGGACGAGAGCCTCGACTGCGGTATCGACTCCCTTACGTGGATCGAGGCGCCCAACGTAGAGAAGCTGCCAGTGCCATTCTCGCTCGTCGGCTGGCGCGAGGAAAGCGGAGTCGATGCCCGAGTGAGCCACGCCGGTGTGCCGGAGCTTCAGCCCCAGAGCCAGGGCATGGTCCCGCATACATTGGCTGACGAAGACGTATGTGGCGGCGGCGCCGAGGTCAGTGCGTGCCGGTATGCCGACGAGGCGTTCGGCGAGCGGCGCGAGCGTCTTGCGGTCGGCGAACATGGAGGTCCAGCCGTCCGCCCAGCGGCCGTAGTCGAGCCATTCGTCATGCACAAAAGCCACCGCGGGGAGACCCCGACGGCGAACGCTCTCAAGCAGTGTCAGGGGAAGTCCGCCCATCGACCACCAAGTGACGACCTGTGGCCGCAGATCGCTCAGGTGCCGATCGAGGACGTCATGGTTGTCGCGAGCCATCCGTACGCGGGCCCACCGGCTCAGCCTCTGGAACTCGCCATCACGTAGCCGCCATCGGAGCTCTCGGTGGACATAGGGAGGGTCAGGAGCAGTCGCCCCGGTGCGGGTATCGGTGGTGAGGACCCGCACCTCATGCCCAGCCGCCCGCAGGTGCTCGACCGCCGAGCGCCACACCAGCTCATAGCCGCCGTAATGGTGGGGCGGGTACATGTTTCCGACGCTGAGGATGCGCACCAACGGCGAGCATAGACTCAGTTGCCCGCAGCGCCAGTTGGCGTCAGTACCGTCCTCCCTCGCCACTGCCGTCCTGCGTCGTACGGCGCGGGACCTCGCACCGTTCAGCGCGTGGACTTCAGCGTCGCTCCCGACGCCTTGAGCGCGTCGACGTGCACGATGATCCAGCGCGCGTGTGCGCGGCACAGCGCGCCGTAACGAGCTGGACGCGCCACCGCCGGTAGGACGAGCCTCGCCCAGCGCCAAACGGCGCCAACCAGGTTGAGCAGCGCGACCGTACGCGCATTTGCCGTGCCCCGCCGGCGCGCGATGAACCCATACGTGCTGCGCTGCCAGTGAGGAGCGAGCTCCGGTCCGAAGAGCTGGGTCGTGGATGCCGCGCTCGCGTGATCGACGACCGCCGCAGGCTCGTAGCGTGTCGCCCAGCCGACACGCCGTAGACGCCAGCCCAGGTCGAGATCCTCGGCGTACATCCATTGCCGCTCGTCGAAGCCGCGGGCCTGGTCCCAAGCGACGCGGCGTATCAGCAGGAACGCTGCGACGGCCCACGGGACTCGCCGTGCGCGCTCCGTGTTCCAGTGCCCGACGAACGCGAGGCGATCACCGACGGTGGCACTGAGACGGTAAGCGCCGGTGGCCAAGAGGAACGAGTACGGGACCGTCGGGAAGGCAAACACTGAGTGCTGAGTCTCACCATTGGGCAGCACGAGTCGAGGCGCGATCGCCCCCGCCTCCGGATCGCGAGCTCCGGTCTCGAGTAGCGCGTCCAAGGCTCCAGGCCGGAGGGCGACGTCGGCGTTGGCCGTGGCAAGCCACTCGGACGAGGTCCGCTTCGCCACCAAGTTCACCGCGCGCCCGAACCCGAGATTCTCCGGCGACGCCACAAGCTCAACCCAGCGGAAGCGTTCGGCTACAAGCTTGGGTGATCCGTCGGTCGACGCGTTGTCGACGACCCATACCTCGGCGCGCCCACGCTCTACCTCCGGTTTGAGGGACTCAAGGCACCGAGTGAGCAGATCTCGCGTGTTCCACGAGACGACCGCGATCGTGATGGGGACCGCGCACACGGCGAGACTCTATCCCGCGCTGTGCGCTTGACTTCGCACGGCCACCAGGTCGCGGTAAAGGCGCTCGTGCCCTCCGACATCATGGGCACCCATGACGGGCGCAGCGACGGCCAGCCAGCGCCAGAGGGACTTGCGCGAGTCCTCCGTCGCGGCGATTACGGCGTCAGTGTCCTCGACGGCGCGCTGCAAGAGGCTAAGGCGCAGCCGCCGGTCGGCCAAGCGGTCGCGGCGAAGCTCCTCGACGCACGTGAACACGGCGGGGCGGCCGACGAGTCGGCGCCAGATACGCGCCGTCAGCGCGTCCGGTGTCGAAAAGGCGTGCACCACGTCGAACCCGCCGGCCACGAGAGCGGCGACACTGACCGGCACCTGCGTCAGCGGCCCCACGAACCCGCGCTGGCGGAGCAGCGCTTCCGGCAGGGAACTGACGCGAATTACAGGAATCCCGTCCTCGACCGTCCGTCTCCTCTGCTTCCGGTGCGTGCTCAGCACGTGTACACGGTGGCCCGCGTTGAGCAGCGCATGTGCGAGCTCGCGTACGTACCGCTCGCCAGGCGATCGTTGCGGGGAGAGGTAGTCGTAGGAGATGAGCGCGATCCGCAGCGGCGCGGCGTGGCCGGGCGTCACAGGAGAAAAGTCCGGTGACGCAGGCTGCCCATAGCCAGGCCGAGAACCTCTGCCAGCTGGCGTGCCGCCTGCCCCGGCATCTCGATTAGGGCAACGGCCCGTGCGCCGCGCCCTCCTCCACGCCGGCCCGCGGACCGCAGCGCGTACGGTGCGACCAGCCCGATGAGGGCAGGACGGTGGCGAGCGCCGAGCACCCCGGCGAGGGCGACGGTCATCCACAGGTGGTCGAAGTCCCAGAAGACCCGGAGTGGGAGCTCATGGCGGAGCTCTGGATGCCGCTTGACCAGGTAGGCGAGGTGCCGCCACTTGAGGTTCTGACGCAGGATCCCGACCAGGGTGTGCGACTCGACCGCGTGGTTGACGACTGCGTCCGCGGCGCCCGAGACGCGAAGGCCGGCCGCACGCGCCCGCAGCGCGAGACCGACGTCCTCGCCGGCAATGGCGCGCTCATCGAAGCCGCCGAGGCGCTCCAGCAGCTCTCGCGGGTAAAGGATGTTGCAGGTCTGCGCGTAGGGACCGACAGGGTCGATCGACATGGTCCGGACATGTGGAGCCGACAGCACGGCGCACTCCAGTGGGTCTGGGCGTGTGGCCCCCTGGACGATTCCGCCAGGCACCTCGCGGGCCGTGGCGACCAGGCGCTCGAGCCAGTCCGGTTCGGGGCGACAGTCGTCGTCGGTGAAGACGATCAGCTCGCCCGCGGCCGAGCGCCACCCGAGGTTGCGCTGGCGAGAAGGACTGCCGGTGCCATTCGGGATGGCGATCTGGTGAAGCACGCCGGTCCGGGACAGCGGATGACCATCGATGATGCGATCCGCGGTCGGCGAGTCGTAGTCGTGAACGACAACCAGGTCCCAGGTCCCGCGCGCGAGCGTCTGCTCCTCGAGGGCGTTCAGGAGCCAGCGCAGGCGCAGGGGGCGCGCGTGCGATGCCACCACCACGCTGACGGCGATCAACCCTTCCACGCGGTGGGAACTCTAAGGCGTGGAGGGGTGCGGTACGGTTGGCGTTGATGACGGAAGCGCTCGAGGGACTGCCGACGAAGGCTCGGCGGATCTACGGCCGCGTACGCCGGCTCCCCGTCTCCATCGGCTACTTCCGCGGCCCGCTACTCATGTCCGCGCTGCGCAAGCGCTGGGTCTTGTTCCGCAACCCGGACGCGACCATCCGCTTCGGCGCGGGCACGTACCTCGGACCCGGGTTCAGTCTCCACATGCCATTCGGGGGGACCTTCGTCACGGGTGAGGGCGTCGAGTTCCGTCGAGACTTCCGGGCGGAGCTGGGCGGCCCCGACGCCCGCATCGAATTTGGCCCCGAATGTTCCTGCACTTACGGCGTAACGATCCAGTGCAGCACCACGGTCGAGATCGGCGCACGCTGCATGTTCGGGCAGTCAACGATCATCCTCGACGGCAACCATCGCTTTCGCGACCTCGACCGTCCGATGCTCGAGCAGGGCTACGACTTCCGCCCCATCAATATCTCAGACGACGCCACCATCACCAGCAAGTGCACGATCATCGCCGACGTCGGCACGCGTGCGTTCATCGGGGCGAACGCCGTGGTCACGCGCCCGATCCCGCCGTACTCCGTCGCCGCCGGGGTGCCTGCGCGGGTTATCGACTACTTCGGTCCTGCGCAGGAGGGCCCCGTCCTACAGGTGCCGTCTCGCGAGTCCGAAGAGCCCGAACACCAACAGTCGCTGCCGCCCGCGTAGGACGCCACTTCGAGCTCCCGCTCAGGCGGCACGCCGACGGCGGCGCGCGAGCACCGTCGTGTACTGGGAGCCTGCACCATGGAGTTGCTCGAGCTCGAGCCCTCCCTGCTCCACGGCCGAGCGCAGCGCCTCGACCTCGACCGCCGAGCCCCACCAGGCACGATCCTCCCGGACCCGCAACCGAGCGTCCAGCAGGCGCTTCACGCGGACACGCAGGCCGACGCGGGGGCGATGCAGCTCCGGGTCGGTCGAGACCTGGAACAGTGCCCACCCTCCGTCGCGCAACACCCGGCCCATGTCGCGCACGTAGTCCAGCGTGACCTCGGACTCTGGGATGTGCTGGAAGACGACGTGTGAGAAGCACCCGTCGACCGACGCGTCAGCGAGCACCCCTAGGCCCCGGCCGTCCCCGTGCAGCCACTCGACGTTGAGCAGGTCGGAATTGTGCGTTCGCGCGAGCAAGAGCATCTCGCGCGACACGTCGAGGCCGTAGACCTGTCTCGCGTGAGCCGCGAGCACGCGCGTCAGCCGTCCAACGCCACAGCCGATGTCGACGATCGCATCGGACTCACGGATCGCGAGGCTCACAGAGGCGAGCATGCGCTCGACCACTTCCTGGCCGCGCCGCCAGAAGGCGTCCGTGTCCGGATCCTCGTAGCCGATCTCGTTGTCGACGAAGTAGAGGGCATTCTCCCGTGCCCGCTCGTCCCAGAAGCGCTCGGACTCCGTCCCACTCACCTCCGGCACCGTACAGCGCCGCTGCCGGGGGAGCCGCTGCCGAGTCCTACCATGGGTCCGGTGTCCGACGTCGGCCCCTACGAGTCGCCGGCGGCTCCTCCGACTCCCGAGGATGCGCTACTGCGCCGGCGCGCCGACCTCGGTGGCGACGGCCTTCGCGGCCGTGTCGCCAGCGGAACGATCGTGAACACGCTGTTCCTGCTGAGCATCAATGGCCTTACCATCGTCCAGGGGTTGCTGATCGCCCGGGTGCTCGGCACCGGCGAATACGGGCTATGGGGCCTGCTCGCGATCAGCTTCGGAACGCTCTTCACGCTCGCGGCCGTCGGACTCGACGACAAGTACATCCAGCAGGATCACCCCGACCAGCAGGCCGCGTTCGAGATCGCCTTCACCTTGCAGTCGATGCTGTGCGGCCTCTTCACCCTGATCGCGCTGATCGCGATCCCGCTGTTCTCGTTGCTCTACGACCAGCCGCGGATGCTCGTCCCCGGCCTCGTACTGGCGGTCGCGCTGCCGCTCATCGCCCTGCAGACGCCGACGTGGGTCTTCTACCGCCGTATGGACTTCGTCAGGCAGCGGCTCCTTCAGAGCTTCAGTCCCATGGTTACCTTCGTCGTCACGGTGACGCTCGCCCTCGCCGGGGTCGGCTTCTGGTCGCTTGTGGTCGGCACGCTGGCCGGCTCGGTGACGGCGGCCACCATGGCGGTGCGCTGGTCGCCGTACAAGCTCCGCTTCCGCTACGAGCACGGCGCCCTGCGCGAGTACGCGACGTTCTCGTGGCCGCTGCTCGTCGGGTCGGCGAGCGGCGTCCTGATGTTCCAGGTGCCGATCACGCTGGCCGCGCGCTCGATCGGGGCCGCGGCAGTGGGGGCCATCACCCTCGCGTCGCAGATGACCCAGTACACGAAGCGGGTGGACGACGTGGTCACCCAGGCGCTCTACCCGGCGATCTGTGCGGTGAAGGACCGCCGTGACCTGCTGTTCGAGTCGTTCTGCAAGTCGAACGGGCTCGCACTTCTGTGGGGATTCCCGGTGGGGGTCGCGGCGGCGGTGTTCGCGCCGAGAGCGGTCCCGCTCGTACTGGGGGCGAAGTGGGACCTGGCCGTGCCGCTGATCCAGGTCCTCGGCCTGAGTGCCGCGGTCGATCAGATCGGCTTCAACTGGACGGCGTTCGCGCGCGCGCGCGGTGAGACTCGAGTGCTCGCCGTGGCAAGCGTGGTGGCGCTCGTGGTGGTGACCAGCGTGGGGGTGCCCATGATGCTCATCTACGGGCTGCCGGGCTTCGCCATCGGGATCGGAGCGGGCACGCTGGCCGGCCTGGTGGTCCGCGTGGTCTATCTCATCAAGCTGTTCCCGGCTCTGCGCATCGTCGGGCACGTAGCCCGAGCGGTCGCCCCTACCCTGCCCGCGGTGGCGGCCGTCCTCGCCGGGCGCGCTCTGATCGCCGGCGACGGCTCGGTGCGACGCTTGCTGCTCGAGCTCGCCGCCTATGCCGGGCTCGTCGTGGCCATGTCCTGGATCACCGAGCGCGCGCTGCTGCGCGAATCGCTCGGGTACCTGCGTCAGCGCGCGCGTCGCAACGAGGCCCACACCGATCCCGCCACACGGCTTGCGTAGGTGGCCATGGCGAGGGCGACCTGCCCCGGGCGCTCACGTCTCGGGAGCGAGCCCGGCACAATGCCGTGGAACCTGAGCGCGACCCGCGGGTGGAATAGGGGCCGCGGGTGACGCCACGCGACGTGTCCGACGCCAAGCCGGCGCAGCACCTGGGCGGCGCCGTAGCCGTGGAAGAACGCGCGGCGGATCACCGGGCCCAACTCGTGCTCGGCGCCATGGCGCACCACCGCCTCGCGACAGAAGCCGAGGTCGTAGCCTGCGCGACCCGCCCGCAGACAGAAGTCCACGTCCTCGCCGATGTGGGGGTACTCGGGATCGAAGCCGCCGACGGCCTCGAACGCCGGGCGCTCAACCATAAGGTTGGCTGTTGCTGCCCAGCCCCGGGTCACCGCCCCCTCCTGGTTGAAGCGCCAGGACGCCTCGAAGCGCTCGATCGCGTTCGGAGGCTTGTGCGTCTCGATCTCAACCGGACCGGCCACCAGTGGCGCGGTGCCGCGACAACGGAGCAAGGCGCTCAGCCACTGGGGCGACGCCGTGCAGTCCGCGTCTATGAACGCGACAACGTCGGCGTGCGCCGCCTGCGCGCCGACGTTGCGAGCCAGCGCACGATTTGGGACGGGTGCGGAAGCTACGCGGACTCCGTGCGTAGCTGCCACCGCGGCGCTGTCGTCGCGCGAGCCGTTGTCGACGACGATCACCTCGTAGCTGTCGATGGGGAGGTCCTGAGACTCAAGCGACGCGAGTAGCGCAAGCAGCGAGGATGCGCCATCGCGCACAGGGACGACGACGCTCACCTCCGGCCTCACTGGTCGCGGCGAGTCAGGCGTCATGCACCGGCCTCGCGCTTATCACCGCGTGAGGATCCCCCTTGAGGGCCGCCAGGAAGAGAGCGCGCGCATCGTGGCTCTCCAGCAGGGCACGGCTGACACGTGCCCGCGGATGCCCTCGCCCGATCGGCATCCACGTCCGTCGCGGGGGCGGCCCCGTCAGCGCGAATCCGCCCGCCTGCACCGCGCGGATCAGGCCGGCAATATTCATCTTCCACCACCAGGGCCGTCCTATCCCGTCGAGTCCCGCGACCGGGCGCCTCGGGTGGAAGAGCGTGAGCCCCAGGTCGATGTTGTCGACCAGGAGCAGCGAACCCCGGCAAACGGAGCGAACCCGTTCGAGGGCACGCACAGGATCGCGTAGGTGCATGAGCAGGCTGCCGACGTAGACGAAGTCAAATTCGCCGACTGTTGAGGGGTCGAGATCGTAGACGCTCATCTCCACGCGCTCGACCGATGAACCGAGAGCGTCGCGGGCAATCTCAAAGCCCCTCCCGCCTTCCTTCCTCTGCGCGAGCGCTTGGACCACCGTGGTCATGCTGTTCACGGGCCAGTCCATTGCGAGCGGATCGAGGATGTCGATGCCGATCGTCTCTGCGGAGCCACGACGCTCCATCTCAAAGGCCCAGAAGCCGTCGAACGTCGCCACGTCAAGGCAGCGCCGGCCGGCAAGCGACGCGGGAAAGGGCAGTTCGGACACGATCCTGCGTGTGTCGAACCATCCCGGCGTGACTACTCCGGGAGCCAATTCGAGGGTGTGGTACCACTCGCGGTCGAGAGCGTCGTCGATGCTTGTGCTCCCGGCTTCCACGCGGCGACGGTACCAACTGGCGCCCGCCTCGCGCAGGCGCCA
>JAABUQ010003263.1_pt1 | contig 30165 bp, 26 predicted proteins | sample 5560001 | NCBI WGS metagenome assembly JAABUQ01 (sample SAMN10711888, study PRJNA513371) | rock metagenome | isolation source: Antarctica rocks | place: Antarctica: Victoria Land, Finger Mt nord | collected 2015-12-18 | reverse complement strand
CACAGTGGCAAAACGAATACAATTGCGAGCGGCCTCACAGCAGCCTGGGTTACCGCACGCCTAACGAGTTTGCCGAAGTACTGAAATCCTCAGTTATGACTGGCTGACAAAATCGAGCCACGTCAGTACTTCCGTGTATCAAACGCCACAGGTAGAAAGCCCTCCCGTGGCAGGGCTACATCGAACATCGTTTCCCCGTGCCTTCCCAGATCTTCTGTAAACTCGGGAGCACAGTATTCCAGAACTAGATTTCGTAGCTCAAGGCGCCGTCTTGTCCAAAATCTGTTCTGCTTGGCCGTGTAGAAGACAATCGTATTGTTCTGAAAAAGGGGCTCGCGTTCCGATTGGATTTTTCCTTCTTTTGCCAGCTCGCTAACGGCCCGACTTGTTATCCAATGAAAGTACCGGTCTTCGAGTAGAACCTCAACTTGCTGGCCGTAAACAATTTGGGTCGATTCACGCGTGAAAACGTGATCGAGCAAGAATCGTTTAGCCTCGTCGATCTTTGAATCACGGTGTTTTGGCGTAACGAATGGACTCTCGGCATCATCTGTGTTTTCCTCTTCCCACGGCACATCCTCGAAATCCATTCGTCTTCTGCGGTCCAGGACCATTCGCCAGAGGCGTTGCGTTCTTAAAACTTGTTGAGGGTGTGCTTGGTACCGCACCTCCTAAATGGAGTAGCAATGATCTGGACCAAAATCTCTGCCGAAATTACTCCAAGGACGTCTGAGGACCCCCAATTCGAATCGAGACGATTGACATGGTGCGGCTCGTCAGCTTAGGCGTGTTGCTCGAGCGCGGTTTGCATGACGGAGCGCGGGGCGGATTCTCCGGTCCAGATTTCGAATTGGCGGGCGGCCTGTTCGAGCAGCATTTCTGAGCCGTGCACAACAGTGCGGCGCTGTTCTTTGGCGCGTTTCAACAGCAAGGTTTCGTGGGGGTTGTAAACCATGTCGAGAACAACGTCGGCGGGAATGGCGTCGTTGAACAGGCAGCCGTCGGGGTGTGGAGACATGCCGACAGGAGTGGCGTGAATGAGGACGTCGTAGTGGCGCGTCTGGGCTTCCTTGAGCGTTACGGCATCGGCATTGACGACACGGGCCAGCGCTTGGGCGCTTTTCATGCTGCGGCCGGTGATGGTGACGGTGGCGCCCCGGTCGGCAAGAGCAATGGCGGCGGCGCGGGCCGCACCTCCGTAGCCGGCGATCAGCACGGAAGCATGCGCCAAGCGAAGATGACGCGCGAGTGGGGTGGTGACGCCTTCAGCGTCTGTATTCGTGCCACGCCACTTCCCTCCTTTACGCCAGACGGTGTTCACGGCGCCGATGCGCTTGGCGAGGGGTTCGACAATATCGAGGTAACGAAGGACGCGCTGCTTATGCGGGATGGTGACACTGAATCCGCAGACAGGAAGCGTTCGGGCGAGCTTGAACCATTCCGGAAGTTGAGGAGGGGAGATCAGGAAGGGGAGATAAACGGCATGGACGCGGCGCGCCTGAAAAGCGCGGTTGTGGATGAGTGGTGATTTCGAGTGAGCCACGGGATCGGCGATGACTCCGTAAACATGGGTATCCTTGTTCAGCTTTTCGCACCTATACAGTGACCGCATCAGCTTGGCCGGGATCTGGCCCGGAGCGGTACCTTCCTCCTGCAAAGGAGCAGCGTAGGCGTAAACACAGCCGAAGGCGGTAGACAAGATTCTAGTGGGTATTCCGGTCTCCGCCATGGCAAAAGCGATCAGCGGAGCGCCGCGGTGTGCGCGTACGAATTCGAAGACTCGTGCGTTGTCGGCAGGCTTGCGCGCGGTGGTTGCGATCTTGTAGGCGTCGCCGGAAATGCGTTCAAGGCGGCGCAAGACAGGGGCAAGCGCGGGGGTGTTTTTAAAGTTGTGATAAGAGACGACGAGCGGAGCGGATTGGCGCAAGCCGGGAAGCGCGGCTTTGGCGTGTTCGGCTGATTCGATTTCAAGATCGAGAGCGACGGCGCCGGCAGCGCCCGCATCCCGCAGAACCGCACACTGCATTTCGACGGAGCCGGCGAAGTGGCCGTTGTTTTGTTTGTGGCGGCAAGTAGCAAGGATGTGGACGTCGGGGTATTTCGCACGAAACGCGCGAATGAGCTCAAGGCCGGCGGCGGGATCAGGCAGGTAGTCAAGGCGGAATTCAAGAAAGCTACTGCCGTCCTTGTATTCGCGCTCAGCCGCGCGATTCAGCTGTGAGGCGGTGGGGAGACCTAAGGCCACGCAAATACGCGGAAGGGATCGTGGGAAGGAGGGCATGAAAGCGCGGGGAGGGCGGGCAGTCCGCAAAGGATAGCAGGGCTGGAAGGCGCTTTAGGGCCGGCGGCGAGCGGATGTACCCGCCGTGGGAAAGAGAGTAGGATCGCGCAACGCGGATTGGGCGCGGCGGGCTTGTTCAGAAGAGGGATAGGTCTGGACGAGTGAGCGCAGTTCCTGGACGGCACGGCCACGCTGGCCATCTTTGGCGAGCGCGAGGCCTTTCATGAGACGAGCGTCACGAGTTTTGGGGTTTTGCGGATAGCGTTCGAGAACGGCATCGAAGGCTCTAACTGCGCCCTTGTAATCGCTGCGATTGTAACTGATTTCACCTATGTAGTATTGCGCATTAGCGGCAAGTTCAGTGTTGGGGAAGTAGCTGAGATACTGCTGGTATTCCTGAAGCGCAAGATCGAGATTGCCGGTCTGCTGATCACGGCGCGCATCGGTGTAAGTCTTGTCGGCGCTCATGCCGGCAGGCGGGGCGCCGGAGCCGATGGGCGAACCCATAGAGGAACCGGGCGGCGCAGATATGCCGGGCCCGGTCGATCCGGGAGCAGAGGCACCGGGAGCGGGGGGCGGATTCTGCATAATCTGCATGGAGTTCTTAAGATCGGTGATCTTGGCGTCCATGCGTTCCAGGCGCGCTCCCAGGTCGGCAAGCGCCTCCCGCAGAGAACGGACATCTTCGCCAGTGGCATCGATTTTACTGTTCAGGCCAGTAATGGGGGCGAGGGAATTTGTAACGCTGGTGCGAAGAACGTCCTGCATGCCAGCCACCTGGTCGGCAGTGCGCCTGGAATCGTTCTGTATACCTTGCAAGAGACCGGTGAGCGTGTCAAGCCGGGAGTTGATGCTTTGCTGCATCGCATCCATTTTCGCTTCGAGATCGCGCTGCATGGCGACCATATCTTTATTGACAGCGAAACAGAAACTCGAACAGACGAACGTAAGCACGGTAAGGCGCAGGAATTTCAAGTAAGTTCACTCCTCATGAGGAGGGAAGGCCCCGAGTGGAACCGTCCCCCGTGTTCATGCTTGTCTTTAGTTTAGAGGAAATAAAGCTGACGGCGCCCGACTACTGACCAGCCGAGAAGTGGGCGCGCCGGTTGCGGGCGTAGCAATCCTCCGATGCGTCGGTACAAAGCGGCCGCTCCTTGCCATAGCTGACAGTTTTCAATTTGTCAGCGGCGACGCCGAGCGCGACCAGCGCGTCCCTGGTACCGGAAGCGCGACGGTCGCCGAGGCCGATGTTGTATTCAGCCGAACCGCGCTCATCACAATGCCCTTCAATGGTGACGATGAAGGTGGGATCCATGGAGAAGATGGTTTTGAGAGCGTTGGCATCGGCCTGTAGCGTGGACTGATCTTCGGGCCGCATATCGCTGTGGTTGTAGTCGAAGTGAATATCCTGTACCTGACTGGCGAGCATTTGAGCGGCGGATTGAGCCGGTGCAGTTTGGGTGGGGGTGGGCGGGGGTGGCGAGGCGACGGTTACTGTGGCCGAAGCATCGCTATTGCCGCCGGGGCCGGTAGCAGTCAAGTGATAAGTGGTGGTGGCGGTGGGATAGACGGCGCGGCGGCCGTTCGGACTGACAGGACCGACGTCGTCGATCTGTACGTTCGTGGCATTATCCACGGACCAGCGCAGAGAAGAAGGCTGACCACTGCTGATGGTGGTGGGTTCAGCCGTGAAGTAGCTAATCACGGGCTTGTTCCCTAGCGGGGCAGCGGGCGATGGCGCCGGCGGGGGCGGGGGCGGCGGTGTCTTCTTGTGACACCCCGCAGCCAAAACCAACACGAGCGCTGAAACGGATGTCAGCAATACTCTGCGTTTAGTCATAAGTTCTAGAATTCTCTCCTGGGGTTCCTAGTTACTTTACCTTGTTACTGCTCGGCATTCACCCACACAGGCTTTTCGTTACTGCCGTTATCGGTGAGTGGGTGCTTGCCGGTGCCGTCAGCATTCATAACCCAAAGCTGGGATTGGCGGCCGCGTTTCGAAGCGTACACGATGTGGGCCCCGTCCGGCGCCCAACTGGGGTTTTCATTGCGACCTTCGTTGGCGGTGAGCTGACTGATCTGGCGTGAAGCGACATCCATGAGGAAGATGTTGTAATTGCCCGGCTCAAAACCCTTGGTCCAGGCAAAGGCGATGTGATCCCCGTCGGGGTTCCAGGCCGGGTTGGTGGCTTCGCCGGCGCCGGGCGTCAAACGCTGGACGTCAGTACCTTCGATGCTCATGTGATAAATCTGCGGCTGAGGGCCGGAGCGTCCGGAAACATCGACGAGATCAGCACCCGTCTTGGGATTTATTTTCGCTTCGACTTCAATGACGTTTGAGGCGGTAAGGCGGCGGAAGCCACTGCCGTCGGTGTTCGCCATATAGAGCTGCGCGGGGCCGCCGGCGGCGGAGGATGAAAATATGATGCGCTTCGAATCAGGGGTAAACGTGACGAAGTCGTTCATGGAAGCCCGCTGGTTATAGAACGGCAACTTGCGGCCGGTGTCAAGAGATAGCATTTCTATCCCGGGATAACCAAGCGCGTAAGTGGTGAAGGCGACGATGCGGCCGTCGGGCGAAGCGGACGGGAAAGTGGTAATGGAGTGGAAATTGGTGAGCTGACGCTGGCCGGTTCCGTCCCAGTTCATGACCCAGATTTCTTTGGCGCCGGTGCGATCGGAGACAAAAACGATGCGGGTGCCGACTAAGCTCTTGCCGCCGAAGGTAGAGAGGATGTCGGCGGCATAGCGATGAGCGGCATCGACCGCGCCGTTCTGATCGAGCGAAGCGGTGTAGACCTTGCCGAATACCTGCGCCTGCTGCAGCGAAGGCATGGAAGGGGAGGTGGAATAGAACCAACCGAACAGGACGAGCATGCCGCGATCCTCTACGCCATAGCCGATGCCGAGGTAGTTGGAGAGGACGGGAGGCAAGCTCCAATCGGAGAGACGATGACCATTGATGGTGACCGCGCCACGGCTGGGTGGGGCAACACCGGTGAGCAGATCGGAAGGCTGCTGCGGCACCTGCAAGGGATAGAGGGTTTTCGGGAGGAAATTGATTAGCGGGGAGCCATGCAGATCGTCAGCGACGGTTTGATTGAAAGCCGCGATGAAGGAGGCAGCGGCCCCGGAGGCGCGAAAATCGGGAACGGCGACGTGCGGCTTGCCAGGATTCTTTTCCACCTGGACTTGAATCTGCTGGGCGGCTAAGGGAGTCAGGCCGGCAAATACGCCGCAACAAAGGAAGAAGGAAGAGAAGAGGTATCGCATTACGTAAATCAAAAATCACCGTAAGTTAAAAGTGAACTGCGCACTGATGGAGCTTTCACTCACCTGAGCGGGAAGGGCGGGAAGCGGATTGGATTGATAGACCGCGCGCAGGGCGGTGTTGTCGATTGAGGGATTGCCGCTGGACTGCACGATTTGAGGAGCGCGGATGGCGCCGTCGCGCATGATCCAAAAACTAACGATGGCGGGAGTGGATTGTGTACGCGAATCAAGGCCATTGGTGTTCCAATTCTGTGCAATGCGCTGGCGAATGAGCTCGGCGTACCATCCAAGCCGGTTGTTGCCCAGGGGAGTGTTGGGGCCGACGCCCACTTGCCCCGACCCACTTTGCGCGGCGTACATGGGATTCGATAGAGCCTGGTGGGTGCGGCTGGAGATCTGATTCTGTGGCGTGGGCTGCTGATACTGCTGCAGCTTGGTGGGGCGCTCAGCCTGACGCTTGATTTTGTCGGCGATCTCTACAGCATTTTTGTCGAGCACCGGCGGCTTTTTCTGGATATCCTGCTTGGCGGGCGCGGTGGGAACCAGGGACTGCGTGTCGTTGGCGACGGGATTCGGGGGCGCTCGGCGTTGTGGAATGGGAATGGTGTGGACTGGGGAAACAGCATAAGCGGGGCCGCCGCCCGGGTTGATGTCACCTAGAGTTTCGCGATGGCGATTCATCCAGTACCAGCCGAAGAAGAGCGACGCAATGAGTGCGCCGTGGATAAGAAGAGCGCCAATGAGAGGAGGGCCCAGGGGGTCTCGTTCGTCGAGTATGTCGAGCGGCTCTGCCATGCTTCTATCGTGCCTTGTGCCTAGCCTTATAACTATCTTGCCTTCTACCCAGCTTGTCTTCTGTCCGGGACCGCTCAGCGGCGGCGTTGACGCGCGGCTTCATCCGTAGGCGCGGTAACCATTTTCACTTCGAACTTCGCTTCGCCCAGTTCGGCAATGATCTGCGCGATGACGTCCCAAGTGGCTTCTTTGTCCGCACGAATATAGACGGCGGTGGCGTTGTGAAATCTCTGCCGGACAGCGTCCGGAAGCAGGTTAATGTTGACCGGCTTCTCATTCAGAAAAGAAGTTCCGTTTTTGGTGATGCTGATGACAGGGAGATCCTGGGCGGTGTTCTGGACGCGGCGGACCTGGGGGACTTGAATGTCGAGGCCGAACTCCATGACATTGGCGGTAATCATAAAAATGATCAATAGGACTAGAACCACGTCAACGAGAGGCACGATGTTGATTTCGGACATGGTGGTGGGGCCGCTGAAGCGCCGGCCGCGCCGTCCGCCCTCGGAATCGCTAAATGAGAATGCCATCTTTATCGAAATGACGGGGAGCGGCTAACCGCCGAAGTCTCTTTCAGCAAGGTTTTGGAACTCGATGGCGAAGTCTTCCATGCGGGTGCCGAGTTCTTTGATACGCGAGCCAAAGACGTTGTAGAAAATGGCCGCGGGAATGGCTGCAAACAGGCCGATGGCGGTGGTGACAAGCGCTTCGGAGATGCCGGGCGCAACGGCGCGGAGACTGGCGCTACCCGCGTTTCCGAGGCCCTGGAAGGCGTCGATGATGCCCCACACGGTTCCGAATAGCCCGATGAAGGGGGAGACGGACGCGATGGTGCCGAGCCAACTCATGTTCTGTTCAAGCTTGGTCACTTCCTCGCTGATGCCGAGTTGCAGGCTGCGTTCCATTGCGCCTTTGTTGACAAGCGCACCGCGCTGTTTGATTTGACGCTCGATTTCGCCGTAGCCGAAATCAAAGACCCCAACCAGAGGGGCGGCGGTGAACTGCTCACTGGCGACGGCGACCGATTGCAGGCTGTTAGCTTTGCGAAAGGCGCGAAGGAAGTTGCGATTTCCGCGACGCGCGCGGCCGAAGATGCTGCTTTTCGAGAACACGATGGTCCAGGAGAAAAGCGACGCGAGGAGCAGGATCGCGATGATGGCCAAGGGAACCGGTCGCAGGTTTTGAATGATGTCCCACAGACTGAGTTCCGCGGGAAACAGCACAAGCGGCAATATGAACGAGTCCTTTCGATGACTTTGTTTTTATTATAGAGACGGACGCGACGGGGCGCACCGAAGTTCGAAGGAGAGAAGGCTGCAAGAGAGCCTCGCAGCCCACAGCGGGGACTGTGATTTACATGAATCACACGCGAGCGCCGCCTGATCAATGCCCACGATGTCGCCGCCATTCAGCGCACACAATAAAGTTAATGGCTTTCACTAATTAGTGCTAATCGCTTTTGTATTTCTGACGTTGGAGCCAAAGATTTAGCACAATTTCTAAGAAAACAATCGTTCGCGGGATCTTGGCCATAAGCTTGCAATCTGCCACGGCCTGAGGCTCTTTGCTCCCGCAAAGGTTTTGAGAGTCTTCTTTAGCCGGCGAGTGTTGCCGGGGTGGAGACTAGTGTCCTAACGAGACGAATGGCGGACGGCATGAACTCAGAGCAGAACTAAAGGAGAAAACAAAAAATGCTTAGTGAACAAGAGTCCCCTAAATCTCTTCTCAAACCAAACGGTGCAGGCAGCTACAGCGCTGAGGAAAGCGCTGGAGGACTTGCACCCGAACCGCTGAACACGGCGGCAGGCACAACGAATGGCGCGCCAGCCGCCGGTGGCGACGGAGCGCAATCTAACCAAAGAAATTCGATACAGCAGGATGAAGCTCTGAGCGGAGCGGCAGGCGGCGAAGGTACTGACACTGAAATAGGCGCCAGTAGCGAAGTCGAAGCAGCCGGAGGTTCGGCTGGCGTGACGGACACTGCCTCGACGAACGCGATATCCGATCTGGCGGGAGGAACGCGCGGAGACCAGTCGCAGAAGCCGCATCATGTGTACGCGCCCTCCACACCGCTCCTTGCCGATAAGAGCGCGGCGGCAGGGGTGGGCAACAACCCGAACTACATCACGCAAGGGTCAACGGCGCACTTCACCGTTGCCTACGATTCGACGTTGGGCAACAACGGAATCAATGCGGCGAAGTACCTGCTGCAATATTGCGAGTCGGACTTCCAGGTTTTGCAAAACGAGTTTGGAGGTATCACGCCGGCGAGCCTGCCGTTCCAAGTACAGCTGACACCGGGCAACGGGGGGGCGAGCCATGCGACTTGCCTGGCAACGACGATTTCGATTGGGGCGAACTCAGGGAGCGGCCTCGACTTCATGCGGCAGTTGCTGATTGCGGAGGAGGACGAGGTCTTTATGGCCAGCTTCGGCCACGGCTGGAATTGCGGGGCGAGCAATGGCGAGGGACTTTCACGCGTGCTGGCGAACGATCTAACGCCTGGCGCAGAGCCTGCAAACTTCATGTCGGCGGCTACCTGGCTGGATACGCCGGGACGACCGGACTGGGTGGACAACACGGAAAACACGGACCGGGATTACGTGTCAATTGGCTGCTCAGTTCTTTTTCTGAACTGGATGCGATTCCAACTTGGTTATAGCTGGAAGCAGATCATCGCCGCGGGCGCGTCGACGTTAAGCGGCACGTACCAGAACCTCACGGGGAAGACGGACGCGTTTGCGACCTTCAGCGCCTTCATGCAAGCGCATTTTCCAGCGGGCACGCCTTCGGGTCTCAAGACGGACAATCCATTTCCGATCTCCACGGTGAGATATGCGGGAGTGTTCCGGCCGGGAAATGGGGCGGAGTGGGTAGTACCTGCCCAGCCGTGGCCGCAGATGTCCAACACGATCAACACCTACTTCAAGCAGGGCCTCTACATGGACAGCCTGGACATGACGGTGGAGGGCTCGACAGTGTTATACAGCGGCGTGTTCCGGGCAGGCAGCGGGGCCGAGTGGGTGGTACCGGCACAGCAGTGGCCGCAGATGTCTAACACGATCAACACCTACTTCAAGCAAGGGCTGTATATGACATCGATCAGCGTTGTCTTGTTCAATGGACAGCTGTTCTATAGCGGCGTATTCCGGCCAGGCAGCGGGGCGGAATGGGTAGTACCCGCGCAACCGTGGTCGCAGATGTCCAACACGATCAACACCTACTTCAAACAAGGGCTATATGCAACGGCGCTTACGGCGGAGTACGCCGGGGCGGATGTTGTTTACAGTGCAGTATTTCGACCGGGCAGCGGGACCGAATGGGTGGTACCGGCGCAACCCTGGTCGCAAATGTCCAACACGATCAACACCTACTTCAAGCAAAGTTTGGATATGACCGCGCTTGACACAATTAAGGTGAACGGTTCCACTTTCTACACGGGCGTGTTCCGGCCCGGCAGTGGGGCCGAATGGGTAGAACCAGGTCTGTACTGGGACAAGATGTCCGGTAAGGTCAGCGACTACTTCAAACAGGGACTTTACATGACGGCGATTACCACACTGCCGTAGTTTAGTCAGCGCTGGAGTATCGAGCGAAGCAACGAGGGTGAGAGGTTCGAAGCTGGAGCCTCTTGCCTTCGCCGCGTTGTTCGCGGCTGCGGACGCCGCTCACGCGCGGCTATATGGTGATATGGTGTCGGTATGGCCTCTACAAAAGTCACGTTCACGCTGGACCGGATTTCAATCGAGCGATTGCAGGATGCGGCGGACCGGCTGGCGGTGGCGAAAAGCGAGGTGGTGCGCGAGGCGATCATGGAATTCCACGACCGGCTGGGAAAATTAAGCGGCCGCGAACGTTCTGCCATGCTCCGCACCTTCGACGAAGTGGTTCCGGGAATCAATGGGCGCAGCGCTGCGGCAGTCGACCGCGAACTGGCGGAAGTGCGGCGGGCCAGAAAAGCAAGCGGGCGGCGAACACGTTCAACCCAGAGATGACGATCCTGGACACTTCGGTGCTAATCGACAGTCTTTCCGGACCGAAGCGTTCCGCCAGGGCTCTGCGGGCTGCCATAGAGCAGGGCGAGCGTATCGTTTTACCTTCTCTGGTCCTTTACGAGTGGCTCCGCGGGCCGCGCTCGACGTTGGAGATCGCAGCCCAAGAAGCTTTGTTTCCCGCCGATGGCGCGGTTGTGTTTGGGCCACGGGAAGCATTGCTAAGTGCCGAGCTTTACCGCTCGGTCAAGCGGCCGCGGGGACGTGAGATCGATCTGGCGATTGCAGCGTGCGCAATTGTGCGGAACGCCGACCTATGGACACTGAACAGCGCCGATTTCAGAGACATCCCGCAGATTCGCTTGGTGGCTTTCTGAAGGGCGTCAGTTTATGAGGAACACAATCCCCGTGAGTGTCGATACACCGGTCAATACGCCACGGCAGGTGCTGTTCGCTAGTCTGATCGGCACCACCATTGAGTTCTTCGACTTCTACATTTATGCGACTGCGGCGGTGCTGGTATTCCCTAAGCTATTCTTCCCGGCGTCTGATCCGGCCTCCGCCACGCTTGCGTCGCTGGCGACGTTTGGGATCGCATTCCTGGCGCGGCCCATAGGTTCAGCGCTGTTCGGGCACTTTGGCGACCGCGTCGGCCGCAAGACAACACTAGTCGTTGCGGTTGTTGACCATGGGGCTATCCACAGTCGCGATTGGAGCGTTGCCTACCTATCGCACGATTGGCTTCGCGGCGCCGCTGCTTCTGGCGCTGTGCCGCTTTGGTCAGGGGCTGGGGCTCGGCGGCGAGTGGGGCGGCGCGGTCCTATTGGCGATTGAGAATGCGCCTCCGGGAAAGCGCGCCTGGTATGGCATGTTCCCGCAGCTCGGCGCGCCCATCGGTTTCTTTCTCTCGGGCGGCGTCTTCCTGCTGCTCTCCCGCTTGCTCACCGATCAACAGTTCTTCGCTTTCGGTTGGCGCCTGCCGTTCCTGGCGAGTGCCGTGCTGGTGTTGCTTGGTCTGTATGTACGGCTGACGATTACGGAGACGCCTGTGTTCCGCGCAGCTCTCGACCGGGGCGAGCAAGTGAAGCTGCCGATGCTGGTGGTTTTCCGCGACTACAGCAAGCCGCTTATCGCGGGCATTTTCTTGTGCCTGGCGACCTTCGTTTTGTTCTACCTGATGACGGTGTTTGCGCTGTCGTGGGGCACCAGCGCGCTCGGCTATAGCCGGGGCAAGTTTCTGCTGATGCAGTTGTTCGACATTTCTTTCTTCGCGCTGACTATTCCCATCTCCGCGCTTCTCGCCGAGCGAGGCCGCCGCCGCATGATGCTCTGGGTCACTGTAGCGATCGGCATTTTCGGTCTGATCATGGCGCCGCTATTCGTAGCCGGCGCCACGGGCGCGGTGTTGATGATGGCCATCGGTCTAGCTTTGATGGGCCTCACGTACGGACCGCTTGGCACTGTGATTTCCGAGCTGTTTCCGACGCCGGTGCGTTACACGGGTAGTTCGCTGGCGTTTAACTTTGCGGGAATTCTAGGCGCTTCGCTGGCGCCGTATATTGCTACTTGGCTGGCTAAGAGTTACGGACTGGCGTATGTGGGTTACTATCTTTCGGCAGCGGCGGTGTTGACGTTGCTGGGACTGCTTTCAATTCGGGAAACGAAAGATGAGGATCTTGCTAGTTCGAAGATTTGAGATTAGAAATATGTCACCGTAAGCGTCGCGCAACACCTGCGCCATAACCTGCCTCGACCGTGAATGGTCCCGGTAATCGTTGTATCGTGGTGTGGGCTTACCGTCTGCTGTAAGGAAACCGAGGGATTTCAGAAGCGGAATGAACGCGCGGTCATTAGTCGAGCTAAATCCCCAGTCCTTCAACAGCTGATTCGTGAATCTCTCGGGCGCTTGCCCATCACGTATTCTGGTGAAGATGTCGGGTATTCGATTCGTCGCGAGTACATAAGAATTTGTGAGCGGCATGTTTTAGTGGCCTGCAATCGACCGCGACATTTGGCAGAATCGGTTGGATCTGCCAACCCGATGCTTCATTGGCTCCGGGTTCTGTCTTAATGGCCTTGCGTCGTTGATAGGAGGAATTCGACTAAGTTTTAACGTCTTAATCGTGGGAAGCCGGCTCGCCTCCGCTGATCCATCGCGTCAAAATCAGCCTTGAGGACAAAGAGCGATCTGCGCACCTGAATTCGCTGCTTTACTCAGCCAACTCGGTTCACGCGAATCAATTGATTTCTCATTCCAAGTGCAGCGGCAACTGCCGAAGCGATTCGCTGCGCCTGTCCTCGGAAGTCCGCGTCGAAGGTGCAAAGGACTATTCCCGCATGGTCGCTAGTCCAGGTACGGTGCAGCTGTAGAAAATGCCGGCGATTGTTCGACAATAGAATCCGATCTTCGGCACTAGCGAACGCCAGAACCTCATGATCCGGCACGGCAGAGTTCGCTTTTCCAGCGTCCATTGAAGTCAGGACGTCGTGTCCGAGCCGTCGAAGTTCCGTGACAACCTGCAACGCTATGTTCTCGTTTGAATAGAAACGGGACAACTAAGCGGCCTCATTGTCGCGGATTTGATTCTCGATCTCCGAGCTGTGAGAACGGGCGTAGGCCCAAGCGTTCACCAGGTCTTCGGCACGCAGGGAAGGATACGCCGCGAGCAACGCCTGCTCGCTGGCGCCCAGACGGCGCGCTTGCTCCAGGAGCCAAACCGGAATCCGGGTGCGAACAATGCACGGCTCACCGCCGCATATTTCGGGGCGTGAGTCAATACCGGGAAAAGCATCGCCCAGTTCCTGGACAACCCACTTCAGAATCTGAGCCCTTTCGCCGGGCGACAACGAGGGCAGCAGTTTCTCGAAATCGCTCAGGCTGGCCATGGCACGCACTTCGATTGTCTCTTAGATACGTAATGATTGCTCTCGTCTGTGTTCAAGAATGAGAACAATCGCCTCCCGAAGATTTGCAAGGCACGCTTCACGCGATTAGCTTGACCGTTGGCGCCGGGAACTTCGGCGCAATATGCGATATACCACGGGTCATCGCGCTCGATAATCGCTGGGAGCTCATTGCGCATGGGTCCATTTTACTGACGGCTCAGTGGTTCAAAGTCGCAACGGCCCTTCGATTACCTCGAGGTGGCGAAACATTAGAAGATTTCCTGGACGGATTTCCTACTGTCTCTCGTGCCGCTGTACTCGCGGCTTGAAGAAGCGAAGTCCTAAGAGTCTCTTAGGGATTTTACCGTCGGCTGAAAATCAGTTGCTTCGAACCGTACGTGACAGGGGCTTGGGGCTGTCAAGCTGCCTGGGGCTTTGGCTGGTGGTAAAGACGCATGAGGCGGTCAGCCGTGAGGGCCATCGAAGCATACGTCCGGCCATCATCGTCACTGAACTCGACTTCGTATACGCCGGGGGCCAGGTTCTCGACGATCGTACCCACTTGGCCACGTCGCAGCCCCTTTTCGGATAACTCTTCCACGAGCGCCACAACGGACAACATTTCGAGTTCAGCCACCATAATCCTTATTCCGATAGTACATAACAAGTGGTTAGTCTGGGGAAGCTTTCACCACGGCGTATGATCCAGCCGCTACGAAGAATCGCGCTTCGGTCCGCTTTAGCGAATTTGAAATCCAGGATGTAGCGCTGGCCAAACTCATCCGCGTCGCTAGCCGTTGCGGCACATCCTAGGGCCGCCTGGAGCAATCTAGCCCTCAGAAAGTCCGCGTCTGGGGGAACCATTTGCAAAGCCGATAAGAAAACACGAGCTTTATGGCGACCGCGAGGGTGCGTCAAGTCCAGGCAATAGTTTCGCAACTTATCGATATCGACGACAGCCCGGTCAGCCCCAGGAAGATCCATCCTCGAATGAGAGTAACAGGACTGCTGGAGGAATCTGGAGCGACAAAGGTGGGCGGACGAAGTAAACTCCTAGTCGAGGATTCCGTTCCAGAAGATACAGGGTCCGTCCGGATTCATGAAAGGGGTTTTCAACCATGAAACAGATTGTTAAAGCAGGGTTGCTGGTGTTGACATGCTGCGGATTGAGCGCCGCTGGGCAAGACTGGTATCACGACCGCGATGCGCGCTTTCGAGGCGAACAATGGCGTGGCCATGTGTTCGAACACGTCAGGGCGGATTTAGACCACATCGGGAGCGCTATCTGGGCGAGCGGAAAAGAACGTAATCGCCTGGAAAGGACCAGGCAGGAACTGGCCGAATTGCAGGGCAAGCTGGAATATGGCCGCTACGACGGGGGTGAATTGAACGATGTGATTGACTCACTGAGAAAGTCGGCCAATGACGATCGCTTGGCGCCGCGGGATCGAGAGATTTTGAGCGACGATCTAAACCGGTTGAGGGACTATCGCGAGCATCACGATCACTGGAATCGCTAACGGAGTTGTTCCCGTAGCTAGACGAGCGCCAAGTCCAGATTCTCGATTGCCTCGTCGACCTCTGCCGAGTTCTTGTAGCCTACCGTCACGCTATTCACGCCCGCAGTTTGGAAGGCGTACCGCATGGCGGCTTTGCGGTCGTCGCGGTTGGTGAACTTACCCTCTCCCACCAGCTTCATGCTGATGACGCCCATGCCTTCCTTGCGGACCTGCTTCACGTGGGTGACGACCTCGCTGACATTTCCGGGTCCGCTTGTGTTGTACTCCTCCGCATCCATGGCGGCGCCCTTGTGATTCATGCGGATCATCGCGACCTGGAGCCACTTGGTTTCCGGAACCTGACGCAACGCCGGCAAGCCATGCACCGACGCGCCGCGTACAAGTACAACCTTCTTCGCCTGTGCTTCCTGAATTCCGTCCTGCCAGCGGAGGCTGTCGGTCGGCCATGAGGCAAGGTGCTGCCAGTGAAGCAGCATCACATCGAAGTACTCGGTATTGGCCAGTTTGCGCAACTCGTCGATCTTTGCCTGCGGATCCACACCTTCACGCGTGGTCATCTTCGACATGAGCCGGTAAGTATCGCGAGGAATGCCATTCAGCGCCACGCCGAGCATCCTGTGCATGTCGCCGTAAGACTCAGCGGTCTCAAAGAAACGAACTCCGTGATCGTAGGCGTAGCGCACCAGCCTCGTAAACTGGTCCTGTCCGAGGTCGCGCTGGATCTTCCCGCTGAGACTTCCGGTGCCAAAGGCGAGCCGTGTCACCCTCACGTCGGAGTTGCCGAGCGACACCCAATCGGTAGCTGTCTGGCGCGCTGCTTTTAGCGGTATGCTTGCGGCGCCGGCGAGCGCACCAGCGGCAAGCCCGGCCTTCAGAAAATCGCGTCTGGAGCTGTGAGTCATGCGTCTTCCTCTAATTGGCCGAAGTTTATCACGGTTCAATCGATGCAAAAGGAACAAGTCCGCCCCCGCGCCGTATAATTCGGTCACATGCTGGTCGAGCTGATTGTGGAGAATTACGCCGTCGTCGAACAGGCTCGCATCCGGTTTCAGGAAGGGCTGAACATACTCACCGGGGAGACCGGCAGCGGCAAATCCATTGTGGTGGATTCGCTGAGTTTGCTGCTGGGCGCGCGTGCGTCTAGCGAGATGATTCGAAGCGGCGAAGCCAAGGCGCGGGTCTCGGGCCTATTTTCAGTGGATTGCACACCACAGCTGAGGGCGATGTTGAGCGGGGCCGGGATTGAACATGACGCGAATGACGAGCTGATTGTGGAGCGCGAGATTGCTACGAACGGCAAGTCGCGGGCGTTTGTGGCGAATCGTCCTGTGACGACGGCGTTCCTGCGGGATTTGGCGCCGGCGCTCGGCGACATACACGGACAGAATGAGCAGCAGTTGCTGTTTACGGCACAGGCGCAACGCGAATTGCTGGATGAATATGCGGGAGCGGACGATTTGCGCGGGAGGGTCGCGCGTGTCTATCACGAGTGGCGCGAGTTAGGTGAAAAGCTGGCGGAAATGAGCGCGAACGAACAGGAAAAGCTCAGGCTGCTGGATTTGTGGGCGTTTCAGCGGAAAGAGATTGACGCGATAGAGCCGCGCACGGGTGAAGACGCGGAACTGGAAGCGGAGAGAAAGATTTTACAGAACGTGACGCGTCTTGAGGAGAGCGCCGGGGCGGCGTTTGCGCTGCTGTATGAAGCGCCCGAGAGCGCGACGACGCAGTTGAAGCAGGCGCTGAAGCGCATTGACGAGTTGGTCCGCATTGACGACAGCTTGACGGAGACGGGTACGTCGTTGAAGCAGGCTGCAGTGTTGGTGGACGAGGCGGCGTATACGCTGCGCGATTACCTGGGGCATTTAGAAGGAGATCCGCAGCGGCTGGAAAATGTGGAGAATCGGCTGGCGGGGCTTGATCGCTTGAAACGCAAATACGGGCAGAGCTTGGAAGAGGTGCTTGCGTTCCGGGACGAAGTGGCGCGACAGGCAGATGAGGTAGAGAACGCAAGCGAGCATAAGGCGGCGATTGAGAAGCAACGCGCGGGGGCAGCGGCGGAATACGAGAAAGTGGCGGGCGATCTGAGCCGGGTGCGGAGCAGTGCGGCGGCGAAGTTGAGCAAGCAAGTGGAAAGCGAGTTGAAGGCGCTGATGATGGGCGGCACTCAGTTCCAGGTGGTGGTGAAGGCGGGCGGGTGGACGGCGACAGGTGTAGACGAAGTTGCCGTGCTGGTCTCGCCGAATCGGGGTGAGGAGCTGAAGCCGCTTGAGAAAGTCGCCTCGGGCGGAGAGCTATCGCGTATTGCCTTAGCACTGAAGACGGCGATTGGAGACAAGAATCAACGCGGAGGAATCCACACGCTGGTGTTTGATGAGGTGGACGCAGGCGTGGGCGGGGCGGCAGCGGCCGCCGTGGGGAAGCGGCTTAAAACGCTATCGCGGCACAACCAGGTGATTTGCGTGACGCACCTGGCGCAGATTGCCGGCTTCGCCGATCACCATTATGCAGTGGCTAAGCGAGAGAAGAAGGGGCGTGTGACAACCGAGATCACGGAATTACCGCGTGAAGAGCGGGCGCGTGAAATCGGACGCATGCTTTCGGGTGAGCAGATTACGCCTGAGGCGCTGAAGCAGGCGGAGCAATTGATGCAAGCGGGCGCGAACGCGTAAAAGACCCGGTCATCGAAGCTTCACACAGCGGCCTCAATATAGGACAGGAGAAAAATGCCCGATCTGCTCAGCAGGGAAGACGCACAGAAGCTCAACGATTACTGGTTTGCCGCCAACTACCTGACGGTTGGACAGATCTACCTGAAAGACAATCCGTTACTACAGCGCCCGCTCAGCAAAGAGGACATCAAGCCGCGGCTGCTGGGGCATTGGGGAACCACGGCGGGGCTGAATTTCATCTACACGCACCTGAACCGGTTAATTCGCGCGCACGACCTGAATATGATGTACATCATCGGTCCGGGACATGGCGGACCGGGGATTGTGGCGCACACGTATCTGGAAGGCTCCTACACGGAAATCTATCCCAACGTGGAGCAGAACCAGGATGGGATCAAGCGCTTATTCCGGCAGTTTTCGTGGCCGTATGGAATACCCAGCCATGTGGCGCCTGAGACCCCCGGCTCCATACATGAAGGCGGTGAGCTTGGCTACTCATTGCTGCACGCGTATGGCGCGGCGTTCGACAACCCGGACTTGATTGTCGCCTGCATTGTGGGTGATGGCGAAGCAGAGACCGGTCCACAGGCGACCAGCTGGCACTCCAATAAATTTCTAAACCCGGTAACGGATGGCGCGGTTCTCCCCATACTTCACTTGAACGGCTACAAGATTGCAAACCCGACGGTACTGGCGCGCATTCCGGAAGACGAGCTGCTGGACCTGTTCCGTGGGTATGGTTATGCTCCGCGGGTTCTCGCGGGACATGAGCCGGGGGCGATGCATCGGCAGATGGCGGCGGTGCTCGAAGAGATGCTCGGGGACATTCGGGAGATTCAGCAGCGTGCCAGGAAGGAGCAGAACACGGAGGGGCCGAAGTGGCCGCTGTTGATTCTGCGCACGCCGAAAGGCTGGACTGGACCGAAAGAAGTAGACGGCAAACAGGTGGAGGGCACGTGGCGAGCGCACCAGGCGCCGCTGTCCGAAGTAGAAGCAATCCGGAGCACATGCAGATGCTCGAAACGTGGATGCGCAGCTACGAGCCGCAGAAGCTGTGGGACCAGCCCGGGAAGCTGCGGCGGATCTGGCGGCGCTGGCGCCGCGAGGCTTGCGACGCATGGGCATGAATCCTCATGCGAATGGCGGCCAGCTTTTGAAACCGTTGGTGCTGCCGGATTTCAGGAATTACGCGGTGAAGGTGGAGAAGCCCTGGGCAGAGGACGTAAGCGCGACGGTGAACGTAGTGGATTTAATGACGCTGCACTCATCAAGCGAACACCCGCATGGAGTGGCGGACGAGATTTACGATGCGCTGTTTCCACCGCAGCGGCCCACGATTTTTGCTTTTCACGGATATCCATGGCTGATTCACCGGCTGACGTACCGGCGCAACAATCACGACAATCTGCATGTGCGGGGCTACAAAGAAGAGGGGACGACAACCACGCCGTTCGATATGACGGTCCTGAATAATATGGACCGGTTTCAATTGGCGTTCGATGCGATCCGCCGTATTCCACGATTTGAGCCTATGGTCGAGAAGGCGCGGAACTGGCTTTTCGACAATCTACAGCGGCACAAAGAATACGTGATGGCGAATGGCATTGATCTGCCTGAAATCGAGAACTGGAAGTGGAGCGCTTGAGGGGCGTGGAACGCTCACAGGCGGTGCTGGCGCTGAACTGCGGCTCTTCTTCGCTGAAGTTCGGTGTGTACCGCTGTGAAGGCGACGGCGCGGCGCTGCTGTGTGAAGGAGAGGCCGAGGAGATTGGCGGCGAGCACGGCTCCTTCTGGATGAAGGGATCTGAAGAGGCGGAGAAGCGTACGGAGAAGGTTCCGTTGCCCGATCACGCGGCGGCTCTTACGCATGCGCTTGAAGCTCTGAAGCAACTGGGAGCGGCGCAGCCGAATGCGGTGGGGCATCGATTCGTGCACGGGGGACCGGAGATACGTGAACACCAGCGCGTTACTCCGGAGGTGGTGAAGCAGCTAAGGGCCGCGGTGGAGTATGCACCGCTGCATCTTCCGCCGGCGCTGGCTGTGCTGGACGCAGCGGGGAGGACAATGCCGAACCTGCCGCAAGTGGTGTGTCTGGATACAGCCTTTCACCGGACCATGCCCGACGTGAGCAAGACATATGCTTTGCCCGCGGATGTGCGGAAGTTGGGCGTGGAGCGCTACGGGTTCCATGGCTTGTCGCTTGAGTCAATCCTGGCTCAGCTGTCTGAGTTACCCGCCCGTTTAGTCGTGGCGCACCTGGGGAATGGTTCCAGCATTACCGCAATTCGCGAAGGCCGGTCGATGGACACGAGCATGGGGCTGACGCCCACCGGTGGCGTGATGATGGGGACCCGCTGCGGTGATTTGGATCCGGGCGTGGTGGTTTACCTGATGCGCCATGGTTACGCCGGCCCTGAGGCGCTTGAAAAGCTGTTGAATAAGCAATCGGGATTATTGGGTGTATCGGGCAAGAGCAGTGACGTACGGGAGTTAGTAGCTGGGCGCGGAAAAAGCGGGCAAGCCGATCTCGCGTTGCGCATGTTCTGCTATCAGGTGCGGAAAACCATCGCCGGAATGGCCGCCGCGATGGGCGGGATAGACACGCTGGTTTTTACGGGCGGCATTGGGGAACATGCAGCGGAACTACGCAGCGAACTTTGTTCCGGGCTCGAATTTCTGGGCAAGTTTCAGACGCTGGTGCTCCCGGCACAAGAAGACCTGCAGATCGCAAAAATCACTGCCAAGCTACTGAGCTAGCGCAGACCCGCACGGCGCAGGATGGGAGCAAAAGCAGATTTGGCCTCCGGAATTCCCAGCAGCATTGTGCCCCCGAAGTAGATGGCGCCGTAGAGTGGCAAGACAACTAAGGCGAGCAGGATAGGGTGCGCGCTGCCGAACGCGGCGCCGATGACTATTTTGAAGGAGTAGCCGATTGCTGCCCCGAGAAGCGCGACGGCCCAGAGCTTCAAGGTAAATGCCGCAGTAAGCGCAGTGTCGCCGATGCGTCCGTGCAAGGCACGACGGAGAAGCGCGAACTCAACCCATCCGGCAATTCCGGCCGAGGCAGTTAGTCCAGCGGCGCCCCATCTTGGGTTAATGCCGAGCCAATGCGGCACAAGTAGAGCGAAGACCAGGCCGAGCAAGGTAGTAAGCACCACGCGGATAACAGCAAATCGCAACGGCGTGCGCGTGTCAAGAAGAGAGTAGAAAGCAGAGGAATAGAGACGCCCGAGGGAGCTGGCGAGGAGCCCGACGGACGAACCCGCCAGTACGGACCAGAGGTATAAGACGTCAGCGTGAGTGAACTTGCCGGTTTGATAGAGAGCCGCGCCGATGACATCGCCGAGAACGAGAAAGCCTACGGCCGAAGGGACGATGAAGAAAGCAATACGGCGCAAGCCAGCGGCGAGGCGCCGGCGCAGAAAGGCCGACACTTCCTGCTGAGTGCCGACGGCGCTTGAGAGGGCGGGCAGTTCCGCGGCCGTAACAGACATGCTGAAGAGACTAATGGGGAGGACAGAAATGACCTGCGCCGGCCCCAGCACGGCTACCGCGCCGGTGGGCAGCCAACTGGCAATGGTGGAATCGATCAACGCGCTGATTTGCACGACGCCGCGGCTGAGAAAGATGGGACCGAAGTTCCGGACGACCGAGCGGACGTGCTCCGATTGCCACTCGAGGACAGGGCGAAAGGACGGGAGAATCCGCAGCACGGGCGGAAGTTGCACCAGAAACGAGAGAACGTTTCCGGCTACGTAGGCCCAGGCAGCATCCATGACTAACCGGTTCGATGGCGTCCGGGCGCCAAACACGATAAGGGCGCCGATCATGGTGGCATTGGTGGCGACCGGCGCGAGATAAGAGAGCAAGAAGCGGCCATGGCTATTGAGTACGCCCAGGCACCAGGCGCTCATGACCAGAACTCCCGTGCCCGGAAAGAGAACGCGCACGATCTGAATAGTGAGAACGCGCCTTTCGCCTGTAAAGCCTGGAGCGATCACGTCGATGAGGAACGGAGTGAGCACGACACCCAGCACCACGGCGACGGCGCAGACGAGTGATAAGAGTCCGAATACGGCCGCGGCGAGTTGCTCGGCTTCGTCGTCTTTCCCGAGCGCTCGCAATTTCGCGTAGACGGTAACAAAAGATGCCGAGAGAACGCCTTCGCCGAAGAGGTTACTGAGTAGATTGGGAACGCGGCTGGCCTGTCGAAAGGCATCGGCGACGAGCGTGATTCCGAAATAGTGGCCGATGAACCGTTCGCGAACAAGTCCGCTGATGCGGCTACCGAGTATACCTAGGGCAACTAGAGAGGAAGCGCCAAGGGCGGGGCGAACTGGGCCGGGGCGAGATGCAGCGGCGCCGGCAGAGGTCGGCTCGCCATCAAGACCTGGCGACGGCGCTGTAGGTTCGCGGGAAACGACACGCCGCACGGGCCGGTTTGAAATGCGGAAGCGGACTTGCAAGGGCCGGGGTTACTTCGAGGTTAGCAATTGCGTCGAATTTAATCTGCCGGCTGGTGCATCCATAGGAGCAGGATTGCTGATGAAATTCAGATTCGCGGCAGGTAAGTGCTTGGCTCTGGTAATTGCGGGCGGTGCTTGCGTGTCCGCTCATCAGGCGCAGAGCAAAGCACCGGTAACCCCGAATCCGGACAAGATGAACATTCTGAAGCAGCTAAGCGCGTCGTTTGAAGAAATCTCGCAACGATCCGGCCAGGCGGTGGTACAGATTTTTGTACGAAGTTACGTTACCGCAGAAAGCTCAGGAAGTAATGGCGAGTTGTTAACGGCCGAGAACAGCAGCGGCTCCGGCATTCTTGTGAGCGCCGACGGTTTCATCCTGACAAATGCGCACGTGGTGAAGAACGCTCATAGCGTGAAGGTGCAGCTGAATGTGCGCACCGCAGCCGAGGCGCGTGAGCAAGGCGATAAGAGTTACAACCGGGCGATTAACGGCACGCTGGTGGGAGAAGACCGCGAGAGCGATCTGGCCCTGATCAAGATTGGCAAAAAGAACCTGCCCTTCCTGAACTTCGGCGACTCGGACGAGTTGAAGCAGGGGCAGATTGTGCTGGCTCTGGGCAATCCGCTGGGGTTAGACAATTCCGTCAGCCTGGGCGTAGTAAGTGCGGTGGCGAGACAGATCAAGCCGGACGAGCCGATGGTGTATGTGCAGACAGATGCGCCTATCAACCCGGGCAACAGTGGCGGTCCGTTGGTGGATGCAGACGGGCGAGTGGTTGGGATTAACACGTTCATTCTGACGCAATCGGGCGGCAGCGAGGGCATTGGGTTTGCGATCCCGAGTAACATTGCGCGCGACGTTTACAAGCAGCTTAAGACCCAGGGACATGTGCATCGCGCACAGCTGGGGTTAGTGGGCGAAACGATCACTGCGGACATGGCGGAAGGGTTGGGGCTTGAGACCGATCACGGCGTGGTGGTTTCAGATTTGCAGCCCGAAGGCCCCGCGGCGCATGGTGGCGTAGAGGTGGATGACATCATCATTGGGCTAAACGGACATCGTATGACCAGCGTTCATGAGCTGAATGCGAACGTTTACCGGCTGTCGCCTGGAACGAAGGTGATGTTGCGCCTGCAGCGTGGTTCGGAGCAGTTGGATCTGGCGGTAGTCACAGAAGAGCAGTCCGGCGCCGAGTTGGACGCGCTCGCCGACATGGTGGATCCGGTAAAGAACGTTGTGCCGGCGCTAGGGATTGTGGGTCTCGACATTACTAAGACAGTGCTGCAGCTGTTGCCCGATTTGCGCCGCCCTTCGGGGGTGGTGGTGGCCGCGCGCAAAGCCGCTGCACCTTACTCAGGCCCCATGCTGCAGACCGGCGATGTCATCTACGCCGTGAACCGGCAGGTGGTGAGCAATGTGTCGGAATTGCGGCAGATGCTTGACCGCATGAAGAGCGGACAGGCTGCCGTACTGCTGGTGGAGCGAGATGCGCACCTGATTTACATAGCCGTAGTACTCGATTAGGTACCGTGAAGTAGGAAATGAATCACGGGCCTGTTTCAAGCTTCATCAAACATCACTTTCGCCACTTCAACGCGGCAACTTTAATAGAAGCGGCGGAAGCTTACGTTGCGCATTTGGATAAAGGCGGCAAGATGTTCCTGACGCTTGCCGGCGCCATGAGCACGGCGGAATTAGGGATTTCGTTGGCGGAGATGATTCGCCAGGGCAAGATACACGGCATCTCCTGCACGGGCGCCAATCTCGAAGAAGACGTTTTCAATTTAGTGGCCCACAATTTTTACGAGCGCGTGCCGCATTGGCGCGATTTAGGGCCGGGCGACGAGCAGGCGCTGCTCAACCGGCACATGAATCGCGTGACGGATACGTGCATCCCGGAAGAGGAGGCAATGCGGCGCATTGAGGGTGTGATTTTGCAGGAATGGACGGACGCGGATAAGAAGGGTGAGCGCTACTTTCCGCATGAGTTTTTCTTTCGCATTTTACGTTCGCCGGAGTTGCAGAAGAGCTTTCAAATTGATGTGAAAGATAGCTGGGTGTACGCCGCGATGGAACGCAATCTGCCGATGTTCGTGCCTGGCTGGGAAGACTCGACACTCGGCAACATGTACGCCGGCCACTGCATCTCCGGCGATATAAAGAACGTGCATACGGTACGCACCGGCATCGAGTATATGACTTCACTCGCGGACTGGTACAGCAAGACGGCGGGCGGGTCGTCGATTGGATTCTTTCAGATTGCGGGTGGCATCGCGGGCGATTTTCCCATCTGCGTGGTGCCGATGCTGCGGCAGGATCTGGAACGGGAGGACATGCCGTTGTGGGGTTACTTCTGCCAGATTAGCGACTCGACCACTAGCTATGGGTCTTATTCGGGCGCTATCCCGAACGAAAAAATCACCTGGGAAAAGCTAAGCATCGACACGCCAAAGTACGTGATTGAATCAGACGCTTCTATCGTGGCGCCGCTGGTATTTGCTTATGTGCTGGGATTGTAGGGCCAACTTACTGAGTTACAGCGGGAGCAGGCGCCGCCGGCACTGGCTTCACGGTGGGGTATTTAATTCCTAACTGATCGAGATACGTGTCGTACTTCGCCGGATCGTAGTAGAAAGCCTTCATGCGCGGCCGGTACTGTTCCATGATCTTTTGGTTCAGCCACACAGGCGGGGTATCGCCGTCCCGAATGAAACTCTTGTACTTTACGTCTTTCGTCTCAACGGTGTTGAAGTAGTCCCAAGATTGGCTTACCAGCTGCGGATTCGTCAGCAGGTCGAGCATCGTCATGGCCTGGACTTTTGCTCCGGCAACGACTCCCTTATGGGCGATGGGAGTAGCCATGGACACGCCGTTGGCCCAATTATGACCAGGGCCGCCGGGAATATTGGACGGGTATCTCAGCACGATGGTCGGCACGTTCCAGGAGATGTCGCCGATATCGTCGGAACCGCCGCCCATGGGCTGCGCAGCTCCGCCCATTTCTTCGTCGTCTTCGTTTTGCACTTTGGGTTCACGAAGAGGCTGAATCTTAGCCGCCAGCCCGCGCTCTTTCTGTTTCAACTCGTGCTGCAGGCCCTTGGCAAGCACTTGATCATCCGCCGACCATTGAGGCAAGCCAACCTTCTTGATGTTTTCGTACATGTCCTGGGCAATAGGCTTGTTGAAGTAGCCGGGCCAGGCAGATCCGAGCAGCCGCTCCGTGTAAGTGGTGTCGGTCATCAAGGTGGCGCCTTGTGCCATGTTGTCGCCGATCTTCCACAGACTCATAACATGCTCGTAGTCAGCTTCGCGGAAGTAGTACCAATCAGCCGCATTCGGCGGCACTACGTTTGGTTGATCGCCTCCGTTGGTAATCACGTTGTGAACACGAGTGGCCAAGCGAAGATGCTCACGGCGAAAGTTGTAGCCTACGTCCATCAACTCGGCGGCATCAAGGGCGCTTCGTCCGCGCCAAGGCGCGCCGGCTGCGTGCGCGCTCTCGCCCTTGAACATGTATTCCACCGACACCAATCCGTTGCCCGGACCAGGGCCATAGGAGACGCCGAAATTGCTGGCCACATGGCAAAACAGTACCGCGTCGACACCTTTAAATAGACCCGCCTTGATGTAGAACGCCTTGCTGCCGAGTTCCTCTTCTGCAACGCCCGGCCATAACTTAATGGTTCCTTTCAGGTGTTCGCGTTCCATCACCTTCTTCACCGCGATGGCGGCCAGAATATTCAGAGGCATGCCGGAGTTGTGGCCTTCCCCATGCCCTGGTGCGCCTTCAATGATGGGGTCGTGATAGCCCACCCCAGGCTTCTGGGAGGCCTGGGGAATGTCGTCGATGTCAGAGCCCAAAGCAATCACCGGCTTGCCTTCTCCATACGTCGCCATGAAGGCAGTGGGGATACCGGCCACGCCGCGCTCCACTTTGAAGCCCGCTTTTTCGAGGGTGTCAGCCAGATACTTCGATGTCTCGAACTCCTGAAAACCTAGCTCTCCGAAGCTGAAAACCGTATCCACCATCACTTGCGCCTGCTTCTTCATGCCATCAATCTGGCCACCGATGTCGGCTTTCATGGCCGCTACTTTCGCAGGGGAGGCACTCTGCCCGGAGGCGGCGACGGAGGTCATCGTCAGCAAGACTGCTCCCATTCCACATTTCGTAAGATTCATTCTCTGTATTTCCTAAGGTGTTTTCTAGAAATGGAACCGGAGCCCGAACTCAATCTGCCGCGGAATGTTCGCTTGGTTTGTATACACGCCGAAGGTAGTGGGTGAATCGATGTTGAGTGACGGCTGGGTGGTTCCGCCGGCAGGCGTTCCCGCCTGGAAGTGGTTCATCAAGTTGGCGAACTGAGCAGTGAATGTGAGTCCCATTCCCTCGTGGAACGGTATGACAAAATCCTTTGATACTTGCATGTCCAGATTCCACGTGGGTAAATTGCGAAGAACACCGGCACCTCCGCCATTCTCGTTCAGTCCCAACACCAACCGGCCAAACTCGTTATAGACTTGTTGCGGATTAGCAAAACGATTCAGCCCTGAACCACCCTTGGATGGGTTGCCGGCGGATGCAACGCTAGTGGTGCTGGTCACGTTGCTGTGAAGCGATGTGCCGCCTGTGTAGGGAGAAACAAGTACGGCATTTTCATAGGTGCTATCGGAGCTGCAGTTTGACTCGCCAAACGACTGGCAGTTATTGGTTCCGCCACCGCTAATATTTACTTCGAGAGGCGTCCCACTCTGTGCTGTAAACAGCGGAGCGAATGTCCAACCGCCTAAGACGTTATGGAGCAAGCCCGACCCTCGAAAGATCTTTGGCGAATATACGATGCTCAGGTTGTAAACCAGCGGTATGTCGAATGGCTGCGGACCGTACATGGAGTGAAGATCCCAGGGATTCAGAACCGTGGTTGAGCTTGTCGATTGCGTGAGACCAACTGTACCGAAAGTACGACTGTAAGTGAAATTCGAGCGCGCGGTCAGCCCATGCCACTCACGAAACGTGAATGAGAGAAACACCGCATTGTAGTTGCCCCAACCCAAGCTGGTTGTCTCATACAGAGAGGCGGTCTGCGCCGGAGCTGAATCGGGCAGTGTGCGTCCCAGAGTCCAACCTGCGGTCTTCGACATAGCGGTCCAGAGGCTGTATGCCTGGGTCCCTGTAATTAGATTTTTTTGAGCAGCCACTAAGGCTGCCGTACAACTGCCCTTTGCCGCACAGTAAGTAGAATTGGCGCCGCCCAGAGCAGATTCAATGAAGGGCTGATTTTGAATCGTTTGTCCCTGAGCGATCTCGGTATACAAACTGGCAAATGCATTAGCGTAGCTTTGGCCGTTCAGGGTGGTCATAGTTGGAACCGCATCAAGATTGATCAATTGAAATTCATTTTTCAGGATGCGTCCAATGTAGCCCGCTTCGAGGGATACATTTCTCGATAGCTGGCGCTGAATAGTAAAGTCGAACTCATCTGACCGGTTCGGCTTGAAGTTCTTATCCAAGTAGGTGCCATCACCGGCAGTGGCGTAGCCGTTGGTTCCCGGATAGAACGGCTGAGGCAGCGTTTGTGAAACGGATGGAAGCGGCGCCGTTGTGCCATCCGCTCCAATGCGAAAGGCGGTGCTCTGAGTTACACCGCCGGCGCCCAGACAAGAGCCCGAGCTGCTGGCCCCAATGCACTGGACCGGTTGCGCAAGGCCCGCACCAAGGATGGGATTCAATACTAACCCTACTCCATTGAGGCGGCCATAGATGCGGCTGTAGCCTCCCCGAATCACGGTGTTCTTTCCGCCGAAGATCTTTCCTAGCAATCCATCTGAAAAATTCGGATTCCAGGCGGCGGCAATTCGCGGGCTCAGGCCACCATAGAAAGGATCAAAAATGTGCTTCAATCCGCCTGGAACGTTGTGGATGAGAGCAGTTCCCAGAATGGGGTTGTAGACTTGTCCCTGCAATGCCGCCTGTTGCCGGGCGTTGAGGTAGGATTTGGCATCAAGCTCCTTACCTGTCGCAGAATTGATGAGTATGACCTGACTTCCGGTCTGCTCGGTGGGAGGCATTTCGATCTGGTAACCCAATCCGTAAGTTAAGGTAAAGCTGTTCTTCAAATGCCATGTGTCGCTAAAGTACTCGTTGTAATAAGGGATGTTGACCTTATCAAACAGATTAGTGCCCAGCGGCTGTAATGTCAGGTTCGACCCTGCCCTGGTGTAGAGCACCTGAGGCTGACTGACAATTCCCAGCACCTCAGTGTAATAGTTGTCCCAGTTAGCGATTTGATTGCTGGGAAGAGTTGCGGGAATGTATTGCGACTGGAAATTGATGCCGGAAATCGCGCCACCCACCTGGTAAACGGTATTGTTGAAAACGCCTGCGCCGTTATCGTCGCGGGTGTGGAAGTTGTAATTGTGCTGGAACGATCCGCCAAACTGCAGCAAGTGATTTCCCTTCACCCAGCTCAAATCGTCGCGAATCAGATGATCTTGGCCATCCCAGAAGCGCTGGCGAACGCTCTGCGAATTGACATTGTACGGACTGAGAACATTGAGGTTCCCGGCCGTTTCACCGCCAATTTCAAGCGCTCCGCCCAAACCGGCGAACTGCGGCGGCGCCCCGTCGGTCCCCCATTGCCAGAAATTCCGCAGATAACTGTAGTGCACATCATTGGTCAGGGTAGGAGTAATCGTGGTTGTAAGGCCGGCTACCCAATAGCCGGGCTTCTGGTCACGCGGCGCGGTGGCAACCGCTTGTCCCATGGCGCCGCCCAGCAAACCACCGATATCAGTTTGGTTCGTTGTCTCCTGATTGAACTTGAAATAACGATAGCTGGTCATTAAGTGCCATTTGTCACCGAAATCGTGATCGATCCGGCCGGTGAATTCATCGGAAGTCTGGGGAATACCTACACTGGTCAGATAACCTTGCGTGTTGTAACTATCGCCCGCCTGAGGATCATTCGCGGCCGGCATGTAGGTCCATAACTTGCTCACCAAGGGATTTAACCCCAACCCGCGTGGATCGCAGGCGCCCGCGGGACACGCTGCGGGCTGATATGTTACGCCACCAACGGTCACCGGGGAGTTGTTCAAGTTATAGCCCTGGTAGACGCCCGCTGAATTGGGCAACTGAATTACCCCTGCCCGAAGCAGCGCGGATGGAACAAGGCGCTCAATGGTAGTTGTCTGCGGGAAGCGGCGCGCTTCATAGTTGAAGAAAAAGAACGTCTTGCCGCCAAGCACCTTAGGACCCAGAGGACCGCCCAGCGAAGCTCCGTAGCGGTTCTGGTGTGTCTTCGGCAATGGGGTATACGGCAAGCCCTTCGATGACGTGTGATTATTCTTCCAATAGTTGGCGGAAAAGTAACTGCTCAATAAGAACTCATAGACTGAACCGTGAAATTGACTTGTGCCCCGCTTAGTCACCATTTGGACCTGCCCGCCGGCAGAACCGTTGAAGTCGGCCGTTTGATTCGCGGTACCAACCTTGATCTCTTCAATCGTTTCGATGGGGGTCGGGATGACTCCCGATGGTGTTCCTCCCGACGACCCTCCATTAATGGTGCCGCTTGTCAAAGTGTAGACAGCTTGGTTTCCATCCATATCGCTTGAATTGTTACCGCCATCAAGCTGGAACTGGTTCTGATCGGAGACTGATCCTGCGACGTTGCCGCCCGGCGCTACGCCCGGCTGCAAGGTAAACAACGCGTTCGCATCCTGCCCCAAATTGGGTAGGTTGTTCAGCTGAACTCCCGAGATGGTGCTTCCGACAGTGGCATTGGTCGTCTGCAATTCCGCTCCGGCGGCGGCTGCTACTTCAACCGTTGTCGATGTCGAGCCCAGGTGAAGAGTGACATTCAACGTGAGCACCAGCCCCACCTCAACCGTCTGGCCACTCAGCTTTGTCTCAGCAAAACCCGGCTTGGCGATGGCTACGTCATACATCCCAGGATTGATATTGAAAAGGTCATACCGGCCTGAATCATTGGTCACCACCGTGCGCGGTGTTTTGGTAGCGGCATCGGTGAGCTTGACCAGTGCGCCCGGTACTGCAGCTCCTTGCTCGTCAGCAACCTGCCCCGAGATAGTTCCGGAGGAAGTACTTTGGGCCGACAATCCAGTCGCCGCTAATAGGCAAACGCCCGCTAGAGAAAACAGCCTTAGCATTCATGATGAAAGTCAAGCTTTTTAGGAGGCAAAACCAGCCTGCGGCAGCGAGGAATCGGATTGCCCCTTTCCCGTTTCCCCTCTGGGGAAAGCCGGGGCGGGCGGGTTCCCCCCAC
>JAABUQ010003262.1_pt1 | contig 30181 bp, 24 predicted proteins | sample 5560001 | NCBI WGS metagenome assembly JAABUQ01 (sample SAMN10711888, study PRJNA513371) | rock metagenome | isolation source: Antarctica rocks | place: Antarctica: Victoria Land, Finger Mt nord | collected 2015-12-18 | reverse complement strand
CTCTCTCTTCTTAAAGTGTTCCTGAATATCTTGGATCGAAAAGATAGAGTGAAACTTTAATCCAACTGACTTATATAACTCAGATCCTCCTTGCTGCCGATCTACTAGTGCAATCGCGCTCTCGACGCTATAGCCTGCTTGACGTAAACGCTCAACTGCTTTTAAAGCTGATTGCCCAGTGGTGACAACATCTTCCAAAACCACTACAGAGCTATTAGCACTTAGGCTCGGACCTTCAATATATGCTTGCGTACCATGTCCTTTTGGCTCTTTACGAACAATCAGAGCTGGTATTGGTCTATTTTCATAGGCAGAAACTACACTCACCGCCGTCACAATGGGATCGGCTCCTAATGTCAAACCAGCAACTGCTTGAGTATCCTCCGGTAACTCGGCAAGTAGCAACCGTCCGACTGCTAAAGCGCCTTGGGGATGTAGCGTTACTTGCTTGGCATTGATGTAGTAAGAACTGGGAAGCCCAGAAGAGAGAACGAAATCGCCCTCTTGGTAAGCAAGCTGGCAGAGTAAATCTAGTAGTAACTGACGCAGCGCGATCGCCGAAGCAGTAACAGCCCAGTTTGAGCTAGTTGAGAATTGGTTATCGTCAGTCATGAATAAATAATCGAAAGTTGTGGCAAACCCAAAATTAAGCTAAAAATGATTCAGACTCAAGCAAAAGCTTTTTCCCATTACTGACGAACATGATGTATTTTAAGTTGAAAAGTCTAATTGGTGCCTTGATTGTTGCCTCCACTGCTGCTTTACCCTTAGCAGCAAAAGCGCAACCACTCTCAAGCTCTACTCCAAGTCCTAACGAAAGTACTGCCGATACAATTGAGCGGGCTTACTTCAAAAATGATCCTACCTTTTTCCGGGATCAATCCATCCCGCGGCAATTCAACAAGATTTTTGGAGTAGGTACAGTAATCAAGAACTCTTATCCAGAAAATGAGCAACGACGGGATACTGAGTTAGCTGACACTATCTACAAAGATGCTTTACGGCAGCAGTCTGGCGGTAAAACTATGCGCACTCGCGACCTCCCCAACCCTTACAATAGCTCGATTTTGCAGTCCATCTATTTTAATAATAGAAATCGTTTTTAGTCGTCACTACCACGACGCTAAAAGACCAGCTTCATCAGGTTTTAGTCTAAATCTAAAACTTGATGAAATTTAATGCTGTTTTCTTTTTCTAGAATCGGCAGTGCAGGAGTTGAACCTGCCTGAGGCGAATTATGAGTTCGCTGCCTAAACCGCTCGGCCAACTGCCGGATCGAACAAGATTACATACTTAGTTGGAGTGGAACTATTAACTGGTCAGTTGTACTTAAACTCATCCGACTAAGACATCTAGTATATGATAATATCTCGATTGTGTGCAACCATTAACCTAACTCTGACAGATCTAGGAAAAAGATCGCCGGAAGAACTCATGAAACTGAATTTAACGGTAGTTTTTACATTAACTTTATTAACTCTGATGGCAGTTGCTGGCGCTGTGAGTGCAAAGATTGGATTTCAATTAGGGCACGCAGCACTGAAAGATGTGACACAACCGGAGGTTCATAACACGCGCCAGCTTAGAGATCGTAAGGGAACGCTACAGCCAGGAGCAGTGACAATGCTGCCAGAAGAAGATATTTTGACTAGCGTTAACAAATGGATTGAGTCGAAGGGGAAGCATCCTAAGCCAGAGAAACCGCAGGAAGAAAAGAAAAAGAGCGTCACCAAGCCGCAAAAAACAGTTAAAAAGGACCGCTCGGCAGAGGCAACTCAACCAGGATTCCCAATTGCTACCCAGAATCAAGGAGTTCAACTGGAGGTAGTGTCAGCTCGTTACTCTGGCGGCTCTTTGTTAATGAAGGTCAACTTTAAAAATGAGGGAACTAAGAATGTGCGGTTCCTCTATAGTTTCTTAAGTGTAGCGGACGACCAAGGACGGGCGCTGAGTGCGACTACTGAAGGTTTGCCAGAAGACTTGCCAGCAAATGGGCAGAGCTTTTCTGGTACAGTGAGCATTCCGATAAATTCACTTGGAGATGTAAAAAAAATCTCAATGACACTAACAGATTATCCAGATCAACAACTACATCTACAGGTAGCTGAAATTCCGATCAATACTTGAGGTAATGCCGTCCACCCCCTACACCCCACACCCTAGTTATCAAGTAAGGCAGCAAGGATCTTGCTAATTCTTGCGGTAAGTGAGTGGATCGATTAATCCCAGTTCAGCAAATGCAGTTAGCCGCAAATGACAAGCATCACAAACACCACAAGCAATATCTTCTCCAGCGTAGCAAGACCAAGTTTGCTCCCAAGGTACTCCCAATTTATTTCCTAATTCAATAATCTCAGTTTTCTTGAGATTAATTAGCGGTGCAACAATAGTGATTTCCTGTCCCTCGCGACCTTGTTTTGTTCCCAAACGGAAGACTTCTTGCATGGCTTGGATATAATCAGGGCGACAATCTGGGTAGCCAGAGTAATCTAGGGCGTTAACGCCAATGTAAACTTGCGCTGCTCCTAAAGTCTCGGCATAGGCTAGAGCAAAGCTTAGAAAAATGGTATTTCTGGCTGGGACGTAAGTTATGGGGATATTTTGAGTTATTTCCCCGACCTCATGAGACACGGCGCTAACGCTTGGCAAGCCGATGCTAAGATCGGTTAATGCTGAACCCCCCCACTGACGTAAATCAAACTGTATTATCTGATGTTCGACCACACCAACAGACTGAGCGATCGCTCTTGCCGATTCTAGCTCTCGCCGATGCCTTTGCTGGTAATCGAACGAAAGCGCGTAACACTCATAGCCTTGAGTTTTAGCTTGATACAGAACTGTTGCTGAGTCCAGCCCCCCGGATAATAAAACGACTGCTAACACTTAATTGATTCTCCACTCCATCTTGCTATATTCTCCCTTCTAATTGGATGGACGGGCAAAAAAGTGACACATTCCGCTGTCTTGAAAAGAACTGTCAAAATCACAATAAAGCAAGGACTAACCGTGTCTAAAGTAAAGCAGATTACCAGAATCTGGGACAAACTTAGAATTATTCCTGGATTGAACCATATGGTACCATCTGGATGTTTTGAGTCCAGTGGTAATAAGAGTGCAGATGTGCAACGCATCTATACATTTTGGTGGTGGAGGAGAAGACAGGAGTGCAACATAGCATAGCAATGGGACAACCAAACCTTTATCTGCAACGTAACCAGATTCGACCACTCCGGATTGGTGTGATTGGAGTGGGTAATATGGGGCAGCATCATACTCGTGTACTCAGTCTACTTAAAGACGTTGAATTAGTCGGCGTAGCAGATATCAATATTGAGCGGGGACTGGATACTGCTAGCAAATATCGAGTGCGTTTTTTTGAGGATTACCGCGATCTTCTTCCAGATGTGGAAGCAGTATGTATTGCTGTTCCTACCTGCCTGCACCATTCAGTCGGACTAGCTTGTCTTCAAGCAGGAGTCCATGTTTTAATTGAAAAACCGATCGCTGCGAGTATTGTTGAAGCCGAATCGCTGGTAAATGCCGCCGCCGAGTCTCAGTGCGTTTTGCAAGTTGGTCACATTGAGCGCTTCAGTCCAGCTTTTCAAGAACTTAGCAAAGTATTGAAGACAGAAGAATTGCTAGCTCTAGAAGCCCATCGCATGAGTCCCTATTCGCAACGGGCTAATGATGTATCGGTAGTTCTGGATTTGATGATCCACGATATCGATCTATTACTAGAATTAGCAGCAGCACCAGTAGTAAAATTAACAGCTAGCGGTAGTCGTGCTACTGGCTCTGGCTACTTTTATGTGACTGCCACTCTAGGCTTTGCCAACGGCATTGTTGCGACGCTGACTGCCAGCAAAGTTACCCATCGGAAGATCCGCCGCATTGCCGCTCACTGCAAAAACTCTCTGACTGAAGCAGATTTTCTCAATAACGAAATTTTGATTCACCGCCAGACGACTGCTAACTGTGTCACCGAGTATGGTCAAGTACTTTACCGTCAAGATGGTTTAATTGAAAAGGTACATACCAGTAATATTGATAAACTCTGTGCAGAATTAGAACACTTTGTCAACTGTGTGCGGGGAGGAAATAAACCTTCCGTCGGCGGCGAACAGGCGTTGAAAGCTCTAAGACTAGCAAGTTTAATCGAGCAGGTAGCTTTAGATGGTCAGGCTTGGCAACAGCAAGCATTAGAGCTGCAATACCTTAATCCTTCTGTAGTAGCAATATAACAAGTCGTAAGTCGTAAGTCGCAAGTCGCAAGTTAAGACTTTTCTTTGAGTTTTCGAGTAGAGGCAGTTAGGATTTTGCTGATTTCATTAGCTTCTTGTAACAGAGAACCAAATTTCTCTTCAGTGACTGTGCCTGATTCAATCAGTATTTCAAGCCAGTATTCAGTCTCACGAGCTTCTTTTAATGCGATTTCCATTTTGCTCAAGAAGTCGCGGTCTGATTGTGCCGCTCTTGATTCACGTACATTTGCACCAATAGATGTAGCAGAACGAAGTAACTGGTTAGACAGCGTTCTAGCTACTCTAGTTTTCTCATTTAAAAACACACAAGCTTTAATAACTCTAAGAGCAAATTGCTTTGTCCTATCAGTAATAGGAATAACGCTCATGATTTACTGAATAATTTAATGTATTAATTATAACAAGTTTGCGACTTGCGACTTGCGACTTACGACTTGTTATAGTAGCTGTAATACTTGTTTTTAAAGGCGATCGCTATGTCAGATCTAAACCGTGGAATTATGAAATTCAAGGGTGCAGATAGCCCGAAAGCAATTGCTATCTCTGCTTTTTTGCTTTTGGGATCGATCGGCGCTTTGATCTTTTGGGCGCTTCAAGTCGCCTATGTTGGCAATTGATTGAGACAATGGCAGGATAAAGCCATATAAATATATGCTGGCTTCTTCCTCTGCGGTGCTGCAATGTCTTGCCCTAATCATGGTGCTAGTCTGCTTTATCCTGGGTGGATTGCCAATAATTGGCTGGCTTACCAATAAACTTACAGGACAACAATTGGCTGAAGTTGGCACTGGTAATGTCAGTGTCTCTGCTGCCTTTTATCATGGCGGCAAACTAGCTGGAATCTTAGCAGTCCTCTCAGAAGCTTTAAAGGGAATAGCGGCAGTAGAACTTGCTCGTGTCTGTTTTCCAGGTTATCCTGCTTGGGAGTTAATTGCCCTAATTTCACTGGTTCTAGGTCGTTACTGGATTGGCAAAGGAGCCGGAACCACAAATGTTGTCTGGGGTTTTGTCGTTCACGATTGGCGTATAGCTGGCTTAGTATTTGCGATTGGAGGTATTACCTTTACGATTCTGCGCTCAAGACAAGTGGGACGGATTGGAGTTTTGATTCTGTTTCCCTGGCTCACAGCGCTGTTATATCCCCAAGCACCAGCCAGAATCGGAGCAGCGATCGCCTTGGCTCTACTGCTAGGCTGGATTTACCTAAAAATTCCTGACGATCTAGATCTTCCTACTCCCGCTCAAAAGTCGGCTCAAGGAGTGTTTCGTTTTGCCGCAGGGCATAAAACCATTCTTTCTCTAGATGACGAGCTAGACGTTAATCAAGTCGGTCAAAAAGCCGCTACTTTATCTACCTTGAAGCGCCAGGGTTATGCGGTACCGCCGGGATGGGTACTTCCCTTTGGCGATAATCCAGAACCCTTAATTAAATTTCTTCAACCGTCAGTTGCCGCCCCCTTAGTAGTGCGTTCTTCGGCAGTGGGGGAAGACTCAGAACAAGCATCAGCCGCAGGGCAGTACGAAACTGTTTTGAACGTCACTACTAAAGAGGCATTGCAACAAGCGATCGCTAAAGTTTTTGCTTCCTACAACGCGACGGCAGCACAGCAATATCGCCGCCAACGTGGACTGCCAGAGAAGATAATGGCAGTGCTAATTCAACCACAAATTTACAGCATCTTTTCCGGCGTTGCCTTCAGCCGCGATCCCATCACTCATCAAGACGATGTTGTCATTGAAGCAATGCCTGGAGATGCGACTCAAGTTGTGTCAGGGCAAGTGACACCAGAGCAATATCGCGTTTCGGTTGTACCACAACAGGGAGAAGGAGCTACACCAACATTAATTTGGCAGGTTGCCTGTTTAGCACGACAACTAGAGAGTGATTACCACGGTATTCCCCAAGATATTGAGTGGAGCTACGATGGTGAAAAATTGTGGTTGTTGCAATCGCGTCCCATTACAACTATGTTGCCGATCTGGACGCGCAAGATTGCGGCTGAAGTGATTCCGGGGCTGATTCATCCGTTAACTTGGTCGATTAATCGTCCATTAACTTGCGGAGTTTGGGGAGAGATTTTTACCCTGGTTTTGGGCGATCGCAATAGTGGACTAGACTTTAACGCGACGGCAACACTGCACTACTCCCGTGCTTACTTTAACGCTTCACTTTTAGGGCAGATATTCCGGCGGATGGGTTTACCACCTGAAAGTCTAGAGTTTTTAACTATGGGAGCTAAATTTAGTCAGCCACCTCTTCGCTCAACCTTACGAAATCTTCCAGGGTTACTACGGCTGCTTTGGCGCGAGTTAATGCTAGCAAGTGATTTTCAGCGAGACTACCAACAGGATTTTGCTCCAGCCCTCAGCCAGTTTGCTCAGCAATCAGTCACTTCCCCATCAGCGATACTAGAACGGGTAGACTCAATTTTAGGGCTATTAAAGCGAGCAACTTACTATAGTATTTTGGCTCCATTAAGTGCGGCTCTACGACAGGCAGTTTTTCAAGTGCCAGAGTCAGAAATCGATCGCCAACAGACACCAGAAGTAGCTGCTTTGCGATCGCTTACTGCTCTTGCCGCCGCCGCTCGTCAGTTATTATCTCAGTCGGCTGAAGAAATATCCCAAAGTTCAATTTTCGACCAACTGGCTCAAATTTCTGAAGGGAAAGTAATCGTAGCACAATTTGACCAACTAGTTGAACGCTACGGCTACCTAAGTCAAGTGGGAACTGATATTGCCGTTCCGACTTGGAAGGAAAACTCCCAAATGGTGCGGGAAATATTTGCTGGGTTAGTCAAGATGCCAAGCCCAAAAGAAAATGAATTGCCGGAGCATGGCAAGCGGCGAGGAGGTTGGGTACAAAGTCGAGTCGATCTCAGGGGGCGAGTGACGGTAGTTTATAGTCAATTGTTGGCGCACTTGCGTTGGTGTTTTGTCGCCTTAGAGCAAGTTTGGCTAGAGTCTGGAACACTATCAGCTAAAAGCGATATTTTCTTTTTAGAGTTTGATGAAGTACGAAAGCTGGTTACAAATTCTGACTCAGCCTTACAAAACAATCTAGGACAGCTCATTCAAGAGCGGCGATCGCAACTAGCACAAGACAACGAGCTAGACAACACACCACCCTTAGTCTACGGCAACTTTCCCCCTCACCCCCTCACCCCCTCCCCCCCTCTTGCTCTTTTCTCCAACCAACAGTTACAAGGAATCGCTGCCAGTCCTGGGCAAGTAGAAGGACGAGTCAAGGTGCTACAGAATTTGCTTTCAGTGCCAGAGATTGACCGGGATACGATTTTGGTAGTACCTTATACAGATTCTGGCTGGGCACCACTACTAGCTCAGGCAGGCGGGTTGATTGCAGAAGTAGGAGGAAGGCTTTCACACGGCGCGATCGTGGCTCGCGAGTATAAAATTCCAGCCGTGATGGATATCCACAATGCTATGGCATTATTACCAGATGGAACGCGGGTGCGGATTGACGGTCAATTGGGGATTGTGGAGATTCTTTAATTTGGTAATGCCTTGAACTACAATAATTAGGGTGGATTAATAATATAAAGACAGATATGCCAAGAACTCAGAAGAATGACAATTTTATTGATAAAAGTTTCACGGTGATGGCAGATATCATTTTGAAGATCATGCCTACTAATAAAAAGGCGAAGGAAGCTTTTATCTATTACCGTGATGGCATGTCAGCTCAGGCAGATGGGGAATACGCCGAAGCTTTGGATAATTATAATGAAGCTCTAGAACTAGAAGAAAACCCTTACGATCGCAGCTACATTCTTTACAATATGGGGCTGATCCATGCCAGTAATGGAGAACACGAGCGAGCATTGGGATACTATCATCAGGCGATCGAATTAAATCCCCGTTTGCCTCAAGCGTTAAATAATATTGCTGTGATCTTACATTATCAGGGAGAAAAGGCTAAGGAAGATGGAGACGGCGATGCGGCTGAAAATTTATTCAATAAAGCTGCTGAATATTGGAAACGAGCGATTCGCATGGCTCCAAATAACTATATAGAAGCCCAAAACTGGCTCAAGACTACTGGACGCTCAAATATAGACGTGTATTTTTAGAATAAACCATGATCGATCGCGAACAAGTTCGTAAGGTTGCTCTACTCGCTCGTTTAGAGCTAACAGCAGAAGAAGAGGAGAAATTTACCACTCAATTAGGTAGTATTTTAGACTACTTTGAACAACTGAGTGAACTTGATGTTAGTGATGTGGAGCCGACAACTCGCGCGATTGATGTCAGTAATGTGACGCGATTGGATGATCTGCAACCGTTTGGCGATCGCTTGGCGCTCTTGAATAACGCTCCCGATCAAGACGGTGACTTTTTCAAAGTGCCAAAAATTATGACTACCGAGTGATGTTCTCCTGGCTCTAATCTTGCATGTGAACTACTATCCTAAGCTGGAACAGTACATGCTGCAAGGATTTTAGCCACTGTACAGTTATGTAGTTGAGTTTAGCTGCTGTGAAGCCGAGTTAAGTTTAACTGTAGTCACGCAGCCCCTCGCTTCTTTAAGGCATTGCTCCTTTACCAATTTTGCTCTTGAGCAATCGCACCTGAAAGCTCTTTACTATTTCCTCAGAAAAGGGCTTGATAGCTGAAGATTTGATAAAGCTAATGTCATTTACGTATTAATACTGAAGTCAATCAGCTTTAATTGCAAGTAATTTAAGTCAGACAACACATTGAACTTTTAAATATAGCCCTCTAAAACCATTCTTTGAAGTAAATAACAATAGTTTTAGGTGACTACAGTTTCTTCTTAGAAGAATATCTACCAGCGAATCTATCAAATAAACAAAGTAATCAATGCTCATCCGATCTACCTTGCAGGAAGGAGAGATTATCGTCAAAATTAATCAATTGTCATTTGGCTATCCCTGGACTCCCATGCACTGCATGAAGTTCCACGACTTTACTCTTGACTTTTAATGTAGTAGTGCATTTGTCTGAGATGATATTAACTGCTTTGAGTTAGATGTGTAGAAACCTCAGTAAGCATATGCTTGAATTTCAAGGAATTCCATTTATCGTTACGAATCCACCCCTAAGCCCTGTTTCTGCTCAAGAATTATCAGTTGTTGAAAATGAGTTAGGATTCTTATTTCCCGACGACTATCGTGCATTTATTACGACCTTTGGAGCAGGGGAAATAAATTTACACATAGGAGCCTTCTCTCCAAAAGACATCCTGGAGATGCTTCACGAGACTCGTGAGAGGTTTTCTGAATACTGGTTATGGGACGAAAGCCCTACATCTTTGAGGCAAACTCGTGCGATTGAATGTGTTCCATTCTTTGATAGCTGCGACGGTGATGATATCCTCTTTCACCCCTCTGAGCGAAATTGTTGGTTCATCTTACCACACGAGGATGAGGAAATTTTCATGGTTCAATCGTTTCGGGAGCTTTGTAATTTCTATGCACAAAGATATGCTGACAAAGAGGGGAATCCTATGCAACCGCCCTTTGAGTTCTCACGTTACGAGTAACTTTACAACTAAGCACTGACATGAGCTAAACGAATTTAACTGATACTTGCTTAGAGAGGTAATTTCTGAACGAAGCGAGGACTAACGTGCTTGAATCTTGGTACAAGCATATTACTTTATAGACATACAAATAAAGTCAAACTCTTGCACAACAAGGTTTTTGTTGTTTGGGCTATAGATAAGAACTTAAGTTGCATAAACTGAGAGCTAGACCCCTTGCCATGATGTTAAAATTGCTATCATAATCTACATCAATTTAGATGGCGGGATGAAACAGCAAACAGTCCGCACTACCTTAACCCTACCCTCTGAACTTTTAGAAGCAACAGACTTGGCAGTCAGCCAAGGAAAAGCTAAAAGTCGCAATGAGCTTGTTGCACAAGCGCTGAGACATGAGTTAGCAGCACTCAGAAGGATAGAAATTGATACAGCCCTGGTTGAAATGGTGCAAAATCCTGATTATCAGGCAGAAGTGTTAAAAATAGAGGCTGAGTTTGCCACAGCTAGCTGGGAAGCTTTACAGTTAGCCGAAAAAGACGAATGAAGCGAGGGGAAGTTTATGATGCTCGTCTTGAACCAGTTGAAGGCTCTGAGCAAGGGGGAACTCGTCCTGTCATCATTGTGAGTCGTGATGCGATCAACACATACAGCCCTGTGGTTTTAGCTGTCCCCTGCACAACTTATCAATCTGGCAAACGAGTTTATCCCACTCAAGTATTAATTTTAGTCCCAGAAGGCGGGTTGATAAACGATTCGATTGCTATGGCAGATCAAGTGCAAGTGTTATCTAAAACACGCCTTCTGAGTCTGCGAGGAATACTCCGCGAACCGACTATAACTCAACTAAATCAGGCTTTGTTGGTTGCTTTAGATTTACCAGGACAAGACTAAGATTCCATTTCTCATGGAGTTTTGCACCTAAGACCGATGATTTTCTCGTTGGTATCTGTGGCAATAGGTGTAAATAGCTAACATCATGAGCAATTGAATTAGAGTAAGTATCAATCAAAAGAGGTAACTATGGGTTTAGGTATCTTAGCTGATGGGAAGTGGATAAGCGATCGCGATCAAGAAGATTCGCAAGGTAAATTCCTCCGTCCCTCGACGACGTTCCGCGATCAAATCACAGCAGACGGATCAAGTGGATTTAAAGCTGAGGCAGGGCGCTACCATCTCTATATCTCTTGGGCTTGTCCTTGGGCTCACCGCACTGCAATTATGCGGCAGTTGAAAGGATTGGAAGATGTAATTAGCCTTTCCGTAGTAGCTCCAGAGATCGATCAAAATAGCTGGGAGTTTTCTGACGAACCAGGTTGCATTCCTGATACTGTTAATGGCACTCGTTATCTGTGGGAAGTGTATCTGAAAGCAGATCCTAAATACAGTGGGCGGGTAACTGTTCCGGTTCTGTGGGATAAAGAAACTGCGAAAATTGTTAATAACGAGTCTCGCGAAATCATTCGGATGTTTGATACGGAGTTTTCTGCTTTTGCTAAGCCAGAGGTAAACTTTTATCCAGATGATTTGTGTTCTACCATTAATGAAACAATTGATGCTATTTACCAGCCAATTAATAACGGTGTCTATCGAGCCGGATTTGCTACTACCCAATCAGCTTATGATGAAGCTGTAACCGAATTATTTAATGCTCTCGATCGTTGGGAAGGATTACTAGCAAAGCAACGCTACTTGTGTGGCGATCGCATTACTGAAGCCGACTGGTGTATGTTCACTACCCTTTTCCGCTTTGATTCAGTCTACTATGTCCACTTCAAGTGCAACTTGCGCCGGATTGTAGATTATCCCAATCTCTGGAATTACTTGAAGGAACTCTACCAAGTGCCCAGTGTCAGATTAACGTGTAATCTCGATCACATTAAACGGCATTACTACAAAAGCCACCCTAAAGTCAATCCTACCCGCATTGTTCCCAAAGGACCAATAATTGACTTTGACGCTCCATACAACCGTCATAAATAGAAATAGAGGAATGCAAGGATAGCTAACACGGATCGCAGATGTACGAGTAACTGCTGATGAGTGTATACTGCCTTATTTTGCCAAGGAGTCAATTTCATTTCTATTAATGCCGAACAACTGAGTCAAATTCAAACCATTGCCAGCAACTATGGGAACTTTAAATGTGTTGAATGCGCTCTAGCCATTAAAAATTACTTAATTTCACAAGGAATTCATGGAAAGCTAATTGAACTTTGTACAGGAGCATCTACCGGACCAAATAGTTTTATCTATGATGAGACATTCCCTGAAGAAGCCATTTCTAATAATGGTCGCCATCAAGGAATTTTGATTATCATTAATGGAGTAGAAATCGTTTTTGATAATCATCATACTAAAGGAATCCCTAAAGAACGATGGATGGCAAATTTAATGTTTCAGGGATTAATTCATTTTGGTCAGGAGTTTGAAATTTCAGAGTCAGAATTTTAAGGAGAATAAGAGTTATGCTAGATGTAAAAAATGAATATTTATATGACCTTCTGAGAAGAATTAGACAAAAACCTGGAATGTATTTAGGTCAGTGTTCCATCAGTCGTCTAAACATGTTATTGGTCGGCTATAGTCAAGCGAGGATGGAACTAGGATTACCCCGGACTAAACAAGAGAAAGAGTTCGATAGATTCGCCGACTGGATACAAAGTAAGTACAATACTATATCTACCCAAGGGTGGGATAAGATTATCCTCGCAAATTCTGCTGATGAGAAAGAGGCTTTTTATCGCTTTTTCAAACTTTTTGAACATTTTGGCGATGGAGAAATATTTTCATCGCATGTACTCGATCAGAATATCAATAGTTCAAAGACTTATGGACAGACTATAACCTAGCTTTTTAGATGTGACTCCTGGTTTTGCCCCTTTAAGTCGCAGATAACACGATAAAACCCTTTCTGTTCTTTCCTCGTTTAAGGTTGTCTCTCAGTTTAGATATGCAGCTATCTAGATCTAAACTGCTAATTTCATCGATTTGATCGCATTACCAATCAAAAACAATAACCCACTTTTTCTGTGGAGTTAGTAGTAACTCCAGCACAGAAGACTACTAGCTAGTCAAACAAGCCTTCTACATTCTGCCGGAAGGCAATCAAGGCATGATTTGTCTGAAACTGCTTTAGATCTTCCAGCAATTGGTCTGATACATCTGGTGCAACAATGGTTTTGACTTCAATGTTGGTGTTATAACCTGCAATATCTCCCATGCGTCTACCGTGGCTACCCGCTCCCCGCGCCTGAATAATTGTGTAGCCAGAGGCACCTATTGTTTTTAGCAACTGTAACAGGCGGTCTTGCAATACGGCTTCACAAATGATAGTAAAGAGAACACCTTGGTTGAGAGAAGAGGACATAAAAACTCTGAGAACGGTTACATTTCCAGTATTTCACAAAGTGGTTACGGGGTTGAGCCGATCCCAAGTAAATTGAACTTTGGACAGACTTGACCTAGCCAACTAAATTCCCCAAATTCCCAAGAATCAGTGTGTGCATTCAAAATTTGTCCAAAGTCAAAAACTGAATTGCGGCAAGTTAAATATTATTAGTAAACCAGAATAGTGCCAAGACGACGGAGTAAAACTACACTATCGCCCTCAGTGCCACGTTTTAGTGGCTGGATATTAACTGTTACTAGGTTATTGGTAACTGAGACATCAAAACTAACAGCTATTTGCCGATACCGATTTGTTGCCGCTTTGATTGGGTAGACGAAAATACTGATCGGGACAGAAAGTGGACCAAGCGTAGCATTCTCTCCTGGAGCTAAAAGCCTAGTTTCACCAGTGGATAGCCCATATTCCATACTCCTTTTAGTCTGGTTGACCAACGTAACTTTTACAGGAGCGTTGCGGTCAAATTGCGCTACTGGCTTTGTTATTTCGTCTCCGCTTTGCTCAAGAGGGATTTGTGTAGATTGAGCCGACACAGATTTGATCGAGCCGAAGTTATTCAAAACAAGCGAAGTAGCGGTGCAACCTACAGTAACAGTAGCAAGTGATAGCTTAATGAATGCATTCATTTTTTCCGTTCCTCCAAACACTCAGCACTAAATATCAATATTCATTGTGCCATTCTTACTCTGTATTCCCGTATTATTTACATCCTACCCCTGCTGACTGATAAGTAAAGCCACAGGAAAATGTTTCAGCGCATCACCAATTAGCAAAGTGCCATCAGTTTTGAGCGATTGAGAGGCGATCGCATCTTGCCATTGTGACGGCATTCCTGCGGGTAGTTGCAGCCGAGTATCTTCCCAAACTTCGCCTATAGGAGTTTTCCCTGGCTCCACTAAACTTGTCAGTAGTCTTGGAGCAATAGTAACCGCTACATTATTTCCATCACTTCTAGCAAATGCAACGATTTGATCTTTAAACTTACCTGTCACTTCCAACGGTAGATAATCGCCCGTTTGAAAAATTGCTAGATTCTGTTTTCTTGCCTCCAGAACTTTAGAGATTAGAAATAGCTTCATCCTGCCGTCTGCTTTGGTTGACAACAACTCAGAAACCAGACTCAAAATATCCATCTGTGCTTTAGCCTTAATTTCTTTTAAAAATGCTGTTCGCTTTTCAAAGTCAACTGGACGGCGATTATCTGGATCGACAAGACTTAAATCCCATAACTCTGAACCCTGATAAAAGTCAGGTACGCCAGGAGTAGCCATCTTCAGTAGAGTTTGAGACAGAGAATTGTAAATGCCATATTCAGCTACTCGCTGCTGAAAAGGTCTAAACTTTTGCAGAAATTGATTATTTTTAGTTTGTTGCAGCACTGATTCAACAAAAGCGACAAAACCCTCTTCATAATCACTATCAGGTCTAAGCCAAGCTGTATGAGCCTTAGCCTCCCTAACGGCTTTAACTACATATTCTTTCATCCGCTCGACAAACTCTGAGTACTCATTTTCCTCAAAAGGAAAAGCTCCAACTAACATTTGATAAAAGAAATACTCGTCATTGCGATCGGGAATAATCCGCTTACCTGATTTCTGCTTTTTGTTAGCGTTAATCTCACTCCACACCTTTACCTGTTTTTCCCACTCTTCCGGAATTTCTGAAATTACATTAATTCTCACCCTGACATCTTCACCGCGTTTAGTGTCATGGGTTGCTGTGGCATTCATTTTATGAAGCCAACTGGATTGCTGTTTTTGATTAAATTCGTGGAATTCTGCAACTGTGATGCCAAATTGACTGGGATTACCACCAACTTCATTTAGAGACAGTAATCGGTTATACACATACAGCAATGTGTCCTCAATTCCTTTTGCCATCAGAGGACCTGTAAGTTGTTGTAGCCTCATGACAAAGTGACGCTGTTCCGCTCTTTGCTCTGGCGTTAAAGACTCGTCTTCCTCTAGCAGGAGGACTTTTTCAATATAGTTAAGTTCCTTTAAAAGTAGCGGTACTCGCTCTTTCGATATGGCAATTACTTCTTTAATATAAAGACGATCTGCTTCTCTTAATCCTTCTTGATTAATGTATGTTCTGTAAACTGGGAAGAATGTCAACACCTCAGTCAACGCTCTTTGCAAACCGTGTTGCGTGAAGTCGTTACCTGCTCTAGAATATCCAGACACTCTTTTCAATATTTGGGCTAAATTATCTACATCCCCTGCCAAGTTTTTATCGATAATCAGCCTTTTCTTATCTCTAAAAAGCTGCTCATATGGTGTATCGAAGCCAGTTAATCTTTGATAGATTTCACTCAGCTTTTGTTCATTTTCTCCCTGGCAGAAAATACCATTAACATAATTTAAAAAGTCATAACCGCTTGTACCTTGAATTTCCCAGTATTCCGGTAGGTCTTCTTTATGCTCTAAGATCTTTTCTACTGTAATATATACATCTCCTACTTTCTCTCTGAGTCTTTTCAGATATTCTGTTGGATCGTAGAGTCCGTCAATATGATCTATTCTTAATCCAGTAAATTTTTCAGCATCTACTAACTGGCTAATTAGGGTATGAGTTTTGTTGAAAACTTTAATTTCTTCAACTTTAACAGAAATGAGTTCATTAACAGTAAAAAATCTTCTGTAATTAATTTCTTCAGCTCCCACTTTCCAGAAGGATAGGCGGTAAAACTGTTCTGCCAATAAAGTATCCAATCGATTGAAACTCTCTGGTTTTCCTGGCTCTCCATTAAAAAATTCTACGTTGCTATCTATAAATTCCTTTGCCTCTGAGTTTTGAGTGTATAGTTCCCAAAGTAGCCCTTTAACAAAAGCAATTTGATCGTATCGTTCTTTACCTTTTGGCTCTTCATCTGTGTTTTTCAAAAGATAAAGAATTCCCATCACCTTGATGAAGTCTGGGTGATTTCTTCCTAACGATCTAGTCAATTTTCCTAGATTGTAAGTAATAAATTTAACATAAGATTCTATTTTTACAGGTAAGACAAGACTATAATAATTTATACTCAGCCCATTCTGGTCGTACTTAAGTTGAATTTCACCATTTTCTAGACAATCACCATAATAATTTCCTAGTAAAGGAGCAAGTACTCGCCCTCTAATAGATTCGTAAGGGTGATTCCAGTCAATATCAAAATAATCAAATGAATCAGAATTAGAGCCATTTTCTAATACATCCATCAAGAGCAGGTTCTGACTGTCATAAGCCATATGGTTAGGAACAATGTCCTGCAACCATCCCAAATCGTAATGCTTCGTTTCATGCACCAGCGCTTCAAAATCTTCTTCTGAACCCAGTTCGGGATTTATCTGATTGGGATCGACAACATCATAACCATGAGTGCTACCCGCTTTAGCTTTAAAAATGGGTGAAGCGTAGAGATCGGAGATTCCCAATTCTGCCAAATATGGAGTGATTTTTTTTGCTGCCTCAAAACCGAAAGCTGAATTAAACTGAATTCTGTATGTTACTGTTGGAATCCGCATGATGCGATTTGTCTCCTAAAGATTTTGAAGCAGTAAATAATGTCTAGTTGATACTTATTATCTACAATTCGTAGAGGGCAAAGCTTTGGGATTTAATGGTTAATTGCTGCCTTGCTGTCAATTTATTGGGTAGTATAGCTCCAGAACCCATCCACTCAACATCAGCAGAGTCTAGAATCTTTTGCCACTCCCCCGGTGGCAGAGTTGGCTTAAAAAGCACGTCTTTTTGATTGAAATTCATAATACAGAATACTTGGCTATTATTACTCCATCGGTGTAAAAATAGGAGTCTGTCTGCTTCAATACTCTCGACAGTTAATTTGTGCTTGTCGAGGTCTTTCAGGGCGGGAATTGAGCGTCTTAGTTGAATCAATTGCTGATAAAGCTCCAGCAACGCTTTATGTTTACCTGTTTTTCGCTTGTCCCATTTTAGTTGAGACTTGTGTAAAGTTTCAATACTTTGTGGATCTTGAAACTCTCCTTCCAGGTGAAAGTGTTTAAATTCTTCCTTTCTGCCCTTTCTCACCGCTTCAACTAAATCTGGATCTGTATGGTTGACAAAGTAAAGGAAAGGTGATTCTTCTCCGTACTCTTCACCCATAAAAAGTAAGGGGATATTAGGCGAAAGTAAAACAGCACCAGCCGCCAGTTTCAAAGCTTCAAAAGAAACTAATTGAGACAACCTTTCACCTAGCATTCGATTACCAATCTGGTCGTGGTTTTGCGAACAGATAACAAATTTATGACCAGCGAAGTCTCCCGCATCATTACCATGATATCGTTGTCTAGAAGAGGAGTATTCCCAAGAATAAACAAAGCTTTCTTTAAAGGCTTTTGCTAGTTGTTCGCACTTACCAAAATCCTGATAATATCCTAGTAGCTCTCCGGTTAGTAATGTATGCAGTGAGTGGTGAAAGTCATCGCTCCATTGAGCGTCCATTCCTTGTCCACCTAAAGAGCGATCGCGAATCACGCGGACATCATTAAGATCGCTTTCGGCAATTAGGTAAAATTTCCTGCCCTGCTGTTGAGAGAACTCAGCAACCCTTTCTCCCAATTCTTGTAAGAAGTGTTTAGCTCCTAAATCGTAGATGGCGTGAATGGCATCTAAACGTAAGGCATCAATGTGATATTCACTCAACCAATACAAAGCATTTTCAATGAAAAAGTTACGAACGCCATCACTTTTGGCATCATCGTAATTAATTGCACTACCCCAAGGAGTTTTATATGTCTGGGTAAAGTATGGACCAAAATCACTGATATAGTTGCCTTCTGGACCAAAGTGGTTGTAGACAACATCAAGAATTACTGATATACGGTTTTGATGACAAGCATCGACAAGTTTCTTCAACCCTTCGGGACCACCATAAGAGTTTTGCACCGCGTAGAGATAAGCACCGTCATATCCCCAGTTACGTTCTCCGGGAAATTGGGCGACTGGCATAATTTCGAGGGCATTGATCCCTACCGATCGCAGTTCGTCAAGTCGAGGAATTATTGCCTCAAAAGTCCCTTCGGGAGTGAAAGCACCGACATGCAGTTCATAAATAATCATCTCCTCCAAAAGAACACCAGCCCAATCAGTGTCATTCCAGGAATGTGTATTCATGTCAATGACTTGAGAAGGTCCGTGTACGCCTTGTGGTTGATACTTTGAAGCCGGATCTGGTCTATCAGTAGTTCCTTCGAGTTTGTAGAAGTAGAGCATTCCTGGCTCCACATCTGTAGCTATTGCTTTCCAATAGCCAAACTCAACTTTTTTCATCGGTATATATCGTTCTTGAGGAGCAATAATTTGTACCCCTATTGATTGGAGGTTGGGTGCCCAAACAGTGAACTCACAACCACCGAATCCCTGATAATTAGCACCAATTTTCACTTCTTCACTCCCCTATTTCACATGTTGAATCTAACTCAAACAGGGATAGAAATACAGAGCTTACTTGCGCGGAGCCGGAGACGTTTCCGTTAGCTCCGGACTCGCGACTTGCGACTTGCGACTTGCGACTTAGCTCTACCCGACGCGGCGCAGTATAACCAGCGATCGCTCTGTGACTGGTACAGGTTTATCTGCTGTATATACAGCCCCTTCTTCAATGAAATCAGGCTCTTTCGTATCAACTACAACATGCCATTCTTGGTCTTGCAACCCAGTTGGTAAAGTAAACTCGATCAACTCGTAGTGGGCGTTAAAGAACAGAAGAAAACTCTCATCAATAATCCGTTGCCCTTGGGGACCAGTGGTAGTAATTTCCTCTCCATTCAAAAACACACCGAGCGCCTTGGCAAAACCAGCCTGCCACTGTTCATCGGTCATTTGACCACCATCAGGATTGAACCAGCCAATATCACTGACAGTATTACCGTGGATTGCTCTGCCTTGAAACCATTTGCGTCGCTGAAAAACTGGATGTTTACGGCGGAAGTAGATTAACTGACGAGCGAAATCTAACAGTGCGGCGTTGCCTTCAACCAAATTCCAATCTAACCAAGAGATTTCGTTGTCTTGACAGTAAGGGTTGTTATTACCCCCTTGAGTCCGCCCCAACTCATCTCCAGATACCAGCATTGGTACACCTTGAGAAAGTATGAGCGTTACTAAGAAGTTGCGTCTTTGTCGCTCCCGCAGCGCTAACACTTCTGGATCATCAGTTACGCCTTCTACCCCACAATTCCAGGAGCGGTTATGGCTCTCACCGTCCCGACTTTCTTCCCCATTTGCTTCATTATGCTTCTCGTTGTAGCTAACCAAATCGTTGAGAGTGAAGCCATCATGAGCAGTGAGGAAGTTAATGCTGGCATAAGGACTGCGCCCGTTAGTCTCGTACAAGTCAGAGCTTCCAGTAAAGCGATAAGCAAATTCTCCTAGATTGCTATCTTCGCCGCGCCAAAAGTCCCGCACTGTATCCCGATACTTACCATTCCACTCTGACCATAGCAAGGGAAAGTTACCAACTTGATAGCCACCTTCTCCCACATCCCAAGGTTCAGCAATTAGCTTCACATCGGCAATAACGGGATCTTGATGCACAATGTCAAAAAATGCTGCCAGACTATCTACTTCGTAAAGTTCTCGTGCCAGCGCCGAGGCTAGATCGAAGCGGAACCCATCTACATGCATTTCTAAAACCCAATAGCGCAGGCTATCCATCATCAACTTTAGGACTTGTGGATGGCGCACGTACAGGGAGTTACCGCAACCTGTGAAATCCATGTAGTATCGGGCATCGCCTTCTACTAAGTGATAGTATGAGGCGTTATCGACCCCACGAAAGGACAGTGTGGGACCAAGATGATTGCCTTCTCCGGTGTGGTTGTAGACCACATCCAAAATCACCTCAATTCCTGCCTTATGCAGCGCCTTAACCATGTCTTTAAACTCGTTGACTTGATAGCCTGGCTTTGAATCTGCACAGTAGCCGGAGTAAGGGGCAAAATAATTGATCGAATCGTAACCCCAGTAATTCTTTAATCCCTTGTCGGCGAGATGTCCAGGATATGCCAAGAAGTGATGCACTGGGAGCAATTCAATTGCCGTAATGCCGATCGATTGCAGATATGCGATTGATGCCGGATGCGCTAACCCAGCATAAGTACCGCGCAGTTCCTCTGGCACATCTGGTTGTTGCTTGGTAAAACCTTTGACATGTGCTTCATAAATAATCGTTTCATGAAAGGGAATGCGTAGTAGTTCATCACCCTCCCAATCGTAAGATTGATCTATGACAACAGACTTGGGAATTAGGTGAGCATTATCGCTATCGCTGAATGACAGGTCTGCTTCTGGATCTTCCCAAGAATACCCAAAGTTTTCTGAACCGTTCTTTACGTCGCCGTCAATTGCCTTCGCATAAGGATCGATCAATAGTTTGTTGGGGTTGAAACGATGACCTTCAGATGGCGCGTAGGGACCTTGAACTCGAAACCCGTAGCGTTTTCCTGGTCCTACCCCTGGTATATAACCATGCCAAACATGACTATCTACCTCAGTCAAAGTTAAACGTGTCTCTTGATCGTCTTTATCAAACAGACAGAGATCTACACCCGTTGCATTTTCACTAAATAAAGCAAAGTTTGTACCTTTACCATCCCAAGAGGCACCCAAGGGATAGACTTTACCAGGCCATAGTTCTAAGTACATAATTTGATGTCTATCTTTTTGTGCTGATGCCATCAATCTTGAGATTGAACTGGCAGTTTTTAACCTTACGGTTAGGGTTATTTTGGCTGATTAAATCGGGTTGTGTCACACCTCTAACGGTATAAAAATCCTCTTTGAGAGGCTAATATTGTCAGCCCCTTAATGTATGGAATTGTTTAACAGTTTAGAAGCTCGAATCCTCAACGCTCAGTTAGCTTGAAAAAGACAACGGCTAGTGGTGGTAAGCTAATATTCAAAGAATAAGGTCGTCCGTGACAGGGTTCCCCCGTTGCTTCTACTCCGCCTAAGTTGCCCATACCACTACCACCGTATTCTTGGGCATCGCTATTAAGTAATTCTTTCCAGAAACCGTTTGCCGGAACACCAATTTGGTAATTATGGCGGGGTAAAGGAGTAAAGTTACAGATCGTCAGCACTATCTGGTTAGGATCTGTGCCTTTACGAATCAGACTGATAATACTATTTTCTGAATCGTTACAATCAACCCACTCAAAGCCAGCCGGATCGCAGTCTAGTTCGTGGAGGGCTTTCTCATTGCAGTAAGTCCGGTTTAAATCGCCAACCCATCTTTGTAAACCTGCATGAGCTGGATTGTGTAACAGATGCCAATCTAGACTGCTGTCGTGGTTCCACTCACGCCACTGACCAATTTCGCCGCCCATAAATATCAACTTTTTAGCAGCCTGAGCGTACATATAGCCAAAGAGCGATCGCAGATTAGCAAATTTTTGCCAATCATCCCCCGGCATCTTGTTTAACAATGACCCTTTACCGTGAACCACTTCATCGTGGGAAAGTGGTAGCACAAAGTTTTCATTGAACGCATAAAGCATTCTAAAAGTCAACTGATTGTGATGAAATTTCCGATGAATTGGATCGTGGGACATATAGCTGAGAGTATCGTGCATCCAACCCATGTCCCACTTCATCCCAAAGCCCAAACCTCCCAAATAAGTAGGACGCGAAACCATCAACCAAGAAGTAGACTCTTCCGCAATAGTTACAACATCGGGGAAGCGTTCATACACAGCCTCATTGAAGCGACGGAGAAAAGCGATCGCTTCTAAATTCTCTTTACCGCCATGTCGATTCGGAATCCATTCGCCATCTTTACGGGAGTAATCCAGGTAGAGCATGGAAGCAACTGCATCTACTCGCAACCCGTCAATGTGGCACTTGTCCAACCAAAAGTAAGCACTACTAATGAGAAAACTAACAACTTCGTTGCGTCCATAGTTAAAAATGAAGCTACCCCAGTCGGGATGAAAACCCTGGCGCGGATCGGCATGTTCATAGAGATGCGTGCCATCAAAGTAGGCGAGTCCATGCTCATCAGTGGGGAAGTGGGAAGGTACCCAGTCTAAAATCACCGCAATATCATGCTGGTGCAGGTAGTCTACCAAATACATGAAGTCTTGAGGAGTCCCGTAGCGGCTAGTCGGAGCAAAAAAGCCTGTAACTTGATAACCCCAAGAGCCAAAGAAGGGATGTTCTGTAATTGGCAAAAATTCTACATGGGTAAACCCCATCTGCTGCACATATTCAGTTAGCTTTGGTGCTAGCTCTCGGTAGCTCAGGGAGCGATTTCCATCTTCCGGGACTCGCATCCAGGAACCCAAGTGAACTTCGTATGTAGTAATTGGAGCAGTTATGGCATTGAACCCGCCACGCTTTTTCATCCACTCCTGATCATTCCAATTGTAGTCGCTATTCCAAACAACCGAAGCAGTTTTGGGCGGGACTTCGTGCGTTATTGCTAGAGGATCGGCTTTTTCTACCTCATACCCATCACTACTAGACACGATATGGTATTTGTAGACGCTGCCTGTAGTGATGCCAGGAATAAACCCTTCCCAAATTCCTGAATTTCCTCTGAGAGTTAGCGGGTGAGTATCCCGACACCAATCATTAAAATCCCCTTTGACAAAGACTTGGGCGGCGTTGGGCGCCCAGACAGCAAAGTAGGTACCCTCCACTTGATTGTGTGTCAGTGGGTGAGATCCCAGCTTGTCATACAAACCGAAATGAGACCCCTCATTGAACAGGTATAAATCATCTTCGGTGAGCATTGTTACATCCAAGCTGACTCTTGATTCGGTAAAGACCATAATTTTATTATCCTATGAATGTGAAAGTAGCAATTGTAAAATCCGCTGAAGTGGGATTTCTACCCAATCTGGACGGTTGTTAAGTTCATAACCCAACTCATAAATCGCTTTTTCCAACAGATAAGCATTCAACAAAACTTGCAACTCTTGTGTTGCTTTGGGTAAAAAGGTGGCTTCGGCGGCTGTCATCAAATAAGAGTTAAGGAAAGCTACACTAACCCAGCCATACCAGAACTGTGCCCATTGCTCCATGCTTTGGAGATCTTCTGGGCGAATAATGCCGCTTTCTACTTCATTACGCAATGCTTGAGCCACAGCGTAGTTGAATGATTGCAACATTCCAGCCACATCTCGTAGAGGCGATCGCTTCATTCGCCGCTCACTTAGAGGACGAGCGGGTTCTCCCTCAAAATCAATAATGATGAAGTCTTTGCCAGTATATAGAACTTGTCCTAAATGGTAGTCTCCATGACACCGAGTGCGTTGCCCGGTAATTTTGAGGTTCAAGACTGAGCCAAAGCTTGCCATCAGTTGTTCCTGACTGTTAAGAATCTCTTGCGCTAATTCTTGTGCTTGTGAAGGCAGTTGTGGCAGTCGTTTTTTCAGTAGCAGTAAAATCTGCCCTGCCGAATTTCGCATCGACTGATAGATAGAGCGTTGGTAAAAGGAAGTAAACGGTTCTGGGGTGAAATTCGAGTCCTCCACCTCAGCCGCCAAAGCAATATGAAGTTCAGCCGTGCGTTGCCCTAGAAGTTCGGCAGATGCTAGGTAAGAGCCGAGCAGTTCGTGTGCTAAATCGGGAATTCCTACCGAAATTTCCGCAACTAATGAGTTGGATGGCAAATCTACTTCAGCAATATCTACTTGCTTCACCAAAACTTGCTCAAAATAGTCCCGCAGCCCATCTAGAGTATAAGTCCAAGCATCTCTAACATCGGGAACGAATTCGTGCAATATCCCCAAAGTCATTGAATGAGCTGAGCTACGATACTCCAAAGAGCCGACAACAGAAACAAAGTGTTCGGATTGTATCTTAGTTAAGAAGCGCCCAATTTCTAAATCTGGATTGATACCCTCTTCGACTTTCCGGAAAAGTTTCAGGATGAAGCGATCGCCATAAACTATTGATGTATTACTTTGTTCGCCCTTCAGTGAACGAGCTTCAAGCTGCGAGTCGATTTCTGGTGTATCAGTAACAGTCGCCAGCAATTCACCAACTATACCTTGATAACGATCTAAGTTAGCGATCATTTCTAGTGGGAAATCTAAAAAATCTTTATCTGCTATGGCATCCAACAATACTCCAGTTTCATCTGTGCCTCGAATTTGGAGTTTAGCTACTGCCTGTAGAGATTGCTCTAGTGGTTCTTCACTTTCAACATGATCCTGTTGATAAGCTAACGGCATCAAATAAGTTTCGGGACTGCCTTCGGTGTATGTCACCTGTAGCATCACAAAATAAGCCTCAGCGTTCCCATAAGTTACCGGAATCACCTCAGATATTTGTGTCGTTTGCATCTTCCGAGCTTTGCCGCCAAACCAACGCTGAGTTTGCAGGTAATTGGGCAAGACGGAGTTGAGAGCTGCTCTTGATTCGTTAGCAAAAATATTCTGCCACTTACCATTAACAACTAGAGTTGGCAATTGTGTTTGAGGTCTGTGCAATGAGGCATCATCTTGCACGCATAGAGTAAACCAATAGAAGGCGTGGGAGCTGAGGTTGAGGAAGTAGGGCGATTCCCCAATTGGTGGGAATTCAGTGCGTCCAAAAATCTCTATTGGCACCACACCTTTAAATTCCGATAAATCTAATTCCACCGTTTGGACAAAGCGCGATAGATTTGCCACTACCAAGATGCGTTCGTCTTTGTAAGTCCGGATAAATGCTAGAACTTTGCGATTCTCTGGATACAGTAACTCAAAAGTACCGCGACCAAATGCCTGAAACCTTTGTCGAGTTGCAATTAAGCGTTTAGTCCACCACCAGAGAGACTGGGGGTTAGCCCGTTGTGCCTCAACGTTGACTGCTTCGTAGTGATATTCCGCATCAACAATCGGTGGGGCATACAATCGCTGTGGATTAGTCCGACTAAAGCCTGCATTGCGATCGCTACTCCATTGCATCGGTGTCCGCACACCATTGCGATCGCCTAAATAAATATTGTCTCCCATGCCAATTTCATCCCCGTAGTACAGCACCGGAGTACCAGGGAGAGAAAGCAACAGCCCATTCATCAACTCAATTCGGCGGCGGTTATTCCACATTAAAGGAGCCAGACGGCGGCGGATACCCAAGTTGATTCTTGCTTGGACATCTTGAGCGTAAACCCGATACATATAATCTCGGTCTTCATCACTCACCATTTCCAAAGTCAGCTCGTCATGGTTGCGCAAGAACAATGCCCACTGACAGTTTTCGGGAATCGGCGGTGTCTGCTGAAGAATATCGATGATGGGGAAGCTGTCTTCCATCTGCAACCCCATAAACAAGCGCGGCATCAGAGGGAAATGGAATTCCATATGGCACTCGTCTCCAGCACCATAATACTGAACTGCATCCTCAGGCCATTGGTTCGCTTCAGCTAGAAGCATTCGATTGGGAAATTTCTCGTCTACATGTTGCCGCAACCGCTTTAAGAAGACATGAGTTTCTGGTAAGTTTTCGCAGTTAGTCCCTTGTTCTTCATATAAATAAGGCACTGCATCCATGCGTAGCCCATCTACTCCCATTGCTAGCCAAAAATCAACCGTATCAAGTACTGCTTGACACACGGCTGGGTTCTCATAGTTCAAATCTGGCTGGTGGGAGTAGAAGCGATGCCAGTAGTATGCCTTAGCAATTGGGTCCCACGCCCAGTTAGAGGTTTCAAAGTCTTGGAAAATAATTCGAGCGTCTTGGTACTTTTCTGGGGTATCGCTCCAGACATAAAAATCTCTTTCTTTACTACCTTTTGGTGCTTTACGCGCCCGTTGAAACCAGGGATGTTGATCTGATGTATGGTTGACAATCAGTTCAATAATTACCCGAATGCCCCGCTCGTGTGCCGCATCTAGCAACGCTTGAAAGTCTTCTAAATTGCCATAAATTGGATTGATGCTAGTGTAGTCGGCAATGTCGTAGCCGTCATCTTTTAATGGGCTAGGGAAAAAGGGTAGTACCCAGACTGCCGTTACTCCCAAATCTTTCAAGTAATCTAGCTTTTCGGTCAATCCCCGGAAATCACCGATACCATCATTGTTACTATCTGCAAAAGCGCGGACTGGCACTTCATACAAGATGGCATCTTTAAACCACAAGGGATCGTCATTCAGTATCGAGTTTTGCATTTTATTCTGGATTTTTCAGGGTTAAAGAGCAAGGATTAAAGGGGCAAGGAGGGATCTGATTACTCTGACTCCCTTTTAACCTGTAAAATATGAGCGGGCATTACATAGGGATTTAGCTCAACATAGTTATTCTCGCCCCAGAGGTACTCCCGATCGTTAAGTAGGTCATGAACCTCGAAATGCTGGTAAGGATCGATACCCATTGATGCTAGGGACAAACTCAACCAACCAGATTGAGTGTTGTAAGGGTCGAGGTTAACTACCATTAACATGACATCACCGAAGTCTCCAGTCTGCTTGCTGTAGCAGATGATCTGATCGTTATAAGTTTGATGAAACTTTAGAGATTGATTGCTCTGCAAGGCAGGATGGTTGCGGCGAATTTGGTTTACCTTAGCAATTAAATTTTTAATTGTGTAAGGACTATCCAAGTCCCAATTTCGGATTTGATATTTCTCTGAGTTCAGATATTCTTCGCTGCCTGGTTTTAATGGTCGGTTCTCACACACCTCAAAAGCTGGTCCGTAGATACCGTAGTTGGCCGCCAAGGTAGCTGCTAAGATTAACCGAATCATGAAAGCAGGTCGTCCACCATGTTGGAGAAATTCATGCAGAATGTCTGGGGTATTCGGCCAGACGTTGGGGCGAAAGATATCATGAGCCGGAGGTTGGCTTAACTCAGTGAAGTACTCAGTCAGCTCATACTTGGTGTTGCGCCAAGTGAAGTAAGTATAGGATTGGGAAAAGCCCATTTTCGCTAAGCGGTACATCACTTTAGGACGGGTAAAGGCTTCGGCTAAGAAAATGACCTCAGGGTATGTTTGCTTAACTTCCCCAATCATCCATTCCCAAAAGGGAAAGGCTTTGGTATGAGGATTGTCTACCCGGAAAATTTTTATTCCCTTGTCAATCCAAAATAGTACGACACTTTTAAGTTCTTCCCAGAGGTTTCGCCAATCTGAGGTTTCAAAGTCTATTGGGTAAATGTCTTGGTACTTTTTGGGTGGGTTTTCGGCATATTGGATTGTGCCATCAGGTCTATGCAAAAACCACTGGGGATGCTCTTTAACGTATGGATGATCGGGAGAGCATTGGTAAGCTAGATCTAATGCTACTTCAATTCCATGCTCAGCCGATGCAGCAACAAATTCTTGAAAGTCTGCCATTGTCCCTAGCTGGGGATGAATGGCTTTGTGCCCACCGAATGTGTCACCAATTCCCCAGCACACGCCAACGTCTTCCGGCTCGGCTGTAGTGGTGTTGTTTTTGCCTTTGCGAAAGGTGGTGCCAATTGGGTGAATTGGCGGTAAGTAAAGGACATCAAAACCTAGTTCGGCAATATAAGGTAGTCGGGCTTGAGCGTCTTTGAATGTACCATGACTTCCGGCTGCGCCACAGGAGCGAGGAAACATCTCGTACCAAGTGCTGAAACGGGCTTTTTCTCGATCTACGAAGATGCCGAGTTGCTTGTCATAAACAGTTGCTAGGGAGCGATCTGGGTACTTGGTTATCAGGGTTGCCAAGTCTTCTGATAAAACTTTTTGCTCCAAAGTAACGGCATCTTCTTTTTGCACAGAACGCAGAGTAGCAGCCCAGGTTTTTAGTTGGGTGCCATCGTTACCAGTAGCGCGAGTGCTTGCTTGCTCAACCAGTTGCGCTCCAATGAGCAAATCAATAGATACATCTTGTCCTGCTGCCAATTTTTTCGCCATTCCTCGTCGCCATGACAAGAAGTGATCGACCCAACCACTAATGGTATAGATGTAGCGACCTAACTGAGAAACTGTGAATTCTCCTTGCCAGCGATCGTTGACAAGAGGACTGAGAGACACTTCCAGCCATTCAGCAGATGTTTCTGGACGGTACATCAGGACACCAGCTACAGCATCGTGACCATCCGTAAACATATCTACTTCTATCTGGATTTTTTCCCCGACTGTCCGCTTGACTGGAAAACGTCCTCCGTCGATCTCTGGAGAAACGCTCTCAATTTGAACCCTTTTTCTACCTTCTGTTAGTAGCATTTGAGACGCTCCCTTGATTCATCAACAACAAGACGGTTACAGATACCTTGATTTAATGCTTTCTTTACCTTTACTTAATCGAACTACTTGTGTGTATTAATACGCATTACGCAACAATCTCTATTAGACCTGTACTCTCGTTAAGACATTTAAACCTATAGCCTGTGGCAAGAAATCAATCTCAAGGTTAATCAATGATAGTGACTTGGCGTTGTTTGGACAAATGTGAACTAAAATCTGGTTCAACTCGCTTTAGTCATCTAACTTAGGTAAGAGAGCATTTAATGTATGGGCGATCGCTTAACCTCAAAGTACCTAAACCCGATTTGCAATTAACTAGGCTGCTTAAAGTTTCTTAACACAAACTTCATCTAGCTTTAAAGCTTCAGTAAAGCTTTGCTGATTGACCTTGTTATTTAACAAAATTTTATTAATACTGAAAGTGACACATATCTGAGGGTAGTAGCGATCTAAATCACAGACAGCAGGCATTAGTCATGCACTCTGTTACTTCGATCGGGCCAGTTTTCTTTCACGCCAACTGCACTCATTGCTTATCTGTCTTCCTTATTTTGTTAAAATTTTCTCTAACCCATCAATCCTATGAGCTATTCGACAACCCAGTTACGAGGCTTGGATGGTCAAATTTACTATGTGAAGCGAAAGTTTGATACTCAATCCAACAAGGCAATTGAAAGTAGGGTTCATACCCAATCCGGAAATTGTATTTTTCAAATGCAACATGAAAACCTGCCTCCGCTTCCAGAAGAGGAAATTCTCTCCTTAGCACTAACAAACCCAAAGCAAGCAGCAGATCGCTATAAAGACGAAAGCAGCAGTGGAACTGAGATATATGCGAGGGAACTGATGACTCATCTACAACGCTACATCCGCTCCTAGAGCAAAATCATCCAAAGCTGATTCAAAATTGCCAAGCTGGAATTGGGTAAGGCGATTGACATAGTACGTTTGCCGCAGTAGAGCCAGCAGTAGTTGAGGCGATCGCAGTCTAACACTGCCTGGTTTGGTTGAGTATATGTTAAATTTAGAGACTAAGGGCGATTGGCACAGTGGTAGCGCGCTTCCTTCACACGGAAGAGGTCACTGGTTCGAAACCAGTATCGCCCATCAATTTGTACAGTGACTAACTAATTGTCGCTGCGACTTTACCCACAACTTTGCCGCAACGGCAAGCTTATGCTTCCATTTAACAGTAGCAAGGTTATGCTTCCAATTGTGCAAAGCAAATAAAGCTGTACCCTGGCAAATAAGGTTATACACTCTTCAACAATCTCGCTGGAAGTGATCTGTATAAATCTGAAAAACTTACAGATTTCACTCCAAGCAAGTTGTACTTACTCTTCCAAATCTTGCTCTTCTTCAGAAGGATGTCTTCCGTGGCTAGCATAAACACTATAGCCATCAGCAAATTGAAGAGCTGGTTCCCCCTCAGCATGAAGCAGATTGTCTTGGTCAAAAGACAACTTACAAGGACGATCGCAGGCTAGGCAAACCTTTTCAAACTGGAAGACAAAACCACAAAATTGAATCAACTCTTGATGCACTTTCCATTTTTTTTGATCGTGGTGAAGGTCAAGAACTGAGATACAGAAATCGATTAGACAGCCCCATATTGCCCATTCTGCTGGTCTAGATAAAACGTTTGTCAAGTAGAGAATATCAGTAAATTCAAGTTCAGGCTTGTAGAGATCAGCAATTATTTGATCTTCAATACATCTGATTGTGCTATGCGGAAAGTATGAAGCTTGTGGATTACTATCAGTCGGGTAGTAGGGAAATTTTGGGAATTGAATTTGATTCCGTAACCTGAGCGAGAGACGCTCCTCAAGTTGTTGCTT
>JAABUQ010003261.1_pt1 | contig 30182 bp, 30 predicted proteins | sample 5560001 | NCBI WGS metagenome assembly JAABUQ01 (sample SAMN10711888, study PRJNA513371) | rock metagenome | isolation source: Antarctica rocks | place: Antarctica: Victoria Land, Finger Mt nord | collected 2015-12-18 | reverse complement strand
CGGTCATAGAAGGGCAGCAGCAGCAGCAGGATCATGGCCAGGGTGGGCACGCCGAGCGTGGCCAGCCCCACCAGGCTGGGCGGCTTGATCACGCGCAGCACCTCGAACAGGAAGAAGAAGTACCAGTCCGGCCGCGGCACGTACGTGGTCGTCGTCTGGTTGACCTTGGGGCCGAGCTCGGCCCCCAGGACCAGCGACATCGCGATGATCACCGCCATCACGATCACCGCCATGATCGAGTCGTGCGCGACCGCGTAGGGGAAGAACGGGTGCCCCTTGGCCTTGAGCATCGAGTACTCGCGCAGGTACTGCTCCTTCTCGCGCTGGTTCATGCCCTACGCCTTCTCCCGCCGCAGCTGCGGATCGACGGTCGCCTTGATCCACGGCGGCGCGGTGGTCCCGAGCTTGGCCACGAGGTACAGGTGGGCGCCGATCATCGCCGCGATGGCGCCGGGCAGGAGCAGCATGTGGATCGCGTAGAAGCGCGACAGCGTGGTGGCGCCGAACTCGGGCCCGGCGCGCGCGAAGTCGCTCAGGTAGGGCCCGATGAGCGGACCGGTGCCATTGATGCTTATGCCCACGGCCGCCGCCCAGTAGGCGCGCTGGTCAAAGGGCAGCAGGTAGCCGGTGAAGCCCATGACCATGGTGAGGATGAGCAGCACCACGCCGATCACCCAGTTGAGCTCGCGCGGGTACTTGTAGGCGCCGAAGAAGAAGGTGCGCGCCATGTGCAGGAAGACCAGCACGACCATCACGCTCGCCCCCCACTTGTGCATGCCGTGCACGAGCTGGCCGAGGAAGACGTCGTTGTTGATGTAGCGGATCGACTCGTAGGCCCCGCCGGTGGCGTCGGGCCGGTAGAACATGGCCAGGAACACCCCGGTGACGGCCTGGGAGAGGAAGGCGAACATCGTCGCCGAGCCCAGCGTGTAGAACCAGTTGGTGCCCTTGGGGACCTTGCGGAACATCAGCCAGCGCGCGGCCCCGCTGAGCGAGGTGCGCTCGTCGACCCAGTCGACGACGGTGAACCCCGCGCCCTTGGCGTGGTCGAGGGGACCAGCGGTCCCGTTGCCCTCGCCCGGGCGGGCCGGGGGCGCCTTCAGCGCCGAGGGCAGCGGCGGAGCGGGGAGCTTGGGCAGGCTGGGCATGGCGCCTCTTCTTTAGAGCTTGCGAGAGCTGGGTCGTGAGGGGTACAGGTACTGACCGATGCCGTCGACCGGCTCGCCGGGATCCCGCGGCGAGAAGCGCTTCAGCTCGCTGTTGACGCTGTAGCGCGGCCCGAGCTGCACGCGGCCGCTCTGCACCCGCGTGTAGAAGCGATCCAGGGGACGCACCGGAGGTCCGCCCACACGCTTGCCGAGCAGGTCATAGACGCCACCGTGGCACGGGCAGATGAAGCGCTGGGCGGCCGACGTGTAGCGCACCGGGCAGCCCAGGTGCGCGCAGCGGGTGGTGATGGCGATGAACTTGTTGTACTGATCGGGCTTGTCCTGGTCGATGGCCGCGTTGCGCTTGCGCATGTAGGCGGTGGACTTGCCCGACTCGCCGACGCTGGAGACGAGCGTGAAGCTGACCGGCACGTAGGTGTTGTCGGGAAAGTCGCCGACGGCGCCGACGTCCTCCCAGTGGGGGGGCGTGCTCCTGCCCACCACGCCCGCCGCGAAGCCCAGCGCGGGCAGGGTGAAGGAGGCCGCCGCGATCGCTCCGGCCGAGTGGGCGGTGGCCGTCATGAACCGGCGGCGGGTCACCGTCTCGCCCTCGAAGGCCCCGGGCATGTGGCGGTCGGCGGTGTACTTGGACTTGATGCTCTGACGCTTGTCGGGCACTGTCACTCCGAGGGATCAGGGCCGCCGTACTGGACGCCGGTGAGGGTCGGCGCGGTCTGAAGCGGCGCGGGCCGTGAACAATATCGGGCGGCGACCTTCGGCGGGCCTGGTTGGCAGGGGCTCTGCGGCGTTCCTCCTTTGCACAGCCAGTAGAATTATATCTGTACAAGAGAGATAACAGCGCGTGCCGCGCGCCGGCTCGGGCGGTCAGACGCGCGGCTCAAGTCGGGGGCCGGTCGGGCGCGCAGGCGCGCAGGGCGGCGGCCGCCGCGGGCGAGCCGGCGCGCGCCTGCTCCTTGGCGCGGGTGTGCGCCGGGGTGGATCCCCAGCCGAGCGCGTGCGCGCCGGCGGCCCACACCGCGTCGGCCAGCTCGAGATCGTCGATCGCGTGAGCGCGCGCGGTCAGCGCGATGATGTCGGCCAGCTCGCCGACGGACTCGATGTCGCCCAGCTCCACAAGCCGGGCCAGGCCCAGCGCGTAGAGCTGGTCGCCGGCCAGCAGACCGAGGTCCTCGTCGGCGGTGCGCACCAGGCGCGCGTCCCCGTAGTGCAGCAGGTAGCCCTCGTAGACGGCCTCGACCAGCAGCTCGTACTCGCCTTCGCGCCCACGTGCGCGCGGGCCGCGGGCGACCGTGCAGGCCGCCGATGAGCAGGCCTGGGCATCGTCGGGCTCGGTGACCGCATCACCCACCAGACCGCCCTTCGCCCGCAGCAGGGCCGCGAGCTCCACCAGAGCCGCCATCACCGCTCGTCGTCCAGGGCGGCGAAGGCGCCCGCCGCCGCCGCCAGCGTGTACTCGACGTGCTCGGGAGTGTGGGCCAGGGAGGGAAACCAGGCCTCGAACTGCGACGGCGGCGGATACACGCCACGGGCCAGCAGCCCGCGACACCAGGCGCCGTAGGCCCGCAGATCACACGCCTGCGCATCGGCCAGGTTGCGCACCGGCGTCGCGCTGAAGAAGACGGTCAGCAACCCCGGGGCGCTCACCACCTGCACGGGACGCTCGCCCGCGACCTCGCGCAGGCCGGCGGCCAGCTGCTCGGTGACCGAGGCCAGGCGCAGGTAGGCCTGCTCGTCCATGCGGGCCAGCGTGGCCAGGCCCGCGGCCACCGCGAGCGGATTGCCCGACAGGGTCCCCGCCTGGTAGACGTCGCCTGCCGGGGCGAGCATGTTGAGGAGCTCGCGCGGGCCGCCGACGGCTCCGGCCGGCAGCCCGCCGCCGATCACCTTGCCCATGACCACGAGGTCGGGGGTCACGCCGGTCAGCTCCTGAGCACCGCCCCGGGCGAGGCGAAAGCCGCTGATGACCTCGTCGAAGACGAGCAGGGCGCCGCTTGAGTCGGCCTGCTCGCGCAGCAGCTCGAGCAGGCCGACAGCGGGCGGTATCAGTCCCATGTTGGCCGGGTAGGGCTCGACCAGGATCGCGGCCAGCTCACCCTCGCTCACCGCGGCGCGGACCCCATCGGCGTCGTTCCACTCGACCATGGTCGTGGCCGCGGTGGCCGCGGCGGGAACGCCGGGCGAGTCGGGAATCGCCTGGGTGGCCAGGCCCGACCCCGCCCGGGCCAGCAGGCCGTCGACGTGCCCGTGGTAGGCACCGGCGAACTTCAGCACGCGCTCGCGCCCGGTCGCCGCCCGGGCCAGGCGGATGGCGCTCATGGTCGCCTCGGTGCCCGAGGAGGTCATGCGCAGCATGGCCACCGCCGGCATCCGGGCCGCCACCTCGGCGGCCAGCTCGACCTCGCCCGCGGTCGGCGCGCCGAAGGTCATGCCGCGTGCCGTGGCCGTCGTCACCGCTTCGACCACCGCGGGATGGGCGTGTCCGAGCACCAGCGGCCCCCACGAGCACACCCAGTCCACGTAGCGGTTGCCGTCGACGTCAAAGAGCTCGGCGCCCGCCGCGCGATCGACGAACAGGGGGGTGCGCCCGATCGCGCGCATCGCGCGCACGGGGGAGTTGACCCCTCCGGGCAGGACATCCAGGGCGCGCTGGTAGAGGTCCACCGAGCGGGCGTCGCTGAGCGAGGCGCTCACGGCCCGGCCCGCGCGTGCCTCAGGCGTGCTCGGCTTCCCACCGCTTGAAGTCGTCGGTGAAGTACAGCAGCCGCACCTTCTTGAACTCGGTCGAGGAGTACAGGGTGGCGCGCTCGTGGATGCCGGTCTGCTCGGCGATGGCGTCGAGCACGGCGTCGCACTCCTCCTTGGAGCGCCCGTGGGCCATGGTGAACACCGAGTAGGGCCAGTCGGGGTAGGTGGGGCGCTCATAGCAGTGGGAGATCCCCCGGAAGGAGGCCATCCGCGGGCCGACGCTGCGCACGTCCTCGTCGGCCACGCGCCACACCCCCATGCCGTTGGCCGAGAAGCCGGCACGGCGGTGAAAGAGGATCGCCGCCACGCGGCGCAGCAGGCCCCGCTCGCGCATCCCCTGCATGTGCTCGAGCAGCTGCTGCGTGTCGACTCCCAGCGTCGCGGCGGCCGGCGCGTAGGGCTCGGACACCACCGGCAGGTCGCCCTGGGTCGTGCGAATGACCCTCTTGTCCCACTCGTCGTAGGGCACGGGCTCCAGGTCGACGGGCTCCTGCACCACGCCCGCGGAGGCCAGCGCGTTGGTGTCGCCCTGCATCTCCAGGTCCATGCGGATCTTGAACAGGCGCAGGGTGGGCAGCTGGCGGATCGACTCGGCGCCCGTCAGCCGCTGCAGCACGTCCAGGGTGCCCTGCAGGCCCAGGCGCGAGTCGGGCTCGACCGCGATCGTGAACCACATGTTGAAGTCGTGGTTGCGCAGGTAGTTGTGGGACACGCCCGGGTGGGCATTGACGACCTCGGCGGCACGCCACGGGTGCTCGGGGTCGACCTTGGCCGCGACGAGCATCGACCCGTAGCCCAGCGCGCGGGTGTCATAAATCGGCGTGACCTGGCGGATGATGCGCTGGTCAAGCAGCCGCCGCACACGGGTGAGCACCTCCTCCTCGCTCACCTGCGCCTGCGCGGCCACCGCGGCGTAGGGCCGTGGCTCCAGGGGGAAGTGGCCCTGCATGAGGTTCAGCAGCCGGCGGTCGAGGTCGTCCAGGGCGACCGCCGCACCGTCGCGGCGACTGCGCGTCTTGGGGGTGGCCGCGCGCGCGCGTGGGCTCGGGGCAGCGTCCTCGGCGGATACGGGTGGGGCGTGCTGCTCGGTGGGGGTCACTCGGCCAGCCATGCGGCGGCCTCCTTGGCGTGGTAGGTGATGACGATGTCCGCGCCGGCGCGGCGCAGCGACGTGAGGATCTCGAGCACGGTGGCGCGCTCGTCGAGCAGGCCGGCCAGCGCGGCGGCCTTGACCATGGCGTACTCACCGCTGACGTTGTAGGCGGCCACGGGCAGCCGCGTGGCTGCCTTGACGCGGTGGATGAGGTCGCCGTAGGCCAGGGCCGGCTTGACCATGACCATGTCGGCACCCTCCTGCATGTCCAGCAGCGCCTCGCGCTCGGCCTCGTCGGCGTTGGCCGGATCCATCTGATAGCCGCGCCGATCCCCGAAGGCCGGGGTGGAGTCGGCCGCGTCGCGAAACGGCCCATAGAAGGCCGAGGCGAACTTGGCCGAGTAGGCCATGATCGGGACGTCGCCGAGGCCCTCCGCGTCGAGCTCGGCGCGGATCGCACCCACCCGTCCGTCCATCATGTCGCTCGGCGCCACCACGTCGACACCGGCGCGGGCCTGGCTGACCGCGGTGCGCGCGAGCAGCACCAGGGAAGCGTCGTTGTCCACGTCGCCGCCGGCGCCCAGCACCCCACAGTGGCCGTGGTCGGTGTACTCGCACAGGCACACGTCGCCGATGACCAGCAGATCGGGGTGGGCCTGCTTGATGGCCCGCGTGGCCAGCTGCACGACGCCCTCGTCGTCCCACGCTCCCGAGCCCTGCTCGTCCTTGGCGTCGGGGATCCCGAACAGGATCACCGCCGGCACGCCGCGGGCGCACAGCTCGCCCGCCTCGGCGACGGCCTCGCCGATGGACAGGCGATCCACCCCGGGCATGGTGGCGATCGGCTCGCGGCCGCTCACCCCGCTGGCCACGAACAGCGGCGCGACGAGGTGCCCGGCGCGCAGGTCGGTCTCGCGCACGAGCCCCCGCAGGGCAGGGGTGCGGCGCAGGCGGCGCAGGCGGGTCTGGGGGAAGGACATCGCTGCGATCCAGGATAACCGGGGCTCGCGACCGCCCCGCCGGGCCCGGCCAAGGCCTCGGGCCTGGGCCGCCACGCGGCGGCGCTCAGGGCACGGCCGACGGTCCCCTTTTTCCTAAAGCAACGTGCGCGGCGTGCGCTCCCAGGGCTCCAGGGTCACGTGGCGCTGCATGTAGATGACGATCTCGCGCGCCACGGCCATGAGGGGCAGGGCGATGACCGCGCCGATGATGCCCTCCACCTGCTGGCCGAAGAGCAGGGCTCCGATCACCAGCAGGGGGTTGATGCGCAGCGAGTGGCTGAAGATCTGCGGGGCCACGAGGTGCCCCTCGAGCTGCTGCAGAGCGACGAACAACAGGGCCACCCACAGGGCCGAGACGGGGTCGGTGAACAGCGCGACGAGCATCGGGGGAAGGGCGCCGAGGAAGGGGCCGATGTAGGGCACCAGCTCCATCAGGCCGAAGAAGGCCCCGAAGGCCACCGCGTAGGTGCGCCCCTCGGGAAATATCCCGAGCAACCCGAACAGGTACAGGGCCAGCCCGGAGGTCGTGCCCATGATCACGCTGAACAGGAGCTGCCCGCGCACGTAGTGCGAGACGGCGCGCTGGACGAGGATGGGAAAGTCGTCGGCGGGCGTGCCGTCCCCCGTCGGCATTGCGCGGCGGGTGATCGCCCCGATGCGCGGTCCGTACACGAGCATGTACACCGACAGCACGAAGCTGATCACGATGTCAAAGCCCGTGCTCACCGTCCGGGCGAGCAGGCCGCCGCCGAAGGACACCACCGACCCACCGGTCTTGACCACCAGCCCCTGCAGCGTCTGCAGCGCCGTCTTGCCCTGCTTGATGAGCTGGACGTGCAGGCCGTCGGAGTTGAGCGTGCCCTGCAAGGAGGCTAGCTTGGCGTTGGCCTCGGCCGTGATGCTTGGGACGGCACGCGTGAAGGCGCTGACCTGATTGGAGATCGGGCTGGCCAGCAGGATGCCGACAAAGGCCAGGGTCAGGAAGAATCCGAGGTACACGCTGAGCACAGCCAGCCCGCGCGGCAGGCGGCCACGGTGCAGAAAGGCAACGGCGGGATTGAGGATCAGGGCGATGAGGCCGGCGATGACAAACAGCAGCAGCACCCGTCCCGCGGCGAGGGCCAGCGTCCACGCGGCCAGCAGGGCGAGCGGCAGCAGCACGAGCTGCACCCAGCGCGGAACCACCATCCGCTCGACGTCACGCCGCAGCTCCCCGGCGGGCTCCGCGTCGGCCAGCTCGCGCTCGAGGAGCTCGGGGGGCGCCGCCGGGTCCTCGCACTCCGGCGGCTCGCCCGCTCGGGGCGCGGACGGGTGCGGGGTCGCCGTCACCGGCCGGACCACCTTGAGCGGGAACGCGCCGGGGCGCTGCTCCTCGGTTGTGCCATGGGCCCAGTATGGCTGAGGCGCACCAGGGCAGGACCGAGCCGCAGCCGGCGTCGGCGTCGGCGTCGGCGTCGGCGTCGGCGTCGGCGCCCGCCAGTGTGCTGTTCGTCGGCGACGTGGTGGGGGGCACCGGGCGGCGCACGCTGCTTGAGTGCCTGCCGGTGCTGCGCGAGCGTCACGCACCGACGTTCGTGATCGTCAACGGCGAGAACGTGGCGGGGGGCCTGGGCATCACCCCCAAGCTGGCCGACGAGCTGTTCGCGGCCGGGGTCGATGTGATCACGCTGGGCAATCACGCCTACCACCGTCGTGAGATCTACGCCTACCTCGACGCTCACGAGCGCATCCTGCGACCGGCCAACTACCTGCGCGGCCAGCCCGGGCGGGGGCGCTGCGTGGTGACGCGCGACGGGGTCAGCCTGGGCGTGATCAACCTGAGCGGGAACGTGTTCCTGCAGGCGGGCCGCTCCGCCTTCACCGAGGTGGACGCCGAGCTCGCCCAGCTGCGCGCCGCCGACCACGTGCTCGTCGACATGCACGCTGAGACGACCAGCGAGAAGGTGGGCATGGGCTGGCATCTGGACGGTCGCGTGACCGCCGTGGTCGGCACTCACACCCACGTGCCCACCGCCGACGCGCGCGTGCTGCCTGGGGGCACGGCCTACATCACCGACGTCGGCATGACCGGCGCGCGCGGCGGCGTGATCGGGGTGCGCCGCGACCAGGCGGTGCAGTCGCTGCTCACCCAGATGCCGGTGCGCTTTGAGTCCTCCGACGAGGACCCGTGGCTGATGGCCGTGCTCGTGCGCTGCTCTAGGCGACGACGAGCGGACGCGATCGAGCAGCTGCTGATGGCGCGTCCGAGCTGACCCCAGGCTCGCCGAAGCGACCGAGCAGGGCCACGATCAGGGGCGCAAAGAACCACGGTATGTAGAGGTAGAACCAGTGATCGGCGCCCAGCTGCACGGCCACGAGGATGGCGGCGGCCGCGGCGGCCAGACCGACCACGTCGGCGCGCCGGGGCAGCACGGCCAGGACCAGGGCCAGGGCCAGGGCCGCCACCTCCACCGCGGCCTGGGCGCCTCCCAGTCCGCCCCACAGCCCCCACACCGAGAAGGGCGAGCCGCGGTTAGCCTGGTAGACGAGGGTGCGCTGCCACACCGTGCTCAGGTCGTCGTGCGTGAACACGGGGATGGACAGGACCGCCGCGGTGACCACGAAGGCCGCGGCGAAGGCGCCCAGCGTGCGCAGGCGCGACCGCGCGGGCGTACCCGGCGGCCGATGCAGCGCCAGCAGGGGAGCCAGCGCCAGCGGCGCGAACTTGGTCAGGCCGGCCAGCGCGCCCAGCGCTCCTCGCGCGCGGGGGTGGGCGCTGGCCAGCAGCGCGGCGGCGACCAGGGCCCCCACCAGCGCGTCGTTGGTGTCGCACGCCAGCGCGTACAGCGTGAACGGAAAGGAGACCCAGGCGTAGGCCAGGGCCACGCCCATGGTCGGCCCGCGCACGCGCCGCCCGAGCAGGAACAGCGCACCCACCGCGAGCAGGTCGAACAGCACCGATGCCAGGTGGGCGGCGGGGAGGTCGTTCCAGCGCCCGTTCTGACCCGCCACGGCCACGGCAGGCACGTAGGCCTCGTAGCTGACCGGCCCGTAGGTGTCGCCGTGCTCGTTGTCGCTCGGCCAGCCGCCATACAGGGGCTGCCCGTGGACGACGCGATGAGCGCCGATCACCCCCGCGTAGCCCACGTCGATGACGTTTGCGTCGACGACGTTCAGCGCGACGCGGAAGCCGATGAGAAAGACGGTCCCCACCGCCAGCCACGACGCGGGCACCAGCAGAGGCAGGGGCTCACGGGCCGCGTGGACGGCGACGGCGGGACCACCGTCGTGCGCGGGGACGGCGTCGGGCGCCGGCGCCCCGCTGGCGGTGCGGCGCAGGCGCGGGCGTGCGATGGCCAGCGCGCGCACGAGCACGTAGAGCAACGGCGGGTACGCCAGGGGCACCGACAGGCCGATCTGCCCGTGGTTGAAGAAGGCGAGCGAGACCCCGAAGAGGGTGAGCACCAGCAGGTCCAGATGCAGCAGGCGCCACGGGCGGCGCCGGTCAAAGAACGGCACCACGAAGAGCACGCTCAGGGGCAGCCACACCCACCACGCGTTGGCCCGTCGCCCAAAGGCGCCGGGGTATCCGCGGGCCATGGTCCACGCCACCTGAAAGCCGGTCCACTGCTCGCGCACGCGTCCGCTGCGGTCATCGATGTAGACCTGGGCCACCTCCTTGCCCGAGCGGGAGAAGAGGCTGTACTGCCAGCGCAGCGGGCCCTTCAGGTAGGCGCCGTCGTAGGAGCCCCGGTCGCGCGCGCGCAGCCGGCGCACGACGGGCAGGGCGCGGGCCATGGCCAGCACCCGCGCCGAGCTCTCATGCCGTCCGGCCGGCGGCGTCTGCGATTCGCCGACGGGCACCGGCGCGTTGGGATCGGTCGCCGACTCAGACCGCACCGAGGTCGGCGATGCGCGGGTGGCGGCGCACGCCGGCCGCGGCGTCGCCGCCACGAGCAGCACCACCACGACCAGCCAGGCCCCGGCGAGCACGCGGGCCAGGCGCATGAGCGTGCTCATGGCAAGCGGGGTGAGGCCGGGCTGCTCGCGCCTGCTCACGCGGCGCTGACCGGCGGCGCTCCGGGCTGCACCCCCGTCGTGGCGGTCAGGCCGAAGTGCTCGGCCACGATCGGCGCCACGTCGCGAATCGCCCACTGCTCGCCCGCACGACGCCGGCGCGGACCGACGCCGCAGAGCACGAGCGCGCCCAGCGAGTCGCTGGCGTGCAGCGAACCGTGGCTACCCCCGCCGACGTGGCCCTGCCCGCCCCAGTCCAGGAACTCATATCCGGGACCGCTGGACAGCGCCACGTCACCCGAGGTGCGACAGATCAGCGCGGCCCAGACGCGCGCCAGCGCATCGGGGTAGGAGGGGCTGAGCAGCTGGCCGTCCTCGATGCGGGCGTCGAGCACCTCCAGCGGCCCGTCCACACTCCAGCGCGCGCCCCTGGGATCGGTGAGCTCGCCGCCCGGGGCAAAACGCAGCTCCCCCCGGGCACCGCTTGAGATCACCGCCTCCTGGACGACGCCGTGAGAGTCGCGGTCCAGCCACATGACCAGGTCCACGCCCTCCAAGGGCAGGCAGCGCGCCACGATGCGGGGGAGCAGCAGCTCGCGTGCCTCTTCGACCAGCACGTAGACCAGGGCCGAGCGCTGGGCCGGGCACACCGCGATCTCGGCCTCCTCGCGCCGCGTCCCGCTGGGCTGAAGCACGGCGAAGTCGGCCAGCTCGTCCTGCAGGGAGACGGTGCGCTCCACCAGCGTGTGGGAGTGATCGGCCACGACCATCACCGCGTGCTCCTCCAGGAACGGGTCCACTCCGCCGGCGGCGTCCATGACCCGAGCAAGCTGAGCGTCGGCCTCGGCGATCGAGTCGACCTGCGCGTGAGGGCCGTACTTGTGCGAGTACCAGTCGTTGTCAGGCAGGGAGAGCAGCAGGAAGTCAAAGAGATCGTGCTCGACCATGTAGGCACTCACGCAACCGGTGTGCCGGTCGCGCACCCCAGGCATGCCCAGCTGGGAGCGACAGCCGGTGTCGCGACTGGCGAAGACGTCGGCGTAGAAGAGCTCGCGCGGACCCAGGACGGAGTGGCGGATGAGCGTCGAGGCCAGGCGGGTCAGCGCCGTGTCGCGCTGGGGCTCGTGACGGTGGCGGCCCCGGTACATCAGGTAGGTGGTCCCAGCGGTACGCACGTCGGCGTCGTCGAGCAGCTCGAACACGGTCGCCGTCTCGTGGGCCAGGTGCACGCGATTCATGTTGTACACGGTGTCGGTGAGCTGGCGCGCGAAGCCAAAGCGCTGCGCCGCGCGGAAGCTCGAGCCGTACTCCACGTAGCGGCCCTCGGCCCGGTGGTACCAGTTCATCGACGGGATGCGATGCTCGTCCTGCCAGGTACCCGTGGCGATCGCCGCGGCGCACACCGGCGTCACCGACGGGAAGGCGGCCACGCAGTCGTCCACGTACAGGCCCCGCTCCATCATGGTGGCCAGGGTGGGGGCGCGGTCCGTCTGGACCGCCCGCTCGAGCATCGACGGCTTGAGGCCATCGATCACGCACAGGACGAGCTTGGCGGGCGAGTCGCGCATCTACTGGCGCAGGATGCGCAGACCCGCGTACTTCTCACCCGCGCGCCGGCGTGACCCGACGATCAGCCAGGCGAACAGCCCCACCACCACCAGGCCGACCACGGGAATCAGCGCCAGCAGCGCCAGCACCAGCGCGGCGCCGTCGGCGTACAGGGTGAGCGCCTCCCGGGCACTGCGGTCGGGCAGGCGCCGGCGCGTGCGCTCGAGGATGGGACGCACGGCAAAGGCCCCCAGCGCCGCACAGGCAGCGCCGGCGATGAGCCCGGGCCAGCTCGCGTCGCCGTGCTGGGCCAGCGTGGCCGCGAAGAGCAGGGCGCCGACGGCGGCCGAGACGATGATCATCGCCGCGGCGCCCGGTCCGTTGTGCAGGCGCTCTGAGCCCAGGCGCAACGCCACCGCGTAGCTGACGACCAGCGCGATGGCCACCGCGACGAGCCACCCCCCCTGCGCCAGGAAGTGAAAGCCGCCGCGGTCGAAGGCCAGACCCAGCGCATGCCCGGAAGCCAGGGCGCCGGCCAGCAGGGCAGGGAGGAAGGGCCGCAGTCCGGCCGCGGCGGCCAGTCCGGCACCGAGGGCGATGTAGATGAGCAGATGCATGGTGCGCTACGGTCCGGGACCATGACGATAGTGGAGAGGGCCCCGCGGACGGTTCCGCTGCCAGGAGCCCGTGGCCGGCAAGCCGATCTCGTCTTCGCCGTGGCGGCAAGGGTGCCCAGCCTGCCCGGCGAATAGAGCACGATGGCGCCTCGCGACGGATCGCACGAGCCGGCCGAGCGCCGACGCCGCGCGCGCCACAGCGCGCGTGAGCTCGAGCGCTATGACGCCCTGTTCGCCCAGCGCACGCGCGCGATGCGCTCCTCGGCCATGCGCGACATCATGTCCATCACCGACCGCCCGGAGGTCATCTCGCTGGCCGGCGGCCTGCCCGACACCTCGACCTTCCCGTCCGAGCTCTACGCGCGGCTGATGGCCACGGTGGCCGAGGGCTCCACCGCGCGCGCGCTGCAGTACGGGCCCACCGAGGGGATGGCGGGGGCGCTGGGCTGCATCTGCGAGGTCATGGCCGCCGAGGGCACGCGGGTCGACCCCGAGGACGTGATCGTCACCACCGGCGGCCAACAGGTCATCGACCTGGTGTGCAAGGCGCTGATCGATCCTGGGGACGTGGTCATCGCCGAGGCTCCCACCTATCCCGGGGCGGTGCCCACGTTCGGGGCCTACCAGGCCGACGCGGTGCAGATCGAGGTCGACGACGAGGGCATGCCCATCGACGTGCTGGAGGAGACCCTGGACGAGCTCGAGCGCGAGGGGCGCCGTCCCAAGTTCATCTACACGATCCCCAACTTTCAGAATCCGGGCGGGGTGACCATGTCGCTGGCCCGTCGCCGCCGCTTGGTCGAGGTCGCGCGCGAGCGCGAGCTGCTGATCCTCGAGGACAACCCCTACGGGCTGCTGCGCTATGAGGGCGAGTCGCTGCCCACGCTGTACTCGCTTGACGCCTCCTCGGCCGGCCGCGGCGGGGCGTCGGATCTGGTCATCTACCTGGGCACGTTCTCGAAGATCCTCTCGCCCGGGATCCGCCTGGGCTGGGCGGTGGCCCCACGTCCGGTTCTGGAGAAGCTGAACCTGGGCAAGCAGGGAGCCGACTTGTGCTCGTCGTCGGTCAGCCAGCTGTTCGTGGCCGCCTACTTCACGGACACGCAGGGCGCGGGCTGGCAGGCCTACGTGCAGGGACTGCGCGAGCTCTACCGCCGACGCCGTGACACGATGCTCGACGCGCTGGCCGAGCACTTCCCGCCCCAGACGCACTGGACGCGCCCCCAGGGGGGCATGTTCATCTGGGTCACGCTGCCCGAGTACATCGACACCACCGACCTGCTGGCACGCGCGCTGGAGACCGAGAACGTCGCCTTCGTGCCGGGCCGCGCCGCCTACGTCGACGGCCGCGGCGGGTCATCCATGCGGCTCAACTTCTCGGGCGTGGACGACGAGGACATCCGCGAGGGTGTGCGACGCATCGGCAAGGTGATCGACGCGCAGGTCGGCATGTACGGCACCCTGACCGGCGCTACGCCCCCCTCGCCCGAAGCGGCCACGACGGCGTCTGACGAGCCCGTCCGCCTCGCCGACGTGCTCTCTCTGCCCCGCCGGGCCGCCGGAGAGGCAGCGGTGCGCCGGCGCAAGGATCGATGAGCTTCCCGCCCGGTTCGGGGTCCACGCCACCGGCGGCCACAGTGGCGCCCGGCACCCGGGTCGCGGTGCTCAAGGGCGGCCGCTCGCTGGAGCGCCAGGTGTCGCTGCGCTCGGGAGCGCGAGTCCAGGACGCGCTGGAGCGCCTCGGGTGCGAGGTGGCCGCCATCGATGTCGGGCACGACCTCGTCGAGCGCCTGCGCAGCGAGGCGCCGGACGTGGTCTTCGTGGCTTTGCACGGGCGCGACGGGGAGGACGGCACCGTGCAGGAGCTGCTGGAGGTGGTGGGGCTGCCCTACACCGGATCGGGAGCGTCGGCCTGCATCCGCTGCGCCGACAAGGTGCTGGCCAAGCACGCGATGCGCGACGCCGGCATGCCCACCCCCGACTTCTTTGCCTTCAACGAGACCGCCTTCAAGGAGCTGGGCGCGGCGGCCGCACTGCCGGCCATCGAAGAGCGCCTGACCTTTCCCATCGTGGTCAAGCCGGCCGGGCAGGGCTCGGCGCTGGGGATCAAGTTCGCGCGCTGCGCCGCGGACGTGCCCGCCGCCCTGGTCGCCGCCTTCTCCTACGACCGCAAGGTGCTGCTCGAGCGCCATGTGCACGGGCGGGACCTGGCCGTGTCGGTCTTGGATGCGCTGGACGGCTCCGGGCCGACAGCGCTTCCGGTGGTGGAGGCGGTTCCCCGTCAGGAGGACTTCTATGACTTCGAGGCGCGCTATGAGATCGGGCGCACCACGTTCGTGTGCCCCGCCGAACTGTCCCCCGAGTCGAGCGACCGCGCTCAGGAGCTGGCTCTGCAGGTCTACCGCCTGCTCGGCTGCAGTGGCTTTGCTCGCGTCGACCTTATGCTCTCCGAGCCGGCGGGCGACGCGGTGGACCCCGACTCGACGGGCGCACCCGACGCGTCGATCGCGCCCGACTCGTCGATCGCGCCCGACTCGCTGTACGTGCTCGAGGTCAACGCCGTCCCCGGCCTGACCGAGACCAGCCTGCTGCCTCAGGCCGCCGACGCCGCCGGCATCGGCTTCGACGAGCTCATCGGGCGCATCGTCGTCGGCGCGGGACTGCGCGCCGAGATCCTGGCCGGCTGAGGCGCAGGCGGGCTAGGAATCGCCCGCGGCGAAGTCCTCGGGCGTCACGTGGTCGAGAAACTCCTTGAACTTCTCGACCACATCCTCGCTCTCCTCCACATCATGCTCGAACTCGATGGCCGACTCGGCAATCACGTCCTCGGCGGCGAAGATGGGCGCGCCCGAGCGCACGGCGAGGGCGATGGCATCGCTGGGGCGCGAGTCGATCTCCAGCTCGCGACCGTTGACGGTCAGCGTTATCGAGGCGAAGAAGGTGTTCTCACGCAGCTCGGTGACCGCCACCTGAGTGCACTTGACCTCCAGCTCGCCGAGCATCTCGCATAGGAGGTCGTGGGTCATCGGCCGAGGGGTGTTGGCTCCCTGCAGCTTCATGAGGATGGACGCCGCCTCCGGGTGACCTATCCAGATGGGCAGGAACTTGTTGCCGTCAACCGTCTTGAGCAACACGATCGGCTGCTTGCCGACCATGTCGAAGCTGACGCCGTAGATGACCATCTCCTGCACGAGCGGTTCCTCCGGAAGGGGGACGGCCAGAGTATAGGTACAGGCCTGCGCCCCTCCAGCGATGGCGCAGAGTCCGCTGAGACCGGATTGCCCGTCCGGCGCGCACGGCGCCAAGCGGCGCTCGAGCTTCTTCTCAGGTGAGCGCCGGGGCCGGCGGACGCCGCGCGGAGCGGACGGGATGGCGCGCGTTGTGGTGCACGACCAGCGCGCCGACCACGACGAAGGGCACGAAGTTGACGGCGTGCAGGAGCAGCGCACAGGGCAGCGCCGTGCTGTGGGAGACGCCAAAGGCGCTCAGGCCGATGAGCGCCGCGCCCTCGAACACCCCCACCGCCGCTGGTGGGGAGGGCAGGATCATGCCCAGCCCGACGGCGACGCTGACCAGCACCCCGCACGAGAACGGGAGGTGCAGCCCCAGGGCCAGGGTGGTCAGCCACGCCGACAGCGCCGTGAGCAGCCAGGCCGCGGTCGTCCACACGAAGGCTCCGAAGGCAACCCGGCGCTCGTGCAGGCCACTGAGCCCGTGGGCGAGCTCGGCCACCGTGCGCTCCAGGCGCTCGCCGGAGAACAGGGGCAGGCGCCCCAGCGGGCGCAGGAGTAGCCGCAGCGGCCGATCGCCCCAGATGGCCAGCACGGCGGCGGCGGCGGAGATGGCCGCGGCCAGCAGGGCGGCCGCCAGCGCGGCGGCACCGAACCAGCTCACGCGCGGCAGCCACGGCTCGGCCACGAAGAAGACGACCAGGATGGCCACCACGTCGTAGAGGCGCTCCAGCACGACGGTGCCCACGACCTCCACCGGCGGAGCCTCGCTGCGCTGGGTCAGTACCACCACCCGCGCTGCCTCACCCGCGCGCGCGGGGAGGATGTTGTTGTAGAGGTAGCCGATCATCATCGCGTTGGCCACCGTGGCCAGCGGGGGGCGACGGTCAGGGACGAAGAGCACGCGCCAGCGCAGGGCCCGGGCCGCGGTTCCGGCGGCAAAGGCCACCAGCGCGGGCCCCAGCCACAGCGGATCGCTACGCCCCAGCGCGTCGGCCACCTGGCCGAGATGGATGTTGCGCAGCGCGATCCAGGAGAACAGCGCGGTGACCGCGAGGGTGATCAGGTTGAGCGCGAGGCGCGACCGGAGCAGGCGCGCGATACGTCCCGGGGAAGGACCGTCATCGGTCCGCAGCCCCCGGGAAGCGCTGGTCGACCCGCCTGGGGCCGACGCGCGCTCCTCGCTGCGGGGCGATGCATTCACGCTGACGCCGTGGCGATGGCGCGGTCCATAGCCACGACGGGCTCCTCGATGACCGCTCCGTGACCGACGGCCAGGAGAGAGGGGTTCAGCGCCCGCAGGGCGCGCGCATTGCGCAGCGCCGTGGGGCGATCCCAAGTGACCAGGGCCGGAAGCGGGAAGCGAGGGTTCACCTGACTGGTCACGTACAGGCCCCCAAGGTTCGCGAAGGCGTCGCCGGCGATCAGGGTGCGGTCGCGCACGTCGAGCAGAGCCACCTGCCCGGGGCTGTGCCCCGCCGCATCGACGACCTCCAGCGAGCCGAGGCGATCTCCGGGCGCCACCTCGCGGGACGCCGCGGCCCGGCGGCGGGGTATCGCGCCGGGACTGAGCGGCGAGCCGCCCGGAGGCGGCTTGGGCTCTGTGGCAACGGGGGCGCGGTCATCGCGCATGAGTCGCGCCTCGCGCGCGGGGAGGATCACCTCTGCGTCGGGCGCCTCGGCGGTCAGGGCATCGAGTGAGCCTGTGTGGTCCGCGTGCCCATGGGTCACCGTGATGCGACGTATGGGTGCACCGGCGGCCCGGGCCGCGGCGAGAATCCCCTTGGCGCTGCCGGAAATGCCGGTGTCCACCACGGTGAAGCCGTCGTCCTCACGTACGAGATAGAAGTTCACCGCGCCCAGGCGGGTGAGCTTGATCAGGTTCTGGCCGTGATGGCCGGTCTTCATTGGCGTCTTTTCCGATCGTGGATGCGCACGGTATGACTGACTCCTGCTGCCCGAGCTTACGGGCTACGCGGATGGGGCCGCGGCGGGTGATCCCGCCTCGTCGACGGCTAGAGCCTGGTACGGCGTGGTGGCCCGCTCGCTAGCCTCTACCCGGCGATGGTCAGGCGAGCCTTCAGGCAGATCAGCGGCCGGCCGCGCGGCTTGGTCGCGGGGCTGGCCGGCGTGGCGGTCGTGCTGGTCGTGCTGGCCGTGGTGCTGCTGCCCAGGGACTCCGGTCGCTCGCCCGCCGCACACGCCGCCACGGCCGACCTGCGCCCCCTCGCTCCCACCGCCTCTCTGGCTCCGGCGGCGACGCGCGCGCACGCGTCAACGCCGACCGCCACCGGCGGAGCAACGGCCACACGGCGCGCACCCGTTGTGAGCACGGGAGCGGCGGGCCTGGTGCCCGACCCCGAGGCGGCCAACAGCTCCCCGGCTCCGGCGGACGTACACCACGCCAGCGCCACGACCCCCGGCGCCGCGGCGGCGGTGGTCGCCTCCGGAGCGCCCTCGGACGCCGAGGTCCGGCGCGAGCTGCAGCAGATGGACCAGGCGGTCAGGGCCGAGAGTCAGCAGAGCGCCGCGCCGTCGGGTCCGGGTGGGTCGGTGGGCGGCAACGGCACCGTCAAGCCGCCACCGGGCATCCCCGCGGTCATCGCGCGCGTAATGGCGGGCGGCAACGCAATCGCCACCTTTCCCTACCGCTTCGGCGGCGGCCACGGCTCGTTCGTCGACAACGCCTACGACTGCTCAGGGTCGGTCAGCTACGCGCTCGCCGCCGGTGGGCTGATCGCCGCGCCGGTTGCCTCCGGGGACCTGGAGAGTTGGGGGGTCGCCGGGGCAGGACGCTGGATCACCGTATTCGCCAACGCCGGACACACCTACATGTACGTGGACGGACTGCGCTTCGACACCAGCGGACGCAGCGGCGTCTTCGGCTCGCGCTGGCAGAACGCCGCACGGTCCAATGCGGGCTTTGTCGCGCGCCACTGGCCCGGACTCTAGGGTCGCAGGCACCGAGGCCGGACAGGCGACGCGACAGCCATGGTCGCCAGCGCCAGCAGCACCGCGATCGCCGCGATCGGCGTGCTCTCACTCGTCGGCGGCTACGTCCTGCTCGCCGCCCTGTGGGTCTTTGTCTTCCGCGAGAAGCCCCAGGAGCGAGTGGCCCGGCGCGAGCGGGAGGCCGCGCTCATGCGCCTACACCAGAGCGCAAGCGCGCCTGACCACAGCGGGCGTCAACCGGCGTCCTCACCGGCAGACGCCGACGTGACGGCCGACGCGCCCGCCGCCGGTCACCTGCGTCCACTGCACATCGACCGCCGTCGCGTGAGCCGCTTCCGGCGTCGCTGACCTGTGGTGGGCTTGCCACCTGGCGGTGCCGAAGGCTACGGTCAGCCCACGGCTGGCCAGCCGGCCGAGCCGAAGGAAAGGAGAGCTACATGCACGCCAGGCTGAGCAGATTCGCCGGCCTCCCACCCGAGCGCATCGACGAGACCCTGCGGGGCTTTCAAGAGGTCGAGCTGCCGCTGCTCGAGGGACACCCCGGCTTCGAGGGAGTCACCCTGCTGGTCAACCGCACGACCGGCCAGGCCGCGGCCGTCACCTACTGGAGCAGCGACGCCGACCTGCGTGGGAGCGAGCGGGCCGCAGGCGAGGCGGTGCAGGCGGCACTCACCCGCGGCGGCCCATCACGCGAGCCGATCATCGACCGCTACGAGGTGGTGCTCCAGCGTTGAGGACAAGCCAACGTTGGCCTGGTCGCGACCGATAGGATGAGACCTGAAGCTCGACCTGTTCCGCGGACGTTCGAGTGACTGTTTGCGAGGACCGTGACAGCCGGCGGACGCCTTTGGCGCAGAGCGATGCGGGCGATTAGCTCAGTCGGTTAGAGCGCTTCTCTGATAAGGAAGAGGTCCCAGGTTCGAGTCCTGGATCGCCCATCGGGTATTTCTCCTGGTACGCCGGGGTTTCTGGGTGTTCCGCCGGACGCGACTGGGAGTGTCGGCGGGCGGCTTTTCGGGATTTCTGCCTTTTTCTGCCCAATGGATGTCGCCGATGAGGCCATCGAGGCGCTCGGCCGCGTGGTGCTCGCGCCGTTGCATCACCTGGGCGTAGATGCGTAGCGTGATCCCTGGATCGCTGTGGCCGACCTGCGCCATCACGACGCGCGGGTTCTCCCCTGCCTGAAGCAGCAGTGAGATGTAGGTCCGTCGCAGTGAGTGGGGCGTGATCCCGGGTGGGATTGGAGGGGCGCCGCGGGCGACGAGGCGCTCGTTGGCTCGGGCTATGGCGCGCGCCAGCAGTCGGTTGCGGATGTTGCTCGCGTTCGTCGGTTGCCCGCGCCCCGTGCCGAAGACGTAGTCCTGCGGACGGGCGACGGCGTAGCGGCCCTTGTGCGTCGCGAGCTCATCGCGCAGGAGTCCGCTGATCTCGACCTCTCGGATCCCGGCCGCTGTCTTGGCGTCTCTGATGTGCAGCCGCCCCGCGGCGAGGTCCACGTCTGCCCAGCGCAGGGCGACCAGCTCGCCCACGCGCAGCCCCGCGAGAGCCAGCGTGGCGAGCAGGGCGCGCCGTCCCACCCCCTTTCGATCGTCGCGCGCTTCGGCGTCGAGCTCGCCGGCGGCCTGCAGGAGAGCGTTGACCTGCTCGGCTTCCAGGAAGCTTCGTGCCGGCGCGCGCTGTTTGACGCGCCGCCTTCGTCCCCGAGCGGGGTTGCCGTTCATCACGGCCGGGTGGTGTTCGAGCCCTACGTCAAGGATCTGCGCTAGGCGTGTGATGGTCATGTTGATGCTCGTTGGGCTCAGGCCGCCTGCTTTGACCTTGGCGGCGCGATAGCGGTCGACCTCGGCGATCGTGATCTGCGAGAGGTGATGAGCGTGAAAGAAGGGCAGCAGGTGGTGAGTCAGCTGCCAGCGGTATCCCGCGAGCGTCGCCATGGCAAGCTCGCGTTCGCGGCCCGCGAGCCACATCGAGGCGAACTCGTGGAAGATCGGGTCCGTAGCGGGAGCGGGCGCCGGCTCTTCGCGGGCAGGAACCCAGATGCCCCGCCGCCCGTCGGCGAGGACGTTCTGAAGCTCCGCGTCGGCGCGAGGGCGGCTCCATCCGTCCGCGGCGCTGCCGAGCGTGATGTGCTGGCGGGCGCCGTAGGCGTGGAAGCGCAGCGCGTATGTCCGCCCTTGCCGCAGGTCGTACTCAAGGACTTGTCCGGTCGCCCGACGAGCCACTACTGCTCTATCCGCCGCTGATGGGTGTCCGGGACAAATGGCCTGTGGGAGCCTGCCATGGACGGGCAGGAGGGTGGTGTCGGGGCGGCTTCCGTGCCCGGCGCCTCGGCCTTGGGTGGGTCGAGTCCGGCGGCGACTCGCCGCAGCCGCTGGAGGTGGTGCTGCACTTCTGCGCGTTGGTCCTGGCGCGACGGGTCAGCGGGGTGAATGGTGAGTGCTGGTCTGTCCATGGTCGTGGGGCGGTTATGTCCGGCCAGAGTCGGTCTGCCGACTCCTGGGTGATTGTTCAGCGGAGGCCTTGGGTTCTGTCAAGGATGGGCCGGCAGGCCCGGCCGCAGGCCGCCCCGCAGGGGCACCCTTGACAGGTTCTGAGGCCGCAGCTACCCGCGCGGGCAGACGAAGGGACGGGCGCCGCACAGGCCGCTCAAGGTCGCCGGCGCCCAGCCCACCCCGAGGGGGGGTGGCGCGCCGCCTTGCCGCCAGAGAAGCTGCTGGGCGACGCGGCGAGCATCCCTACCGACCCGGTCGCTCACGCAGATGCCAGCCGTCCGCGCGGTTCTCAAAGCGCGTCTGGCGTCCCCGGTACAGGTGGGAGGACACCGTCTGCAATACCACCCCGAGGTCGCTAGCAATGTCGCTGGCCTTGGACCCCGGATGGTCATCCAGGTACGCCGCGACCTCGTCTTGGGAGATCCGCCGCGAGCGGGCGACAGGGGCGCTCTTGCCCGCCAGCAACGCCGCGCGCGCCTGTCGCAGCCGATCGCGCTCGTCCGCCAGCTCGTCGTACTGTGCAAGACGCGAGTCAAGCTCACCCAGGCGCTGCTCGATCTCCCGCATGACCCCGCGGCTCGCCCGGCCCACCCCACGCCGCTCGCTCATCGCCGCCTCGCAGCTTCAGTCGTCCTCATGCCTGACACGGTAGACGCTGCGCCACGTCATAGCAAGTCATGTTGCTACATCACACCGCTAGCTTCGCTTCGCCCTCTGCGGCCAGCTCCGCTTGCGCGCTCCACTCTTGCCCTCCGCGTACCGCCTCGTCATCACTGCCACTGCCTTTCATCCCGCCGCTAGCTGTCTTCCTTGCCTCTGGCCTTCCGTCCGCCGCCGTCCGTCCGTCCGTCTTCATCAACAATTTCTTCCAAACCAATCTCTCTACCAACCACTACTCCGTTTCCGCTGCTCCTCTTCTTTCGGGCTCTCTCAATGTCCCTGGTGCTTGACCACCCTCACTTTATGCCGAAGGTGAGGGGGGGTGGTCAAGCACGCCCAGCGCAGCGCAGGCGAAGGGACCCAGAGCCCGAAACCACCCAGGAGCAGCGGAAACGGCGCCCCGCGACCACCGCCCAGGCTTCGCCGGTCTTGCGCAGTGAACGAAACATCGGCGAAACCCTGGACCGTGGCGTCCGACCCCCAGCGGGTATGCCGTTAACGACTGCACGGACCTGCAGATGAACGCCCCTCGGGCTGCTCAGCTGCCCCGCCGGCGTGGCGTGTGGATCTGGCGTGCGAGGGCGTGTAGTAGCGCCCGTGCGGGCGCGGAGCGGCGGTAGGCGGTGGCCGCGAGCCCGCGCGCAATGCGTTCCTCGGTCCGGCTCCCGCGGCTCGGGGACAGGTTGGGCTGGTGGCGATGATGTTTGGTTAGGGATGCGCGTTTGGAGGCTTTGTTGACCCAGGCCAGGTAGGGCATCTGCTGGTTGACCTTTCCCGCCAGCTCGATGAACTCCGGAACGAAGTCGAACTCGCGCGCTCGCCAGGAGAGGTAGAAGGGATCGACCGGCAGGCAATGGCCGCCCATGCCAGGACCGGGATCGAAGCGCATGAATCCGAATGGCTTCGTGGCGGACGCGTCAATGACCTCCCATAGATCGATTCCCATTCGATCGGCCAGTACCGCGAGTTCGTTTACCAGAGCGATGTTCACCGAGCGAAAGATGTTCTCGAGCAGCTTGGAGAGCTCTGCAGCCTCGGGACTGGAGACGCGCACCACCCGCTCGCAGATCGTCCGATAGAGCTTCTCCGCACACTCGCCGCACGCGTCTGTCAGCCCACCCACGACCCTCGGCGTGTTCGCGAGCGTCCAGCGGCGGCTCCCGGGGTCCACCCGCTCAGGAGAGAACGCAAGATGAAAGTCGCGGCCAGCATTCATCCCCGACTCCTCCAGCAGCGGCAGCAGGCACTCTCGCGTCGTGCCTGGATAGGTCGTGGACTCCAACACGACGAGCTGACCGCGGCGCAGCACCACCGCCAAGGCGCGCGCCGCAGCGATCACCTGCCCCAAGTCCGGTTCGCGGTTGCGGCTGAGCGGTGTCGGCACGCAGATCAGGATCGCGTCCGCGCCCGCCAAGTCCTCATATCGGACGCTGGACCGAAAGCGATCGCCGAGACCCGTCAGCAGCTCAGATGGCACATCTTCGATATGCGACTCTCCGGCGTTTAACGCCGCCACGCGATCGGCGTCGATGTCAACGCCCACCACGGTCTGTCCAGCCTCGACGAAAGCGAGCGCCAGCGGTAGGCCCACGTAGCCCATACCGACAACGCCGATCATGATGGCTCCGGCTCGGGCGGGTCGTGCATGCGCCCCGCCGGCAACCGGTGCGTCTCGGCGGCGGGCCTTATTGCCGTCGTCCTTCCCAGGCCTCGCGGTTCAGGAGCTGCTCTGGCTGCTCGTCGCGCAGTGTCTTGAGCACGATCTCCACTGCCATCGCCCCGCTGGCCTTGCGGACGCCTTCGGTGTTGGGGCCGCTGTGCGGGGTCAGGACCACGTTCTCCAGCTCGGCCCACCGCGGATCGGTCATCGGCTCGGTCGTCCAGGCGTCGATGCCGGCTCCGCCGATCTGACCGGACTGGACGGCAGTGTAGAGGGCGTCCTCGTCGACCAGGTCGCCGCGCGCCGTGTTGATCAGGAACGCAGTCGGCTTCATCAGCGCCAGCTTCGATGGGTCGACGATCTTGTTGGTCTCGGGCATCGACGGCAGGTGGAGCGTGATGAAGTCGCTCTGACCGAACAGCTCCTCCATGGATGTCAGCTCAACGCGGTGCTCCTCCACGAACTCCATGTCGGGGAAGGGCTCGTAGGCGATCACCCGCATGTCGAAGCCTAGTCCCCGCCGGGCGACTCGCCTGCCGATGCGCCCGAGCCCGACGATCCCCAAGGTCGTCCCCCCCACGTCGATTCCTCGCTGTGCCCGCCACTCGCCGCGCCGCATGGCCCGGTCCTGGCGTGATATCCCGTGCGCCAAGTCCACCATCAGCCCGATCGTGTGGTCGGCGACGGCCCAGTCGTTGGTGCCCGGGATCGTGGCGACGAGGACGCCACGCTCGGTAGCCGCAGCCACATCCACGGCGTCGAAACCCACGCCGTAGCGCACGACCAGTCCGAGCTCGGGGCACGCGTCGAATACCTCGGCGGTATATGGCTCCTGGCCGGCGATGGCCGCCGTGCAGCCCTCGAGGCTCTCGATCACCTCCGACGCCGGCGTGGACCCCGCTCCCGATCCGAAGCGCAGCTCAAGCCCCGCCTCGCGGAGCTGGATCGGAATCTCGTCCAGCTCCTCCTCGGGCTGTCCCAGGTTGATCGCAACCGTTGTCATGCTGGCTCTCCTCTGTTCGGGTGTCGTCGGCTGGTTGGGCGCTGGCCGGCGCTGCGCCCATGGCTACACCTGCGCCTCGCTCACAGCGTGGCCGAGTCGTCGTGCAGCCGCTTCTGGACCGGAGGGTCCACCGTCGCCAGCACGTCGGCGATCTGGCCCCCCGCCGTGCCATCGCCGAACTGCTCGCTGGCCTCGTAGCGGCCGTGCGCGATCTGGGCGCGGACGGCTTGCGCGATCTCGAGGGAATCGTGGGAGGTGAAGACCACGTTGGGCGCGCACTCGCGGTTCTGCTGCCGCGTGCCGATGCTGACTGCCGGCGTTCCGAGGTATGCGCCCTCGCGCAGCGCCGCGGAGGAGTTGCCGATCATGCAGGCGCAATGCGCCATCAGTCGGGTGAAGTCCTCGGCTGGCAGGTTGCCGACGAAGTGGCAGCGGTCGGCCAGACCCTGCTCGTGGAACTGGCGCATGCCTTGGACGACCTCGTCGCCGCCTGCGTCGACGTTGGGCAAGCAGACAAGCGCCTGCACCCCGATTGACGAGATCGCGCGCAGCGTTGCCCTGATCTGTTCCAAGGCGTGGCCGTACTCGGTCGTGACCGCGTGTTGGAGAACGAGCAGGAACGGCTCCTCCGGGTCGATCGGCGAGCCCTCGCCGCCGTGGTCGGCCAACGCGGCGCGAGAGGTGCCCGGGGGCGTGCGGGCGGCGAGGTCGACCCCCGGACAGCCGACGCAGAACACGTACCGTGGATCCTCGCCGAGGGCGATGACGCGGCGGGCGCTGAGTGCGGTCGCCGGGAAGTGGACGTCGGAGAGCTTGGTGACGGCGTGTCGCACGGTCTCGTCGATCGATCCCGACACCTCGCCGCCCTGGGTGTGGGCGACGGGGATGTTCATGTAGGCGGCGGCGATGGCAGTCGCAATCGTCTCGAAGCGGTCGGCGACGGTGACCACAATGTCGGGCTTGAGCATCTCGAACACGGTCGGCAGCTCGAGCAGGCCAAGGCCGGTGGACTTCGCCATCGTCGCTGGCGTCTGCCCCTCGATGATCAGGGGGATCTTGGCGTCGGGCTCAAACCCGGCGTCCTCGAGCGCGGTCACGGCGCGGCCGAAGCGGTCGAGCAGCGCGGACGCCGACGCGATCACCTGGAGCTCGAGCGCCGGGTGATCGCGCACGGCCTCGAGCACGGTGGTGATCCGCGCCAGGTTGGCGCGGCTGGCGACGACGACGCACACCTTGCGTCGATGCTGCGCCTGCTCCCGCTCGCTGCGCCGTTCGCTCTGCTGGGGCGGTTCGATCGGCACAACCTACGTATAGAACCTGAACTTGTCTATGAGTTTCTGTTGCGCACGTTCGCAACGCCACACGCTCGCCAGAAATTTGGCGGCGCTCGACTCGAGCGCCCGCCAGTCGGGCTCGGCGCAGCGCCCCGGAGCGAGCAGGAAGCCACGATGTCCGTCGTCGGAGGATCGGCCTGCGACGATCGTGTACCCGGCGAGCGCGAAGAACGCCGCCGCGGTCGAGGGTGTCAAGTAGTGGGGGTGGTCGATCTTGACCGCGCGCTCGATGCCGCCCGCCCGGCGCAGCACCAGGCCGACGTCGAGGATGTCGACGAACGCGTGACCCCCGAGGGCCGTCATGCCGCGCAGGGCAACCAGCGTGCCGCGAACATCGAGCAGGTGGTCGATCGTCTGACACAGGAGCACGAGATCCCAGCGGCGCTCGCCCGGATCGAAGTCTTCTGCCAGCCCAGCCACGGTCTCCATGCCCTCCGCCCGCGCGACTGCGAGCTCGTCCGGGGCCGGGTCGAGGATGGTGGCGCGGGCGCCCAAGCGCGCGGCCAGCACACCGCCCACGACGCCGGTCGAGCCGCCGACGTCGAGGATGGTCCGGGGCGAGGAGGGCAGCAGGGGCTCCAAGAACGCGGCGAGCCGAGCCGCGTAGCCACGCTGCTCGACCTGAACCGTCTCGGCGTCGATGCGGCGGCCGTGGTAAGCCGACACCAGCGGGCGATAGACCCGCGAGTAGAAGTGCTCATACCCTGTCGCGCTCAGCCGCGGGGAGAGGTAGCCCAACCCACAACGGCCGCAGACCACGAAGGTCACCGGATACCCGTAGCGGTCGCGCTGGGCAACCTCGACCTCCCGCCCGTGCGCCGTGCACAGGTTGCACTCCGCGCAGCGCTCCTTGGCCTGCCCGCCGTAGTCGTAGGCGAGCGCGGCGATCCGCTCGTTCGCCATCGCTTCTGGCACCGGGTCCATGCAGTCTGACAGCATGACGGCCAGCTGGGATAATCCGCTGTGTGGCGGGGCTCGACTGGGATAACCGCGTGGTGGTGGTCGGCGAGGTCGGCCAGGCCCACGACGGCAGCCTGGGCACGGCGCACGCGTTCGTCGACGCGATCGCCGACACGGGTGCCGATGCGGTGAAGTTCCAGACCCACATCGCCGCCGCCGAGAGCCGCGCCGACGAGCCTTGGCGCGTGCGGTTCAGCTACCAGGACGACACCCGCTACGAGTACTGGGAGCGGATGCAGTTCAGCGCAGAGGAATGGGCCGGGCTCCGGCGACACGCCGAGGATCGTGGGCTCGCGTTCCTGAGCTCGCCGTTCTCACTCGAGGCTGTCGATCTGCTGCGCCGCGTCGGCGTCGCCGCCTGGAAGGTCGCGTCCGGCGAGGTGGGAAATCCGCTCCTGCTCGACGCGGTCGCAGAGACCGGCCAAGCGGTGCTGCTCTCGAGCGGCATGAGCGGCTGGGCCGAGCTCGACGACGCCGTCGAGCGTCTGCGCGGCGCCGGTGCGGGGCCGCTCGCCATCTTGCAGTGCACCTCCGCCTACCCCGTCGCGCCACAGCGGCTCGGCCTCAACGTCCTCGCCGAGATCCGCGAGCGCTATGGGTGCGCGACCGGGCTGTCTGACCACTCGGGGACGATCTTCCCGTCGCTGGCCGCAGTCGCGCTCGGAGCGCGCGTGCTCGAGGTGCACGTGACACTGAGCCGCGAGACGTTCGGACCTGACGTTTCCGCGTCGGTAACCACCGGAGAGCTTCGCACGCTCGTCGACGGCGTCCGCTACGTCGCGGCGGCGCTCGAGGTGCCCGTCGACAAGGACGCTGTGGCGAGCGAGATGGCACCGATGCGCGCGCTCTTCGGCCGCTCGCTGGTAGCCCGCCGCCCGCTCCCGGTCGGGCACGTGCTCGGAGCCAGCGACCTGACCGCCAAGAAGCCGGGTGACGGGATCCCACCGGCCCGGCTCGAGGCGCTTGTCGGCAGACGGCTGTGCCGCCCCCTCGGCTCAGACGAGCCACTGCACGACGAGGACCTCGAGACGGTGGCGTAGACGACCGAGTCCCAAGCGAGCCCCTGCTCAGCGGCCTCCCTGTCGCGCCGGAATTTCTAGGCCCGTCGCCGGGGTCTGCGCCGGAGGCGCAGCATGAGCGCCACCATGAGAAGGACACCGACCGCTACACCGATGCCGAATATCGCGAGCACGGCGCCCACGCCCTTGGCGACGATGCCGGCCAGCATCCGCTGGTCATGATGGCGCTCACCCGCGGTCTACTTGTCGCGGTCGAGCAGGTCCTTGGCCTTGCCGGCCGCCTTGTCGACCTTGTCCTTGACAGGGGCCTTGGCCTGGTCGGCCTTGCCCTCGTTCTTGAGGCTGTCGTCGCCGGTCAGGCTGCCGGCTGCCTCCTTGATGCGGCCCTTGCCCTCATCTACGTTCTTGTCGGCCATGTGGGACTCCTTTGTTTGGTTGTGGGTGGGGAAGGCAGATATGCCGCTTGGGATTACGCGGCCAGGGCGGGTGGTGGCTCACTGGACCCGAGGGCGTCGAGGCGAGGGGCGGACACCGCGTCCCGCGTCTGGCGCGGGGTGGGGCCACCGGATTGCCGGCTCCCGACAGCCGGCTTTGGAGCTCGGCAAGGTCGATCTCGCCTTCCCTGAGGCCGACGGCCAGGTAGAAGCTCCCGGCCCCCACGAGGCACAAGATGGCGTAGCCGAAGCCAAGACCGATCCAGGCGGCCACGAACGCAAAGCCCAGCAACCGCGAGATCGGCCGAAGGACCGACGTCGTCGGCATCTTCCCCGACGACGCCTCCTTGGTCCGCCTCGTCTCGATGCTCGCCATCGAAGCCAACGACGAGTGGCTCGTCGGCCGCAGCTACATGAGCCACCAGTCCATGGAGCCCCTGCTCGAGCAGCGCCCCCCAGGTAGTCCCCGAGAGGAGGCCCACGAGCTCCAAGCGGCCTGAGCCGCCACCACCATCACCGACGAGCTCGACGCCAACCTCTTACACCACGCCCCGGGACTTGACTGAGCGGGGACGAAAGCGGCCGCGTCATCGGCGCAAGGCTCCTGCCGCGAGTCGAAGGTGACTGGAGACATTCTGCTGCGTACCTGGAAGTCCGTCGACGAGGGCCTGCACGTTGAGCTCGCCGTGCAGCTCAAGCCGATCGCGAATCTGTATGGCAAGCGCCGGGCAGCGGCGTTCAGATGCGAGCCGATGATCGCGGCGCTTCTGTGTCCGGGCTCGGGCGCACGCGGGCGTGTTGTTGGACGGCCGGTTCGTCCTCGTGGAGTACATCCGCGGCGCTCATGGTCCAGGGGCGGGGTTGGCTTCGCGGTGGCGCTGGGCGACGGCGAGCAGGGCGCCGGCGACGAGGATGGCGACGGAGATCGTGAGTCCGGCGCGGACGCCGCTGGGCCCGTCGGAGAGCACTCCGGCCAGGATCGGTCCGAGGGTTTGGCCCAGAGCGAAGGCGACGGTGAGGGCGGCGATGGCCGTCGTCCATTGCTCGGGCCTGTGCGCGCGTCGTGCGAAGGCGGTCACCGCGACTACCTGCAGGGAACCAAGGCTCTCGTCGCCTTCCGTGCGGCCCGCGGTCAGTCCCCGGGCCAGATCGCCGCCGAGCTCGATCTCGCCAGGTCGACGGTGACCTACCACCTGCGTGGTTTGGGACTTGCCGGTCAGGCCCCGTACGTCGGCTACGAGCCGTCATCGAGACGCTCGGGCGCAGCGGCGTTCGCGCGAGTGAGCATCCGGATCTGCGTGTTGATCGCCTCGACGCGGGCGTTTGAGAGCCCGTGATCGATCGCGGCGAGAATCCCGGCGCGTTGCTCGGTGATCGTGCGCGAGAGCTTGACGAACGGCTCCAGGCGGCACCGCCTGGCCCAGCCAAGCCAGGCGTCGAGCATGTCTTCGGCGTACTCGGTCGGGACGCGGTAGAAGGCGCGCAGCTGCTCCTTGAGCAGGTAGCCGCGATACAGCGGCTCGTTGGTGGTCTTGACGTTGGCGAGCTTGAGCTTCTGGCGGCCGGTCAGGTTCTCGGGGTTCTTCCACAGCGCGAAGCGGGCGCCCTTGAGGTCCTTGGCGACGGCGATCTCGCCGGCCTTGCGCGCCTCGTTCCAGACCTCGCGGCGGATCTCGTCCAGCGCGTCGGTCGCAAGCTGCACGACGTGAAACGGATCGACGCAGCGGACCGCGTCGGGCAGCCGCTCGGCGATCGGCCCGCTGATCCAGGACGCCATGTCGCAGGACACCAAAGTGATCTGTTTGCAGCGCTCATGGCCGAGCGCGTCGAGGAACGCCTCGACCGTCTTGCGGTCACGGCCGGCGGCGGCCCAGACCAGCCGCCCAGTGTCGTGATCGACGACGACCGTCAAGTAGCGCTGGCCCTTGCGATGGTTGATCTCGTCGATCCCGACGCGGCGCAGCCCGTCGAGCAGGTCGACCTCGCGTTGGGCGTCGGCGACGACGCGCTGGCAGATCCCCCCGACCGTCCGCCACGCGATCCGCATCAACGCCGAGACGGCGGTCTTGGACGTGTTGACCGCAAGCCAGCAGTGAGAGTCGAGCCGGGGCGCGTCGTCACCGTTTCGGGTGGCTGTTTCCCCGGCCCGCTCTCCCGAATCGGGTAGGGGCCAGGCTTGCCCTGGCCCCTCCCACACCACCCGGCATGCGGGTCCGCACCGGGCGGTTCGCTCAGCATTCCCGGACACGGCGGTAGGGGTCGGTGAACC
>JAABUQ010003260.1_pt1 | contig 30186 bp, 30 predicted proteins | sample 5560001 | NCBI WGS metagenome assembly JAABUQ01 (sample SAMN10711888, study PRJNA513371) | rock metagenome | isolation source: Antarctica rocks | place: Antarctica: Victoria Land, Finger Mt nord | collected 2015-12-18 | reverse complement strand
TGACGGCTCGTATGGGCAACTCCGTTTACCTCATGGAACGTATCGGGCAGAAATGCTGCCCGGGGGTACGGCACTAAAGCGAAACCTCAGGATCGGACCAGCTGCCGGAGCGATCCTCCAAGGCAATACGAAGAGCCGAGCGCACTCCGCGCCAGCGAACGAGCTGCATCGCTGTCACGAAATGTTGTGCCACGCGCGGGCCACCGTCTTGCCATAGGACAGAAAGGGGAAACGTCTCGCGGGTGAGCGGATCACGATAGAACATGCGATCACTCCAGAGCCGCCGGTTGGAGGCATTTTCCGGGTAATGGCGCACCACGTCGACAATAGCCTGCAAAATCCTCAGCTTGAGCGGTTCACGGTACTGCGGCATGAACACGACATGGCTTCTGTGCGCATATCACACCTCTTCCACAAAACCTTCGAACGTGGTTGCGCCCGTCAAATTTAGAATGGCGTTCGGCTCGCGGCCGTGGCGGTCTCCGCCCGAGACAACCGGCATGCCGTTTGCGCGCCCGAGCCAGATAACCTCCAGATTTTCTCTCCAGGAACGCAGGCCGTTGAGCTCAAGCGCGTGGATATGAAGGCGGTGTTCACTCAGCAAGGTATGGAGCGTTTGCCGGTGCTCGTCTGCCCCGATCCCCTTCTCGTCCCAGAGCGGGTGATTCAGGACGACAAGCAGGTCAGGAACGGCATTCAGCTTTCGCAGGAGTGCAGCGAGCATTCCGGGTAAAGGGTTGGCCGTGAACTGCGACAGCTCGGCTTGTATGGCGATTGACTGTTCTACGGGTATGTTGTGTAAACCAAGGTGAAAGAAAGTAGGGCCGAAGGGAACCGTCCATTCGGTTGAAAGCGGTATTTTGCGAAAACGGTCGAGGACACGCAGGAGAGCAGCTGCCCGGATATCATCGTGATCGGTGAGTGAAACCAAAGCGGGCAACTCAAATTGCCTTTGGATTTGCTTCTCTTCCAGCCGGTAAGCCTGGCGAGGCGCAAGGGGAGGGGTCCAGAATGCTTTGCGGAAATCGAACTCGATTCCTCTTTTGGCGCTGTATTCCGCTTCTTTCCGGCGAATTGCCTGGCCGATATAGGGTAGTTTTGCGGTGTAGCGTGGAACCATATCCAAGCTCTCTTCCGAGAACATGGTGTGGCTATGCAGCGAAACACCCGATCGGAATGGACCCGGCACGGGGCGGCGGTCTGCTCCCCGTGGGTTTTGGGCTCCCCCAAAGAACTGAAAGGTACTTTCGGTTGTAACCGACATATAGTTTCGTCCCGTCACCAATGTGGGTTATCAACATCGCGGATCATTTGGGATTACATAAATTACCGGTTAAAACAAGTCGCGCACGAAACGTTTTGGACAACCTGTCCCGTTTTGGAACGATTCCACGGCGGGCAACAGAAAATTCCCACCGCGCCTGGATGTTTGCGCGATTGGAATAGATTGATAAAGTAAGGTAGCGTGTCAACTGCGGACAGCCTGATTACGACTCCGAATAAGCACGGAGATTCAGTCAAGCCGGGCGGCCGTTCGCCGGTCGACGAGATGTCTGCGACTGAGCTTCGAGCGCGGGTTGAGCACCTGGAGGAGTCGCTGCAGCGGTTGGAAGACCGTCTGGCGGTTCACGAGCGGGTTTTTTATGAAAATCCGGTGCCTGCGATTGTCTATTCCGTCGAAAATCTCTCCATATTGAAAGCAAATGAGAGGGCGCGGGAGCTTTACGGGTACAAAGCAGAGGAAATAGGCTCGCTGAACGTCATGGACTTGTTCGCTCCTTCTGCTCGGGAGAAGTACCCCGATCTGGACGAGAGGCTGCGCAAGCCGCTCAATGCAGTCGCCCGCGTGACGCACCGCTCGGCGGCGGGGCGCGATATCGTCGTCAGTTTGGCTTCGAGGTGAAAGGGGTTAATGCCCGCATTGTGATGATCGAAGACGAAACGGCCCGGTATAACACGGAAGAGGCGCTGCGCGCGAGTGAAGAGCGCTTCCGGGAGCTGTTTGAGAACGCGAACGACGTAATCTTCCTGCACGATTTGAAGGGGAAAATCCTGGAGATCAATCGCGCGGCCGAGCATCTGACCGGCTACTCGCGCACTGAGGTTCTGGGAAAGAACTTCGGCGAACTGGTAGTTCCGGAAGCCCGCAGCCTCGTGCTGGATATCGTTCGCGCTCACCTGGGTGGAAGCGCCCCGCAGCATTACGAGCTGCCGGTCATTTCAAAGCATGGAAAGCTGCGCTTTTTGGAAGTCAGTACCCGCCTGACATACCGGCGCGGGCACCCGGTGGCGATTCAGGGCATAGGGCGCGACGTCACCGAGCGCAAGCAGGCTCAACAGCGGCTGCTTGAGTCCTCGCGGGAAATGCAGCTCAAGAATGAGGAATTGAGTACAGCGCTGCACCTGGCGCGCGAGGCCACCCAGCTCAAAGAGCAGTTTCTGGCAAACACTTCCCATGAATTACGCACGCCGATGAACGGGATCATGGGAATGATCAACTTGCTCAAGTCGACTGATCTTACGGAAGATCAGCGGGATTATGCCGATGCGGTAAGCCAGTGCTCGAACGATCTGCTGACCATCATCAATGACCTGCTCGATCTTTCTCAGATGGAAGCTCGGCGGCTTTCGCTCACCGAAGAGGCGGTCGATATCCACGAGAGCCTGCGAAGTGTAGCGAAGCTGTTGCGCGTACGTGCCACCGCAAAAGGTCTGGCGCTTACCTATGACGTGGACCGCCGCCTTCCCCAGCGCATTTACGGAGATAGCGTCCGGTTCCGCCAGATTCTGACCAATTTAATCGCGAACGCGGTGAAATTTACGCTTTGCGGCGAAGTGACAATCCTGCTACAGCCGAATGACAACGAAACCATGCTTCGATGCCAGGTTGTCGATTCCGGTATCGGAGTGGGGGATTCCGTACGGGAAAAAATTTTCGAAGCATTCGTTCAGGCGGACGGAACGACAAGACGGCGGTTTGGCGGTACCGGTCTCGGGTTGACCATCTGTAAGCAGCTGGTCGAGCTGATGGGCGGCCGCATCGGAATGTTCAACAATAGCCCTGCTCCCGGCGCGACGTTCTGGTTTGAGCTTCCCTTGCGCCCGGCAATCGGATTCACCAGCGATTTGGCGGGCGCACAGTCGTGGACTGAATCTTCAGAGCCCGCCCTTTGATTCAAAGTCCTACTCTTGCTTTCCTTACTCTTGCCCTGGGGCTGCTGGGAATCCTGGTCGAGCTCCTGCGTCCGGGATGGGTTGTGCCGGGATTGCTGGGCCTATTAGGGATCGTGATCGCGCTCCATTCGATTGAGAAGTACCCGCTGCGGACCTCCGGTGTGGAACTCCTGTGCGCGTCCTTGCTGCTCTTAGCAGGCGATTACGTCTGGAATAGTCGCTCGATCGGCGGAGGTCTGGCGACTGGCGCGTTGGCCTACGGCTCGTGCCATCTGTTTGCGCCGCCGTTCGGCATCAATCCCGCGCTGGCCGTACCAGTAGCTGTGCTATTCGGAGCCGTGACTGCCTTCCTCGCGAACCGCGCCAGGCAGGCCCGGGTGAACAAAACAACGGATTTGTAAGATCCCGGTTGGATCCCGGAACTTTCCGGCTGGAAATTCGTATCTAGTAAGTAGCACCTGCATGCGACGCCTTCTCCTTATCCCCTCCCTGTTCTTAGCCGGATCGATTCACTTACCCGCAGCCGTGAATGAACAACTGCTGGCCCTGGTTCCGCCGGATACCAAGCTCATTGGCAGCATCGACGTCACGAATGCGCAAAGTTCCACCTTCGGGCGCTATCTTCTCAACCGGATGCCACAGAACGACGAAAACTTTGACCGGTTCATTCGGGAGACCGGTTTCGATCCACGTCAGGACCTGCAGCATATTCTGTTCACGAGCTCCGGAGCGCAGGGCCAGTTTGCCATCTTGGCGCAGGGCGTCTTCAACCCGGAACGTATCACAGCCCTGAGCAAGACGAAAGGCGCTGTCGTTCGCAAGTATCACGGGCTCAACGTAATTGTGAGCAACGCGGCAGCTAAGAATTCGACAGGCCTCGCTTTCCCGCTCGCCGACGTGGCGATCATGGGCGATCTTGCAACTGTGCAGGCGGTTCTCGATCACAGCAATGTACCCTCGGCACTAGACCCCACGCTCACGACGCGGATCTCCGCTATCGGAGAAAAGAACGATACCTGGTTTGCCTCACTCGTGGGAGTAGGCCCGTTTGCCAGCCACCTCGGCAGCGAAGATGCTCAAGGGGATTCGCAGGCAGATTCTCAGGCAAAGGTTCTGCAGGCTATTACGGGAACGTCTGGCGGAATTCGTTTTGGCGATGCGATCGAAGTCTCAGGGAGCGCCTTCACTCGCTCTCCGCAGGACGCAGCCTCGCTGGCCGACGTGGTTCGCCTGGGCACGAGTTTACTTCAGATGCAGCGGCAGAAGGACCCGGGGTCGGCCATTCTGGCGGGAGCGCTCGACCGCATGAAACTGAATCCGGAAGGGAGTCAGCTGCATATGTCCGTATCGCTGACGGAGAAAGAAGCCGAGCAGCTCGCGGGCATTCCCTATGCGGGCTCCTTTGAGATGAAAGGCAAATAATAACCGGAGAGGCGCTTGTTCAGAGCCAATAGGCCGTAAGAGCGACCACCGCTCCGATCAGCCCCGAGCTCACGCCCAATGTAAAGAGCATTCGGCGCTTGGTCAAAATAGCCAGTGAAGAGAACACAATCGCGAGCTCCAAAAACACTTCACCGATATCGAAACGACCGGCGAGGCGCGCTGTTTTGTCCCGTTCCTTTTCGAACTCCCGGGCTTTCTGCTGAATCTCGGTCGCCTGTTTCCGATACTTAGCTGACTCGTCGCTGTAATGGGACGACATCGCCGCGTCACCTTTCAGCGCACCCAGACTGTCATGCGTAGTCTGCGCCAGGTAACGCCGGATATCCTTGCCCTGATAGAGCGCCCATTGGTCAGAGGCAAACTGCTGGTTTAACACCGTGTCGGTATTGTAGTGCTGCGCGAGTACTGAAACAACGGCCAGCAAAGCGGCGATAATCGCCATCGTGCCCGCCACAATTTTGTCGAATGGATCCTGAGCGTGGTGGACGTGTTCTTCAACTTCTTCGTGAACAGACATGGTGATGGGGAGTGGATTCAGCGTCCGGCAAGCTGCATGGGTTGCGCCATCCTGGACAATCCACGAACAAGCTTACGATAGTTTAGATCAGCTAGTCCGGCAAAGGGAAACCAGTCGCCGTCCCGCCAGGAAGAATAATACCAGCGTGAAAAAATAGCTATCTGTTCGCACCGGTCGGCTTCCGTGTGCACGGCGTTTATTTCGCCAGCGGGTAAGCGATCGGTCAGCAGTTCGCGAATCGCGGTATCAAGCGATTTTACACGCGAACCTTCTTCCGGAAGGTCGAGCGGCACCGGTTCCTGCCAAAGCCCGCCTAGCATCGGCCAGAGGACGAAGCGCCCCGGAGCAACTGACCGGGTAAGGGCAAGACCGTTAAACACCTTGAGCTCGCGGATGACAGGGTCACGCAGGGCAGCAGCAGCTTTGAGCTTTTCAATACGCTTATGGATCTGCGCGGCTTGCTCAAATTCCGCCTCGTCGCAGGCGCGTTCACGGGCGGAGGAAAGCGCCGCAATGGCAGCGCGTCCGTTAGTATCGAGAAAGTCTCTCACGCGTTTCGCCTCGACTCCGTATTCGGAAGCGCTGACGGTCGCCTGGCACGGCCGGAGGCAGTGATTCATCTCTCCATAGATGCAGCCTGGATGTTCGGGATGGGGCGTCAGCACCTCCGCGCACCGGCGTATCTGAAACAGGCCAAGCGTTTCCCCCTCGTACTGCTGCGCCGAGCCTCGAGCCGGAAAGGGACCCCAAAGGGACTCGTACTTGCCACTCAGACGATTGACGGTCTCGAGGCGCGGATACGGGTCTGCCCCAGTGAGGCCGACAAACCAGGGCATGCGCATCTTCAGAAATTTCGTGTACGACTGGGGGTGGATCTTTTTCGCAACATGGTAGAGAAGAATGCTCAGTTCGAGGCGCGAACCCGTAGGCCAGCACTCGACTGAAGTCAGCTTATCGGCCAGACGCCCGTTCGCATCCCTCGCGCCCGGGTAAGATGACAGGAGCAGACGTTTGAGTCGGCGTTCGAGGTTAGCAGACCAGCTAAGATGCAAAGGTGTACCGGTGGAGCAGAGCACGTAGACGCCGGAAACATGCCGCAGCCGGGAAAGTTGCTCTCCAAACTCCTCAGTGGTTGGCCGCAGACGGATGGGTTCGGGAATACGCACGGGTAGCTGGCGCAATACACTCGAATTGTACAGGCGTTAGCGCATTAATCTCGTTAGAATCATGAAACCGAAGCCGGCGCACTACTTGACAGAAAGGTCTCTCAGTCTAGAATAGGTGATATTTCGCTATGCAGGGATGTCAGCACGAGCGAACCGAGTTTCTTCACCGTCGGGACGGCATCGATTATGTTCGATGCCTGGACTGCGGCCAAGTTTTTGAGGCCGAGGATCTCGACTCGGTTCCGGTATACGAGGACGAAGAAGAAAAACCCAAGAAGCGCCGTTGAGCGGTAGTTTCCCCGTGCAGACTAGTGCCGTGAAAAACTTTGAGGATTATTCGGCGTGAGCGATCTGCGGAACGGCCGGGCAAAAGCGAGACAAGCATTTGCCTAAGGCTCAGGCGGACTTGGCAGCGAACCGGCCGGGTGTCGCTTCCAAGCAGCAGCAAGTTAAGAGATCGGTAGCTCGCGGTCCCTTGCGAATAGTCTCTATCGGCGGAGGAACGGGTCTATCGACTCTTCTCTCCGGTCTCAAGAGATACTCACGCATTGGCCAGGAGCAGCACGAGGAGGGCACTCCTGAGCTCGAGATAACAGCGGTCGTCACCGTGAGCGATGACGGCGGCAGCTCAGGTCGGCTGCGGCGCGATTTCGACATTCTGCCTCCGGGCGACATACGGAATTGCATGACGGCTCTCTCGGAGGACGAGGACCTTCTGAGCCATCTGTTCCGATACCGGTTCGCGAGCGGACGCGGCCTAAAAGGCCATAGCTTTGGAAACTTATTTCTCACGGCGATGCACCAGATCACGGGTGATTTTGCGCAGGCTGTAAAACTGTCTTCCGAGATCCTGGCGATCCGCGGCCGGATCTTCCCTGCTACGGCGGCAAACATTGTGCTCGAAGCTGTCCTCTGTGACGGCTCGATCGTGCAAGGGGAAAGTAAAATCAGCAAGAGCCGGAGCCCCATCAAGCTCGTTCGTCTCCGGCCCAATGACGCGCAGCCGCTGCCCGAAACTATCGAGGCGATTGCCGGAGCCGATCTGATTACACTCGGGCCAGGGTCGCTTTACACGAGCGTGATCCCCAATCTGCTGGTGAACGGACTCTCGCAGGCGATCAGCCGCTCACCGGCGATGAAGGTCTACTTCGGGAACCTGATGTGGCAGCCTGGAGAGACGATCGACTTCTCAGCCTCCCGCCATGTCGAAGCGATACACTCGCACGCTCAGAATCCGCTCATCGACTGCGTGGTCCTCAACACCGCGCCGATTCCGCTGAATTTGCAGAAGAGGTATGCGCGCGCGCACGTTCAGCCGGTCGAAAACGATTTCGTTCAGCTGGCAAACATGGGTGTGAAAGTCGTGACCGCGCACCTGATCGGCGATACCGATACGGCGCATGAGAGGATCCGGCACGATCCTTCAGCCCTGGCAAGCATTACCATCGATCTGGCGAAGCGCTCTCGCGCACACCAATTGAAGAAGCAAACACTGAACCGGCGTCGCAAGCAGGTACCCGGCAAAAAAGTTCAATGAATACAAATGTAACTGTCGTGATTCTGGCCGCCGGACTCGGCACGCGCATGAGGTCGGCAAAAGCTAAGGTACTGCATGAAGCGGGCGGCGACACGCTGCTCAACCATGTCATTCGCGCTGCTTTACATGTCGCGAAAGCGAAAAATATTGTGGCCGTGATTGGACATCAAGCCGCGCAGGTTCGCGCGAGCGTGACCGTCCCTGGCATACGCTTCGCGGAGCAAACTGAGCAGAAAGGGACGGGGCACGCCGTTTTGTGCGCGAAGGCGGAAGTCGGCTCGGAAGCAGGAATGTTGCTTATCCTGAATGGCGACGGGCCGCTGTTGAAGCCGCAAACACTGGCTGCGCTGGTCAATTCTGCGGGGGGCGTTCACTCCGGTGGTTCACTTGTCACGACGAAGGTGAACGACCCGACCGGCTACGGACGCATTGTGCGTGATGAGCAAGGCTTGATTGCGGCTATTGTCGAGCAGAAAGTAGCTTCAGCCAACGAACTCGCCATTCGCGAGATCAATACCGGCGTCTACTGTTTCTCCGCAAAGCCTTTCTGGCAGCACATCGGCGAGGTCCAACCGAATAACGCGGCCAAGGAATATTACCTGACCGACATGGTGGAAATTTTGCGGCCTCACGGGCAGCCAGTCGCGCCTTTCCTCGTGGAGGATGAAACCGAACTGCTGGGCATCAATACACGAGTAGAACTGGCCGTAGCGGATAAGATCCTGCGTGCCCGCAAAGCCGAGCAGCTGATGCTCTCGGGTGTCACGATCGAGCAGCCTGAAACAGTGGCCATCGATGTCGACGTCGAGGTTGGACCTGATACGGTGATCGAAGCCAACGTCCAGTTGCGCGGCCGCACTCGCATTGCCGAACGCTGCCGTGTGGGCGCCGGTTCGATCGTGCGAGATTGCGAGGTGGCGCGAGATGTCACGATTCACCCCTACGTTGTAGCCGAAGATTCGAAGATTGAAGAGAAGGCCAGTGTGGGCCCGTTTGCCCGGCTGCGCATGCAGGCCGAAGCGGGTGAGGATACTCGCATCGGCAATTTCGTCGAATTGAAAAATACCAGGCTGGGCGCGCGATCAAAGGCCCAGCACTTAGCGTATCTGGGTGATGCGCAGGTGGGGGAGAACTCGAATATAGGTGCGGGCACTATCACTTGTAATTACGACGGTCAGCTAAAGCACCGTACCGAAATTGCGGAAGGCGTGTTCGTTGGCAGCAACTCGACTTTGGTCGCTCCGCTACGCGTCGAGCAGGGCGCATATATCGCCGCGGGATCGGTGATTACTAAGCCGGTCGAAGCAGACTCGCTCGCGATCGGCCGCGCGTACCAAGTCGGCAAGGAAGGCTGGGCGAAGCGGCGTCGCGAAAAATCTCAAAAGAAGAGCTAACTGTCGCGCATTTCAGTCTGCAGCTTCCACCGCAAAGACCGTGGACGGCTGATAAAGATTCGGGATCACGAGTTTGCCGATTGCCACAAGTTCGCCGGATCTGGACAGAGCTCGCACAAGTGGAGCACCGGATTGGACCACAAACGGCGATGTGCGGAACTGGCGGCCTTGGCGGATCTGCGCTTCGGTTGATAGGTCCACGTATTCAGCTGGGATGTGGGCAAGCAGGCTGCCCGCCGGAATCACTGCTTGGCACAGTTCGCCCGCTTCTTTCAAGATATTGAGTTCCTCGAGCGAGCGCGCCTGCTCAATCGAGAAAGCGCCGATTTTCGTTCGACGCAGCTCGCTCAAAATCGCTCCGCAGCCGAACCTCACACCCAGATCGTGCGCCAGTCCACGGATGTACGTTCCCGCCGAGCAGGTTACTTGGACTTGAAGCTGATTACCCGACAGAGACGCGACGTGCAGATCTTGTATTTCGACTGCAACCGGCTTCAACTCAACCGGCACTTTCTTCCGAGCAAGCTTGTAGGCGGGCACGCCGGCGACCTTCTTGGCGGAGACAGGCGGCGGTGTCTGCAGAAAGCGCCCCCGAAAGGCATCGAGCGCCGCGAGGATCAGATCGTGCGATGGCACGGGGCACTCCGTTGCCCTAACTTCGCCCTCCGCATCGTAGGTATCAGACACAAAGCCGAACGTGATCGTCCCGTTGTAGGTCTTCTCCGCCTTTTGATAGAACGGCGCCAGGCGCGTCGAAGGACCCGTCAGAAGGGCCAGCAGACCCGTTGCCATCGGATCGAGTGTTCCCAGGTGGCCCACGCGTTTGGTCTCAGCCAAGCGCCGCCAATGATCGACTACGTCGTGACTGGTGCAGCCTGCCGGCTTGTCTACTAAAACAAGGCCATTCATTTGTAATTTGCTCGCGGCCCGACGGCCATCCTAAGTTAGTCTGGTTACTGGGAGCCACTACGCGGACCGTGGCCACTCCCCACCATTCGGAAGGGCTCAATCTTGGAAGAGGAAGCACTAGGCAAAGCGTATGACTCGAGGCTCATGCGGCGGCTTCTCCGATACCTGAAGCCGTACCGGCCGATCGTTGCTGCTTCTCTGTTGTTGCTCCTGGTCGACTCTCTCCTTCAGATTATCGGACCGCTGCTCACCAAGCTCGCGGTTGACAAATATCTGGTGCCTTCGCATCATGCCGTAACCTTCCCGCTCCTTGATCATTGGCTTTCGCAAAATCCCTGGACGGGCCTCGGCCAGATCTCCGCAATTTACCTGGGCGTGGTCATTCTTGGCTTCTTCTTCGATTTCGGCCAAACGTACCTGATGCAGTGGACCGGCCAAAAGGCGATGTTCGACCTTCGCCGCGAACTGATGGCGCATCTGCAACGGCTCGACGTTGCCTATTTCGACAAGAACCCGGTCGGGCGTCTGGTGACCAGAGTCACAACCGACGTTGACGTGCTGAACGATCTTTTTGCTTCGGGATTAGTGACCATCGTCGGTGACCTGCTCATGCTCTCGTTTGTGCTCTTTGCGATGTTCCGTCTGAGCCCTGGAATGACCGGGCTGATGCTGGCAGTGATGCCGGTGGTGGTTCTCGTCACAATGCAGTTCCGCCGGACCGCTGCGCAGAGTTACCGGCGCATCCGCGTCGCGATTGCCAGGATCAATGCCTATCTGCAGGAACACATCGCGGGTATTGTGGTTTTGCAATTGTTCAATCGGGAGGAAAAAAGCAAGCAGGAATTCGAACAGATCAATCGAGACCACATGCTGGCGTTTAAGGACTCGATTACGGCGTACGGCTGGTTTTATCCGGTAGTCGAGTTTCTGGGAATGCTTGCACTCGCGATGCTGCTCGCCTATGGCGGATTCCGGATCCGGCAGGGCGTCCTCACTTTGGGCGTCCTGGTAGCGTTCTTCCAATACGGCCTTCGCTTCTTCCGCCCGATACAGGATTTGAGTGAGAAATACAACATCCTGCAAGGCGCCATGGCTGCCTCCGAGCGTGTGTTCAAGCTGCTCGATACACAGCCCGCCATCGTTTCGCCGGCCGTCCCTACGCCATTTCCTGAAGGCCCAAGCGATATCGAATTCGATCACGTCTGGTTCGCTTACAACGGGGAAGACTGGGTTTTGCGCGATGTCAGCTTTCGAATCAACGATGGAGAAACGATCGCCGTCGTTGGGCACACCGGAGCCGGCAAGACTACCTTGACCAATCTTCTGCTGCGCTTCTATGATGTCCAACGGGGGAGCATCCGCATCGGCGGCATCGATATCCGCGAATTTGACTTGCGTGATCTCCGAAGCCACTTTGGAGTTGTTCTGCAGGATCCATATCTGTTCACCGGTACAGTTGAGAGCAACATCCGGCTCGGAACGGCCGGCATCACGGATGTAGGCGTGCGCGAGGCCGCCGCTCAGGTAAACCTGCTCGGCTTCGTAGAAGAGCTTCCGGAGAAGTTTGAAACGGCCGTGCGTGAGCGAGGCAACGGCTTTTCCACCGGCCAGAAACAGCTAATCAGTTTCGCCCGGGCTCTCGCGCACAATCCGCGCATCCTGATCCTCGACGAAGCGACTTCGAGCGTTGACACCGACACCGAGCTGCGGATTCGTGAAGCGCTCAACCGCCTCGTCTTCAATCGCACCTCGCTGGTGATTGCGCACAGGCTGTCGACTATTCAGCGAGCGGACCGCATTATCGTCATGCACAAAGCGCAGTTACGCGAGATTGGCACGCACCAGGAGTTGCTGGCGTCGCGCGGCATTTACTGGAAGCTTTATCAGCTGCAATACAAGGAGCAGGAGCTTGCCTCTCGCGAAGAACTCGCCTACTGATCACAAGGAGAGTGTTTTGCTCGGCGCATGGCGATCTCTTGTCACGGAAGATCAGGCGTCGGGAGCGATCGGCATCCATCACAGGTCCCCGAAACTCCCGAGTCCTGTGCTACGCGCTTTCAGCAGCTGGAAAGTGCGCAAGAAGCTCGCGCTGCTCCACAATCTCTTCTTCATAGTCTTGTCGGTTGCGGTTTATCTCTCGGTGATCCCGCTGTTTTCCCGGAACATCGAGGGCGCTCGCCAGCGAGAGATTCACATGCTCCGGCAGATCTTCGGAGCCGAACTGCCGCTCGAGCCAGTGGTGCAAGAAGAGCTTGCGTCCTACAATCTTCGCGAAGGTTCGGTGGCGGAGTTGCAGCTCTCCGCGGAGGGCCGCCAGTTCCTTCTGCAAAACCCCGGCGGCACCTGGCAGGAAGGTTCTGCGAGCCTGTTTCGGACCGGCAAAACGCCGGGCCGGTACCGACGTGTGAGCCTTTCTCCGGCAGTATATGAATCCGCGTTCCGGCATGCCCGCGTCAGCCTGTTTGTGGTTCTCGGCACGCTCTACCTGCTGACAATCATCGTCATGGAACTGTTCATCATGCCGCAGTACGTGTACCAACCCCTTAGACTTCTTCTCGAGGCCGACGCCGCTACCCAGCACGGCGACCGCGATCATGAGCTGATTGAAAACCGTTTTATTTCGAGCGATGAAATCGGGCAGATCATGCATTCGAGAAATGCTACGGTCGCCCAGCTTCGTCAGCAGGAAGACGACCTCGCCTCGGCTCTCCAGAAGCTCGAAGAACAGGACCGGCTCGTTAGTCTTGGACTGCTTAGCACGAGCGTCGCCCACGAACTCAATACGCCGCTTGCCGTTTTGCAAGGCTCGATCGAGAAGCTGCTCGAGACGACTAGCGATGCTCATACACTTGAGCGTCTGAGCCGGATGCTTCGCGTCACTCAGCGTCTGAGAAAAATCAGCGAAGGCTTGGTGGATTTCGCGCGCGTGCGAAGAGAGGAAACGGAAGCTGTGGCCTTGCACGCGTTGATTGAGGAAAGCTGGAACCTGGTCGCGATTGACGAAAAAGCGTCTGCCATCACGTTCATGAACAACGTCCGTTTCAACGATACTGTTGTCGGAAATGCGGACCGGCTGGTGCAGGTGTTTGTTAACCTCATTCGCAACGCACTCCTCGCCGTGAGTGCCGGTGGCAGCGTGAGCGTGGAGTCGCGTGCGGTACAGCGCGGCGGTCAGAACTGGATCTGCTGTACGGTGCTCGACGACGGTCCTGGGATCCCGGCGCACGTTCTGCCCCATCTCTTTGAGGCGTTCGTGACTACGCGTCTCGATGCACGTGGTACTGGTCTTGGTCTCACGGTCGCGGAAGGAATCATTTCGCAGCATGGCGGGACTATTTCCGCCTTCAATCGCGCCGAAGGCGGGGCCTCGCTCGAAGTGCTGCTTCCCGCCGCTCTGAATTCGGACAAACTCAGCGACAAGAAGATATGAAACGATTGAACTAGCCACTGCATGAGTGAAGCAGCGATAGCCGTTACCGGTCAGATAGACATAGCTGTCCTCGACGATGATGCGGATTTCCGTAACTATCTTGAGGATTTGCTGCGCGATGAAGGTGCTTACACGGTTCGTACCTTTAAGCATCCCGACGAGCTGTTTCTCTCAGCAGAAACGCGCGTTCCCGATATTGTCCTGCTGGACATGAAGATGGGCGCCTCGACCGGCGAACAAGTCATAGAACAGCTGCTGGTGCGCTGGCCCGAGCTCTGCATCATCATCATAACTGGCTATCCGTCGCTCGAGAGCATGCGCGCAACTTTCAAGCTCCGCGTCTTCGACTACCTAGCCAAGCCATTCTCGATTGCGCAGCTCCGGCAGACACTGGGCAATGCGATAGATAAGTTCAGCCTGGGCCGCACGGCGCAGGACAGGCTTCGCGAGCGTCTGGGCCACCGGATCAAAATGTTGCGTGTAGAACGCGACTGGTCTCTCAAAGAGCTCGCCGCAATGACGAAGCTCAGCGTGTCGCAGATTAGCTCGATCGAACGCGGCGCGAATCTGCCCAGCATCGAGAGTCTGCTTGCGATATGCCATGCTTTCGACAGGAGACCTTCCGAGCTTCTCGCGTCGATCGATTTCTGATCGGTTACTTTAGAGAGATTGTCCGGTTGGAATTCTCTATCAAAACGTCAGATGATACGTGCCCGTCTGCGATTTCACGTCGCAAGTGCAACCCTGCTACTCTTCGGTTATCCTGCCCTTGCGTTTCCACAAAGCTCTGCGCAATCCAGCCGCTTCCCTGCTCCGGAAAAGCTGACGTATTTAGTCGAGTGGCGTCTGATCAACGCGGGTACGGCCACCGTGCAACTGGCAAGGGACAGCGCGTCGAAGGGCTGGACCTTCAACGTGCATATCGAAAGCGCCGGTCTGGTCTCGCGGCTGTACAGAGTCGTTGATACCTACAAAGTGTCGACTTCGGATCGCTTCTGCTTGTCGAATTCTGTGCTCGATGCGCAGGAAGGAAAGAAACACACCACAACTAAGCTGAGCGTCGACAGCGCTCGAAAGAGAGTCGCCTTCGAAGAACGCGATCTGATCAGGAACACAACCGAAAAGAAGGAGCTTGACATCGCGCCCTGCACCTACGAGATCGTAGGTGCTCTGGCTGCATTCCGGACGTTGTCACTCGAACCAGGCGGCTCGACGGTGTTTCCCATCACGGATGGCAAGAAGTTCGCGCACGCAAGGCTCACTGCGGAGTCGAAAGAAAAGCTTAGTGTGGAAGGCAAGAGTTACTCGACAACGCGGTACGAAGCCTTTCTGTTCGACAACGTGCTTTACAAGCGCCGGGGCCGGCTGCTCATGTGGATCAGCGATGACGCCGACCATCTGCCGGTACAATTCCGGCTCCTGATGGGTTTTCCTATCGGCACGGTCACGATTTCGCTCCAAAAACAGGAACGTTAGCCGAACTCGCGGCCTGCAACTTCCGGGCGCAGGGATACGTCATCATAGTGAATATGAGGTTGCGATTCAACGCTCCGCGCTTTGTTATAGCTATTCAGCGCGGTTCAGCCACTGGCCTGTTGGGCTTGAGCCTCGCGGCCGCTCTGCACGCGCAAATGCAGATGAACGTGGAGCAACTCGCTGATTTCGTCCGCTCTGAGCTCGCCTTGAAGCAGCACACAGACAAGCAAATAGCAGCAGGCGTAAAAAAGATCCAGCTCAGCGAGAGACTGACAGACAAAGCGATTCTTGATCTGGAAGCGCAGGGAGCCGGACCGAAGACAGCCGAGGCTCTGCGTTCGCTGCGTGATCAGAGCGCCATTATAAAGCGGACCGCCGCTCCCGACGTAACCTCCTCTCCGGCGACATCGCCCGACAGCACGCTTACGAGCGCCCCCCCAACAGCGAAACTAGGCGTACAAGTCGTACAGCCGCCACCGCCCGATTCGGTCCACCAGCAGCAGGTTCTCGATCTCATGCGGCAATACGCGCTGACCTATGCCCAGAGTTTGCCGAACTACATTTGCGTCCGGGTTGACCGGCGCTATGTTGACCCGCATGCCGGCGATCATTACCGCAGTCTGGGAACCGTCCTGGCAAAAGTCAGCTACAACGAAGGGCAGGAGCAGTACAAAGTCTATTCGGTTGGTGGCCAGATTGTCGATGCGGAGATGGGCGGCATCGGCGGCGGTGGCGCGCGCTCGTCCGGTGAGTTCGCCGGCATGATGCGCAGCCTGTTTGAACCGAAGAGCAATGCCGAATTCGGTTGGGATCACTGGGCGAGGCTGCGCGGCCGCACTATGGCCGTCTTCAACTACTTCATCGATAGCGGACACTCGAGTTACAGCATCAGTTATGGCGAGGGTCGTAGCGACGACCAGCGAATTATCACCGCTTACAAGGGCCTTGTTTATGCCGATGCGAATACCGGTGAAATTGACCGGATCACCTTCAATGCCGTAGATGTTCCCCTGTCGTTTCCGGTGAGGACGGCGAGCGAACTGATCGATTACGATCTAGTCAGTATCGGAGACCAGCAATCCATTCTTCCCATGCGGGCTCTGCTCCACATGAGTACGCTTCATGAAACATCGAAGAACGAGATTGAATTTCGCAATTACAAGAAATTTGGCTCCGACGTGATTATCAAGTACGACATGGACGCGAGCGCTCCTCCGCCACCGCCATTGCCCGAGAGCAAGACCGCCGAGCAGCCCGTAACGGGAGCCGCTACCGCCAATGCCAACGCTCCGGTCCCAAGCACGGCCAAACCCCAGCAGCCGGCCAAGGCGGCCAATGCAACTCCCGCCGCTGCTAGCCCGTGGATGCTCCCGACGCCGCCTCCCCCGCCTCCGCAATAGCTGCCAGCGTGCGCGGCAGAGCCGTTTCGTCTTCGCCTTCCTTCAAGACCACCACGTGCGATTCCGCCGTATCGGGGCTCCACCGCGACAGCATGCGCAAGCACGCATATCCTCTGAACAGCGACACCAAAGGCACTCCTGCTGCTGCGGCTACGTGTTGACCTGCTGAATCGTAACCGACGTAAAGCTGGCTCTGGACGATGTGGCTGGCGAAGGATCCATAGCTGCCGGCGTGCACGTGCAAATTTGCCGGCGCGCCGAGCCTCGCGACCAGGCTCTCGATACGGGTTGCTTCCTCGCCGCCAGCGCCGCGATCGAGAAGCACCGGCTTCCCGGAAGCGAGCAGCTTCGCGAGTACCTCGAACTCGAAGTTGCCCTCGATCCGTTTTTGCGCGTTGTCGCCGACACCCCAGCTCACCGTGATGTCGGCAATCTTCGGCTGTTTCAATGGAGCGACATACGGTTTCGCCGGCTCGACGTCGAACACCTCGCTCAGCCATTCCGCTGTGAGCCGCGGTAAGGAGACGGCAAGCTCTCCTCCGAACGCCCGGCTCTCGAAAAAATAGTAGCGCGCATCTTCCGCGCCCACCGGCAGCAAACCAAGTTGCGTCAATCGCGAATCCGGATCGATCACAATCGAACTCGGTTCATCGACTGCTACCAGCAACTCGGCCGCAGCAAGCAGGCGTTCACGCAGCAGGCCGGCCCGGCCATACAAAAGCGCAATGGGGGTAATGCGTGGGTCCGCTGCGAACAACTCGGCGTTCTTCTCCGGGCCTACCAGGCAGATCTCGGCTTCCGGAAATCGCTCCTTGGCGGCGGCAAGTGCAACGCTCGTCACGGCTACGTCGGCGCCCAAAGTCACGCGCGAAAGTACGAAGACTCGCAGCACTTCCCCCCCGGGAAAGCGCCGCACCTGACGCACTCTCCGGTACCGCAAGACGAGCTCGTCGGGATCGTAATCCGGAATCGCTCTCGAAATTACGTGGGCGAAGAGACGCGCGTAGACGTCGCAGAGCGCCGGCTCGAACAGATCGCCTAGCTGCTCGATCACGATTCCGAAGAGCGCGCGCGTAGCCGCCTTGGCGACGAACGGGTTCTCTTCGTCCAGCGCACGTTCTATTAAGTCATCCAGAGTGCGCGCAGGCCATGTGCCGTCCTTCAGACAGGCGTCCAGGATCTCTTGCGCTAACTCACTCGCCGGTATACTTGCCAATCAAAAGCCCTAGCCTTTGCTTTGCTTCCGCTGTGATCGCGGCCCGATCCGTAATGATGGCATGTTTCAGAGCTGAGCCGCATTTGCAGGTCCGCTCCGCCCCAAGGGATCGAATAATCTGCGGCACAAGCTTACGAGCATTCTCCGTATTCTGCTCCAGAGTCGCAAGGATTTGATCGACCGATACTGCATCATGCGCCTCGTGCCAGCAGTCGTAGTCAGTGACCATCGCCACCGTGACGTAGCAAATTTCGGCCTCGCGCGCGAGCTTCGCTTCCTGCAGGTTGGTCATGCCGATCACATCCATGCCCCAGCTCCGGTACACATTCGATTCGGCGCGCGTCGAGAACGCAGGGCCTTCCATGCAGAGGTACGTTCCGCCAGGTTTGCTGTTAATACCGCACTCTTGTGCCGCGAGGTGAGCTGCCTTGGCCAGTTGCGGACAGATCGGGTCGGAAAAGCCAATATGCGCGACTACGCCATCTCCGAAGAAAGTGGAAATGCGACCGCGCGTGCGATCAAAGAATTGATCAGGAATTACAAAATCGAGCGGCGCATGCTCCTCCTTCATCGAACCGACAGCGCTCAACGAGAGAATACGCTCCACGCCCAGCATTTTCATTCCGTAAATGTTCGCTCTGAAATTTAGCTCCGAAGGCGAAAGCCGGTGACCGCGGCCGTGGCGCGATAGAAACGCGACGGAACGGCCTTCCACTTTGCCAATCATGAAGGCGTCAGAGGGGTCTCCGAATGGCGTGCTCAGGCGCTTTTCCTGCAAGCCTTCGACACCTAGCATGGAATAAAAGCCGCTGCCGCCGATCACTCCAATTTCTGCTATCTTGTCCAATCCTGATATCCCTTCTTCTTTATTTCTGAATGAGCTCGATGAGCACGCCGCCGGCCGAAGCGGGATGCACGAATACGTAGAGGTGGCCGCCTGCTCCCCGGTGTGGTTCGTTTAGAAGCCGCGCTCCTTCCGCCTTGAGCTTGCCGATCACCGCGAGGAGATCGTCCACTTTGAACGCAACGTGGTGCAAGCCCGGTCCACGCTTTTCGAGAAACTTCGCTATCGGCGACTCCGCATCCGTAGCCTCGAGCAACTCCACGCGGGTGCCGGCTGGCAACATCGCCACGTTCACCTTTTCCGTCTCTACTGTTTCACGCCCGCTGACCGCCATGCCGAGCGCTTCACCATAAAAGCGCAGGGCTTCATCAATACTGCGAACTGCGATGCCGAGATGATCAATTTCAGTCGCCATACCTTACATCGAATCCCGCTGCAGAATCAGGCTACATATTGCCTCGGCTGCTTCGTCCGGATGCTCCGTTTTCGCCACGATGCGGCGCGCGTGCTCTTCGATGAGCTCCTGTGGCGCCATGGCAAACATCTTTTCCCGCACGATTTCGCGCAGACGAAAGCTCCAGGTCTCGATGCGCGCAGTGTGGCGGCTGCCTCTCGATAAGATCTCGTCCATCAACTGGAGCAGCTCAGAAATTCCGCGCCCTTCGCTTGCGATCACACTGCGGAGCGGAGCGGCCTCGGCGCGGCTTGGCTGGTCGCCTAAGCTTTGCATCGCCCGAATCTCTCCTTCAAGGCGGCTCGCGCCCGGGAGATCCGCTTTATTGATCACGAAAATATCGGCAATCTCCATTGTGCCTGCCTTGATAGCTTGTACGTCATCTCCCATACCGGGCACCAGCACCAGCAGCGTAACGTCGGCCAACCGTGCTATCTCTACTTCATCCTGGCCCACGCCGACAGTTTCGATCAACACGAAATCACGTCCGGCCGCATCGAGCAGCAGCGCCAAATCGAGCGTGCTTTGCGCGACACCGCCCAGTTTTCCGCGTGTCGCCATCGAACGAATGAAGACGCCCGGGTCAGCGTGGTGGTCCTGCATGCGGATGCGATCGCCAAGAATTGCACCCCGCGAAAACGGGCTGCTCGGATCCACCGCAAGAATTCCAACTGTCTTTCCCTGTTTGCGAATTGCTTTAGCAAGCTGATCGACCAGCGTACTCTTTCCCGCACCCGGCGGCCCCGTTATGCCGACGATCTTCGCGCGGCCCGTTTGTGGAAACAGAGCGGCGCTTAACTCGCGCCCTGCGGCGGTTTGCGCCTCGATCAACGTCGCTGCACGTGCAAGCGCCCGCAAGTCGCCCGCCCGAATGCGTTGCGATAACTCTGCGAGGCTGCTCTGTGCGCTCAACTTATTCTTTTAGCAATTGGCGCGCGATCACGAGCCGCTGAATCTCACTTGTACCTTCGCCGATTGTGCAGAGCTTCACATCGCGATAGAATTTTTCGACAGGATAGTCCTTGATGAATCCGTAGCCGCCATGGATCTGTAAGGCTTGATCGGCCACCCGAACCGCCATCTCTGAAGCAAACAGTTTCGCCATCGCCGATTCACGCGTTACGCGCTTGCCCGAATCCTTTCGCGCCCCGGCGTGATAAATCAGCCAGCGCGCGGCTTCAATGTCCGTCGCCATGTCGGCCAGCTTGTGTTGGATCGCCTGAAATTCAGAAATGAACCGGCCAAACTGTTTCCGCTGTTTCGAATATTTCAGAGCGGCTTCGTATGCTCCCTGCGCTAATCCGAGCGAAAGGGCAGCGATCGAGATTCTGCCCCCATCGAGAATGCGCAAGCTATCGACAAATCCCTCACCCGGTTTCCCCAGCAGCTGCGATTCGGGTAAACGGCAGTCGGTAAAGAGCACTTCGCCCGTTGCGCTGGCGCGCATTCCCAGCTTGTTTTCCTTTTTGCCGACGCGGAAGCCAGGCGCGCCCTTATCTAGAATAAAGGCCGAAATGCCGTGCTGCGATGCCGCGCGATCCGTTACCGCCATCGCCACACAGACATCGGCGTATTGCGCATTGGTCGTAAAGGTCTTGCCACCGTTGAGCACCCACTCGCCATCCTTCAGCGAGGCCGTCGAGCGTGTTCCGGCGGCATCGGATCCTGCTTCCGGCTCAGTCAACGACCAGCAGCCGATCCACTCACCCGTCGCAAGTTTCGGAATGTATTTCCGGCGCTGTTCGTCGTTTCCCGCAAGAAAAATATGGTTGGTGCAAAGCGAGTTGTGCGCGGCGACAATCAGCGCCACGCTCGGGTCAACTCGCGCGAGCTCTTCAATGATGATCGAATATTCGATGTAGCCAAGACCGCTGCCGCCAAACTCCTCCGGAAAAATGGCCCCGAGCATTCCCAGTTCGCCCGCCTTCTTGACGGTTTCCAACGGGAAAGTCTGGTTCTCATCCCAATCGAGAACGTGCGGCGCGATTTCTGCCTCAGCGAAATCGCGGATGGATCTGCGAAGCTGTACCTGCTCCACTGAATATTCGAAGTCCATGGGAACGCAAACCTACACGATACCGCGACAGGAGCGCGAGGCTCGCATAGAGTTGCGCCTGCGCGGACGAGACACAGACCACCCCATACACTAAGGATTGGCAAACATCGAAATGGCATGAGCGGCGAGCGCATCCTGGTAGTTGAAGACGAAGACAAGCTACGGCGGGTGATTCAGCTCGAGCTGGAGTCGAACGGCTACGAGGTTGACGGCGCACCCACTGCTAAACAGGCGCTCGGACTTGCGACTGTGGCCGATCTTGTCCTGACTGACCTCCGCTTACCGGGAATGGACGGTCTGCATCTTATTTCCGAGCTTCGGGCCCGCGGGGTTGGCGCCGCGGCGATCGTCATGACGGCGCACGGCTCGGTCGAGGCGGCTGTGGAAGCGATGAAGCTTGGCGCTGCCGATTTTCTCCAGAAGCCGTTCTCGCTTGATCATCTGACCACAGTTGTTGGCAAGGTTCTGGCCGTTCAATCTTTGCGCTCCGAGAACCAGCGTCTTCGCGAACAGCTGGACCAGCGATACCAGTTCGACAACATCATCGGGCGCAGCGGCGTTATGCGCGAGATTTTTCACACCGTCGAGCGTGTTGCTCCGACTCGCGCGACGGTTTTGCTTGCAGGCGAAAGCGGCGTCGGCAAAGACATGATCGCGCGCGCAATACATCAGCATTCCCCGCGAAAAAATCATGCCTTCGTAAAAATCAACTGCACTGCCATCCCGGAGAACCTCATGGAGAGCGAACTCTTCGGCTACGAAAAAGGCGCCTTCACCGGCGCCCACACCAGTAAACCGGGCCGTTTCGAGCAGGCGGATAAGGGAACGGCTTTCCTCGACGAAATCGGCGATGTGCCTCCCAACATACAGGTGAAGCTTCTCCGCATCCTCCAGGAGCGGCAGTTTGAGCGCCTCGGATCAAACGTCACGCGCAATGTGGATGTCCGCGTCGTAGCAGCGACGAACGTCGACCTGCGCGCGGCGCTCGAAGGCGGCCGATTCCGCGAAGATCTCTATTACCGGTTAAATGTGGTGCCGATCAACGTTCCGCCTTTGCGCGAGCGGAAAGAAGATATTGCGTTTCTCGCCATGCACTTCGTGCGTAAACTTTCGGCGGAACTCGGCTCGGTAGCCCGCGACATCAGCCCGGCTGCCATGGATCGTCTGGTGGCGCATTCGTGGCCGGGTAACGTGCGCGAATTGGAGAATACAATTGAGCGCAGCCTGGTGCTGGCTTCGTCTGAAATGCTTCAGGCGGCCGACGTACGCGTCGAAGCTCCGCGTAATAGCGGGGTGCTACCGGCCACGCAACAGGTCCCGCTTCTTCCCGAAGGTGAAACGCTCGAGCATTGGGAGCAGATGATGATTCGCGAGGCGCTGCGCCGCGCTAACGGTAACAAGAGCCAGGCGGCGCGCATCCTTGGACTGACCCGGAACGCGCTCCGCTACCGGCTCTCGCAGATGGGCCTCGACGCGGGGGCTGAAGAGAGCGACACGGCCTGAACCGCTCTATAGCCTGACGATCTTCTCCGACCGGAAGCCTTTCAGAGCGTTACGCGTGTCGACAATCAGCTTGGCGCGATCGACCACCGTCTTGTAATCGATCTTCGAATGATCCGTCACAATCACCACGCAATCGGCGGCTTCGATCGACGGCAGCATTTGCTGGGCCTCGAGAGTTGTGTCGTTAATGCGAATATTCGCGACGTGTGGATCCGAAAATGTCACCCTCGCTCCCATGCGTTGGAGCAGCTGGATAATATCGAGCGCGGGCGACTCGCGTACGTCGTCGATATCGCGCTTGTAAGCTGCGCCGAGTATATGCACATGCGATCCCCGCACCGGCTTCGTCGCGTCATTCAGGGCGTTTTGCACCTTTTCGACAACAAACTCCGGCATGCGCCCATTGATGTACCCGGCAAGCTCAATGAAGCGAGCCTCGATACCGGCTTCTTTACTCTTCCAGGACAGATAAAAAGGATCGATCGGAATGCAGTGGCCGCCAAGGCCTGGCCCCGGATAAAACGGCATAAAACCGAACGGCTTCGTGGCCGCGGCATCGATGACTTCCCACACGTCGATCTTCATGCGATCGCACATCAGAGCCAGCTCGTTCACCAGGCCGATGTTGATCATGCGGAACGTGTTTTCGAGCAGCTTGACCATCTCCGCGACGCGCGTGGAACTAACTGGGACGACCGTGTCGAGCGCCTGCTTATAAAAGAGCGCGCCAAGGTCAGTACAAGTTTCGGTGATTCCTCCCACGACCTTCGGTATGTTCGACGTCTGAAATTTCGGATTCCCCGGATCCACGCGTTCGGGTGAAAAACACAGGAAGAAATCTTCGCCTACCTTCAGCCCGCTATTTGCCAGTTTTGGAAGAACGAGTTCATCCGTCGTACCCGGATAGGTGGTCGATTCAAGCATTACGAGCAACCCCGGATGGATATGTTCGGCAATGGCCTCTGTCGCGGAAACGACGAAGCTCATATCGGGATCTTTGGTTTTTCTAAGTGGCGTGGGAACACAGATGTCGACGGTGTCTAAGTCGCGGATTACGGAGAAATCACTCGTGGCGCGCAGCTTGCCGCTCTTCACCAGCGGTGAGAAAATCTCGTCGTTCACATCCTTGATGTACGAGTGGCCGCTGTTGAACCGGTCCACCTTAGTTTGCTGGACGTCGATTCCGACTACTTCAAAGCCCGCCCGCGCAAACTCCACTGCAAGCGGCAGCCCGACATAGCCGAGACCTACGACGCCAACTCGCGCAGTTTTGGTCGAAATGCGCTCACGAAGCTTCGCAGCCACACTCGCCTGATCTATTCCGCGCTCGAGACTTTCAGAACTCAAAGGAAGAATCTCCCCTCACCAACTACTTCCGCCGGCCCTGTTAGAAAAACACTTTCATCCCAGCGGACTGACAGACTTCCGGCCGGTGTCCTTACCTCAACGGGGCTTTCGGCTACTTTCCTGAGAATAGCAGCGACCGCAGCCCCGGTGGAGCCTGTGCCCGAACTCCTGGTTTCGCCTGCACCTCGCTCGAAGAACAACGCTTCCAGAGTATGGCGATCAACCGGGCGAACGAATGACACATTTGTGCGATGCGGGAAGCGTTCATGCTGCTCGGCTTCCTTCGCCACAGCCAGCCAGCCTGGCGGAATTTGATCGACTAGAAACACACACTGTGGATTTCCGACATTCAGAATCACCGCTTCGAAGACGTCTCCGCCAAGATCCAGCCGCGCCCGCAGCTCTTCGAGATGAGGCTGTCCCATGTCCGTCTCGAAAAGATACTCGTTCCCTCCCACACGCAGCAGAAGCAGTTCCTTGTCGCCAGCGGCAGTCGTTACGAAAACTTCGGGCGGTGAACTAACGCCGTTGCGCAAAGCGAAAGCCGCGGCGCAGCGAGTGCCATTTCCCGAGATCTCCGCCTCGCTGCCATCTGAATTAAAAAGCCGCGTGCGCAGCCCCGCTTCCGCGCGTTCGACTAGCATCCAGCCATCTGCGCCGATTCCGGTATTGCGTGCGCAGATCTGCCGCGCGGTCTCTGCCAGGTTGACCGAAGCTGGAACATCAGAATGCCAGGTCAGCAGAAAATCGTTTTCGGCTCCGTGCAGTTTAGTAAAGGGAATCGCAATCATGGAAGATCTCGCCGGGCAACGCTCAACGGTGGGCTGAACTTAGTCGTAGTGATGGAGAGCAAATCGCTATAAGGTGCATGCTTGTGCGCGAGCATGCGTGAGAGCGCGTCGCCCCTTTGCATGACCAGCCAGACATTCGGATGGAACAGATCCGGCCGGGTCGTCGCCAAGAACCACTGGGGACCGTTGCCGATATTGAGCGTCTCTGTCAGGTGAATTCCCGCGCTGCGATAAATGCCTGTAACGTCGCCGGTGGAAGTCAGGATGCCCTGCCCTGCCGTGTAACTCGGGCCGAGTATCCGCACCGCAGCGGCGGTCCACGCGCGGCGGTCGAGCGAATTAACCTGCGACTCCTTCCAGCAAATCCAGCTCTGCGGCGAAGGATGCGACAGCCACGGAGCTATTGCAATTACAGGCAATGCCGCGCTCAATTTGCGCCAGCGCTGTGGGATTGCGAGCACAAGGGAGCCGGCCGCGAAGGCACATAACGGTAACACTGCAATTCCGTAACGGCTGTTGTAGTAACTGTGGGGCCACAGAGAAGGAACGTAAATCGGCGTGCCGCCTGAAGAGTGCATGCTCCAGATATAGAAAAGCGGTGTGAGCAGCAGAAACAGCAGCGGCGTCCACAATCGGTAGCGCACGGCAAAGCGCGTTCCGGCGACTCCGAGCAGAATCAGCCCACCGCCTGCGCAGAGTTGGCCCGCCGTCGCGTAGTAGTGCGCCGCCGCGATCCAGTCACGATAACCCGGGTAAGGCTTTGATTGTTGAATCGCCACCGGCGAGTATGTCCCGTTGATGAAATCGAAAGCATTTCCCGTTTCCCACCAGTTATGCGCAACCCAGTAAGCGGGCGCGAGTGAAGCTGCAAACCCGAATGCCAGCAGATGAAGCAGCTTGTGGCTCTTGGCAGAAATGGACAACCACCATCCAAGGAACGGAATCAGAAACCAACCGTCGTAGCGCGTCAGGCTGAGTGCCCACGAGGCAGCCAGTGCGAGCCAGAACCACTTGCCCTCTTGGGTTTTGCCGAAGCGTAGCGCGGCCAGCAGCGCGACCGAAAGCGCGGCCATAAACACGATTTCGGTCATGGGAATTACGGCCAGGTACAAGACATTCGGGTTCAGGGCAAAGCAAGCAACAGCAACCAGCGCAGCGGGCGTGCTGCCATAAGTTTCGTGCGCCGCCAGATAGAAACAAGTGCCTGCTATGACAAAGCAAAGCGCGACTGGAATGCTGCCCGCAAGGCCCGTCGTCCAGAGCCAGTCGTTTTTTGCAAAGAGCACGCACATGACATGCAGTGCCGGAAGCCAAACCGTGCCGAGCTGATCGTAACCCGGCGTGCGCGAGTCGACGATCGCGCGGCTTATATTCAGGTGCGATTCCGCGTCGCCATAGTAGAGGATGTAGCCATTGGCGAAGCACCACCACCCGGCGAGCAGTACGACAAAGCCGAGGGCAACGGCAACTGCTGCAGTGGCCCGGAAACTCCGGCCGCTTCCGCCAAGTCTAGAAAGCTGTGAAACGCCGGAACTCGTCAAAGCGCTGATCGATTTCTTTGCGCGTAAGCGTCTTGAAGCGCTCCACGCCAAACTGCTCACAACAGAAGCTGCCCATCACCGAACCATAGATCACCGCGCGATGAAGTTCGGGAACTTCGAAGTTGCCATTCCGGAGGTCGAGTCCACGTTCAGCCAGATATCCCACAAATCCGCCCGCAAAGCAATCGCCCGCGCCAGTGGGGTCAAACACATCTTCGAGTAAATAGCCGGGAACCATGAACAGCGAGTCTCGCCGGAACAGCATAGCGCCATACTCGCCGCGTTTAATCACGAGCGTGTTCGGGCCCATATCGAGAATCTTTTGACCGGCCTTGCGGAGATTGTCTTCCCCCGATAGCATGCGCGCCTCGCTATCGTTAATCAGCAGGAAATCCCAATCGCGGATCGCGGCCAGCAGCTCGCTGCGGAAGTCGCTGATCCAGTAATTCATGGTGTCGCCGCCTACAAAGCGCAACTTTGACATTTGCTGTTGCACATCGCGCTGCAGCGCCGGCTGAATGTTACCGAGAAACAGGTACGGGCTCTCGATGTAAGATGGCGGCAGCTTGGGCTGAAACTCTGCGAACACATTCAGGTCGGTCTTGAGCGTTGTACGGTCGTTCATATCTTGGGAGTAAACTCCCGACCAGAAGAACGTTTTTCCCGGCACCTGCTCGAGCCCTTGGAGGTCGATTCCCTTCCCGGCAAGAAGCTCCCGATCTTCGCTGCGGAAATCTTCACCGACCACTCCCACAATCGAAGCCTTGGTGAAGTAGCTCGCGCTCAACGTAATGTAGGTGCAGGCTCCGCCTAGCGTGCGTTCTCGTTTTCCGTGAGGGGTCTCGATGCCATCATAAGCAACGGACCCAATGACAACTAGCGACATTGCCTTGCATTGTACCGGCAAGACGCTTTCATTCGATACCGAAAGCCCGCGGCGATAGGCTGATACGTAGTGCGGTTTTTGATACTGAGTGATCCTCACGCAAATTGGTATGCGCTCCAAGCCGTTCTCGCGGATGCCGAAGGCCGATACGATCAGATCGTTTGTTGCGGTGATCTGGTTGGTTACAATCCCGACCCCGCACTCGTTTTGAACTGGACGCGCGAACATTGCCTCGCGATTGTCCGCGGAAATCACGACAAGGTCGTCGCGGGTGTTGAGAGCATCGAGTGGTTCAACGAGGTTGCTCAAATCGCTGCGCGCTGGACGATCTCACAATTGAGCGGCGAACAGCTCACCTTTCTGCGGGAACTACCAATAGGGCCCGTTCGCTTGGAACACTTTCACATCTGGCACGGCTCGCCGCGTGATGAAGACGAATACCTGACGGGTGTTCGCGAAGCGGTGCCGGTGTTTGACAGTCTCGAACTGCCGCTGGGGTTTTTCGGACACACGCATCTGCAAGGCATCTTCTTTTCGAAACAGCGCAAGCTGGGCGTAATCCCGGCCGTCCCGAAGAAAACAGCCGAAGTAGCCATCGAACTCGAGCCCGACGTTCTGTATCTTGTGAATCCCGGGTCCGTCGGGCAGCCCAGAGACGGCGACTCCCGGGCAGCTTACGCCCTTTATGATTCGGAGCAGAAAGTGGTTTTCCTCAGGCGCGTTGTCTACCCGGTGGAAGCTACGGCTGAAGCTCTTAAGCGGGCGGGGCTGCCCGAAGTGCTGGCTCACCGCCTGTTTTATGGATTCTGAAGTTCCCCGCGGCTCGGCTTTGTCGGCATGCATGACAAAATAGTCATTTGCGTATCGTTCCCGACGGTATTTACTACGCCTGCGGACTCACTCTGGTAGGCCTTGCTCTCTCTTACTTCCTGAGTCCCTGGATCGGACTGCCGCTCTACATCTTGGCTGCGTTCTGTTTATATTTCTTCCGAGATCCCGAGAGAGTTGCTCCGGCAGGCCATGTGATGGTTGCCCCAGCGGACGGAAAGGTTGTCGCCATCAAGCAACTCGACACCGGTGAAACGCGAATCAGCATCTTTCTGAATATCTTCGACGTCCACGTAAATCGCACGCCCATCCCGGGTAAAGTCACCGGTGTGGTTTACCGGAAGGGCAAGTTCCTCAACGCTGGTCATGAAGCCGCCTCAACCGAGAACGAGCAGAACACTCTGCTGATCGAAGGCCAAGGTACGCGTGTGACATGCCGCCAGGTAGCGGGACTGATTGCCCGCAGGATCGTTTGCTATAAACGGGCTGGCGACTCTCTGGCTACCGCAGAAAGAATCGGGTACATCAAATTCGGTTCACGCGTGGATGTGATCTACGGGCCCGAATGGCAGACGGCTGTTACCCTCGGCTCCAGGGTTTCGGCCGGAACAACTATCCTTGCGAAATTCGCATGGGCGGAGGAGGTCTGAGGATTCAAGAGCATCTGACAGGGCCGCCGGCTTCCGCAAAGAGACCGCGCCGAGCAGCTTATGTTTTGCCGACTGTGTTCACAAGCGGCAATATCTTTTTGGGATTCGTTGCCTTGGTACAGGCATTTGAAAGCGCATTCCAGGCTTCGGCGGGTAACGCGAGTGCCGCGGCGCATTTCTCGTTGGCCGCAAAGGCGCTCGGCTTCGCCATCTTCTTCGATGGGCTCGATGGCCGCATCGCGCGTATGACAAACACGACGAGCGATTTTGGACGCGAGCTCGATTCACTTGCCGACTTCATTACATTCGGCATCGCGCCGGCGATGCTCGCGTTTGTCTGGGGCGTACGGTATGTCATCATCCCGGCGGACGATGCCGCCCTGCAGAGCCACCTCATCCGCGCGGGCTATCTTGTGGCTTTTGTTTACCTGCTCTGCGGAGCAGTAAGGCTGGCGCGCTTTAACGTCCAAACCAATCCCGTACCGAAAAACCCGGGGCGTCCCGATCGCAAGTATTTCGTAGGCATGCCAAGTCCGGCCGCCGCCGGCCTAGTCGCATCGATTGTCTATTTCGATCCTGCTCCTGTGCACTCGGTGGCTTTCTCGATTTTCTGGTTGGTGCTCGTGGGAATGGCTGGTCTGTTAATGGTCAGCACCTGGCGCTATCCAAGCTTTAAACAGGTCAGCACCTCGAAGCCGCGCACGCCGCTTATCGTGCTCTTTGTGGGTGCGGTGGCATTTTCGATTTGGGAATGGGCTCAGCCTTTCCTGTTGGCCGCGGCGAGCACCTATGTGCTGAGCGGAATCGTGATCCGTTTTGGAGGATTCATCAGGCGGTACCGCAAGGTCCGCTCCAATGCGCCGTATCCGGAACACCAGGTGGGGTAGGCAGGTCAGGTAAATTAATTTGGCTAAATTGCAATCACAAACTCGTTTGAAAATAGCGCTGGTCGGTAGTGAAACACTGCTCGGCAAAGAACTCGATGATGTCGTCGGAAGCCGCAGCGCAGCGCAGATGCTCAACTTCGCTGCTTCTGGCGAGGGTAACTTTGGCGAAGCCGAAGGCGAGGCGGTCTACGTTGAGCCGCTCGAAACCAGAACGCTGCAGGATGCCCGCGCGGTTCTGATTGCCGGTACGCGCGAAGGAGCGCTGAAAGCATACCAACTGGCTAAGGCCGCAGGCGGACGCCTCATTGTCATCGACTGCACGGGTCATCTTGAAAATCAGCCGGAAACGCGTATTGTGGCTCCTCTCGTGTCCGATGTCGAGCCCGGCAAGAGCTGGCTGTTCGAAATTGCGCATCCGGCTGCAAGCGCTCTGGCGCTCTGCATGAAAAGGCTGTCCCGGCAGCACAAAATCATACAGGTACTTGCTCATGTCTTCGAACCGGCCAGTGAGCAAGGGACGCCTGGCATTCTTGAGTTGCAAAAGCAAACCACTAACTTGCTCGCATTCAAGCCTCTAGATCAGAAGATCTTCGATGCGCAGCTCAGTTTCAACCTGCTGGCCCAGTATGGCGAAGACAGTGTCACTAAGTTGAGCGCGGTTGAGGGGCGAATCGAGCGAGATGTCGCGACCATTTTGAGCGGTGAGCGCGCCGGCGGTGGCACGATCCCGATGCCGT
>JAABUQ010003258.1_pt1 | contig 30205 bp, 24 predicted proteins | sample 5560001 | NCBI WGS metagenome assembly JAABUQ01 (sample SAMN10711888, study PRJNA513371) | rock metagenome | isolation source: Antarctica rocks | place: Antarctica: Victoria Land, Finger Mt nord | collected 2015-12-18 | reverse complement strand
TGCAATGTCAGCGGGCGATCATGGCCGCGATGGGGTACCTTGGCGCCCCTCATGAGGATCGGTGTGCCCAAGGAGATCGCCGACGACGAGAGTCGCGTCGCGCTGGTGCCCGAGGTGGTTGCTCGCCTGCGAGCAAAGGGCATGGACATCCTGGTCGAGTCAGGAGCAGGCGAGCGCGCCCTGCTGCCCGACTCCGCGTTCACCGAGGCGGGGGCCGAGATTGCCGGCGACGCGGCGCAGGTGTGGAGCGCCGACGTGGTGGTCAAGGTTGCACCCCCCTCGGAGGCCGAGCTGCGTCAGCTGGGGCGGGGAAGCGTACTCGTCGGCTTCCTGGCGCCGTTGACCAGCCCACAGACCACCGAGGCGCTCGCCCAGGCGGGAGCGACGGCCTTTGCCATGGAGGCCATCCCGCGCATATCTCGCGCGCAGTCGATGGACGCGCTCTCCTCACAGAGCAACGTCGCGGGCTACAAGGCGGCTCTGCTGGGTGCGGAGAACATGGGACGCTTCTATCCGATGCTCATGACCGCGGCGGGCACCATCCCGCCGGCCAAGGTGCTGGTCCTGGGCGCCGGGGTGGCCGGGCTGCAGGCGCTGGCCACGGCGCGTCGTCTCGGTGCTCGCACGACCGGATATGACGTGCGCCCAGAGGTCGCCGAGCAGGTGCAGTCGCTGGGCGCGCAGTGGCTGGACCTCGGGCTGGAAGCCGCCGGGGAGGGCGGGTACGCACGCGAGCTGACCGAGCAGGAGCGGGCCGAGCAGCAGCAGCGCCTGACCGAAGCGATCAAGGGCTTTGACGTGGTCATCACCACCGCGCTGGTGCCCGGTCGGCCCGCGCCCAGGCTGGTCACCGCCGAGGCGGTGGAGGGGATGAAGCCCGGATCGGTGGTGGTGGACCTGGCCGGAGAGGCGGGCGGAAACTGCGAGCTCACGGAGCCGGGCCAGACGGTCGTGCGCCACGACGTGCGCATCCTGTCCCCGCTGAATCTGCCCGCGGGCATGCCTGAGCACGCCTCGCAGCTGTTCGCGCGCAACGTCCAGGCGCTGCTCGAGCTATTCGTGGGCGAGGACGGCGGTCTGTCGCTGGACTTCGACGACGAGATAATCAGCGGCGCGTGCGTCGTGCGCGAGGGCGAGATCGTCCACGCCCGGGCACGCGCGGTGGTCGAGTCCGCGCACTCTCCTACGACCCCTCCGAGCTCATGATTCTGGCCAGCACCCTGGTGACCAACCTCGCGATCCTGATACTGGCCGGGTTCATCGGCTTCGTGGTCATCTCCAAGGTGCCCAACACGCTGCACACGCCGCTTATGTCGGGCACCAATGCGATCCACGGGATCGTCCTGCTCGGCGGGCTGCTGATCGTCGGACTGTCGGCCAACGGTGTCTTCAACAAGGTGATCCTGGTGATCGCCATCGCCTTCGGCACCATCAACGTGGTGGGCGGCTTCTTGGTCACCGACCGCATGCTCGAGATGTTCAAGGCCAAGCCCAAGGAGCAGGTCAAGCCGGCCGAGGACTCAGACGGGTCGAGCAGCGGGGCTTCAGGCGCATGAGCGCCGCGCCGCTGGCCACGTTCGTGCAGGACCCCAACTTTCTGGACCTGCTCTACATCGTCGCCTTCGGTCTGTTCATCCAGGGCCTACGCGGGCTGTCGGGACCGACGACCGCGGTGCGCGGCAACCGCATCGCCGGCGTGGGCATGGGCCTCGCCGTGGTGGCCACGCTGCTACAGCCCAACGCGGGCAACTGGGGGCTCATCGTGCTCGGGGTGGCGCTGGGGACCGCCGTCGGAATCCCCGCGGCGCGTCGCGTGAAGATGACCGCCATGCCCCAGATGGTCGCCCTGTTCAACGGCGTGGGCGGCGGGGCCGTCTTTCTCATCTCCTGGTCGGAGTTTCGTCTCACCCACGGCTTCACTTTCAGCCCCACCTACATCGCGGTGTTCAGCCTGTTTGCCGCGATCGTGGGCTCGGTGTCCTTCTGGGGCTCGAACATCGCGTTCGCCAAGCTGCAGGGCCTGATCTCGGGGCGTCCCATCACCCTGGGGCGCGCCCAGCAGCCGGTCAACCTCGTCCTCTTCCTGCTCGCGCTGGCCGCGGCTGTGGACATCGCCGCTGGCGATCACTCCGAGGTCGTGTTCGTCGGGCTCCTGGTGGCGGCCGCGCTGCTGGGCAACTTCGTGGTGCTGCCCATCGGTGGCGCGGACATGCCCGTGGTCATCTCCCTACTCAACGCGTTCACCGGCCTGTCGGCGGCGGCGACGGGGGTCGCGCTGAACAACACAGCGCTGATCGTGGCCGGCATGATTGTGGGTGCCTCGGGCACCATCCTGACCAACCTCATGGCCTCGGCCATGAACCGCTCCATCCCGGCGATCGTGGCCGGCGGCTTTGGTGGCGGGGGTGCGGTGGAGGGCGCCTCGGGGGCCGGAGAGCATGGGGGCACGGTGCGCTCCACCAGCGCCGCCGACGCCGCCATCCAGCTCGCATACGCGAGCCGGGTGGTGATCGTCCCGGGCTACGGCATGGCCGTGGCGCAGGCCCAGCACGCCGTGCGTGAGCTGACCAAGGAGCTGGAGAAACGTCAGGTCGAGGTCAGCTACGCGATCCATCCCGTGGCGGGACGCATGCCCGGCCACATGAACGTGCTGCTGGCCGAGGCGGACGTACCCTACGAGCAGCTGAGGGAGATGGACGACGCCAACCCCGAGTTTCAGCGTACCGACGTGTCGCTGGTCATCGGGGCCAATGACGTGACGAATCCCGCGGCCAAGAACACGCCCACCTCGCCGATCTACGGCATGCCAATCCTCGAGGTGGCCGACAGTCGCTCGGTGATCGTCATCAAGCGCTCGATGAACCCGGGCTTCGCCGGCATCGAGAACGAGCTCTACTTCGACCCCAAGACCGCGATGCTCTTCGGCGACGCCAAGTCGGCCGTCGCGGAGATCACCGGCGAGCTGGGTGACCTCTAGCTCTCGAGGTCCTGCGAGCCCGACAGCGGCCGGGTAGCATCCGGAAACCCAATTCCGCTTGAGGTCGCCAATACGGAAATGAGGTTTCCGTTTGCCACCAGTCATCGAGACACCCGCGCAGCCGGCCCTGGCCCGCCCGCTGCGCGCGGACGCGGGGTTCCGTGCTCCAGGCACGGGCCCGGGGCACCCCGCCCGACACCGCCGAGCCCGTACCCGTGCTGATCGGACCACAACGAGGAGCCACTTGTCCACACGTCGCCTGACCACCCTCGCCCTGCTGCTGGCCACCGCGTTGATCCTGCCGGCGGCCGGTTCGGCTCAGGCCGGCTTCTTCGGCGCTCGCACCCTGGACGGACCCAGCGCCGACGTTGCCGGTGTGGGCAACGTCGCCGTGTCACGTGACGGGAGCGGGGGGGTCGTGTACGTGAAGAACGTGGCCGGAGCCCCGCACGTCTTCGCGGTGGCCTTTCGTGCCTTGTCCTTCGGTCAGCCCGTGCAGGTCGACGCCGGGGTGAGCGCGCCCTCATCGGACCCGGTCATCGCCGCCGCCGACGGCGGCCGCCTGATCGTCGCCTTTGTCAGCGCAGGCCGGGTGCTCCTCAGCGTGCGGCCCGCGGGCGCGGCGGGCTTCGGTCCCGCGCAGGCCGTGTCGGGGGGGAGCATGCCGGCCCTGGGAATGTCGGTGTTCGGGGCCGCCTACGTCTCCTTCACCACACCCAGCGGCGCGGGGACGGGCGTCTATGCCGCCCGCATCGGACGCACGGGCACGTCCTTCTCGCCCTTCGGCGTCGCCCTCAACGCCAACCCCGCGCGCAACGCGGCGGCCACCGCGGCCACGCGCTCGGCGGTCGCCGTGGGCAGCGATGGCGGCGCGCTGGTGACCTGGGGTGAGGACGGCGACGACGGCCACACCCACGTGATCGCCCGGCGGTTGTCCGACGCGGGCGTCAGCAACGCACCCCAGGACCTGACCCTGCCCTCACTGGACGGGCGACCCGGCGCCGGTGCCGACAGCGCGCGCCCCTCCCTGCAGGATGCTTCGGACTTCGGCTCGGTGGTCTTTCGCCAGAGCTTCGTCGATGGTCCGCGCAGCGTGTCACGCACCGTCGCGCGCCAGCAGCTGGGCTCGCAGTTCATGGCGCCCGTGAGCCTTGACCCGCTGCAGTTCCCCACCGCCGAGGGAGCCGACGATCCGCAGGTGCAGGTCGTCGGCCGCGGGCCGGCGATCGCCGCCACGGAGCTCATCAGCAGCCACCAGCTGTTCGCCTCCGCCGGCTTCGGCGCTCCCCGCCGGCTGGACGCGGGGGTCAATGCCGAGGCGCCTCTGCCCGCCGTGGCCCTGGGTGAGGTGGGTCGTGGGGGTGTCGCCTGGCAGCAGAGCGGTGCTGCCGGCGCCCCGTCGGGCATCCTTGCCCGGGCGTACACCGGGCACGGTTTCAGCGCTCAGCAGCGGCTGTCCAACCCGGCGTTCGGCCCGGCCGACGCCGCCGCCGGGTTGTCCAGCGCGGCCGACCGGGTGGGTGACCTGTTTGTTGCCTTCACGCAGGGACCCCCGGGGAGCCGGCGCGTCGTGCTGGCGGGACGCGCGGTCCCACCCGGCCCCTTCCGGCTCACCGGACCGAAGACGACGCGCACTCGCCGTCCGCGCATCCACTGGAGCGCCTCGGCGGACGCCCTTGGGCTGCGCGGTTATCGGGTCTACGTCGACGGTCGTCTGGTGGGGGCCACGCGACGGACAGCGCTCCTGTCGCGGCGCACGCTGAGCCGCGGGCGCCACCAGATCCGCGTGGTGGCGGTCGACCGCTTCGGACAGACCACGGCGGCGCCCAGGCGCGTGCTGGTCGTCGGCCGGTGAGTGCCGGGTACGCCTGACGGAGGAGCTGCTCCACCAGTCGTCCGCCCGGTCGCTAGGCTGGTTAGCTGTTTTCAAAGCAAGCGGGTGCCGGCGCTGTCCCAACGCGGCCGGAGGCCAACCGCCCAAACATCGGAGGAATACATGTCCGCGCTCGATCGCACCGAGCTCGAAGCCAGCCCCCTGTCTGACCTGCACCTGATCGCCGACCAGCTCGGCCTCGACGGCTACCGTCGGCTGCGCAAGGCCGACCTGATCGCCGGCATCCTCGGCGGCCAGGGCGCCGACGCTACATCTCCACAGGACGTCGCCGACAACGGCCCCCAGGTGGCGTCGACCCGCTCCGCAGACCCCGCAGCCCCCGCTGGGGACGAGGCGCCACGTCCGCCCCGCGCGCGCAGAGGTGGGCGCACCCGTCGGGCCCGCTCCACCGAACCCGACACGGGGACGCAGGCCGACGGTGAGGACGACGCGGCGTCGCCCGCAGCGCCGCGCGCACGTCGCTCCACTCAGCCGCGCTCGGCGCGCGGCGGTCGTGACTCGCGTGAGCCTCGCGAGGCCGACGCGCCGCGGAACCCTCGCCCGACACGCACGGGCAGGGATGCGGATGCGACGAGCGAAGCGCGCGCCGGTCGCGAGCCACGCGGCGCTCGCGCCCCATCTGACGCACCCGCTGACCAGGTCCTATCCGGACAGGTCGAGCTCCTGGGCAACGGCTCGGCGTTCCTGCGTCTGGATTCGTCGGGGCCGTCTGACGGGGACGTGTACATCTCCGCCGCACAGGTGCGCCGCTGTGAATTGGTTGCCGGTGATCGGGTCAGTGGGCCGGCACGCCCGCCGCGCCGCTCCGAGCGCTACCCGTCGCTGGTTCGCGTGGACACCATCAACAGCGCCCCGGCGGACGCGGTGGCCGAGGGCACCCACTACGACGATCTCCCCGCGACATGGCCGAGTGAGCGCTTCGCGCTCGACGAAGACGACCCGACCCTGGAGGCCGTGGCGCGCCTTACGCCGCTCGGCCGCGGATCGAGGGTGGTCATCAGCGGCGGCGCGCGGGCGGGCAAGACCGAGGCGCTGCGCCGCCTGGTGACCGCGCTCGCCGCCCAGCCACAGCTGGATCTGAGCCTGGTGCTGGCGGGCATCCGTCCCGAGGAGATCGGCGAGTGGCAGAATGACGCCGTCAAGCCCCTGAGCGCGCTCACCATGGCCGCGTCGCCTGACGCTCAGACGGCGGCCGTGGAGCGCGCGGTGGAAACCGCGCGACGCGTCGCGGCCCGCGGTGGTCACGCGGTGGTCGCGGTGGACTCGCTGGACGCGCTCACGGCGCACGCGGCCCGCAAGGTTCTCGCCGCCGCCCGCAACATCACCGACGGCGGCTCCCTGACCGTCATCGCCACCGCGACCACGCCGGTGGGCGGCGAGACCACCGTCATCGCTCTCGATGCGGCGCTGACCGCGCTCGGGAAGCTACCCGCGCTTGACCTGCACGCGAGTGGGACCATGCGCCCCGATCTGCTCGTGGGCGAGTCAGGTGTCGCGGCGATCGCCGAGGCTCGTGCCGCGACGTAGGGTCTGGTCGCGGCTGAGCGGCACGCCGCTGCGCTACGGTCGCGTATCGTGGCTTGAGCGCGCTTGCGCGCAGCGCTGTGTTGGGCTGGCGAGCGGGGGAGCATTGACATGCGGCATTGGATCCTGACCGGCGCTTTGGCCCTCGCGGCCGCCCTGATGCTGTCCACCCCGGCCCTGGCCGATCCCATCCCTCTGGGACTGCACTGCAACGGTCAGGGTGACGGCGTGCGCTTCTGCCAGGGCAACGGGACCACCCAGCGCGTGGCCTCCTTCGACGGCGTCCCGCTCGACGTGGACGTCACCCTGCCCGCCGCCTCCCAGGGGCCAGGGCCCTATCCCACCATCGTGATGCTGCACGGATACGGCGGGTCCAAGAATGACTTCGAGACACTCGACGCGAACCGCAACTTCATGGTCGACCCCGAGGGCTCCTCGCCCGACGTACACCATTACAACAACGACTACTTCGCCCAGCGCGGATACGCGGTGCTCAACTACACCACGCGCGGCTTCGGGCGCTCCTGCGGGGCCGCCACGATCCCCAAGGCGCAGCTGGCATGCCCGAACGGATACATCCGTCTGGCCGATCAGCGCTACGAGGCACGCGACACCCAGTACCTGTTGGGTCTGCTCGCCGACCAGAGCGTGGCCAAGCCTGGAGCGATCGGGGTCACCGGGATCTCCTACGGCGGCGGGCAGAGCATCGAGCTGGCCTACCTGCGTGACCGCATCCGCTGCACCCCATCGGCCGAGGCGGCCCCGTCTCCCTGCGCCGGACAGGCCGGCGGCGCGCTCGTGCCCTGGACCAGCCGCAAGGGCACGCCGCTGTCGATCACCGCCGCCTATCCGCGCTGGCCGTGGTCGGACCTCGTGTCGGCGCTCTTGCCCAACGGGCACCTGCTCGACTTCAGCGCGCCGTCGTCCGGCCGGACCAGCCTCGATCCCTTTGGTGTGCCCATCCAGAGCTACATCGCCGGTCTGTTCGCGCTGGGCGAGACGAGCGGCACCTACGCGATCCCCGGCACCACCGACGACAACGCGGACCTGACCACCGACAACGCCGTGGTAAATGCCGGTGAGCCCTACGCGGCCAACCCCAAGGCCGTGCAGCTGGCCAACGACATCTTCAACTACCACGGCGGCGCGAGCCTGTCCGGCACGCCGGCCCCGCTGTTGCTCGAGAGTGGCTGGAACGATGATCTCTTCCCGCCCATCCAGTCGCTGCGCCTCTACAACAACCTGCGCGCGGCTGACCCGGCGGCACCGGTGAGCCTGCAGTTCGGCGATGTCGGGCACAGCCGCGGGTCGAACAAGCTCACGGTCAACGCCGCCTTCAACGACCAGGCCTCAGGCTTCTTCGATGCCTACCTGCGCGGTCAGGGCGCACCCCCCAAGCCCGGCAGCGTCAACACGTTCACGCAGACCTGTCCGTCGTCGGCCAGCGGGCCTCCCGACGGTGGTCCCTTCACTGCCGCCAGCTGGCCCGCCGTGCATCCGGGCGTCGTGACCCTGCGCTCTGACGCCGCCCAGGCCGTGTCCTCGGCGGGCGGAAGCCCACAGACCGCGGCGGCCTTCGACCCCATCGCCAGCAGCGATGGCTGCAAGCAGATCGCCGCGGAGCAGTCGCCCGGCACCGCGGTGTACAAGCTTGCCAGCCAGGGCTTCACGCTGCTGGGCCTTCCCACGGTCAGTGCGCGGCTGGCCGTCAGCGGCGCGTCACCCACGGACACGCAGCTGGACGCCCGCCTGTGGGACGTGGACCCCAGCGGCAACCAGCGCCTGGTGACCCGCGGCCTCTACCGCCCGGGTGGCGCCGACGTCAACCCCGTCGTCTTTCAGCTGCACGGCAACGGCTATTACTTCGCTGCGAGGGACACCATCAAGCTGGAGCTGCTCGGTCGCGATGCTCCCTACTACCGGGCGAGCAACTTCGCCTTCTCCATTGCCGTCAGTTCGCTGCAGCTGCAGCTGCCCACGCACGAGTCCCCCAACGGCCGCCAGATCGGCGCGCCCGACACGAGCTCGCTCTTCTGTGCCCCGCGTCGCGCCCGAGGCGCCGTCCACCACCCGCGGCGGGCCCACTCGCGCGGACGCCATGGGCACCACCCCCTGCGCGCGCGCAGGCGCTCGGTCGGTGGGCACGTGCGCCACCACCGCCAGCGCAGCGCACGCAACCTGGCCTGCCGTGCACCAGCGCGCCCAGCCGTCCGCCGTCACCCCCGGCACCCCCATCATCGGCGCGGCCACGCGCGCCACGCTCAGCGCCGGTAGGCGACCCGGCCCCACGAGGGCTCGGGCGCCAGCTCGATCGGCTCGTGGTCGCGGTCGGGCTGGATGTAGGCAAAAGTGCAGGTGCTCTCTATGAAGGCGATCTCGAGCTCGCCCTCGTTGACGCGCTGGTCGAGCCACGCGCCGCGGAAGACCAGTCGGCGCAACCAGTGCACGAGCGAGCGCTCGGCCGGCCCGATCAGCTCGGGCCAGCAGTCGTTGACGTGCTCGCCGAGCTCGGAGGCCGGGTCTTGGATCTCACCATTGACGGCGAGGTTCACCAGATCCTCGAGCTCATCATCGCCCAGGCGTCCGCCGACGAACCCGAGCTTCAGTGCGGCCTGCTCACAGCGTTCCTGAAAGTCACGTTCGTTGAACGTGAAGCGCAGCTCTCCGTATTCGAGGACGAAGTCCTCCCCAGAGTCGTAGTTGCCGCGCCGTGCCTGTTCCATAGCCGTGAGCCGGGCCTCGGCCCCGTGCCGTCGCCATCATAAGGTCGAGTCCTGCCGCGCCGACCCCGGTGCACGCGATGTTGCACCCGGGGAATGCCGGCCCTCAGGCCGCGGCGCACATCTACTCGATGCACGCTGTCGTGCAGCCGCGCCGCCCGTGGCGGCGGACACCTCCCGCTGGCCAAACGCCCGCTCAGGGCCGTCTTCTTGAGACCGTCGGCCGTCGTGGGGGAGGTGAAGTGGGGCAAAGTGGCACATAGGAGTTGCGTCGTGGGAGAAAGTGGGCTACCTTCGCCTCGCGAGCCGGGGTGGAGGGGCTCCTCCCATTCCTCCACCTCGGCTCGCCGACTTCAGGAGCGACCTTGGCCTTCCGTGGCAACTTCGACCACACCCTCGACGCAAAGAACCGGCTCACCGTCCCCGCCCGCTACCGCGCCGCGCTGGCCGACGGGGTGGTCATGGCCATCCCCGTCGATCTCGAGCCGTGCGTCGGCGTGTGGCGTCCCGAGGAGTACGAGCACTACACCGAGCGTGCGTTGGCCGAGATGCCGCCCCTGTCGGGCGAGCTCCAGAGACTCGAGCGATTCTTTTTCGGAGACTCGGCAGATACCGAGCTCGACGCCGCGGGACGGATCATGATTCCGAGCAACCTCGCCGAGCATGCCGGGCTGCGCAAGGAGGTTGTGGTGGTTGGTGCGGGCGTCCGTCTCGAGCTGTGGGACCGGGCGCGCTGGCAAGAACATCGACCGACGCTGCTGGGCGGCGTCGCAGAGATTACGTCCCGCGTTGGCCATCCTGCTTGACATGAGCCCCATCCACGTTCCGGTGCTGGCCGCCGAGCTGATCGACCTGCTCGATCCGCAGCCGGGCCAGACGGCGATCGACTGCACCTTCGGAGGTGGCGGTCACGCACGTCTGGTCGCCGATCGCCTGGGGCCTGCGGGCACCCTGATCGCCATCGATCGCGATCCCCTGGCCGAGGAGCGCTTCGCCGAGCTTGCCGCCGAGTTGACATGCGCCACCCGCTTCATCCGTGCGGGCTTCGCCGAGGCCCTGGAGTTGCTGGGCGACGAGGATGTCAGCGCGGACATGGCCTACTTCGACCTGGGGATGTCCTCGCCCCAGCTCGACGCGCGTGAGCGCGGCTTCGCCTACAGCTACGACGCCCCACTGGACATGCGCATGGATCCCGACCAGACGGTCAGCGCCCGCACCGTGGTCAACGGGTGGGACGAGCGCCGGCTGGCGCGCGTACTGCGCGACTTCGGCGAGGAGCGTCGCGCCCGGACGATCGCGCGCGCCATCGTGCGCCGTCGCGCGGCACACGAGATCGAGACCACCTTGGACCTCGTCGAGGTCATCTGCGCCGCGATTCCGGCGCCCGCTCGCTTCGGTGGTGGCCATCCCGCCAAGCGGACCTTCCAGGCGCTGCGCATCGCCGTCAACGAGGAGCTCGAGCAGCTCGACCGCGCGCTGCCGCTGGCCTGGGGGCGGCTGCGTCGTGGGGGCGTGCTGGCGGGCATCTCCTTTCACTCACTGGAGGACCGCCGCGTCAAGCACTTCATGGTCGATCTCATGCGCGGCTGCATCTGCCCACCCGATTTTCCCGTCTGTGCCTGTGGGCGCAAGCCTCAGGCCTCCGCGCGCCACGCGCGCGCGGTGGTTCCGTCCTCGGGCGAGCTGGCCCAGAACTCGCGCTCGGCCTCCGCGCGCCTGCGTGCCGTCCGCAAGCTCGTCGACGATGGGGAGCAGACATGAGTCCGGCTACCGCCGCCCGCACGGCCGGTCGCGACGTTCGCGGTGCGCGGACCTCCGCGCGCGTCGGCGCCGCCACGGCCCATCCGCGCGCCCCGGCACGCCCTGTGGCCCCCGGGTCGCGGCGTATCTCGGGCCCCGCGCGGGGCAACGCAAGCGTGCGGGCTCCGGCGCTCTCGACCCTCCCCTTGCACCTTCGACTCGCGCCGGCGGTGGCGCGCATACCCGACCACCGTGTGCTGGACCGGATGGTGCGTGGTCGCCTGTGGATCGGCGCCATCGCCTTCGCGTTGCTGGGCATCGTGGCCATGCAGCTGTCCCTCTTGAAGCTGAACACGGGCATCGGGCGTGCCCTCGAGCACGAGTCGCTGCTACGTCGCCAGAACGCGACGCTGCGCTACGACGTGTCCAACCTGTCAGCCGGCGATCGCGTCGAGACCCAGGCGGTGCGCATGGGCATGACCATGGCCTCACCCGGCGCAATCCACTTCCTGAGCGCCGGCGGCTCCGATCAGGCGCGTCGCGCGGCCCGGTCGCTGGACGCCTCGCGGCCGGCAAGCGTTGGATCGGGCGCGTCGGCGACGGGGGCGCCCACCGCGGGCGCCTCATCGGGATCTGCCACCACCGCCACGCCGGGTTCGACTCCGAATTCCTCACGGGGATCGACCTCCACCGCCACGCCGGGGTCGAGCTCGAATTCCTCACCGGGATCGACCTCGACCGCCACGCCGGGGTCGAGCTCGACCGCCCCCGCGAATTCGACCACGAACGTTCCGTCGCCCTCAGGCTCGGCCACCGGCGCGCCACCGTCCTCGAGCCCGTCCGCGAGCTCTGGGGTCGGCGCGAGCTCCGGGGCGCCGATGGGCGCCGGGGGCTAGCGGTTGCCGCTGCTGCAGCGTCGCATCGGCCTGCTCTTCGCGCTCTTCTTCGGCCTGCTCTGCGTCGCCGCGCTGCGGACCGTCTGGGTCGGCACGGTGCGAGGAGCAAGCCTTCGCCAGGTGGGCAACGTCCAGCACTCCCAGCGCGTGCCTGTCCCCGCCGTCCGCGGAGCCATCACCGATCGCAACGGCGTGGACCTGGCGCTGTCTGAGCCCGCCGATGACGTGGCGGTGACGCCCTACCTGATCAAAGACCCGGCGGGAGCGGCCCGTCGCCTGGCGCCGCTGCTGGGCCGGCCCGTAGATCAGCTGCTGGGAGAGCTCACCCAGCGGGGTGGATTCGTCTATCTCGCTCGCCACGTCCCTGACGCGCGCGTGCGGGCCATCCTGCGCCTGCAGCTGCCCGGCATCCAGACCACTCCGGTGACCACCCGCGTCTATCCGCGCGGCCTGCTGGGCTCGCAGGTGCTGGGACTGGTGGGGGTGGACGGCCACGGCCTGTCGGGCCTCGAGTATTCGCGAGACCGCCAGCTGCGCGGCAGCGCCGGGCAGCGCCAGATCGTCAACGACGCCATAGGTCAGCCGATCTCCGTCAAGGACTCGGGGGCGGCCGTGCCCGGGCAGGGCGTCAGACTGACCATCGATGCCGTCCTGCAGCAGCGCGTGGAGGATGTGCTGGGCGCCGTGGGCCGGGCCTACCAACCCAAGGACGCCACCGCGATAGTCATGAATCCCACCACCGGAGAGGTGCTGGCCATGGCCAACTGGCCGCGGGTCAACGCCAACAATTCGGCGGGTGCGCCGGCCGCCGCGCTGCAGAACCGCGCCGTAGGCTTCGACTACGAGCCGGGTTCCACCTTCAAGGTGGTGACCGTCGCCGGCGCGCTCGAGGACGGCCTGGTGACGCCTCAGACCTCCTTCGACCTGCCACCGCAGATCCAGGTCGCCGACCGCACCATTCACGATGCCGAGAATCGCGGCGCGCAGACCATGACCACCGGCGAGATCCTCGCCCGTTCCAGCAACGTCGGCGCGGTCACCATCGGCGAGCGCCTCGGTCGCGTGCGCTTCGACACGTGGGTGCGCCGGTTCGGCTTCGGGGCGCCCACCGGGGCCGACCTGCCCGGTGAAGAGAGCGGCGCCGTGCTGCCGGTCAGTCATTACTCGGGCTCCTCGATGGGCAACCTGCCCATCGGCCAGGGAGAGCTCGTGACCCCCCTGCAGATGGCGACCGCCTATGCCGCGATCGCCAACGGGGGCGTGCTGCGCCCCCCGCGCGTGGTGCAGAGCGTCGGCGGGCGCGTCGCGCCGGTGCCGACGGGTCGGCGCGTGGTCTCATCCGCCACCGCGGCCCAGCTGCGCGACATGCTGCGCGGCGTGCTGGCCCCGGGCGGCACCGCCTCGGAGGTATCCATTCCCGGTTATGAGCTGGCGGGCAAGACCGGCACCGCCAACAAGGTGGATCCCGCCTCCGGCCAGTACTCCAACAGCCGCTACGTGGCCTCCTTCGTGGGCTTTGCCCCCGCCTCGCATCCGAAGCTGCTCACGGCGGTGATGGTGGACGAGCCGAGCACCACCTTCTACGGAGGGGTCGTGGCCGCCCCCGCCTTCGGGCAGATCATGGGCTTTGCCCTGCCCTACCTGCAGATCCCCCCCGGGTAGCCGGCCCGTCGGCCGGAGCGATCTGATCGGCGCCCTAAACTTTCCGCCCACGGTGTCCTGCTCCGGAGTTGAGCGCATGAGGCTGGACGAGGTGATGGCCTCCGATGTCCCCGGTGCCGCGGCGGTGCAGGTCGTTGCGCTGGCCTACGACAGTCGTCGCGTGCGCCCTGGCACCCTGTTCTTCTGTGTCCCTGGGTTCACCAGTGACGGCCACGACCACGCGCCGGATGCCGTATCTCGCGGGGCCTGCGCCCTGGTGGTCGAGCGCCCCCTTGATCTCGGGGTTCCCGAGGTACTCGTCGACTCGGTCCGGACCGCCATGGGCCCCGCCGCCGCGCGCTTCTTCGGCGACCCCACGCGCCGGCTCGCCGTGGTGGGCGTCACGGGCACGAACGGCAAGACGACCACGGCGTTCATCCTGCGTGGCCTGCTCGAGGCCGTGGGACGGAGAACAGCGCTGTTGGGCACCGTCAAGGCGGTGATCGGCGGTCACGAGCGGCCGACGCAGCGCACCACGCCGGAGGCCATCGACCTGCAGGGCGACTTCGCCACCATGCTCGACGCCGGAGATCACGGTTGCGTGATGGAGGTCTCCTCGCACGCGCTGGCCCTGGGACGCGCAGACGGCGTCCACTTCGCGGTGGCGGTCTTCACCAATCTCACACAGGACCACCTCGACTTCCATCCCACCATGGAGGACTACTACCAGGCCAAGCGCCGGCTCTTTGCGCCGCGAGCCGCGCACGGCCCGGGCGCGGCCGTCATCAACGTCGACGACCCCTACGGACGTCGCCTGGCCGCCGAGCTCCCCGCCGCCCTGACCTTCGCCCTGGAGCACGAGGCGGACTTTCGCGCCCGCGACGTGAGCATGGGGCTCGACGGGGCACGCTTCACCCTGGACACGCCCGAGGGAGGTGCGTTGGCCGTCTCGCTCTCGGTGCCCGGTCGCTTCAACGTCTCCAACGCCCTGGCCGCACTCGCCGCCGCGCACGCTCTGGGGGTGGCCCTCGAAGAGGCGGTCGAGGCTCTGGCCACGAGGGTGAGTGTCCCCGGCCGCTTTGAGCCGGTGGACGAGGGGCAGGACTTCGCCGTGCTCGTTGACTACGCCCACACCCCCGACGGCCTCGACAACGTGCTGCGGGCCGCCCGCGAGCTAGCGCGCGGCCGCGTGCTGTGCGTGTTCGGCGCAGGCGGCGACCGCGATCGCGCCAAGCGCCCGCTCATGGGTCAGATCGCGGCGGGCCTGGCCGACGTGGTGGTGGTGACCTCCGACAACCCTCGCTCGGAGGACCCCGACGCGATCATCGCGGACATCATTTCCGGCGTGCCCGGCGACGGCGCGGACGGCCGGGCGTCGGTGAGCGCCGTGGCCGATCGGCGTCTGGCCGTGGCGCGGGCGGTGGGCCACGCACGGTCTGGCGACGTGCTGGTCATCGCCGGCAAGGGTCATGAACAGGGGCAGGAGCTCGCCGGCGGGCGCACGGTGGCCTTCGACGACGTCACGGTGGCTCGCGCCGCGCTGCGCGAACTCGGTGCCCCAGTCGGCCACGGTGCGCCGCCGTGATCTCCTGGAGCGCCGCGCGGCTCGCCGAGCGGGCCGGCGCGCGCCTGGCCGCCCTGGGTGCCGACGGACCGGGGCCCGCGCGAGCGGTGGTCGACTCACGCTGCGCCGGCCCCGGGGATCTGTTCGTGGGGTTGGTCGGTGTGCACACCGACGGAGGCCTTCACGCCCCGGACGCGCTCAGAGCGGGCGCCCGCGCGGTGCTCGTGGCGCCCGCCCACGAGGACCACAGCGTGGCGGCAGCGCGAACGACGCAGGCTTCGGTGCTCGTGCATGCCGATCCCCTCGTGGCTCTGCAGTCCCTGGCGCGCGCCTGGCGGCGCGCGCTGGGCGCCCACGTGGTCGCCGTCACCGGCTCCACGGGCAAGACGTCGACCAAGGACATCCTGGCCGCGCTGCTCGCCCCGCGCCTGCGCACGGTGGCCAACCCCCTGAACCTGAACACCGAGGTGGGGCTGCCCCTCGCCGTGCTCGGCGCCCCACCGCACACAGAGGCGCTGGTGCTGGAGATGGGCATGCGGGGTCCCGGACAGATCGCCGAGCTCGTTGCCGTCGCCGAGCCCGACGTCGGGGTGATCGTGAACGTGGGACCGGTCCATCTCGAGTTGCTGGGCTCGCTGGAGGCGGTTGCCGCGGCCAAGGGGGAGCTGATCGACGGGCTGGCGCCCGGCGCCACGGCGGTGATTCCCGCCCACGAGCCGCTGCTCGCCCCCCACCTGCGAAAAGAACTGCGCGTCGTCACCTTCGGGGCCGATGGCGACGTGCGTCTGGCCGGGCCGCCGTCCGGAGGCCTGGTCACCGTCCTCGACGGGACCCGGTCGATGAGCCTGCGGCCCTCCTTCTCCCAGGCCCACAACCTTCACAACCTGCTGGCGGCCGTCGCCGCCGCGCGCGCGGTGGGGATCACCCCAGCCGGTGACCTGAACGTCGCGTTCTCCGCCCTGCGGGGCGAGCGCCTGAGCCTCCCGGGCGGCGTGACCGTGGTCAACGACTGCTACAACGCCAACCCGATGTCGATGCGTGCCGCTCTGGACGACCTCGTCGTCGATGCCCCCGGGCGTCGGGTGGCCGTGCTGGGCGACATGCTGGAGCTCGGGCCCGATGAGCTGCGCTTCCACCGCGAGGTGGGCGAGTACGCGGCCCGGCTGGGCCTCGACCTGCTCGTCACCGTGGGCCCGCTGGCGGCGGTCATGGGAGAGGGCTTTGACGGTCCCGTGCACGCCGCCGCCGACGCTCGCGAGGCCACCGAGGTGCTGGGTGCCATCCTGCGCGAGCACGACACCGTGCTCATCAAGGCCTCGCGTGGCGTCGGGCTGGAGCAGGTGGCCCCCGCGCTGACCGGGGCCGGTCTGCGCTGATGGGGCGCGTGCTCATCGGCGGAACCTCCGCCCTGCTCATGTGCGTCTTTCTCAGCCCACGCTTCATCGAGTACCTACGCCGGCGCGAGTTCGGTCAGCACATACGTGAGGACGGGCCCGAGGGCCACCATCAGAAGGCGGGCACGCCAACCATGGGCGGAATCATCGTCTTCCTGGCCATCGCCACGCCCTTTCTCATCCTCACCGACTACGACTGGCGCTCGGTGGGCGTGTTCGGCGCGGCCGCGGCGTGCGCTCTGCTCGGTTTCGCCGACGACTACACCAAGCTCGTCAAGCGGCGCTCGCTGGGGTTGCGCGCTCGCACGAAGCTGGCGGTGACCATCGCCATCTCCGTCGGTCTGTGGTGGATCGCCCATCACGAGGCCCACCTGCCCAACACGCTGCGTCTGCGCTTCGTCGATTACCAGATCGACCTCGGTGTGCTCTATCCCCTGTTGATCTTCCTGGTCGTGGCGGGCACCACCAGCGCGGTGAACCTGACCGACGGTCTCGACGGTCTTGCCGCGGGGTGCGTGGCCATTGTCATGCTCGCCTACGTTGGCATCACCTTCGTCACCGGCGAGCGCGATCTGGCCCTGGTGGCGGGTTGCGTGGTGGGGGCGTGCGTGGGCTTTTTGTGGTTCAACGCCTTCCCGGCCACCATATTCATGGGCGATACCGGCTCATTGGGACTCGGAGGCGCGATTGCCGGGCTGGCCATCATGACCAAGACGGAGGTACTGCTGATCCTGCTGGGCGGGATCTTCGTGATCGAGGCTCTGTCGGTGGTCATACAGGTCATCTCCTTTCAGACCACGCGTCGGCGGGTGTTCCTGATGGCTCCCATCCACCACCATTTCGAGCTGCGCGCGTGGTCGGAGACCAAGATCATCCTGCGCTTCTGGATCGTGGCGTCGGTGTGCAGCGCGATCGGTTTTACGCTCTACCAGCAGAGCTTTCACTAGTAAAATGGATGCGCGGGTCGGTCCGCGTCCGGCTGCGCCGGTCGGGCCCTACCTGGTGGTGGGGCTGGCCCGCTCGGGACGCGCCGCCGCCCGGGCGCTGAGGGCGCGGGATGAGCGCGTACTGGGCGTCGACGCCGGCTCCCCGCCGGTCGATGACCTGCGTGCCGTCGGGGCGGAGGTCCACCTTCGCAGCGACGGTGTGGCTCTGCTCGAGCGAGCGCGCGCGGTGATCAAGAGCCCCGGAGTGCCCGACCAGGCGCCGGTCATCGCTCGCGCCCGGCAACTCGGCCTTACGGTGATCGGCGAGCTGGAGCTTGCCTGGCGGCTGCTTGGCAATCCCTTCGTCGCGGTCACCGGCACCAACGGCAAGACCACCACCGTCGAGCTGATCGGACACATCCACCGGGAGGCCGCCCTGCCCGTTGCCGTGGCCGGCAACGTGGGGACCGCCGTGAGCGCTCTGGTCGGAGCGCTGGCGCCGGGGGCGGTGGTGGTGTGCGAGGCCTCGTCGTTTCAGCTGCAGGACACCGAGGCGTTTGCCCCCGACGCGGCCGTGCTGCTCAACCTGACCCCGGACCACCTCGACCGCCACCGCAGCATGCAGGCCTACCGCACGGCCAAGCTCGAGATCTTCGCGCGCCAGGGCAACGGCGACTTGGCCGTGGCGCCGGTCGGGCTCGGAGTGCCCGATCTGGGCGGGTGCGCGCGGCGGGTGTGCTTCGGGCGCGGACCCGAAGCCGACCTGTCCGAGCAAGCCGACCAACTGTGGTGGGGAGATGAGCCACTGCTTCGCGTGGACCAGTTGCGCCTGCGCGGGGCGCACAACGTCGATAATGCGATGGCCGCGGCGGCCGTGTGCCTGGCTCGCGGCGTGGACCCGGACGCCGTGCGCGGCGCGCTGCGCTCGTTTGCCGGGGTGGCTCATCGCCTGGAGGAGGTGGCGCGAAGCGGCGGCGTGACCTGGATCAACGACTCCAAGGCGACCAACGTGGCCAGCACACTCGTGGCCCTGGCGGCCTTCCCGAAGGGCAGCGTTCACCTGATCCTGGGTGGGGAGGGCAAGGCCCAGGACTTCACCGCGCTGCGCGGCGCCGTCGGCGCGTCGTGTGCGGGGGTGTGGCTGATCGGTACAGACGCCGGGCTGATCGGCGATGCACTGGCCGGCGTGGACGCGCCGCTGCACGTCTGCGGCGAGCTGGAGGGCGCGGTGCGCGGCGCGCGCGCCGCCGCCCGGCCGGGCCAGACCGTGCTGCTCTCCCCGGCCTGCGCCAGCTTCGATCAGTTCGCCGACTTCGAGGCCCGCGGTCGACGGTTCGCGCAGCTGGCCAAGCGGGCATAAGAGCGCGGACAATTTTAAATGGCGAGCCACCATCGGCCGCCGTTGCCAACCCTCTGGAGGTCGCCATGAAGCTTGGACTTGCCCTGTTGCGCACCATCGTCGGAGCCCTGTTCATGGGCCACGGGCTGCAGAAGCTCGCGGGCTGGTTCGGGGGACACGGCCTCGAGGCCACCGGACAGGCCTTCGAGGGCATGGGGCTGGCGCCCGGGCGCCGGCACGCGACCGCCGCGGGCGCGAGCGAGACACTTGGCGGTGCCCTGATCGCCGCGGGCCTGATGACCCCGCTGGGAGCGGCGATGATCACCGGCACCATGGCCACCGCCATCCGTCAGGTACACGGCAGCAGCGGACCGTGGGTGACCAAGGGGGGGTATGAGTACAACCTCGTGCTGATCGCCGCCGTGTTCGCGCTGACCGACGCCGGCCCCGGCGCGTGGTCGCTGGACGCCGCCCGCGGACATGAGACGTGGGGACCCGCCTGGGCGGTGGCCCAGCTGGTGGCCGGCGTGGGCGGCTCAGCGGCAGTGCTCTCCAGCGCCCAGGCCCCCGCGCCCCAGCCCGAGCAGGCACCCTCGCCGGTCGGCAGCGGACAGGCAGACGCCGCCTCCGCCTGAACAACATCCTTGCCCTGCGGCGCGGCGCCTCGTTCGGCGAGTTTGCGCCGCCGGTGCGTGACGCCTGCTCGTCATTCGAGGCCCACTTGGGGCCAGGCCCGCGAGCAGGAGATGGCCGGCTTACGGCGAAGGGGGCGGGGATGCCAGCCGTGTGGCGCGAGCGCCTGCATGCCCAGGGCCGACTCGTCCGGGCCGCCCGCCCCCCGCGCAGAGCCCAGTCGCTCGAGTACAACATCCTGCTGACGGCCACGCTGTGCCTGCTGGCGGCCGGGGCGGTCATGGTCTACAGCGCCTCTTCGGTGCGCACGCTGTTGCAGGGTCAGGGCAACGGCACCGGCTACCTCGTCAGGTTCGTGGTCTACGGGGCCGTCGGGCTACTCCTCATGCGCCATCTCTCCCGAGATGGCGTGGAGCGTGCGCGACGCCTGACCGGTCCGCTGCTGGGTGTGTCCTTCGTGCTGGTCCTGGCCGTGCACATCCCGCACGTCGGCGTGCAGGTCAACGGGGCGCGTCGCTGGATCGGGCCGGGCATGTTGCAATTTCAGCCTTCAGAGCTGATGAAGCTTGCTCTCGTCCTGTACGCCGCCGGACTGCTCGCACGCCGGCCACAGGATGTATTCGATCTGCGCCGCCTGGCCCGACCGCTGCTCATGGTCGTGGCCGCCGCCTGCCTGCTGGTCGCTTCCCAGCCCGACCTGGGGACGGCGCTGGTGATCGCCTTCACCACCGCGGCGCTGCTGGTGGCCGCCGGCATGCCCATGCGCCACCTCGCGCTGTTGTGTGCGCTGGCCTTCGGGGCGATCACGCTCTACGCGCTCGTTCAACCCTACTCGCGGGCCCGTTTGACCTCGTTCGTCGACCCCTGGGCCCACGCCGGCAGCAGCGGCTTTCAGGCGGTGCAGGGTCAGATCGCCATGGGCTCGGGCGGACTGTTCGGAGTGGGTCCGGGGCAGTCGGTGCAGAAGGCCTTCTATCTACCGGAGGCCCACACCGACTTCATCCTGGCCGTGATCGGCGAGGAGCTCGGCGTGGTGGGTGTCTGCGCCCTGTTGGGTCTGTACGGGCTGATCGCCTTCGCCGGGCTGCGCGCCGCCAAGGCGGCCCGCAGCCTCTATAGCGCTCTGATCGCGGTGGGCATGACGGCGCTGATCCTCTCCCAGGCCACTCTGAACGTCTTTGCCGTCCTGGGCCTGGCGCCCCTCACGGGCGTGCCTCTCCCGCTCATCTCCTACGGCTCATCGAACATGATCGTGATGCTCGCAGCCATCGGCCTGGTACTGGACGTCGCCTCCGGGGGCGGTGTCCACCTGCGCGCCGTTGGCTCTCCGCGCGCGTCCTCTGCCCGCGCGAGTTCTGGGCCGCCCTCGAGGTCGCCGCGCGACGTCGACCGCGAACAACCGCCACGATGGGATCGTGCTGGAGGTGCCGACGAGGATCGTGATCGCCGCCGGCGGGACCGCGGGACACGTCGTTCCGGCGCTGGCGGTGGCCGCCGCGCTGCGGGCTGACGGCGCCGACGTCGTGTGGGTCGGCGGCGGGCGGGCCGAGGCTCAGCTGGTGCCCGAGGCCGGCTACGAGCTGCACGCGATCAACGTCGAGGGACTGAGTCGCACCAGTCCGCTGCGCGCCGCGTGGGCGCTGATGCGCTCGGCGAGGGCTCTGGTTCGTGTGCGACGGCTGCTCGGAGAACTGCGACCGGCCGCCGTGATGGGCGGCGGTGGATACGTTTCGGGTCCGGTGGGGCTCGCCGCCGTCAGCCGTGGCATCCCGCTCGTGCTCACCGAAGCCGACAGTCACCTGGGCCTGACCAACCGCGTGCTCGCGCCGTTTGCCCACCGAGTCTGCCTTGCCTTCCCCTTGCCTGGGCGTACGGGGGCACGCTACCGCGTCTACGGTCGCCCGGTGCCGGCGCCCCGGGGTGATCGAGCGTCGGCCCGGCGGTGGCTGGGCCTGAACGACGACGACGTCTGCGTGCTCGTGTTCGGCGGCTCGTTGGGTGCCCGCTCCATCAACCAGGCAGCGGTGCAGGGCCTGGCGGGGTCGGGTCTGCGCGTCCTTCACGTAGCCGGTCGACGCGACTATGGGCAGCTCGCCGCACGCGAGTTGCCGACGGGCTATGACCTGCGGGAGTTCCTGACCACAGACGACTTCGACCGGGTGCTGGCCGGCTGTGACCTGGTCGTGGCCAGGGCGGGAGGCTCGGTGTTCGAGATCGCCGCCCACGCTCGCCCGGCCATCCTCGTTCCCTATCCACACGCCTCCGCCGATCACCAGACCGCCAACGCGCGCTGGATGGCCGACGCCGGCGCGGCCGTGGTCGTTCCCGACGGCGAGCTGAGCGGGGCGCGCCTGGCCCGGGAGGTGAGCCGTTTGGTCAGCGACCCCGCCCGGCTGGCCGCCATGGCCCTGGCCTCACACCGCCTGGCCCGCCCGCAGGCGGCCCGCGAGGTGGCCGCAGAGCTGCTCAGCGCCGCGGCGCGATGAGTGCCCCACGGGCCCCTTGGCACGGACGACGCCTGCATCTGCTGGGCGTGGGCGGCGCCGGGATGAGCGCCTACGCGCGCGCGGCACACGCCCTTGGAGCACGGGTCAGCGGCTCCGACCGGAGCGCGTCGCCCTTCACCGAGAGCCTGGCCGCCGACGGCGTCCTGCACGCCCACATCGGCCACGACGCGGCTCTCCTCCCCGCCGGGGACGACGTGGAGGTCATCTACTCCAGCGCCGTGCCCGCTGAGAACCCCGAGCGCGTGGCGGCCCGCCGCCGCGGGTTGAGCGAACGTCCGCGCGCGCACCTGCTGGGCGAGCTCTCCGCGCTGAGGCGCACGATCGCTGTGGCCGGAGCGCACGGCAAGACCACGACCGCCAGCATGATCGTGCACGTGCTCTTGGCCGCGGGACTGCAGCCCGGCTATCTGGTGGGCGCGATGATCGGACCCGACGCCACCAACGCGCACTGGAGCGAGGCTGAGTGGCTGGTGGTGGAGGCCGACGAGTCGGACCGCTCCATGCTCGCCCTGGAGGTCGAAATTGCCGTGCTGACCAACGTCGAGCTCGACCATCACGCCGCGTTTGGCTCCATGGCGCAGCTGCGGGAGGTCTTCCGTGCCTTCCTGGACGGACCGCCCCAGGCCGTCGTCTGGGACCGGCCGGAGCTCCTGAGTCTGCGGGCGGGACCGGTGGTGGCCTACGACGTGCCCGAGCCGACGCTGCTGCCGGGAGGCTCGCGTTTTGACTGGCGAGGCCAGCATGTGCGCCTGCGCGTTCCTGGCGCTCACAACGCCGTCAACGCCGGCGGGGCGCTGGAGGTCGCGCGGCTGACGGGGGCTGACCCGGCGGTGTGCGCTGCGGCCATGCACGATTTCCGCGGCGCGGCGCGGCGCTTTGAGCTCGTCGGTCAGACCGCCGCGGGCGCGCGGGTCTACGACGACTACGCTCACCACCCGACCGAGGTCGCCGCCACCCTGCACGGGGCGCGCACGCTCAAGGCGCCGCGACTGGTGGCTGTCTTTCAGCCGCACCTGTACTCGCGCACGCGCCTGCTCGCCGGTGAGCTCGGCCACGCCCTGGCCCTGGCTGACATCGTCGTGGTCCTCGAGGTCTACGGCGCCCGTGAGCGTTCCGACGAGCATCCCGGAGTCAGCGGCCGCCGGGTGGCCCAGGCGGCCGCGGACGCCGGGGCAGGACGGCCCGTGTACTGGCTGCCCTCCTTCGCCGACGTCGAGCGGACGCTGAGCAGACTGCTCACGCGAGAAGATCTGGTGGTGGTCATGGGCGCCGGGGACTCAGACGCCCTGGCGCGACGCCTGGTCGCCGATGGCGGCGAGCCGGCTCTCGACGGAGCGCGGGCCGGTTCGCCGCCCCCGCTGGCAAGCTGAGTCGCAAATGAGTGTCCGCGAGCCCCCCCCGGCGGTGAGGCCGGGCTTTGGTCTGGCACGTCTGACCACGGTGCGCACGGGCGGCCCGGCGCAGTTCTTCGCGCGGGCGGGCAGCCTGCCCGAGCTGCAGGAGCTGTTGGGTTGGGCGCGTCACACCCACCTTAAGATCAGCGTGGTGGGCTCGGGCTCGAACCTGCTGGTGGCCGATGAGGGCGTGACCGGGCTCGTGCTCAAGCTCGACCGCGGGCTGGCGCTGATCGAGCGCGATCGAGACGGCCTGGTGTGCGGCGGAGGGGCGCGGCTGCCCTCGGTGGCCGCCCGTGCGGCGCAGGCGGGGCTCGCGGGCATCGAGTTCGGGGTCAACATACCGGGCACCGTCGGCGGCGCCGTGCGTATGAACGCGAACGCCTACGGAGGCCAGCTCGCACGCGTGCTGGAGTGGGTCCAGGTGGTCAGTGACGCCGGGCTTGAGCGTCGCGTTCCCGACCAGCTGGGGTTCGCCTACCGCCGCTCGGACCTGGGCCCCCATGAGGTGGTGGCCGGAGCCCGTTTCGGGCTCAGCGCTGCTGAGGCCGACGAGGTCAAGGCGGTGCTGGCCGACATGCGCGCTCGTCGTCGGGCGGCCCAGCCGTCGGGCATCAAGACGTTCGGATCGACCTTCAAGAACCCGACCGATCCGCGTTCGGGTGGGCGCAGCGCGGGCCTGTTGCTGTCCGAGGCCGGTTGCGGCGCCCTGTCGGTGGGCGGCGCGCGGTTCTCGCCCAAGCATGCGAACTTCATCGAGAACCTGGGGACGGCAAGCACCGCCGACGTGGTCGCCGTCATGGCCGAGGGACGCCGGCGCGTGCAGGAGCACACCGGCGTGGCGCTGGAGCCCGAGGTACAGACGCTCGGCCCCGTGCGCTTCCCCTGGGAGGGCCCAGGCCGGACGGCAGAAAGCTCGCAGCGCTGATGCGTGCGCTGGGCTTGCAGGTGAAGCGGTCCGGTGGGTCGAAAGTCGCGCTGATGGCGCGCGCGCTCACCGCCCACCGCTCGCGTGGGAGGCTGCGTTCCGCCCGTCCGGCGGCCGCCCGTCCGCGCGCCGCAGCCGCGCGCGGCGTCCGCGCGCGGTCCACGCGTTCACCGAGTGCCCCGGTCGTGCTCCGGGCCCCGTTCGCCGGACTGCGCGCGCTCCTGCGGGCGCTGCGCGCACGTCCCCACTTGCGCCGCCGCCTGGTGCTCGCCGCGTTACTCGCCACGCTGCTGGGAGGGGCGTGGTTGGGGGTGCGCGACTCCGCGTTGGTCGCGGTGCGTGAGGTGCAGATCCAAGGGCTCAGCGGTCCCGAGGCGCCCGCCCTGTCGGGCGAGCTGATCGCGGCGGCGCGGCGCCAGAGCACCCTGCACCTGCGCGGCGACGCGCTGATGGCCGCCGTGGGCGGCAACCGCATGGTCAGGGCCGTAGCGCTACACCCGATCTTTCCCCACGGCCTGCGCATCACCGTTTCTGAGCGCCGGCCCGTGGCGACACTCACCGACGGGTCGGTAAGCGTGGCCGCCGCCGCGGACGGCACGGTGCTCGGTGCGCGTGCGCTGCTACCTGCGCTGGCGCAGGTACGCATGGTCTCCCTGCCCCGCCGGAGCGTGCTTGACGCCCGGGTACGCGACTACCTGGTGGTGCTGGGTGCCGCCCCGGTCACCCTCGCCCGGCGGGTGGTGCGCGTGTACGCCAGCAGCCGCGGCGTCACGCTGGCCATGCGCAACGGCCTGCTCATCTTCTTCGGCGATGCCGTGCGCCCGCACGCGAAGTGGTCGGCGGCGGCGCGAGTGCTGGCCGATCCGGGCGCGGCCGGGGCGCAGTACGTCGACGTGCGCCAGCCCGAACGGCCGGCCGCCGGGGTCACGGGGACCGGCTCGGGTGCCGGGATCTCGCCGGGCACCTCGGCTGCGGCGGGCGGACAGTCCCTACCCACCGATCCCACCGCGGCAGCCCTGGCAGCCAACCTGGCCGGCGCTGTGGCCGGCACGGCCCCCAGCGCGGCGGGCGCCCCGTCCCCTCCCGGCCCCGGCACGGCTCCCGGTGCGGCGGGCGCCCCGTCCCCTCCCGGCCCCGGCACGACGCGGCCCTCTCCGAGCGGCGGTGGGCCAAGCTCAACGTCAACTGGAGGGTGATGCCCGTGCGATCGACTATGCTCACCCCCAACCTGAGAATTCCTCGTTCTGCAACGAAGCTTGCGTGCTGCGCTTACCGTTGACAGAGCAAACATGCCTGCATAACGTGCGCAACCTCGCGGTCGGCCCAGAGTCGCTGCGCTGACCCTAGACAACTACTGAAGGCTTCGGACTGATAACCATGGAGAGCAGCGGCAGCTACCTGGCGGTGATCAAGGTGGTCGGCGTCGGAGGCGGTGGCACCAACGCGGTCAGCCGCATGGTCGACGCGGGCCTGCGGGGAGTCGAGTTCATCGCCGCCAACACGGACGCACAGGCCCTGGCCATGTGCGACGCCGACATCAAGCTCAACGTCGGAAGCGCCTCGACCAAGGGCCTGGGCGCCGGCTCGAACCCGGACGTGGGCTTCAGCGCCGCGGCCGAGTCGCGGGACGACATCAAGGAGGCGCTCAAGGGCGCCGACATGGTGTTCGTAACCGCCGGCGAGGGCGGCGGCACCGGTACCGGGGCGGCCCCGGTGATCGCCGAGATCGCCAAGAACGAGATCGGTGCCCTCACGGTCGGCGTCGTCACGCGTCCGTTCGACTTCGAGGGGACGCAGCGCTCCCGTCAGGCCTCGGACGGCATCGAGCGCCTGCGTGAGGTCGTCGACACGCTGATCGTCATCCCCAACGAGAAGCTGCTGTCGGTGGTCGAGCGGCGCACGACAATGCTCGACGCCTTCCGCGAGGCCGACAACATCCTGCGCCAGGGCGTGCAGGGCATCACCGACCTGATCACCATCCCGGGCCTGATCAACCTGGACTTCGCCGACGTGCGCACGATCATGCACGACGCAGGATCGGCCCTCATGGGCATCGGCACCGGCAACGGTGAGAATCGCAGCGCCGACGCCGCCAAGGGAGCGATCTCCTCACCGCTTCTGGAGGAGTCCGTCGATGGCGCCACGGGCATCCTGCTGAACATCACCGGGGGTCGCGAGCTCGGTCTCTTCGAGGTCAACGAAGCGGCGGAGATCATCCAGCAGGCTGCGGATCCGAACGCCAACATCATCTTCGGGGCGGTGATCGACGAGGGCATGGGCGATGACGTGCGCGTAACCGTCATCGGCACGGGCTTTGACCATCGTCCGGGCCACCGCGCAGTGCGCGACGACCGCGATCGCGCCCGCAGGCCCGATCGCGGGCCGCGCATCGATGAGCGCCAGCGGTCGTCGCTGGAGATCTCAGACGACGACATCGACGTGCCGCCCTTCCTGCGCTGAGGCTCCCCGTGGCCAACCCCGGCGGGGCATCGCGGCTCGTTCGCTAGCGTTCGCCGCGGTGGCCTCGATGTCGTCAGCAGCCCAGCGACGAACGCCGCTCCACGAGAGCCACGTGGCCGCGGGTGCGCGCCTGGTCCCGTTCGCCGGCTGGGCGATGCCGGTCCACTATGAGGGCACGCGCGCCGAGCACATGGCCGTGCGCGAGTCGACCGGAATCTTCGACGTGTCTCACATGGGTCAGATCGAGACCTCCGGCGAGCATGCCCTGGCGCTCGTGCAACGCCTGCTCACCAACGACCTGGCCCGCCCCGGGATCGGGGGCGCGCAGTACAGCCTCCTCTGCCGGGAGGACGGGGGCGTGCTCGACGACGTGATCACCTATCGGCTGGATGTCGATCGCTTCCTCACGGTGACCAATGCCGCCAACCACGAGCGCGATCTCGCGTGGTTCCGCCGCCACGCCGACGGCCTTGACGTCAGCGTGGTCGACCGTCTCGAGGACTGGGCCATGCTCGCCGTACAGGGTCCGGGGGCGCGCGAGATGGTGCAGGCGCTGGCCGATCAACCCCTGCCGACCCGCCTCACGGCCGCGCCGCGCTTCCTCGGTGGCGCACAGGTGCTGGTGTGCGCCACCGGTTACACGGGCGAGGACGGCGTCGAGCTGCTCGTCGAACCCGACCGCGCGCCTGAGCTGTGGGACGCCCTGGTGCGCCGCGGGGCCATTCCCGCCGGGCTGGGCGCTCGCGACACCCTGCGCCAGGAGGTCTGCTTTCCCCTCTACGGCAATGAGCTCTCGACCGAGCGGGGTCCGATCGAGGCTGGTCTGGGCTGGGCGTGCCGCGAGGACACCAACTTCATCGGCAGCGAAGCGGTTCGCGGGCTTCGCGAGCGGGGGCCCGACGAGAGGCTGGTGGCCTTCGTGCTCGACGGAGCCGGCATCGCCCGCCAGGGAAATCGCATCGCCGGTGGCGGTGAGGTCACCAGCGGGACCCTCTCGCCCTGCCTGGGGAAGGGCATCGGCATGGCCTACGTGCCCGCTGCGCGCGCCGAGGCGGGCGAGGCCCTGAACATCGACGTGCGTGGGCGCACGCGCGCGGCGCAGGTACGACGAGGGCCGCTGATCGAGAAGCGCGCCTGAGCGGCGGCGGTCGGGGGGACGACCTCGTAGAGTCCGCCGCTCATCACTCGCCATCGACCGGGGAGATCGTCTAGCGCCATGGCCGAAGCCAGCTATCCGGAGGACCTGCTCTACCACGCCGAGCACGACTGGGCGAGGATCGACCCCGCTGAGCCGCAGCAGGCGACGCTGGGCATCACCTGGTACGCCCAGGATGCCCTCGGTGAGGTGGTGTTCTTCGAAGCGCCCGAGGTCGGGCGCACGATCACGCGCGGCGAGCCCTACGCGGAGGTCGAGTCGGTCAAGGCGGTCTCAGACGTCTTCGCGCCTCTGTCGGGCGAGATCGTCGAGGTCAACTCGGGCCTCTCGGACTCACCCGAGACCATCAACGACGATCCCTATGGTGATGGATGGCTGGTGCGCGTGCGTCTGAGCGACGTCTCCGAGCGCGACGAGCTCATGGACGCCAGGACCTACCGCAGCAGCCTGAGCTAGCAGGCCCCGACCGCCCCGGCAAGCATGACCCGCTACACGACCACCACGCCCGAGGACCTGGCCGAGATGCTCGCTGCGATCGGCGTGGGCTCGGTCGATGAGCTGTTCGGCGCCGTGCCCCAGGACATGCGCTTCCAGGGACGCTTGGACCTGCCCGTCGGCCTGAGCGAGCATGAGGTCTTCGATCACCTGCGCGATCTCGCCGCGCGCAACGTCAGCAGCGAGGACGAGCTGTGCTTCCTGGGCGCCGGGATGTACGACCACTACGTGCCGGCGGTGATCGACATGCTCACCGAGCGCTCGGAGTTCCTCACCCCCTACACGCCCTACCAGCCCGAGATCTCCCAGGGTGGCCTGCAGGTGATGTTCGAGTTCCAAACCGCGATCTCCGAGCTGACCGGCCTGCCGGTGTCCAACGCCTCGGTTTACGACGGCCCCTCGGCGGTCGGCGCGGCTGCCTACATGGCCAAGCTGGCCAACGGGCGCAGGCGACTCGTGGCCTCCCGCGGCCTGCACCCACACAGCCGCGAGGTGCTGCGCACCATGTCCCACGGTTACGGCACCGAGGTGGTGCAGGCCCCACTGCGCGACGGAGTCACCGATCTGAGCGCCTGGGAGGACCTGCTCGACGACGACGTCAGCGCCGTCTTCTTGTCCCAGCCCAACTTCCTCGGCGCGGTGGAGGACCTCGAGCCGCTCGTCGCTGCGGCCCGACGCCACGGGGCCACCGTGGTCTGCGCGTGCGATCCCATTCCCCTGGGCATCCTGCGCAGCCCGGGTGAGCTGGGCGTCGACGTGGCCGTGGGCGAAGGGCAGACGCTCGGCAACCGCCTGGACTTCGGCGGCCCCTCGTTTGGGTTCTTCGCCGCCACCGAGACGTACCTGCGGCGCATGCCGGGGCGCATCGCCGGCCAGACCGTGGACGTGGACGGGCGCCGGGGCTTCGTGCTCACCCTGCAGACCCGCGAACAGCACATCCGTCGCGAGCGTGCCACCTCGAACATCTGCACCGCGCAGGCGCTGAACGCGCTGGCCGCCGTGGTCTACCTGAGCTGGCTGGGCCGTCGCGGCCTGGCCGAGCTGGGCGAGCTGCTGCTGGCGCGCAGCGCCTACGCGCGTGAGCTCCTGTGTGCCCTGGACGACGTCCTGCCCCTGCACGAGCAGCCGGTGGTGCGGGAGTTCGCCGTGCGCCTGCGCCCCGCCTCGCGCGTGCTCGATGACCCCCCGAACGCGACCGCCACGGTGCGTCGGATCATCGAACGCTGTCAGCAGGAGGGCGTCAATCCCGGCTACGCGCTGGGGCGCGACTATCCCGAGTACGCCGACGGTCTGCTCGTCGCGGTCACCGAGCGTCGCTCGCGTGAGCACATCGATCGTCTGGCCGACGTGCTGGCGCGCGCCGTCCGCGCCGAGTCGCTGCCGACCCCGCGCACGGACGACAGCGCGGTGGGGGCCCCGGCGTGAGCGAGGTTCACGCGGGCGGGCCCACCCTGGGCGAGAACCAGCTGCACGGCGACCCGGGTATCGAGCGCTGGTCCCCACACGAAGACCCCGCCGGGCCGACGACCGGTGGCTCGAGCCAGACGGCGATGCAGGCGGAGGCGGCGGTGACCATCTTCGAGCGTGGGCGCCCTGGACGGCGTGCCTTCGTCGCACCCCCGGTCGACGTACCTGCGCGCCCGGGGTGCGAGCTGCTGGGAGAGCACCTGCGACGCTCCGCCCCGGCCCGCCTGCCAGAGGTGTCCGAGCCGGAGCTGGTGCGCCATTACGTGCGCCTGTCGCGCCGCAACTTCGATCTGGACTCGGGCTTCTACCCCCTGGGCTCCTGCACCATGAAGCACAATCCTCGCCTGCACGAGCGCGTGGCGGCGCTGGCCGGCCACGCCCGGCTGCATCCCCTGCAGGACCCGCGGCGCGCGCAGGGGGCCCTGGAGCTCATGTGGAACCTCGAGCGGGCGCTGGCCGAGATCGCCGGCCTGCCCCACGTGTGCCTGCAGCCCTCGGCCGGCTCTCACGGCGAGCTCGCCGGCGTCCTGCTCACGCGCGCCTACCACGA
>JAABUQ010003257.1_pt1 | contig 30212 bp, 23 predicted proteins | sample 5560001 | NCBI WGS metagenome assembly JAABUQ01 (sample SAMN10711888, study PRJNA513371) | rock metagenome | isolation source: Antarctica rocks | place: Antarctica: Victoria Land, Finger Mt nord | collected 2015-12-18 | reverse complement strand
TCCAACTACTACAAAAATGGTTGATGTTCTGATTGCCACTGCTCTTGATTTAGTCAATCCTAAACATTTACGAAACTGGTTTACCAACTGCTGCTATTGTACTCGATAAACCTGCAATCCGCTGTATATAGCCCGTCGATTTTAGCTGATAAATACTGATCGTGCCGTCTTCCCAGAACCAAACCTCCTGAACTCCTAATGTCTGATACCGTTTCAGTTTGTTCGGTCCACCACTGGTAATGACAACTTCAATCACCAGGTCAGAGACAAGCTTTTTTGCACCAAAACAGTAGGACTTATCAGCCTGAGCAGATGCCTCACCTTTCTTCTCCTGCGAAAATGAACCAGTAGAAACAAACTCCAGTCCCAAGTTGAGCATATAATCTTCAAGCAGGAAGCCAATATTGCCCTTAGCGATTTCGTGCTCTGGCGAAGTCGACAAAATCTCTAAATCCCCTTGGTAGTAGAACAAGCGGACACCGGGCGAATCGGCAAAACCCTTTTGGATTGCCTCAAAGCTCTCCCAACTCACTCCACTCTGAATGAATCGCTGTTCAATTGCTCTATCCAAAAGTTGGGTCATTACGATCAAGGACTAGCAAAACGGATCTTGAGATAATCTTCCTCCATTTTTGCGCCAGACGGCTGTAAACTTGCCAACGCTTGTGGTAATACCAAGTTACGACGATGATTACCAATCGTAATGTTTAATTCATCGCCGGTTTTACTTAGCTGGATGTGATCTTTGGGAATTCCGGGCAAGTAAAGTTCCAAACTATACTGATTTTTATCTTGTACGATTCTAACTGTCGTTTCTTTGTAATAGATTTGGGTTGGATCTTCATCCTTATATAGTGTTTCCTTGAGCCGATCTAGGGCGTCTAAGCCGCACATCTCTTCCGAGTAGAGAGGAACTTCCTTAACTGGTAAAGGATGAAAATTATCGTGAATTTCCTGACGATACTGGTGTTGGGTTTCCTTCCAGCGTTGAAAGAAGGGATCAGTTACCTGCTCGGGAATAATCCGATTCGCCACCACTAAATCTGTTGCAACACTGTACAAACTCAAATAGGCATGTGCGCGGAGAGACTCTTTGATCACCATTTTTTCTGGATTGGTGACGAGGCGCACTGAAGTCTGGGTATTGTCGGTTAATATTTTCTCTAGAGCTTCGATCTGTTGGTAAAACTCATAAGGGGCGTCCATCACCTCTTTATCTGGTAAAGAAAAACCAGCGATCGGTCTGAAGATTGGCTCAACCAGAGGTCGGAGGGCAACTGATATACCTTGCAACGGCTTGTAAAACCTTCTCATATACCACCCGCTGACTTCTGGTAAGCTCAACAGTCGCAGAGCCGTACCGGTAGGAGCTGAGTCGATAATCAAGACATCAAACTCGTTCTCATCGTAGTGGCGTTTCATGCGTACCAAGCCAAAGATTTCGTCCATGCCTGGCAGAATCGCCAATTCTTCTGCCTGAATGCCTTCCATACCTCGCGCCTGTAAAACTTGGGTGATGTAGCGCTTGACTGCTCCCCAGTTTCCTTCTAATTCCATCAGGGCATCTAGTTCTGCACCCCAGAGGTTAGGGCGAACCAGTCGAGGTTCATGCCCCAGTTCTATATCAAAACTATCTGCCAAGGAGTGAGCGGGATCAGTACTAAGGACGAGTGTCCGATAGCCCAGTTCGGCACAACGGAGTCCAGTAGCGGCGGCAACGGAAGTTTTTCCGACTCCCCCTTTGCCAGTCATAAGGATTAGGCGCATGGATGGTTTCGTCCTGCCTGAGAGTTGTTTATATTTTTTTACATTAACAGACCACTGCCTGATGTGGGAGCTGTTTTATCTGTTTCGTAATGTGCTTGTGCAAAACCTCCGTGGTTCTACGATTGACAATCTTGCGTACAGTAGCCATATTGGACTTAGTTAAATCATTGATTTTGCCAAATAGTCAAAAAATGGTTCTTTGAGATGAGCGCTGCTAACGTTATCATTAAAAACCTGTTGTCATAAAAAATAGCTGTTTGCAAACAGGCAAAGTGACTAAAAAAAACTAAAATTCGTGGAGATACAAACAGTACATAGTCCTTTGAACAACGATTTTGAACTACCTGTAGGAAATTACCGAGTAGTTTTTTTAGTGAATGTTGGGACGATTGCAGCTTTGTTTTGCGAACAGTTTTATAATCAGACAGAGCAATTAGTTTGTGAGTATAGATATGGTAGACTAAAATGGCGATTGGTAAACTATAAAGACTATTCCGGTATTTCTCGAATTGCTCAATTTGAGGAATACGCACAACTTGCTCAAGCTCTTAAAGCAGCAGGCTACAAAGTCACAAGTGTTTTAAGCTGTCAAGTTATCTAAATTATCTATTAGGGCTTTTAACAACTTAGATAAACTAATAGATTAATCTGATTTGATTTTTAAGTTTTGCTGCAAAACGTCAAGGCGTGAACAGTTCCAGTAATCAATGTGGGAGACAATTAACCCGTCTGAGTTGAGTTGCAATTCACTCCAGCCGGGAATAGCGATGCGCGGCTTCCAGGGGAGGGGGGTATTCCAGCTCAAAGTCCACTCAGTTTTGATAGTATCTCCAGTTCGCTGAATGTCCTGTAGGTCGAGTTTGGGCTCTATAAACCAGCGGTTGATAAAAGCAATCATCTGTTTGTACCGCTCAACCCCATGAAATCGGCTGAGCGGGTCTTGGAAGTAGACATCTTTCGCGTAGATGCTGTAGGTTTGATCAGTTGGGAATTTTTGGTAGTCCTCTTTGAGGATTTGAATAATGTCCACAGGAGTTTTACTATTTATAGTTATTCTAAAATTTTAACTTTAACTGACGTTAAATGACGTCTTGCGCCGTAAATCGTCCCCTAGCGCAGCTCGTGTCGCCTGCACTACAAGTTCACAACTCAAATCGGATTGCTATTGAGAGCAGTTGCTACTGAAAACCAGAATTCAGTAATCGTGCGGATGCCTGCTCAAGATCAAATGTGCCAGCATCCAATAAGAATTGCTTAATTATTTTTTATTATGTTGCCATCGGTCTATTAGGTAACAATTGCTTATCTTGCACCCATGATTCTTACCCCGGCAATGGAAACTAGCCCTCCTCCTTCTAGCCAAACGACATCACCTGCAAAAGCTTTGCAGGAAATTGTGTCAAAGCAGCTTTCAGGGAGACTGACGATTCGTGAACCCAATGCTGATTCGATTTTTTGGCGTGTGTATGTCAGCAAAGGACAGGTACATTTTGCAACTAGTACGACTGGTCAACAGGAGCGCCTTACATACTTACTCCAGCAGCACTACCCGCACCTGGTTCCTTTACAATTATCAGCTTCTGAGTCGGACTATCAACACCTTTGCCATTATTGGCAGTCCAATCAGTTATCTTTACAACAAGTTCGTAAGCTACTGTTTTCCGTAGCCCAAGAAGCCCTGGTTCAACTTCTGGCCTTACCCCAAGCCGTCTTCCAATTTGAGCGAACAATCGGTCTCGATCCTTTACTGCTATCAGCTCCTCTCAAAGAGATTATCTTACCAGTGCGGGAGCATATTACGCAGTGGGCGCATCTCCGAGCAGACATTTCTTCTCCATTTCAACGTCCTTTTATAATAAAATCAGAGCAGCTGCCCTTGGTTGTAAAAGCTGAAAATCCACAACAAATTCAATTACTTCATCAAGCCTTAAATCAAAATCTTTGTCTTTACGAAATAGCTTGTCAGCTAAAAATAAGCACATTGGATTTGACCAAGTTACTACAGCCACTGGCTCGAGCTGGAACGATAGGTCTTAACCATTATATCAAGCAAAAAAAAGATAATCGGCCCATTATTGCCTGTATTGACGATAGTAAGACAGTTCAAAGAAATGTCAGGTTAACCCTTGAGTCTTCTGGGTATCAAGTCTTGGAATTGATGGAACCAGCAAAAGCATTAACGGCTTTGGTAAGACAGAAACCAGTTTTAGTGTTGATGGATATCACGATGCCAGAACTTGATGGCTATGAGCTGTGTTACCTGCTGCGACAGTCTCATCTTCTAAAGAACATCCCAATTGTGATGTTAACAGGGCGAGACGGTTTAATTGATCGAATTCGGGCTCGCATGGTGGGAGCAACGGATTATATGACAAAGCCATTTGAGCCACAGCAACTGCTGAGCCTGGTACAAAAACTAACAACATTGTAAGGAAGCTAAATGAAAACTGTTTTGTTGGTTGAAGATTCTCGAGCTCAACAACGTCTGATTGTGTCTTTGCTCCAGACTGCTGGCTTGAAGGTAGCTTTAGCTGACTCTGCTGAAGATGCTTTAAGCTGGTTGGCAGGTAATGGACAACCTGATTTGATTGTCTTAGATATCATTATGCCTGGCATCAGTGGCTTGGATCTGTGCCGAGAAATTCGAGCAAATCCTCAATTTCAAAAAATACCGATTGTATTTTGTTCGTCAAAAGATCAGGAATTCGATCAGTTTTGGGCTCTACGTCAGGGGGGAAATGCTTACATCACTAAACCCTTTGATCCCAATAACTTGGTTGAAACTGTTTGTGCACAAATTTTTGTCTAACTATTTGTGTAATTTCTGCCATGCTAAGTGACTATTTCCATGTCCAGTTGCACCCATCAATAGGCATAGTTTTGCCGTTGGATAATACTACAGAGGTGATTAGCCTCCCTCGGAGAGAAATCTGCCCAATCCCAGGTGTGTCACCTGCCTTATTGGGAGTGGTCAATCAGCGTGGCAGATTCTTATGGGTTCTGGAATTGAGTCACCTGTTGAAATTAGCTCAGCCCACTACACGAGTAAGTCAGGACAATCTGACCCTGATAGTGCTGACCTCTGGCTCAACAGATTCAACCTCGGGGCAGTCTGAGCGCCGAGTTGGCTGTGTAGTGTCAGCCCTTAAGGGCATTATCCCCCTAAATTCAGCCAAATTTAAGCCTGTACCTACTAAATTTGCCTCTTCTATTGGTTCATTTCTATCAGGTATAGCTGAAGTGGAGCACTCATCAGTAGCCGTCCTCAGTGTCAGCGCAGTTTTAGCTAACCTCCACACCTCAGTTCCTACTACTTCTATGGTGTCTTTATGACAGTAACGAGCCGACCTAACTCTAAAACTACTATCCCTCAAAACAACGGCGTGTCTCAAAATATTGAGGTACTTAGAGCCGAAGTTGAGCGTGATTCTACAGATCTGGTAGCTAAAATTAGTCTCGCCACGGCTTTGGCACAAGCTCGTCAGACTAAGGAGGCGATGGCATTTTATCAAGAAGTTGTAGAGGCCGATCCCTCTGGCGTATTGGGGGCAAGTGCTCTTAAAGCGATTGAATCTTTAGATTCTGGAGATGTCTCTGAAAATGCATCAGAAACATCTTCAGATGAACTGGTTCAAAACCCGAAAGCGCGATCGCTATTGCAAGGTTTCTACAACCTTCCGATCAACCGTAAGCAGCTGGTTGCCTTGCTAGTTTCTCAATTGGTCTCCCTCCTAGGGTTGGGGGTAGGCACTAGGTTTATTGTCACTTCAGGTCTGCACACCCAGTTAGTTAACCAAGCTAAATCAGAGTTGGCGGTTACAGAGGTTAACTACAATATCAAAATTAATCAAATGGGATTTGGTTTTCGGGGGCAGTCAGACAACCCTGCTATTATTGCGGCTGCTAAGGCACACGCGGCAGGCCAACTGCCAACTAATTTGCGCTGGCAGGTCAAGAAGATTCTTCAAAATGAAATCAAAGCTCGAACAATTGAATATGCTACCCTGGTTGGGAGGGATTCGCGGATTATTATCAATGCCAACGCCAACCGGACTGGGGAAATTTTTAATCCCAACAATCTGGTGCAGGAGGTTTTCACTGATCCAAGACAAATTAAAGCTAGTGCAATTGTCAGCTGGGCTGAATTAGTTAAGGAAAACCCGCCGTTGCCGACTGGGTTTGCTAAGCAAGATGCTTTGATTCGTTACACGGTTACGCCTGTTAAAGATCCAGTTACAAAGACTGTGATTGGAGCCTTAATTTCTGGCGATATTGTCAACGGTAAGCAGCCTATTGTCAAAGAAACCTTAAAAGCTTTCAAAGGGGCTACAGCGCTATTTATTTACATAAGCCCACTGGAGAATTTACTTTGGCAACCGCTTTAGACCAAGGTCAAGGAACTAATCTAGACCAAGCCCAGTTAAATGTAGCTTTCCCAAATTCATCCCTACTAAGTTCGGCAGAGAGCGCTGATGGGAAGACAGTGAGCGAAAGAATAAAGGTCGGGGAGCAATCATATACAGTAGCAGTCAGAACCCTACCTAATCTTTTTAAAGAAGGAGCGAGCGGTCCGTTTCCGGCGACAAATCAAGCCGAGCCTGTAGCAATTCTGGTGCGGGGAACACCGGAGAATGCCCTGAATGAAATCCTTGCTCGCAGTTTGGTAGAAGAGCTAGCTGTTGTTCTCTTTGCCTTGATTGTGATTGGTTTCTGGGTCATCATTCTTAGACAAGCAGTGGTTAAACCAGTTAAGCAGTTACGACAAACGGCTAAGGATTTCTCTCAAGGCGATCGCCAGGTACGGGCAGAGGTCTTTGCTGATGACGAGATTGGACAGTTGGCCATGACTTTTAATCAGATGGCTGATAGTATAAATACTTCAACCGCAGCCATTGAAAAACAAGCCCAGCAGCGTCAAGCAGAAGCCGACTCCCAACGTCGAGAAAAAGAACGTCTTCAGAAAGGGGTAATTAAACTGCTGCTGGACATTGAGGGTGCTCAAAGGGGGGATTTAACAGTCAGAGCCACGCTGGATGAAGGGGAAATGGGCTCGGTTGCTGATGCTTTTAACGCCACTATCCACAGCCTGCGGCAACTTGTTACCCAAGTGCAAACTGTTGCCAACCAGGTTCATGAGTCTGCCTTTGATAATGAGTCTTCAGTGCAGAAACTATCACAAGAAGCAATTACCCAAGCCAAGGTGGTCGCTGAAGCCTTGAGTTCAGTCGCAGAAATGGGGCAATCGATTCAGTTGGTAGCAGGCTCAGCCCAAGAAGCAGCGGCAATTGCTCGTCGAGCTCTGGTAGAAGCTCAAGATGGGGGGGAAACCATGGAGCAAACCGTTAGCAGTATTGAAAATATCCGAAGCAGTGTATCAGAAACCTCTAAAAAGGTCAAACGCCTAGCAGAGTCTTCCCAAGAAATTTCGAAAATTGTCAGTATTATCTCTGGGATTTCTGAAAAAACTAACCTCTTAGCATTTAATGCTTCGATTGAAGCAGCCCGAGCCGGAGAACATGGACAAGGGTTCCGCGTGGTTGCCGATGAAGTGCGTCGTTTGGCTGAGCGGGTAACAGATTCTACTAAGGAAATTGAGCAACTCGTCGTCGCAATTCAACAGGAAACGGCTGAAGTACTACAAACCATGGAAGCTAGTACTTCTCAGGTTGTAACGGGTACTCAACTAGTGTCCAAGACCAAACAAACCCTCCAGAGACTGGCTCTGATTAGCCAACAAATTGACCACCTGCTGCAATCCATTTCCACCAGTACTGTTTCCCAAGCTCAAGCCTCACAAATAATTAACCAGACGATGCAAGAGATCGCGGCGATCGCCCAGACAACATCTTCTGAATCGGAAACTGTTTCCTCTTCTTTGCAGGAACTGGTTGGAGTTGCAAAAGAACTTCAAAGCTCTGTATCTCAATTCCAGGTAGAGAAATAAATGGTGTTGGATGCTGCTCAATTAGAGGCTATCACTCAAGAAGCACGTACTTGTTTCCTATACGAAGATGCCCCGGACTACTTGGGCATGTTTGAGCAAGGGCTGCATCGGCTGTATGCAGGGGATGGGGCTACAAATCTTCAGGCTGAATACACAACCTTAATGCGAGCAGCCCACTCTCTCAAAGGGGGAGCAGGTATTGCTCAACTACCCATTCTTAGTCAATTAGCACACAAGCTAGAAGATTTGCTGCAAGCACTCTGCGATGGACGAGTGCAAGAGCAAGCAGTGGCTTATGAACTTCTTTCTCTAGGGGTTGAACAAATCAATGGTCTCATTGATCAAACGACCAGTGGGAAGGGAAGTGTGATCGCACCTGAGGGGACAACCTTGCCAATTTTGACTGCCCTTGAAAGTTTTCTAGAAGCTTTACCTAAAACGACACTACCTCCAAAAGCTCAAGATAACTTTCAAACTACCTCTATTAACCCCTATCTCCTGAAATCAGCCTTAGAAGTTGACCTGGGCGAGTGTATACAAAGAGTAGAGTGTTTAGCCCAGAATTCTCCAGTAGATCTTGCATCTCTACAGCAAGCCTTTACAGACTTTGTGGAAGAATGCTCACTACTGGGTCAAACGTTGAATCTAGCTTGGTTGACTAATACAGTTGACCTAGCTCGTCAAGAGTTGACTCAAGGGAATCCACCCATTGAGCAGATTATTACCACCACCCTGGCAGAAATTCAGCAATTACGTTCCCAAGCTCTCAAAAAGACTGACGCGGGGAGGGGGAGACACTCGCCCCATCTCCCCATCACCCCCTCAAGTGATTCCTTACAAGAGAACGCAACTCGATCTAAAAAGCCCCTAACTTCATCAGTTACTCTGAACCTGCGGATTCCAGTTTCTAGGCTGGATCGGATGAATAACCTGATGGGTGAACTGCTAATTAACCATGAACGTCTTAGTCTGTATCAGACACAACTTCAGCAAGCCAGTCTCGGACTCAAAACTCGGACTCAGCAGTTTGGACCGGTCGCTGGGCAAGTGCAAACTTTTTACGATCGCTTAGCAACCTCCCTAACCACATCTTTCGTTTCCTCTGCCCCTGATGTGGATGAATCGCCTAGTGAATTTGATCCCCTTGAATTTGACCGCTACACAGAATTTCATAGCACGCTACAGGATTTTCAAGAACTGATGGTGCGGGTGCAGGAAAGCCAAGCTGATATTGATCTGATTAACTTTGAACTTCGAGAATCACTGGATCAATTACGTCTCCAACTCGATAGCTTGCGGGGAGATTTGACTGATTCCCGGCTGGTACCTTTTAGTTTGATAGCAGACCGATTTGCCACACCCTTACAAACCCTTAATCAAAGGTACAAAAAATCTGTAGAATTGGTAGTTACAGGTAAGGATACCTTGATCGATCAGGTGGTTCTAGAACAATTACAAACTCCTTTAACCCATCTGTTTCGCAATGCCTTTGACCACGGTATTGAACCTAGCGAAGAGCGCTTGGCCTTGGACAAGTCACCGACTGCCCAAATCAGTCTGTCCGCTGCTGTTCAAGGGAATCAGTTGATCATTACTGTTCAAGATGACGGTCGCGGTATAGATTCCCAAAAAGTCCACCAGCGAGCAGTGCAAATGGGATTATGCCATACGAAAGTTAGTGAACTCACCCGCAAACAAATTTTAGACTTTTTATTTTTCCCTGGCTTTTCTACGGCTGCTAAATTAACAGATCTTTCAGGCCGGGGGGTAGGTCTAGATATCGTCAAACTACAAGTTGAGCGACTGCATGGATTGGTGCAGATCGAAAGTGTCTTGGGACAGGGCACAAAGTTTAGCGTTACCATTCCTTTGACCTTGAGCATTTTGCCTTTGTTACTCTGTCGTTGTCAACAGCGAACTCTGGCTATTCCTTCGATCAATGTGCTAGAAATTCAGTCCTTATCAGAGTTATATAATTCTACCGTCCCGTCAGGTATAACCTGGCATAACCGACCAGTTTCTCTATTCCCTCTCATACAGTTACTGCCCTACAGACAAGACAATTTATCGTCATCCTCTCCTCTTGAACAGCAATTAGGCATTGTACTTGACGTCAATGGGGAGCCTATAGTCGTCACAGTAGACTCTTTATTAGTAGAGCGGGAACTGGTACTTAAGCCCTTTGATTCAACGATTCCGGTTCCTGCCTACATAACAGGTTGTACAGTACTGGGAAGTGGTGAGGTGGTTCCGGTTCTGTCTCCCAATCACTTTGGCGAGTTGATTGGACATCAGAAGCAGCCCATAGCAACTTCCAGTCAAACTTCTATTTCGAATGAGAGTCAGTCAAAGTCTGGTCATGGCACTCCAGCTATTTTAATTGTGGATGATTCCATTGCTGTGCGTCGGATGTTGGATCGAGTTCTGACTCAAACTGGGTATCAAGTGGTGCAATGTCGAGATGGCAAAGAAGCCTTGGAGGAGCTGAACCGCCCCGGTGAACATTTTGATTGTGTGATTTGTGATATTGAAATGCCTCGCCTGGATGGGTTTGGATTACTCAAAGAGATTCGTGCCCATACCCGGTGGCATAGCTTGCCCGTTGCCATATTAACGTCACGGGAAAATGACCGTCATCGTCGCAAAGCAATGAGTTTAGGGGCAACAGATTATTTTACAAAGCCCTTCAGCCCTGAGAAGTTGCTCAGGGCGATCTTGGATATGCTGTAGTCTGGAGGTCACGGTTCCACTTCCGGCCATAAACGTTCCAGCTGACGCCGCCACGCCGCCAGCACCTGTTCCTGGGACTCTGCCCCCTGATCTAAATCACCTAATACTCCCTCCTCATAGAAGCGGTCTAAGTTTTGGAGCGTTGCTTCAAGCGATTGTCCTTGCCGTTTGGAGGTCTGGATAATTTGTCGAATACGACTCTCAACCAGTTGGTTGAAGACTCCAGATAGACTCAGTTGATGCAGAGAGATAAGTCGGGCGATCGCATTTGAAAAATCATTTTGCCCCAAACCCTCGCGGCTGTGCTGAAACACTCCCCACACTACTCCTTGATGCAGAGCGTAGCGAACCTCTTGAGTGTCATCAAAGTTGGCTTCCAGCAGTTGTTCAACAAATGGTTGAGCCTCCTGGATTGACACAATAGGTAACAAAACTCGTAGCCAAGACTGATCGTCCGATAGGAGTACCAACAGCCGGAAACCTGGAGTTTCTATCTGCCACGAACCAGGTGCAATTACTTGAACAGTGGCTGAGTCAAATAGTTCTGAAAGTGTAACGGAAATTTCCTCAGGTGTCATTGTTTTTAAGAAAAAGAAGCCCCCGACAACTGCCGGGGGAGATATCAGTTTTTAACAGGTGAGGGGCTATAACTCACTGTTTAAACGAGCCATTCTTCAACTGCTTCTTCCTTTGTGTTGGTATGGCGTGATGGAGTTTCACGATTGAATTTCATATGAATCGAGCGGGTTTGCTCGCCATCAGCTGCCACACCCATGATCGGATAGTCAATTAGACCATCCTGGAAGGACATTTGGAAACGGAAAGTGCCATCTGGATTTAGTTTAATTGGACGTCCACCGACGGTGACAGTCGCATCTGGCTCCGTTGCACCATAGACAATCAACTCAGCATCAGCAACCAACCAGAATTGACGAGGCTTAATTGGTACAGCAGAGGCAGAGAAGCCAACACCAGACATACCTACCCCAGACATGGTAGGAACAGCCCACATTCCCACACCAGAGGGGAAGACGTAGGAGCTGAGCGCCTGTTCGTGGATGGATTGCTGTGTTAAGCCTGGCGCGTGTTGCATTGATCCATATAGAGAACCGGCAACTCGTTGAGCTTCAACACCCTGAGCCATGCCAAAAATCTCGTCGTAGATCGGGTTGGGACTAGGTTTGCTACCATTCGTAGCCGACGGCACAGCTGCTGTTCGCTTGGCAGGCGGAACTAGTTCAAATACGGTCTTACTCTGCAGGTCTTCTTCAAAGTTGACGGTAACAAAGTGGTCCTCAATCCAGTCGGAGGGATAGACAGGGGGAGCGTGTACTGGGGCAGAACGCGCCAATACGAGCCACCTACCATCAGGACAGCGATAACCAATATTAACAACATAGTCGCGATCGCTTACTGGAATGGGCAGATACCATTCTCGTGCCAGTTCATCGCTAGGGTATTCCTGAATGCTGTGAGGATTCTGGTAATCAATATTGATGTCTGTGACGTCGTAAATCCGCAGAGCCAACTGTTGTCCACCTTGTCGCCGGAGATCTTCTTTATGCTCGTTTGGAACATCCCAGTAAGTGTATGCCCATTGCGGATCACGCGGCATCAGGACAATGCGGCTATCACCATAGCCAGCTGGTAAATCAGCTAGCCCTTGATCGACATCAGAGAGATATCCACCATTGCGGTCTTCCTGACCTAGTTCGAATTTTGCTGCTTCCACTACTTCTTGTGCCTCCAGTGTACGAGATGGACTAGAAGAAACTTTGGTGCGCTGGACTTCTTGAATTGATGCCAGTAGTTGCGACTTACGCATGCGGCTATAGCGAGAGATGCCATATTCACTGGCGACTCTGCGTAGTTGCCGCAATGTCATTTCTTCTAAGGGTGGGCGTTCTTTTGCCATAGATGTGGCCTCCGATAGTTTGGTCAGTGAATCAATTTCTTGGGGGCAAAGACTCCGTCGGACAACGCGACAAACCCCAGATGCGCTTTTCTATAGTTTTCTATTTTTTTGGGCTCACGGGGATCACTCTGTTAATAAATATTTAGCAACAAGGCTTGGTCGGGATCAAGGGGGATCTTGACCTATTTTCGACAACTTTACGGATTCATCAGCTCTCTGGGGATCATAATGTCAGGAATTCATGACATTAGCTGGGAGCGAGTCAACCAGCCAACGGACTGAATTGCGCCCGATTTATTAGGGTAAATGTCAAGAGTCCAAAACAAAGCGTGGAGGTGGTAAGCTCCTGCAGGAACTGCGATGACGATTTCAACCAGAGCGCGATTTAAACTAGATTCAACTCAAATCCATCACAAAATAAGACTACCCGGCAATAAACCGTACACTGCTAGGTAACCGGAAAAGGTAGCCAGGTAAACCTTCCCATTCGCCACTGTAGGCGGGCAGAACTTCGCGAAATTACCTATATCATCGCGAATCGGGTTCTGTTTGCTATTCCATAACTCTCTTGTCAAATTGGAAGCATCGTAGGCACGCAATATACCTGTCACTACTTGCTTGTTAGCGTCGCGGTCGTATGGATGCGAGGCCCACACAATCCCGGTGCCAGCCGTGTTACCGTTGGCGGAAATGGATAACGCTCCGCCTGTCATGCCTGGCGAACCTCCAGCTATTCCTGTTGGTGCAGTCGTGGTACTTTGCGACGCAGGGGTAGTTTGGAACTGCCCATTGACTAGCTTGAATGCCTTGAGATAATCATTTTCGGGCCAGACATAGATACAGGGACCGTTCGGGCCATTCCAATACGATGGTCCACTATGGATATGATGGGTCAGAGTAGGGTTGTCAGTGATGCAATTAGGGTTTGATACAGCAGCGAAGCTTTGGACGATCTGACTGTCGTTGCCGTTGACAGAATTGTCACCACCCAGATTATTCCTGTCTAGCAAGTAAAATATTCCTTCTTTCCCACCCCCAAGTAATAGGTTGGTACCAGGAATTAGTAATATGCCACTGGAACCAAGATCGCAATCCTGCTCATTGAGTTCATAATGGTTATAAGGACAGAACCAATCGGCGAGGCTGAGGTTAGGATTGAGCTTAACAAAACTACTGCCCAAAGCTGAGCCATCGGGACTAAAGCTACCGTTGCCGGTGAGCAAGTAAAGGTTGCCCTGACTATCGGCGGCTGGACCTTGCCCTCCTTGCCAGATTCCTCCTTCTTGGCCATTTGGTGTGTCATTAAAAAGAGCCACCAGCGCTAGGGTCGTAGCATTGTAGCCAAATACCCAGCCGTGGTAGGGATCAGCATCCTTATAAGATGCAAAGGCAATATATACCGTATCGTTGGCCAACAGCAGAGCCGGGCGTTGGATTTGTGTGTTACTAACGAAGGTGACGATCCCATTGATGTTGCCATCGCCACTTCCTGGTACGCTTGCACTGATCTGCACTGGTCCGCCAAATTTTTCCGCGCCGGTCAAAAGATCCAAGGCGTGCAGCCGATGGGAATAGCTGTTGCTATCCTTGGTGAAGACTACGACATAGAGGGCATTGTTTTTGAGCGAGATCACGGGTGTACTAACTATACCTACCTCCACAGAGATGTCAGTGTAACCAGGTTTGCCAATGTTGACGTCGGGCAGAGGTACTGAGGGTTCCAGTGAGGTCTTCCAGAGCGGATTGGGGGTCTTCGGATTATCGGCATCGAAGGCATAAACAGTGTTATGCATTGTCGCGACATAAATCACATTGTGAATACCTTGATTCGGTATATTGACGTTGTATAGGTACAGTGGTTGTGCATAAATGTGACCATCTACTGGGCGCGTGAACAATTTGCCAAACTGATACTGGTTAACGTTGGCAGTCTTGAGCACAATTTCATTCCAATAGGTACCTGTGCGGCTGTTGTCATTATGCTGAGTCAGCACACCGTATGTGCCCTGTAATGGCGTTTGGGCAAACGTCTTGTTGGCAAGTATAGAGATCGCAGTTGCTGCGGTACCTGAGATCGCCAGCTTTCCAAACCGTCGACGTGTTAGCCTCTGATTCATATTTTCATTCTTCTAATCCACATTCTGTTTAGCTATCCTACACTTTTTTGATTCGACACCCTCTTGAGCGCCACTTCTGCTCCAGATCCCTGGAATCCATAAAGAAGCCAAACTAGGTAATGTTATTGCCTAGAGTCTGGAGACAAAACCAGAACATTTACTAGGAAGCCAAACTGAATGCTGAGCAGCTTAATAGCTATTTCAAAATCGTCATATCGTTGATGCGCCACTGACCGTCTTTGCGGACTAAATGATATCGGACTCGCAGATTCTGATCATCATAAGAGGAATCCTGGTTCAACTGACCGTCTTCATAAACCTGTGCCACTTCATTTATGGTGGCTTCTACCTGAGCCTGATTCGGATCGGCCTGACTAGTCGCTACAGAATCCACCTTTAGACTATGTTTGTACTGCCGGTATAGATTATCTGTCTGATCATTCTGGGCTAGTCCCTGCCATTGGGATAGAGCTGGCCCGACTAAAATCTGATTTAATTTATCAACGGCATGGCCTGAGCCAAAAGCTGCCGCTTTTGTAGACAGCCAAGTCTGAATGACTTGTTCTGCTGTTTTCTGAGTAAGCACTGGCACTAGTGGCGGTTTAATGGTAGGTGTGGGTGATGGGCGTTGATTGACAGGACTCGGTGCGGGTAATGGCGGCGGCAATTTCGGCTGCTCTTTTTGTAAGGGGGGCATAGGAGAATGCTTTAACCAAGCGTAGGTTCGACTTAACAAAAATCCCAAAAAGACTATACTCACTACACCGGCAATCACTAGCGAAACTATCCGTGTTCCTTTAGCCTTAGATTTTAGGCCGTTCAAGCTATTGGCAACCTGCCTGCGTGTTCGTCTCCTTGAGCGTTTTGGCTGGCTCTGGGCGGGTGTATTAGTATCTGCGTTCATTCTGGCAATGCCCTCCGCATCGGGCACCATGACGACACCATTTGATGCACTTAGGGTTGCAATACCAGTGCGTGATGAAGTGTCAGCTCCGACAACCTCAGCAGTGCGGTAGGTAGAAGTTTGTATACCTCGTGCTTTGCCTTGCGACTGGGGTGTCACTATTGCCTCTGTTTCCGTTGGCAGCGTCTCTAAATAAGCCTGAACCTGTTGATCTGCGAAGTAGTCTTTTAGAGAAGCCTTTTGCTCAGCTAGATCCCGGAAGTGAGGAAAAACTTCGAGTTGTAACCAGCGCTCGGTATAGAGACACAATCCTGGTAGTAGGTCTGGAGAACCTAGAGATTGTTCACGAATGAAAGCTAGGGTTTCGTACTCATGACTCAGTTCTAAGGCAAGACTCGCTTCTTCTGTCTGACCTAGCAGCAACGAACATACTGCTTGTTCCAAATGCAAATCCTGGCGCTTGCCTAGACGGAGCAGTAATAGCTTGGCGTGAGCAATCAGCGCCGGCATACATTGGGCAAACCCCTGCGCTAGTAGGGCATAAGCTGCCAGATAAGTGGCGACAGCGGAGGGACGTTGTCCTTCGGCTTCAAACAGATACTGCTGCTCTGCAGCTGTTAGATAGCTACGCAGTTGCTGGATAAATCGGAGAAAGTCATCTAGGCTAAGGCCAGACCTATCGTCACTAGTGCCATCAATGCCACCGCGCTCTTGCAAGAGTTTTTCCAACAGCTGCAACCCTTGGCTCCTTTGCACAATATTGTCTTCGGGTAGTGCTAGCAGCTCAAGAATGCGATAAGGGCGCAATCTGTAGAGATCGGCTTGAATTTCACCTTGAATAATGGGAAATAGTCCTTCGCGTAATAGTATTTGCTGACCACTTTCCAGGGAGGTAGTAGCATTTTCGTATTGGCCTTGCTGCCATTGCTCCCGGCCTAGTTCTAGGCAGGCAAGGGTTACGGTGAGAACAATGTCTGATAGGACTTGGTTGGGTTCACTTCTTTGTTCATTAGAGCTGGTGCCAATACTAAGGTAGGGACGGCCCAGCTTTAATACAAGTTCATATTCTCCTAGCTCTTGTAGAATCAACAAAGCACCGGCAAATTGCTCATCAGGAATTTCGATACTTGGAGTGTGAAGGGCAACAGCAGTTGGGAGTAGCTCAAGGCGTTTCTCTGCTGTCGGCTCTGAGGAGTCTTGCGCCCTGCGTTCATAAGTGTGGGCAAGATAGTTGCTATCGTAGCGGCTGCGTTGTTCTGGGTTAGATAGAACCGTGTAAGCTTCTTCTAGGAGTTGTTTTCGAGCTATGATTGCTGCTGTGGAATACTCCCGTCGTGGAAGTTGTACAGCGCGATCACGGTAAGCCTGCTGTAACTGTTCATGACTCCCCTGAATTGGTAGTCCCAGAATCCTGTAGTAATCAAGCGGAATTCGCACAGTCCAATTCCCCGGCAGTGAGCAACTAAATTAACCGACTGTCTATCGAGCCCTAAGCAAACCTTACCGTGCCCTTATAATAACCCGTGGCCTTCTATGTAAAAACGAGTCGCCCAACATTATCAATTAAAGTTGCCCAGTTTTAAGGTCTTCGATTTTACAATCTGGCTGCGGCATTAATTAAATCCTGTACTCTAATATCCCACGACAGTGACGACAATGGGATTTGCTTGAAAAACACAGGTTATCCTGATTATCCTGAAACAAATGACTTTGGTTATTGCAGAGGACACGACAAACCAATGGTTCAAGAACGAATCTTACCGGCTTTTCAGGCAGCTCAAGCCCAAATCACTAAAGACGAAGGGCTACGTCTGTACGAAGATATGGTTTTAGGGCGCTCGTTTGAAGACAAGTGCGCTGAAATGTACTACCGGGGCAAAATGTTTGGGTTTGTCCACCTTTATAACGGTCAAGAGGCAGTTTCAACTGGTGTCATTCAGGCGATGCGCCCTGGAGAGGATTACGTCAGCAGTACTTATCGCGATCACGTTCATGCCTTGAGTGCTGGAGTACCGGCTAAAGAAGTGATGGCGGAGTTGTTCGGCAAAGCGACCGGCTGCAGTAAAGGGCGTGGTGGTTCTATGCATATGTTCTCTAGTGAACATCGCTTGCTAGGAGGCTATGCCTTTGTGGCTGAGGGGATTCCCGTTGCCACTGGTGCCGCTTTTCAAAGTAAATACCGCCGAGAAGCTCTGGGAGACGAAAGTGCTGATCAGGTGACGGCTTGCTTCTTTGGCGATGGAGCTGCCAACAACGGTCAGTTTTTCGAATGCTTGAACATGGCGGCGCTATGGAAACTGCCAATTCTTTATGTAGTTGAAAACAATAAGTGGGCGATTGGGATGTCCCACGAACGGGCAACCTCCCAAACGGAGATTTACAAGAAAGCCAGTGTGTTTGGCATGGCGGGTGTGGAGGTAGATGGGATGGATGTTCTGGCGGTGCGGGCGGTAGCTACTGAAGCTGTCGCGAGGGCACGAGCAGGTGAAGGTCCCACTTTGATTGAGGCCCTCACCTACCGTTTTCGGGGCCACTCTCTGGCTGATCCAGATGAAATGCGTGCCAAGGCTGAAAAGGAATTTTGGTTCGCCCGTGACCCAATCAAGAAGTTTGCTGCTTATCTAACTGAGCAAAATTTGGCAACTCAGGAAGAACTTAAAGCGATTGATTATAAAATTCAGCAGACTATAGACGAAGCGGTTAAGTTTGCTGAGAGTAGTCCTGAGCCTGACTCTAGTGAGCTTTATCGCTTTGTGTTCGCTGAAGATGAGTAAGCATTGAAGGAAACCTTATGTTTGCGATTGCACTCGAGCAGCAGCGATACAAAACCTACATTCTCACCGACGAGACTACCCAGTCCCGGCTAGAGGTAGTACCAGAACGAGGCGGCATCATTACTAGCTGGCGCGTTCAGGGAAAAGAAATTCTCTACTTGGATGCCGAGCGATTTTCCCACCCAGACTTATCCGTGCGGGGTGGGATTCCGATCTTATTTCCCATCTGCGGCAACTTACCCGATAATACCTACACCTACGAAGGTCAGTCATATACACTCAAACAACACGGCTTTGCCCGTGACCTGCCCTGGGAAGTCACAGATTCTGTGACTCAAGACTTAGTCAGCCTTACCCTCGTTCTCAAGAGCAACGACCAAACACGCGCCGTTTACCCCTTTGACTTCCAGGTGGCTTTCACTTACCAACTGCTAGATAACATCCTAGAGATCCGGCAGCAATATACCAATTGCTCAGAAGATGCGATGCCCTTTTCTACCGGGCTGCATCCTTACTTTGGCACGTTAGACAAGACTCACCTGAAGTTTGATATCCCGGCTGACCAGTACCAAGATAAGCAAACTCAGACAACTCATGCTTTCAGCGGTAACTTTGACTTTAACCAGGATGAAATTGATGTTGCCTTTCGGCATCCGAGCGATCGCTCTGCCACAGTCACTGACTCCAGCCAAGGATTACAGCTACAGCTCAGTTACGATGACATCTATTCCACCCTGGTTTTCTGGACAGTTAAAGGCAAAGACTTTTACTGTCTAGAGCCTTGGAGCGCCCCGCGCAATGCTCTCAATACCGGAGATCAACTGACCCAGCTAGCTCCTGGTTCCACCTGTGAGGCACTTGTTCGCATGAAGGTGAATTTCTGATAAATCGCCTTTGACGTTTTGCAGAAATTCACGTTATGATTGGAGACGTTGCCTAAAAAACAGTCAACCGGGTCGCTAACTCAACGGTAGAGTACTCGGCTTTTAACCGATTTGTTCCGGGTTCGAATCCCGGGCGACCCATAAAAAGCAAAGCTCGGCGCTATCTAGTTACGAGGATGAAGCCGCTGAAGAATACAGTCAGCTATTGATTTTGCCAACAGGGGGGGTACCGATTCTCCAATCTGGGCAGCCATATCAGTATACGCCCCCAGGAAATGGAAGTTATCTGGGTAGGAATGTAACCTTGCCGCCTCACGAATTGTAATGGTTCTGTCTTGAATAGGATGGAAGAACCTGCCAGAGCCAGGGTGAAAAACCCATTTTGTAATAGTTCTAGCAGGTCTATCCCAGCAAAGCCTCCCATAAGCTCCGCTGTAATGCTTCTTTGGAGCCAGTTCAAGTGGTAGATCTCTAGCATCTTGCCCTTCTCTTAAAGCACGTGCTCTAGCCATCTGTATTGGACTCAAATCACGAGCAATATGATTAACAATTTTTTCACTTCCAATACGCATCAATAGTTGATAATCAGTTTGGGGACTATAGGGATACGTTTCTTCTGTGTAGTTCTGCCCGGCTCTTAATGCTGGCAGGTCTCCAATAGCGTCCCTGACACTAAGAATTGAAGAGAACCCTGGCTCTAGCAAGCTTAACTGCTTGTTGGACTTAGCGGACCTAATATCGCTTCTAATATCACCATAATGTGTAGGCATTGGAAAAGTAGGAACTGGACCATCTAGACATGCTAGAAAAAAAGCTCTAGCTCTGGTTTGTGGTACACCATAATGAGCTGCATTAAGCGATGTAGACACAACCTTGTATCCCATTAGTTCTAACTTTCTGGTGATTTCCTCTCTAACTGCGCCATCATAAGCTTTGATAATTTCAGGCACATTCTCGATCACAATGTGCAAAGGTCTAAATTCTTCTACAAACTCTAAGTAAGTTTGATACAGCTGGTTTTGAGGAGTATTTAGATATCGATATCCAGCAGGAATGTTGCGTGAAAATCCCTGGCACGGAGGACCACCAACTAATGCTGTTAGCTCTTCTGTTCTCAAACCAAGAGCGATTCGAAGCTCCGTAGGATTGACTGTGCGGATATCCTCATGAATAATCTTTGTTCTTGGGTAGTTATTCTGGTACGTTGCCAGAGCTTTTTTGTCTATATCGATAGCACACAGCGACTGAAAACCAGCTAAGTGAAAGCCTGTAGTCAAGCCACCAGCACCTGCAAATAAATCAATAACGCTATTTGTCATAGGCTTAACAGGGTTGCAGGTACTATTAAGTATTGTTAACTAAACTTGTCAATCAGTGCCCAAGCTAGAAAACGTAAGAGTCTGGAATTAGAAACACAGACGCAGCAATCGTTCCAGATTGCATTTAGCCCGGCGTTTAACCGATTAGCTCAGGGAGCAAACCCTGGGCAACCCATGTATAATTAAATTCTGCCAAAAATGTACTAATCTAAGGAATCCCTAGAGATAATTTTCTAGAGGCTGACATAGTATCTTAAGATTATCGTAAGAATTAAGCTGGTCTAAAACCAACTAGCTAAGAACTAATTTAGGAGGACTATCTATGGCGCTCGTACCAATGCGGCTGATGTTGGATCATGCGGCTGAGAATGGTTACGGTATCGCAGCTTACAATGTTAACAATATGGAGCAGATTCAAGCCATCATGCAGGCTGCCCATGAGCTCGATAGCCCTGTGATTTTGCAAGCCTCCCGTGGCGCACGTAAATATGCTGGTGAGAACTTCCTGCGCCATCTGATTTTGGCGGCAGTGGAAACCTACCCCCACATCCCCATTGCCATGCACCAAGATCATGGCAACAGCCCATCCACCTGTTACTCGGCGATTAGTCATGGTTTCACAAGTGTGATGATGGACGGCTCTCTAGAGGCAGATGCTAAAACACCAGCCAGCTACGAGTACAACGTCGAGGTGACTCGCAAAGTTGTGGAAGTGGCTCACTCTGTTGGCGTTAGCGTGGAAGGCGAACTCGGTTGCTTAGGTTCTCTGGAAACCGGCATGGGCGACAAAGAAGACGGTCACGGGGCGGAAGGCGTTCTATCTCATGACCAGCTATTGACTGATCCAGATCAAGCAGTTGACTTTGTGGAGCAAACTCAGGTAGATGCTTTGGCAGTTGCCATTGGCACTAGCCACGGTGCTTACAAGTTCACGCGCAAGCCAACCGGGGAAATTTTGGCAATCAGCCGGATCGAGGAAATCCACCGTCGCCTGCCAAACACTCACTTGGTTATGCATGGTTCCTCCTCAGTGCCGGAAGATCTCATTGCCATCATTAACCAAAACGGTGGTCAGATCCCTGAAACTTATGGTGTGCCGATTGAGGAAATCCAGAAGGGTATCAAGAGCGGCGTCCGCAAAGTAAATATCGACACAGATAACCGCCTGGCGATCACCGCTGCCGTACGTGAAGCTCTATTTAAAGATCCGAAGGAGTTCGACCCCCGTCACTTCCTCAAGCCTTCGATTAAGTATATGCAGAAGGTTTGTGCAGATCGCTATCAAGCCTTTGGCTCCACCGGTCAAGGTAGCAAGATTAAGCAGCTGAATTTGGATGAGTTTGCTGCCAAGTATGCTAAGGGCGAGTTGAATGCAGTGATTAAGAAGGCTGCTGTGACAGTCTAATTCTGTTCCGGCAACAGAAATCATCCGGGTGGCTGTCCTTGCTACCCGGTTTTTTATTAATTAGACAAAAACGCGGTGTCGTAGGGAGGGCATTTGGCGACGGATTTGTGTCAAGCGAGTTGGATCAATTTCGGCGATCGCCACTCCTGGTGCATCTCCAGCATCTGCAAGAATAACGCCCCAAGGGTCAATAATCATGGCGTGACCGTGGGTGTGGCGCAGGGCATAGTGCTGGCCTGTCTGAGCTGGAGCGATGACATAGCAGGTGTTTTCAATTGCTCTAGCTTGGAGTAACACTTGCCAGTGGTCTTTGCCAGTATAGGCGGTGAAGGCAGCTGGGACAAATAAAACTTCAGCGCCCATTTGGGCTAAGTGGCGGTAAAGTTCGGGAAAGCGGACGTCGTAGCACACTGAGAGTCCTAAGTTACCCAACTCTTTTGAAGGATAGACCGGCGGTAGCTGAATCCCAGCCATGACCGTGTTGGATTCTAGGTAGGTGTTGCCGTCAGGCAAGTCAACATCAAATAAATGTACTTTCTGGTAGCGGGAGAGTTCTTGACCACTTGAGTCTATGAGCAGAGCGGTATTGTAAACTTTGCCGGTGTCCACTGGGACTGGAAAGCCGCCGCCAAGGATGGTGACTTGGAAGCGCTGGGCCATTGTTTTGAGAAATTTTTCACTTTCGAGGGCGATCTCGCTGGCATGGGCGATCTTGTATGTCTCTTCTCCCAAGAAGGAGAAGTTTTCTGGTAAGGTCACTAACTCCGCCCCCTGATGGACGGCAAGATCGATGAGTTCTTCAGCCTGAATCAAGTTTTTTTCCAGGTCAGGCACGCTGGTCATTTGAACGGCGGCGGCGAGATAAGATTTCATGGATGGATCTGAGAGAAAATAGTGCAGGATAGATGATCCGAATATATCTTTCCTCTGGCTTCCCTGTAACCTTCCTCTAACAGTAAGCATGGCGACAGCAGATACTGTGCTACAGGTTAAAATCAGAACTCGCATGGTTATGCCGCAAATTTTTGCTCGGATATCCAGGGTGCCAAGAGTGCTTAGGAACCGTTGCCAGGGATGGATGAGATGAAACGACTAGCTTTTTTTGTTGTTCTATTACATGGTCTATTTTTAGGAATCGTCTTACATAGTCTATTTTTAGGAATCGAGCCAGCTGTTGCACATCTGATGGTGCCGCTGAAATCTCAGTTGGTTGTAGTCGAAAATGCGAACAAGCCAGAACCACTGGATAATCTGTCTAAAGACCCAAAGCAATCGGATTTGCAGCCATTTGGTGAGGTCGTTAAAAACACTGAGAAGTCAGAGGGGCTGTTCACGCTCTACCGCGATCAGGAGAAGGGCACAATATACCTGGAAATCCAGCCGAATCAGCTGAATAAAAATTACCTCAGCACTGTGACGATGGAATCGGGCATTGGTGAACGTGGTGTTTACAGTGGAATGCCGCTGCAAGATTTTCTGTTCTACTTCTGCCGCGTGAATAACAATTTGCACTTTGTCGTCCGTAACGAAAATTTTCGTACCCGCCCAGGAGATCCCCAAGCGCGATCGCTTGCACGCTCGTTTAGTGACTCAGTTCTCTACTCACTTCCAATTAAAAGTATTCATCCTCAGCGCCAAACAATCCTCGTAGACCTTGGGGACCTACTGCTTGCGGATGTGCCTGGGTTATCTTCGCAATTATCATCACTGTTGAAATCTCCCTACCAGTTGAACGATAAGAAGTCCTATTTCGGCGCTGCCAAAGCCTTCCCGCTGAACATGGAGATTGAGTCAGTTTACGGATTCTCATCCGGCAGTAGTGAACACCAACCGGCTTCTTTAGAGACGGTACCTGACAGCCGGGATCTCACTGTCCGCGTTCACTACGGTTTTTCCCAACTGCCTAAAAGTAACGGCTACCAGCCTCGTCTAGCCGACGATCGGGTTGGCTATTTCATCACGGCTTACGAGGACTTCTCTAACGACAACCGCAATGATCCGTTTGTGCGCTATATCAATCGCTGGCATCTAGAAAAGCAAGACCCTACTGCGTTGCTGTCTCCACCCAAAAAACCGATTTTGTTTTGGATTGAGAACGCGGTGCCGATGGAATACCGTGATGCCATTACTGAAGGCGTTCTGATGTGGAACAAAGCCTTTGAGAAAGCAGGATTTAAGGATGCAATTGTTGTGCGGCAGATGCCTGATGATGCCCAGTGGGACCCAGCGGATGTGCGTTACAACACGATTCGGTGGCTCAATACAGTAGATGGATTTTTTGCGCTAGGGCCATCTCAGGTAAACCCCGTGACCGGGGAAATTTTAAATGCCGACATCATTGTAGACGGCAGCTTTGTGCGATCGCTCAAGCAAGAGTATCGCACCTTAGTTCAACAGAACCAATCGCAGCCTCAGTCTTTGTTGTCCTACATGGTTGGCGGAATGCCTGGGGGTGATAGCTCAGTAGGTAATCCCTGTACCAAGGGCAAACAAGTCAGCGGTAGTAAGCAAGAGGAAATAGGTTCTTCCCCTGTCAATTTATCCAGAATGGTAACAAACTACGATCTTTGCTACGGGATGGAAGCTGCCAACCAGTTAGCGATCGGGTCACTGGCAATATCACTACTCCAAAACACAATGCCCAGTAGTGACCAGACGAAAAAGTATATTCATCAATATTTACGCTTGATCATCGCTCACGAAGTGGGACACACTCTGGGCTTGCGACACAACTTTCGTGGCAGCACCCTGCTGAAGCCTGAGGAGCTGAACAACACCGACATTACACGCACCAAAGGTCTTGTCACCTCATTCATGGACTATATTCCACCAAACCTGGCGCCCCAAGGCGTGAAGCAAGGAGATTATTTTCCATCTATTGTTGGTCCTTATGACGACTGGGCAATTGAGTATGGATACAAACCTAGCGGTGCGGTGCTTCTCCAAGATGAGTCGAGGTTTCTAGAAAAGATCGCCCAACAGTCTACCAAGCCTGAATTGGATTATGCGACCGATGAGGATACGTTTGACCTTGACCCGGATGTAAATCGTTGGGACAATAGCAGCGATGTGCTGCACTATTCGCAGTGGCAACTGGACAACTCTCGTGCCATGTGGGAGCGTCTCAATCAGGGTTACCCAATGCAGGGCGAGAGCTACAGTCAGCTGGGCGAAATGTTTGACATGGTGTTCTCCCACTACCTGCAGAATGTCTATTTCATTACGAAATATATTGGTGGGCAGTCGTTCCATCGCGATCATGCGGGTGAACCCGATGGGCGATTGCCCTTTGAACCAGTGCCTGTAAAAAAACAGCGACAGGCATTGACAACACTACAACAGTATGTCTTTGCTGAGGATGCTTTTCGTTTTCCGCCGGAACTACTGAATAAGTTAGCACCGTCGCGCTGGATGCACTGGGGTAACCCGGTGCCACTCAGTCGCCTTGATTATCCAATTCACGACAGTATCTTTTTGATGCAGAGCTTAGTGTTGAGAGAGCTACTGTCTAGCGATCGCCTTAGACGGCTGGGTGACATCGAGCTGAAGAGCCAACCAGGGCAGGCGCTCACACTGCCAGAACTATTTGATACCTTGCAAAACGGCATCTGGACAGAGGTGCTGCAATCAGACAGTAAAGGTGTGAAGATTTCCAGTCTCCGTCGAGCCTTGCAGCGCGAGTACCTGAACATCATGACGGGCATGGTGTTACGGCGGACTGAATCCATGCCGGAAGATGCACGTACATTAGCCTGGTATAAACTGCGTCAACTGCGCGACCAGCTTGACAAGTCGCTTCACTCTAGGAAACTGGACGAATACACTTTGGCGCACTTGGAAGAAACACGCGATCGCGTCAACAAAGCTTTAAATGCTCAGCTGCGATCAGGGTAGGAATTGGTGTCTAACGACTCAGGGCACGCAGAAAGCGTTGTAGATTTGTTAGCATCCCCACTTTCTTAGGTGACGGAGAACCAGTTGGCTGAGTTGTCCCGGCAAGGATTTCGTCGAGTTCTTCACCTGCTGGTTTTTTGGGCAATTCTGCAATTAGCTGATAGTCGTTGTCAGTTTCCCGCCAAACCTGCCAAGAGGAAGGGTAGCAGCGAAATACGGCCCCTCCATCTAACGGTCGGATGTGGTAACAGGATTCGATCGTGTTGAGGAAACGAAGACGCAGTTGTCTACCTGCATAGCCAATACCAATTGTGTAGACATCTTCTAAACGAGGATTGAACATAACACAAGGTCTCTCACCAGCTTCTTCGCATAGCTTTTCTACCTGAGCCACTTCCACTGCTGAGGGGGCAATAAACAAGAAAGCCCCGTCTTCTGGTTGAATTTGTTGCTGCACTGGCATCCTTCCTGCACCAATGTCGAGGATTTTAAACGGAACGTCTCCCCAATCACGACGGGCTAGAGCAGCTGCACCGGCATCGGGGAAGAAAATCTTGAGTTGGGAACCGACTTGGTCAAAGACTGGGAGGAATTGCTGAGCTACCGGCATTGGTTTGAGTTCTGGGAACAGCAAATCTACTTGTAATCGGGAATAACCATCGGCGATCGCTGCCTGGGTTGCGTCTCTAGCTTGTGCGATCGCGTCTTCAAGCGTCTTTGGAAGTTCTGTCATGTTGGTGAGAGGAGTCAGGAGTGTGCAATCTCTTTTCTTGGTATCAGCCGTTCTAGAACTTGCTTAAGCACCATCGCTGCCCAGTCTATATCAGCTGCCGTAGTATCGCGGCCCAGTGTCAGGCGGATCGAGCCCAGAGCGGCGTGGGTAGGGTAGCCCATCGCTAATAGTACTGGACTTGGGGCTAGTTTTCCACTGTGGCAGGCAGAGCCAGCACTAATAGCAATCCCAGCTAAGTTCAGCTGCCGCACGATGGTTTTACCACTGATTTTTTCACCGTCCGCGTGCTGTAAGCAGAAACTAACATGATGAGGTAAACGTGAGCTGCGATCGCCAGTGGGAATTAGGTTGGGGATGTCAGCCAAATGAGCAAACAGTTGGTCTCGTAATTGAATCAGCCGAGGGGTTTCCGAAAACATTTCTTGTGCTGCCAATTCAGATGCAACGCCGAAGCCGGCGATCGCCGGTACTGCTTGTGTTCCAGAACGCAACCGCAATTCTTGACCACCGCCATGCAGCAAAGGCACTAACTCTACACCAGGACGGATATAAAGCGCTCCAGCACCCTGAGGACCATAAATCTTGTGGCTAGAAACTGAAAGCAGATCCACCGGTAGCTGTTGCACGTCTATAGGCAAGCGCCCCGCTACCTGAACTGCATCGGTATGAAACAGGACACCATGGGAACGGGCCATATTTCCCAGTGCCTCAATTGATTGCAGGGTACCGACTTCACTTTGACCATAGATCACCGAAACCAAGACTGTATTGGGCTGCAATGCCGTCTGAAGGTCGAGGGGATTAATCCAACCTTTGGTATCCACTGGCAACCGCGTCACCTCCCAACCCCACTGTTCCAGTAATCGGGCTGGTTCGGCAACAGCTGGATGCTCCACACTCGAAATGATTAAATGTTGAGGTGTGGTGTAGCGATGGGCAACACCCATGATTGCCAAGTTGTCGGCTTCCGTGCCGCCAGAGGTGAAGATGATGCACTCAGGGTTAGGTGCGCCGAGTAAGTGGGCAACTTGCATCCTAGCTTGTTCTACCAGCGTTGCCGCTCGTTGCCCCCACTCATGCAGGCTAGAAGGGTTGCCCCACTGCTGGGTGAGGACTGCTTGCATTGCTGCGATCGCCTCTGGACGGGGCGGCGTTGTAGCGCTGTAATCTAAATAAATCTGCATAAGCAAACAAGCTTTAGCATCCTAGGCGGAGACTGTTTCTATTCTCAGGATATAGCGTCCCGACCCTAACAAGTAATGACTATTTCTACTGGGAGGTGGCGGGGTTTACTGGAATTCCAACCACGAACTCTGCACCCTGTCCAGGGGATGAATGACAATTCAGACTCCCTTTATGCTTCTCTACCACAATCTGATAGCTAGTCAATAACCCTAACCCTGTCCCTTTGCCTACGGGTTTAGTGGTAAAAAATGGTTCAAACAAACTTGATTGCACTTCCTCCGTTATCCCGACACCGTTGTCTTTGATCCGAATTGTTACCGTTTCCGAAGCTATTGACTCAGTGCAAATCCAAATCGTTGGGGATTGGGATAAGTCTTGCCCAGTTTTTAATTCTAAAGCATCAATTGCGTTACTCAACAGGTTCAGAAACACCTGGTTAAGCTGACTGGCATAACAGGTGATTTGGGGCAAGTTCCCATAGTCTTTAATGACTTTAATCTCTGGACGTTCCCCTTCCTGTCTGAGTCGGTGCTGCAACAATAGTAGAGTGCTATCAATTCCTTCATGGATGTCTGTAGGCTTAATACCTGATTCATTCAAATGGGAAAATATGTGTAAACTAAATATTATTGTTCGGATACGTTCTGCTCCCGTCTGCATTGAATATATAATTTTTTGTAAGTCTAAAGCTAGGTAATCCAAGTCAATATCCTGAATTAATTTCTGAATGGTGAGTGAAGGATTTGGGTATTCTTGTTGATAAAATTTAATCAGTTTTAGCAAGTCTTGGATATATTCACGTGCTGGAGCAATGTTTCCATAGATAAAGCTAATAGGGTTATTAATCTCGTGGGATATCCCTGCGACTAGCTGACCCAAAGCAGCCATTTTTTTCTCCTGAACCAGTTGAGCTTGAGCTTTTTCGAGCTCGCCCAATGCTTTTTTAAGCTGTGCATTTTGCACTTGAAGCTGGGTTTGAAGATTTCTGGTCGTCAAATGCGTTTGAACACGAACCAAAACTTCTTCAAGCTGGAAAGGCTTGGTGATATAGTCTACACCTCCAATTTGAAAAGCTTTTATCTTATCCAACACCTCATCTAAAGCACTTAAAAAAATTACGGGTACAGAACAGGTTTGAGCATCTGCTTTTAGATGTTTACAGACTTCATAGCCATCCATCCCTGGCATCATGATATCGAGCAGAATCAAATCTGGCACAACAGTTTGCACAGCTTTTAATGCCATCTGTCCATTTATTGCTTTACGAACGTTATACCCCTGCTTAATCAGCATTGTAGAGAGGAGGCGTAAGTTTTCTGGTGTATCGTCAACGACAACGATGTCTGCTTTGCTAATGCTAACCTGGTGATCATTCATTTTTGACGTATGCTTTTTGGCTTTTTAGTTTCCTAGCCCTCAATTGGTTGGGCTAATTCTGTCACTCGCTCAAATCGGAAATTCTCGACTAAATCAGTTAGAGCAACAGCGAGAGAGGCATTTTCTTCAGGGATTTGCTCGAGCAGCCGGTAAATCAGGAGATCGCTGCCCTGGGCTGCAGCATGGTGTAGTTGCTGCAGCCATTCAGTCGGCATCACCTGTAAGGATGTACGGCAAAGCCCTTCCTGTAGGGTAGAATTAAGGATGAGGGATGAAACTTGATTCTGCTGTTCGCCCTTCTTTCTTGCTAATTCATCCTTTTCTTCGTAGATATATCGCACCCCCAAATACTCTCTAATTTTTGCTAACAGATTCTCTTCTCGAAAGGGCTTACGCACGAAGTCGTCACACCCATCTGATAAAATAGCCTGTCTCTGCTCCTCAAAGACGCTAGCCGTCAAGGCAATAATCACTGTTGCCTGACCTTTTAAAGAAGCTTTGATCTGTTTTGCGGCTTCGTCGCCGTTCATTACTGGCATCTGCATATCCATCCAGATCAGGTGCGGCTCCCAACTCTCGCACATGGCTACAGCTTCTTGACCATCCTCAGCTTCCCGCACCTCAAAGCCCAGGGAACTGAGAAGCTTGACTAGGAGGAGGCGATTTGTTGGCTTATCCTCTGCAACCAGAATGCGATATACGGGTTGGTCAGGGGCTAAACCGATAATTTTTTTACCGATGGGTTGGATTGTCTCAATCGGAATCTCTTCAACCGGACTCACCAGGATATCAAAGGCAAACTTGGCTCCCTGCCCTGGAATACTGCTGACGGTGATCGCTCCTCCCATCAGCTGCACAAACTTTTGGCTAATAGGTAAACCTAGACCCGTTCCTGTGCCTGATTTTAAACCCGTTTCAGTTTGGGTAAAGGGTTTAAACAACTTATTTAGCTCATTTGAGGCGATACCTTGGCCAGTATCTTCCACTTCAAATCGAACTGTCATTTGTGCTTTGTCTGTTATTGATGGCAAATCAACATTGAGCAATGAAACCCGAAGGGTGACACTGCCGTTAGTGGTAAATTTGATGGCATTACCAAGCAGGTTAATTAAAACCTGGCGCAGTTTAGTTTCATCAGTCGCTCAATATGGATTCCAGGGATCTACGTGAGAAGACACTCAAGGAGAGCTGAAAGTAGAGCCTTGCCTCGTCTACGGGCATTATGCACGAACTCAAAAAAGCCAAGATACAGCGGCAGTTTTGC